>Ga0075276_10000516_pt1 | contig 9865 bp, 6 predicted proteins | sample SF_Rice_5C_80N_4_FD_69770 | JGI IMG/M metagenome (GOLD analysis project Ga0075276, IMG submission 69770) | Rice paddy soil microbial communities from Twitchell Island, California, USA - SF_Rice_5C_80N_405 | ecosystem: Environmental > Terrestrial > Soil > Paddy field/soil | place: USA: Twitchell... | reverse complement strand
AATCTCTTGTTCAGGGCAGCTTCTGCGAGCCGCTGCAGTTCGGGCCTCGGCGGCTCTGCTATAATTCGGGTTTTCACCCTTGATCATCCACGTGCTTTCCAGAGTGCCCAGTTTGAGATTTGGCGCCATCTCCTTTCTTGTCGTTCTCCTCGCCATTTGTTTCGGGTGCAGCGGGGCCAGCCCGACCCAAAGCACCAGCGGGTTTCCGCAACGCGCTTTCGTCTCTAACAGTGGGGGCAGTAGTGTGCAGATCATTGACTCCATTCACGACATCCTTGACTTTGCCACCTCCATCAGCGCCGGTACCAGCCCCGGTCTGATGGCCGTCGCTCCCAACAGGAAGTTCACCCTTGTCTTCGATACTACGGGCACCAGCATCTCTGTGATCAACAATGCGCAGGAGTCGCAAACCACCGGCATCTCCTTGCCCAGTTGGACGGAGAGCATGGCCATCTCGCCTGACAGTTCGCTGGGCTACGTCGCGATGCCGGCGGCGCAAGCGTTGGCCAAGCCTGCGGGCATAGTGGATGTGCTCGACCTGGTGAACAATCGGGTCAAAAACATCTTGCAGATTCCTCAGGCGCACTGGCTGGCAGTGAACCACAGCGGCAACCGGGTGGTGGTGTTCAGCGACAATTCCGACTCGGTGACCGTCATCAACCCCGCCCAGATCGGGAAGGGAGCTTTTTCAACCACCGTCACCGGTTTTGATCGCCCCGTGGGTGCTGTATTTAGCGACGACGACAGCAGCGCTTACGTGCTGAACTGCGGAGCCGAGTGCGGCGGCACCAATGCCGGGGTCACAGTACTTAATATGAACACCAACACCACCGGCGCCACTGTCGGCCTTTCCGGAGCAACCATCGCTATGCTCATCAATGGCAACCTCTACGTTGCCGGAAGCGGTCACGGCGTGGGTACGCTCCAGGTGGTGAATACTGCCGGACTAGTGGCGTCGGCGCCCGTCAGCATCAGCAACGGCTACCATTGGCGCATGGAATTGGGCAGCCTCAACAAGCTCTTCATCGGTTCGCGTGGCTGTACCAACCGGGGCTGCCTTTCGATTGTTGATATCAGTTCCAATCAAGCGGTCATAGACACGCCCAATGGCGACGTTACCGGCATCGCTCCCATCCCCAACCGCAATATTGTTTACGTCATCGAAGGCGGTGAGTTGCGCATCTTCGACACCACCACCAGCGCCCCCTCCACCATGCATTTCCTTGACATCGTTGGCAAAGCCATAGACGTCAAGGAAATTGACCCGGCACAGTAGTTCCTCGGGGCCTGCCGGGCTCGTGCTGAGCCGCTGATTCCGCAGTCTATTAGCTACGGTTGATGAGACTTCCACCTACTGGAGCTCATTTCTCCGGTTGCAGCACGAGTTGGTGTGTGCGCGTGGCAGCTACGGCCTGGGCTGAAAACCGCAAGTGGAACGTAGAACCGCCGAGCCATGCCGGCCATTGATCCATGAAATAGGGGCTGAACAGGTTTCCCGATTGCCCGGTTACGATGTTGAGAGTGGAATTGTCGAGATTGGCGAGATCCACCGTGGTGCGCTCGGAAGGGCCAAAGTGGCGGCCCACAGCCTTGACGGTATAACTATCACCCGATTGCGGGTGCCGCCCCGGCCCGGCCCAGTGCCGCAGGATAGGTATGGCGCCAAAGATGGGATGGTTGATTTCCACCGGGTTGAGTTCGCCCCAGTGCCAGTCGGCGAGGTTAGCGGGCACCTCCGTCCGTTGCAGCGCCGCCCCCACCGCCGCGGCCAGCAATTGGTTGTAATCTTTGACGTTCGCCGGAAGCCAGCGCTGGGGCTCATAAAGAAGCACGTTTTCCAGCCACACGGGCCGCATGAACCACTCATAGGTCTTCCAGCTCAGGCGGCCGTCATCGTTGCCGACTGCGGCAGCGGCTCCCAGCTTCGGCTCCAGCAACAGGTGGTAGAGTTCCTCGCGGGCCGAAGCCTCAATAGGGGCGGCCGCCGAATTTGCCAGCATGCGCCCATCCCATTTGCGCATCAGTTCGCGCGCCTCCCGCATTCGAGGGGAGATTCCCTTTACGTGGTCGAGAGCGTAGACGAAACGTTCGGCGCAAAAGCGGTCAAAGGCAGAGTAAACGTCGGTCTGCAAATTAAGCATGTCGGCTGGGGTGAATTTCTTATCCGACTCAAGCACCTTGTAAATGCGCTCGGTGCGATAGGGCGGTCCCCATTCCGCGCTCAGAGAGTAGGGGTACTTGTCGGGAGTAATACGGCCGTTGGCCGTGGCTAGGATTCCAGAAGGCGGGTTGAACACACTGGGCAGCTTTTCGAACGGCACATACCCGGTCCACTCGTGGGTATTGTCCGCGCCCGAGACGGGAAGGCTGCCGTCGCCAGAGGAGCGGATCGGCACCCTCCCGGTGGCTTGGTACCCGATGTTGCCGTCCACGTCGGCATAAACCACGCTCTGGCCGGGCGCCACCCAGGTGGAAAAGGCACGGCGAAACTCATCCCAGCCCTGAGCCGCATCTACGTCCACAAAGGGCAGGGCGAGGGCATTGGGCGTGTAGAGCGTCCACTCCAACGCCAGCATCCGCTTTTCGCCCGGGATGAGGCCGGTGATGACGGGCCCGTGGCGGGTGACCAGCACATCGAAGCTGACGTTTGGCTGGGCCTTAACGTGGATCACTTCGTGGCGGCGCTGCGGCTCCTGCCATCCTTGTGGGGTCTGGTATTGACCGCCGGAGTTGAAGTTCTCGATGAATACGTCCTCCACCGTCGGCCCGATGTTGGTGAATCCCCAGGCAATGCGCTGGTTATGCCCGAGAATGACGGTGGGCGTGCCCGGCAGAGTGACTCCGGCCACGTCGAAGTCTCCGCTCGTCAAGTGGGCCTCATACCACAATGCCGGCATTTGGTGACCCAGGTGAGGGTCGTTGGAGAGCAGGGGCTTACCAGAAGCAGTGTGCGCCCCCGAAATCACCCAGTCGTTGGAGCCGAGTTCCGGCCGCAGTTCCGGCTGTGGAATTGCCATCCCGGCCAGGGTACGCACTCTGCCTATGGCGGTGGCGGGCGGCGCAGGGGCCAGCGTACTCATCTTTTGCGTGTCCTGTCCGGGAGGATGATCACGCCAGGAGGAGTTGGGGTAGAGGTCCGCGGTAAGCTCCGGGCCCAATTTGGCCAGGATTTTCTCGCGCTCCAGCGCCACTTTGGCGGAGTAATGGTTCAACTCCTTCACCATATTGGCTTCGATAACCAGCGAATCCACTGGCGTCCAGGGACGCGGGGCATAGCGCAGGACGCGGAATTCAATGGGCAAGCGGTCGCGCTGTTGGGCGATAAAGTCGTTTACCCCTCGGGCGTAAGCTTCGAGGTAGGAGCGGTCGCGAGGGGATAGCTCCTCCACCGCCTTCTCAGCTCGCGCCTCCAGCCCAAGGACACGTTGTTCGCGGTCATGTTTGACCCAGTCTGCGCCCAGCACCTCGGCCATATCCCCGGCAGCGAAGCGCCGCGTCATATCCATCTCCCACAGGCGGTCTTGGGCAGTAACATAGCCCTGGGCGAGGAAAAGATCCTCCAGGTTGGCCGCTTCGATGGTGGGCACCCCATGGGCATCGCGGGTGACAGCAACGGGGGACGACAAACCCGCTATAGCCAGGCTTCCATCGAGCTGGGGAAGAGCGGTGGTGGCGGTGTAGTACAGCCAGCTGCCCGCTGCGGCCGCCAGTACTAGCACCACCAGCAGTCCCAGGGCAAGCCGGCGCAGAACTCGGCGGGTGGTGACGGTCTGGGGAGGAGCGATCTCAGGAGTGGCCATGGAGAGTTCATGATTGTAGGGCGGGCAGGGCTGAGGAAACAACCGGGGCGGAGGCAAGTTGAAAATGACTTTCATTTTCAAAATGACCCGGGCTTGATATCCTGAACCCGGTTCCGCCCTCTTTCCATGCTGCAGAAGCGCATTGACGATCAGCCCCTTATCTCCCGCGAGATGGTGCGCGAGGCCGAACAGATCCTGCACAACCACCTCAAGCGCGTGGGCCTGAAGCACACCGCCCAGCGTGACACCATTCTGCGCACCTTCCTGGAGACCCGGGAGCACCTTTCCATGGACGAGCTCCATCGCCTGGTCAAGCGCAAGGATGCGCGCATCGGCTTCACCACGGTTTACCGCACTCTCAAGCTGCTGACCGAGTGCGGGCTGGCCAGCGAAGTCGCCTTTCACGACGGAATTGCCCGCTTCGAGCACCAGTACAACCGGCGCAGCCACCACCACATGGTGTGCACGGAGTGCGGCGGCTCGGTTGAATTTTTCTCTCCGGAAGTGGACCGCCTGGAGCAGGAAATTGGCCGCAAGCACCACTACCTGACCACCCGCCACACCTTCCAGATCTACGGGGTGTGTGAAAGCTGCCGCAAGAAGGCGGCAGCCGGTCGCCCCACCGCCTGAGTCCGCCGTTGCCTTAAGGCTCGCTTTCTGTTAATGTCCGCGCAATCAGGGCTAGTCCAGGGGCAGTTCAGGCTCGGAACGACCGTTTCTATTCTCAGGGTTTCAGGAGGGTAATATGCCGCGGTTTTGCGCGTCGTGCGGAGCGCCCATGGCAGAGGGCGCCATTTCGTGCAGTTCTTGTGGAACCAGCAGCGCCCAGAATGTGGGCGGAGGAGCCGCGGCAGTTCCCGCGGCCGCGCCGTCTACCGGCGGGCTGACCGATAACGTTGCCGGCCTTTTGGCCTATATCACCATCATTCCGTCCATCATTTTTCTGGTGATGGAGCCTTACAACCGGAACCGTTTCGTTCGCTTCCACTCATTCCAGAACATCTTTTTCTGCGTGGCCTGCATTGCGCTGGGCATTGTGATGAGCATTATCGGAATGATCCCCATGGTGGGCTTGATCACGCTGGTCATCTGGCCGCTGATTGGGCTTGGCCTGCTGGTGGTGTGGGTCATTCTCCTGCTTAAGGCGTATCAGGGCCAGATGTGGAAGTTGCCCTTCATCGGCGACATGGCGGAAAAGCAGGCCAACGCGTAAGTTGCAGCAGCTCTTTAGAAGAGGGCGGGGCCGTCGCGCCCCGCTTTATTTTTGGCAATCGCGCGTCCCTCCTCTTCCGGCGCGCATCTCATCGTCTTCCCTGACGCGATCTTTGCAACTTGACAGAAGCTCCGCCAGATGTCATTTGTATTTACTTTTGTGTTCTTCCCTACAAGCGGGCGGCAGCAAAGACCGTTCCGAAACAGGTGAGGCTTGCGCGTACGAGTTTTCTATCACGACCGCTGTTTTGACGGGGCTTGTTCCGCCGCGCTGTTTTCGCGCTTTTACCGAGAGCGCATTCGCGGCGATGCCGAATTCGTTTTCAGCGGACTGCTGCACCGCGCCGGCTCGCTGTTCGACGAAGAGAAATTCGATGGCGACGAAAACGCCATTGTGGATTTCAAGTATTCCCCCTCGCCCCGGATCACCTGGTGGTTCGACCACCACGAGAGCGCCTTCCTCAGCCCGGAGGATGCGGCCGCCTTCGAGCACGATGAGAGCAACCGGAAGTTCTACGATCCCGATTTCAAGTCCTGCACCCGCTTCATCGCCACAGTTGCCGAGAAGGGTTTCGGCTTTGATACGCGGCCCGTGGCGGAAATGGTGGAATGGGCGGACATCATTGATGGCGCTCTTTATCCCGATGCCAAATCGGCGGTGGAGATGAAGGCGCCCGCCATGAAACTGACCATGGTGATCGAAACCGCCCAGGAACCCGGTTTTATCGTGCGCCTGATTCCCTTGCTGGCCAGCGAGCCTTTGGAACAGATCTTGAGCGAGCCCTTTGTGGCGCCCCGGCTGGCCCCGCTGATGGAGCGTCACCAGAAAACCATCGAAGTGCTGCGGCAGCGCATCGAGTATCGCGAGGGCACCGTCTTCTTCGACGTCACCGATGGGGACTATGAAGGCTACAATAAATTTGTGCCCTACTATCTCTATCCCGAATGCGTGTACAGCGTGGGGCTGAGCAAGAGCAACTTCCGCACCAAGGTGGCCGTGGGTTCCAATCCCTGGGCGCCGGTGCCTCCCGTGGTCAACCTGGCCAAGGTGTGCGAGCGCTACGGCGGCGGCGGGCACGCGCGGGTTGGGGCTATTTCATTCCCCACCAGCCATGGTGAGGAGGCCCGCAAGGCAGCCCTGGATATTGTCGCCGAACTGCGCGCCAGCTACCGCGAACAGCAGGCCCAGCTTGCGCTTAAGCCGCAAAATAGTTAGCCCCACTTTATCCTCGGGTTTTCACACCAGGAAGGACGAAGTGCGCTTCAGTAGATGAGCTTCAGCGAAAACTGGATCTGCCGGGAGGTTCCCGCGGTCTTGCTGATAATGCCGAACCCGCTTCCACGAAGAATGTTCGACGGGAGCCCGAAATTGGCCAGGTTGAATACATTGAAGAATTCGGCACGGAACTCGATGGTGCCGAGCTCCGCTTTGCCGCGGCGGCCAAAGGGCGTGTCTTTGACCAGCGCCAGATCGTAGTCCTTGAATCCAGGTCCGCGGAACGTGTTGCGGCTCAGGGTGCCAAACCGGCCATGGTTGGGTCCAGAGCCGCCGGGAACGTCTGTAGGAATGTAGAAGAATGAGGCATTGTCAGCGCCACGGCCAAAGTAATCCTCATGCACCGGCCGGCTGGTGGAAAGATCCGGCTGAGATACTAGATCAGGCCGGTCGGCCCCGCCCGCGCCGGCGCCGGTTTGCTGTACCCCCGAGTACACGGTGAAGGGAGGGCCGCTCATGAGAGTGGTGATGTTCAACAACTGCCATCCAGTGGTGAAACGGCGGCCGAGCGGCCGCAAAAAACTTACGCGCTCCAACGGCAAGACTTGAATCAGGCTCACGGTGAACACATGGGTAACATCGAAGGTTGAGGGACCTTTTTCAGCCTTCGTGTTCCAGGGATCCTGGGGAAAGGTTTGCAGGACCGCCCCCGCCGTGGTAAATCCCCCTCCCAGGACCGCGCTGGCGTCATCCAGGGATTTGGAATAGGTGTAGCTGGCCTGGACGCCCAAACCGGCGCGCGGCGAGTTCTTGCCCACGGTGGCCTGCAGGGAGTGATAGGTGGAATGGGAGCCGCTGGTCATCAGCAGTTCCGGCCCGAAACCACCAATGGCGTGCCCGGCCGAGTCGAAGCGGGTAAAGGGCGCGAAGACGGGATCGGCGCCCCCATAGCTGTTGGGCGAGAACACGGTGCTGAGATGGACTCCCGCGGTGGCCACGTAGGAAACTCCCAGCTTCACATCGCGAAAGTCATGTTCCACCCCGGCGCTATAGGTGCCGATATAACCGTTGCGAAATTCCCGGGCGATACCTTCCACCGAGAGCAGCTGCGGTTGATGACCGGGCGTGAGCGCCGCCAGATCATTCTGGAAGCGATCGAGGTCAAGCTGCGTGTTGGGAGGCACAACCGTGTTTCGGCCTTGCGGAAAAAGCAGGGCTCCCGCGGATGTATAGACAGGAGGAAGATTGAGCGGCACCACAGCGTTCTCAAAGGGCAGGGGGACGCCGGGCAAGGCGGTGAGGAAGGGAGTAAAGATAAAGGGCATGGAGCCGGTCAGAAAATTGTCCTGCCAGAGGTTGGGAATGATGGACATGATGCCGCCGGAGGCGTGTAAAACCGTATGCTCACCGAGGGCGCAGTCAAGCGCCAGCCGCGGCCCCCAGCCACTCCAATCCTGGTTGTAAGGCGGCTGGGGATCATAAACAAAAATCTGGCGGGCACTATGATCCCAGTACGTTACCGGCTGGCCGTTGGGGCCTATGAACCTCGGTCCCGAGGTACGCTGCTGCGCTTCATGGATGCGGCTGTTCACGTCATAGCGCATCCCGTAATTCACGGCCAGGCGCTTCGTCGCCTTCCAGTTGTCCTGGAAATAGAATTCATATGCCTCGCGGTGGGTAGCGGCTTCATCGAATTTGTCGCCGGCGGGCGTGCCGTTCGCCGCGGCGGTGATGGTGTAGGAATAGGCCGTTGCGGTCAGCAATCCGGTCAGCGAATCGGGCAGCGGGTCACCCGGCGCGATGTCGTGTTGGCCGCTGGCGGAAAGAATTGCCACCGGGGAATAGGCGGTTCCGCCACCGAAGGAGTAAGCGCCGTTGGGGTTAGTGCCGAAAATGGTGGAATCGCGGTTGCCCCGCAGCTCAATTCCCCATTTGAAGGCGTGGCTGCCGCGCACAAATGAGGTGTCGTTCTTGAGTTGGTAAAGGTTGCTGTAGGAGCCGATGATGGAGCCGTCGGCCGAGTTGAAGGCTTCGTACAGGCCATCGCCGTATCCGATTGCCGGCTGGGTATGGTTGGAGCTGGGGAACAGCGGCGTGCTGCGAATGTAACCGATCGTAGTCTCATTCGTGAGATGAGAAGAAAGGTTACGTGTGTACTTCACCATCGCATTCCGCTGGTGATCGAAGAAGCGGATCCCGAAACTGGGGTCAATCGCCGTCTGGTCGGGATTGATCAGCGGACCGTTTACCTGGTTCAGGCTGAAGCGCGTCATCAGCGACGACTTATCAGAAATTGCGTGATCAACTCGCACCGAGAACTGGTCGGTGTTGGTAGCAACCTTGGATGAGGCTTCGTAGGTGCGTGCGCCATAGGCGCCGCCGGCATTATTAGGCAGCGGATAGGCCGCCAAAATCGGCGCCACCGCCGGATTCACCGGGACCCGGAGAGTGTCGCCGGGAAAGGCGGTGGTATCGAAGCCCTGGCGCTCGGCGGCTGTGGGCACGGGAAACACCTGCGTCGTCCCCAATACCTGCCGGAATCCCTGGTACTCGCCGAAGAAGAAGGTGTGGCGGCGGCCATCGAAGATGCCCGGAAGCACGAAGGGGCCGCCGACCGTAGCCCCGAACTCATTGCGCAAAAAGGGGGGAATGCGGCGCTTACTGAGCGGATCGATATGATCGAAATAATTGCGCGCGTCGAAGGCGGCATTGCGCACGAAGGCAAACGCGCTGCCATGGATCTGGTCAGTTCCTGATTTCGAAATGACGTTGGTGTAGCCGGCTGCACCGTGACCGTTTTCCGCCGGCATCACGCCGGAACTGGCTTGTACCTCCTGGATGGCGTCCACGTTGAAATTTGAGAACGTGGCGCCGCCCATCTCCGGATCAGTGATATCGGCGCCGTCTATGGCAAACACCGCCGTGGAACCCCGTTGTCCATTAACGGCAAACTGCTGGGTAAAATTGGCCGCGCCATTGGCGTCGGTCATGGTCCCGGCGGCCAGCAGCAGCAGTTTGCTGAAGTCGCGGGCGTTGAGCGGCAGAGTGGAAACTTGCTCGCTGGAGAGGTGCTCGCCGCCGGGAACATCGGAAGATGATGGCTCCGCATCCAGCACGCGCAGCGCCCGGCTAGGGGAACAGAGCTGCAGGCCGGCGGCTAGCCCCGCGCCTGCCTTAAACTTCAGGGTTCCGGGCATTCGGCAGCTCGCCACCTTACTCTCCACCGAAACCTCGTAATCTCCTGGGGCAATTTCAGCGAAATCAAACTCGCCTCGTAGGGAAGTACGGCTGAGGTAATCGCGGTGGTGAACCGCGGAATGTAATCGCACAACTGCGTTGGGGACTGCGGCGTTTGCATCATCGCGCAGCACGCCTCGCCATGAGCCTGCCGAACTCGCGCCTGCCGGCCCAGCCAGGGCCAATAGACAGACAACTACCATTGCTCGGATTGGAATATTGACCTCCCTGTCGTGCGGGCAGAGCCGCCCGAGGCTGCGCCTCCAGCGGAACGAACCGGAGTATGAGATTTTATCTGTTAAATCAGCGTAAATCGGTTTCTCCGCTCACAAATGCTCAGAATCTGTTCCCCGGGCGGCGCCTTTTACCGCTCCGGCTCCTGATTTTCTTGCCCGCAGTG
>Ga0075276_10000515_pt1 | contig 9869 bp, 9 predicted proteins | sample SF_Rice_5C_80N_4_FD_69770 | JGI IMG/M metagenome (GOLD analysis project Ga0075276, IMG submission 69770) | Rice paddy soil microbial communities from Twitchell Island, California, USA - SF_Rice_5C_80N_405 | ecosystem: Environmental > Terrestrial > Soil > Paddy field/soil | place: USA: Twitchell... | reverse complement strand
CGCTCGCCAATGCGGTAAATCGTCAGGCAGGTCAGCGCCGAAAACAGGCTGTTGAGAGCGAGGATGACCCAGGCGGCCGCGTGAGTGTAAATGCCGAATACCTTGAACACTCCGGCCAGCAAAAAAGGATAGAGTGGCGCCTCCCAGGCCGTAGGGCCGGTTTCCAGATCGGTAGGATTGGCGAAGCCGTGGCCGCTGGCAAGAGAGCGGGCTATGCGTCCCATCTCCCAGCCGAATTGAAAGTGGTCGCGCCGCGGGGTGATGCGGTAAGTGTGGCCCACTGTGATGACCAGCAGACGCAGCAGTAGAGCGGCCACAACGATGAAAGCCGGGGAGCGAAACAGCTTTTGCCGCGGCGAAAGCTCCGGAGGAGAGGGGGTGCTGGCTGCCGCCTTGGGGGAATACTTCGCCTCAGCCGCATCCAGACTCATTTGTGCTCGGAGCTCCCGGCTCAGTCTACCACCCGAGGATTTGCGGGTTACAATCGAGCCCAGCCGGTCCACAACATCAATGGAGCACCTGATCTATCTGGCCTGCGGGCACCGCAACGTGCACCTCCAGGCTCTCTACGCGGCGTACTCGGCGCTGGCCTGGCAGGGAGCCCTCGAGCTCAAGGCGCAGGTATACACCGATGCGCCTGACTTTTTCCAGCCGCTTGCAGGCCGGCTCCAGGTGCATGAGTTGACCGCAGAGAAGGTGCGATCCTGGCGCGGTCCTGGAAACTACCCTTTCCGCATCAAGATTGCCGCTCTGGCTGAGGCGACGCGCGAACACGCGGAGGAGCGCGTGCTCTTCGCGGATTCGGACACATTCTTCATCGCCGATTCCGCCGCGCTGTTTGCCCGCATCGGCCCGGGCAACGCCGTGCTTCACCGCAAGGAATACGCGGTGCTGACCCACTCCACCGGGCAGCTGCAACGCTTCCGCCAGCGCATGAGCAGGTTCCATTTTCGCGGCAGCGCCATTGATCTGAATGCCGAGATGTGGAACTCGGGGGCCATCGGTCTTCACCCTTCACAGTTTCACCTGCTGCACACCGTGCTGGCCTTCATTGACGCGATTTCGCCGCACTACAAGAAGCAGCTGGTGGAGCAGTACGCAATGGCCTACTTCCTGCAGAAAAACGCGCAGGTGCAACCCTGCGACGATGTCCTGTTTCATTACTGGGCACAGAAGCCGGAGTACCAGGCGGAGATAGAGCCGCGCCTCCAAAGGTGGAAGTCCATGGCGCTGGAGAGCGCGCTGGCGGAGTTGCGTGCGCAGCCGATCGTGCTGCCTCCCTACCACCCCCGGCATGGCTGGGTACGGCGGCTGAGCGACCGGGTAGCAGGGCGAAACTAAGCATTAGCAGTCAGCAGTCAGAATTCCGCCCCTGGGCCGAAGACTCCGTTTGCCTCTCGGCCGCCGCATCTTGTTAGTTCCCCCGTGTCCTTCGTGTCCTCTGTGGTGAAAAAGTCGGCGGACGAAAAGAATTTGCGGCCGGGCGAAAAGGGCGCTAGCATGGCGCACTCCGGAGTTGTGGGCAGTTCAGCGGTGCCGCTTTCCCGCGGCCGCCCGCTCCCCGGTACCGGCATTTGCGGAGGTGCGAAATGGTTCGCGTTCGCTGGTCGGCCCTGTTGATTCCTGTTTTGCTGGTGGCATTCGCGCAAGCTCAGCTGGAAAAAATCATTATTCCCGCCGGCACGCCGGAAGACCAGGCGCTGCAGGCCATCAGCAATGAAACGGATGCGCAGAAGCGCATCACCCTGCTGCAGGATTTCGTGCAGAAGTTTTCCTCCAACCCGCAGGCGGCGGCCTACGGTAACTGGCAGCTCGCCCAGGCATATTCCAGCACCGGTGATAACGCCAAGGCTATGGAGGCGGGCGACAAAGCGCTGACCGCCGCGCCCCACAATCTCGACATCCTGGTGTCGCAGGCGGGAATCGCGCAGCAATTGAAGAACTGGGGCAAAGTGCTGGACTACTCCGTGCAGGGCGGCGAGCTGTATAACGCCAGCTTCGGCAAGACCAAGCTGACTAACGCTTCAGCCACTTCCAGCGAAAGCCCCAGCGACACCGACAAGCAGTCTTACGAGTTCCTGGAGGCGGCGGGCTACAACGCCATCGCCGCCGAGCAGGACCCGAAAACACGCATGGCCTACATCGAGCGCTACACGCCGGCCTTTCCCAGTTCGAAATTTTCCGAGCCCGTCTCCCAGTACGCCATTTACAGCCTGCAGCAGCTGAATGAGCCGGAACGGCTGGTGGCCTATGGGGAGAAATCGCTGGCCACCGATCCCAACAGCCTGCCTACGCTGATTCTGCTGGCCAATGCCTATTCCGAGCAGCCCAGGGAGACGAACCTGGGCAAGGCGATTACCTATGCGCATAAAGCCATCGAACTGGCCAAGGCGGATTCCCCTGATGCCACCCGCCAGCAGAAACTGTCAGCCGGAGTGGCCCATTCGGCTATGGGCTATGCCCTGATGCGCCAGGAAAAAACGCCCGCTGCCATCACCGAATTCAAGGCGGCCACCTCGCTGCTCAAGGAAGATCCCGCGTCCTATCAGATGGCGCTTTATCGCCTCGGCTATGCCTACGCTAAGCTTGGGCGCCTGCCCGAGGCGCGCACCACTCTGACCGAAGCTGCGGGCATCGAGGGCGCCTACCAGCAGCCGGCCAAGGACTTGCTTGTAAAGGTCAACACCGCGAAACCAAGGAGAAGATAGATGCCGCTGGAACTGCAAGATCGCCAGTTGGGCAGGGTGGTGGTGGTGAAGGCTGAAGGACGCATTGTTGCCGGCCCGGAAGCGCAAAAGATCGAGTCGCGGGTGAACCAGTTATGCGCGGGCTGCCGCGATCTGGTGCTGGACGTGGCCGAGGTGAACTTTATTGACAGCAGCGGACTGGGCACGCTGGTGAGGCTGGTGGCCAGGATTCGCCGCTCCGGCGGCGACCTGAAACTGTGCGCCGCGCCCCCTCCCGTGCACCGGCTTCTGAAACTCACCAATCTACTGCAGGTCTTCGACCTGCACGAGTCGGAGGTGGAGGCCGTTTCCGCCTTCTATCGCCGCTCCCGCACGGCGGAATCCAAAACCGCTGCCCCCACGTGCCGGGTTTTGTGCATTCATCCCAGCGTGGACACGCTGGTGTACGTGCGCGAGGTGCTGCGCGGCTCCGGTTACGAAGCGGTTACCACCAGCAATTTACCGGATGCGGTGGTTTTGCTGAAGGCGACCGCGCCTGCCCTGGTAATCCTGGCTCATGAAATGCAGTCGGCGCGTGGCCGGGCCACGGCCGCCATGTTGCAGGAGGTGCGGCCGGGTGTGCCCGTCATTTCACTGCACCAGGAGTTCTCCCTGCAGGAAGCGGGAGATGCCGGAAGCTGGCTGTTGCAGGCGGTGCGCTCCCACCTGGAGAGAAGCGCCGCAACCCAAGTCTGAGATTATTGGCGGCCCAACGCATCGCACAACTGTTGCGCCTTGACTGCCAGGTTGCGGGCGCGTCCCAGGTCGCCTTCCCGGTTCGCGGAACGCGACTGCTCCATGTAAAACGTGATCTGGCGCACCATGTCCTGCTGGTCGGGCGTGAGTTTGCGCTGGCTGATTCTCTTCAGATTGGCGCCCGTAGCGTCCAGAAGTTGGTCGGTGGTTTGACGCTGGTGGTCGGCTTCGGTGGCGGGCACGCCGGGTTCGAGCTGGCCGCCGGTCTCGCTGGTGCCACCACGGCGCACCACGATGCGCCGCGGGCCGGGGTCGGCGGCGGTCTCCGCCGGTTTCTTAGGCGCCCCTTTCTTGTGCCTCGATACCTTCTTCTTGGAAACCTTCCTCTTCCTGGAAGTCTTTGCCTTCTTGGAAGCGCTCTCTTTTTGAGTCTTCTCCGGTGAAGGCGGAGCTTCCGTGGCAGGCGCGGGCCGGGCGCCGGCAGGCGTGGACGGCTGCGCCGGAACCTGCGAGGGCGGAGGCGGAGCCGTCGCGGGCGGAGCTTCGGTCGTCGGACTCTGCGCAGGAGGAGTTTGCTGTTGCTCCTGCCGGGCCAGCGCCGGCCAGCTCAGAGCCGCCAGCAAAAGAAAAAATGGTGCGAGCCGCATCCCTTCTATTGTAAACACTTCACCCGGAGGAAGGTTGTTCGGTGGAGTAGGTCGTTCAGTGCTCCTTGTAATTCGGTGCTACTTCGGTTACTTTTTTCCCGCTGCCTTGCTGCCCGCCCATCTGCGCCAGCAGTTTGCGGGCGGTTTCGGCTCCGAACACTGGCAGCCCGTTATCGGGCAGCAGCCCAATCTGCTTCAGCACGGAAGCCTGATCCCAGTAGACCCGCTCACAGGCTACCTTGCCCCCGCGAAATCCCACCACCGCTACCAGGGGCACCTCCACCCGCCGGTTCGTAGGAGCAATGCCGGGCAGGATCCAGGGCATCTCCTGGGTGTGGGTGAAGGAAAAAATCATTTCGTCCACCAGTTGGTTTTCGCCCACCGTGCGTGAGACCGGCGTCATCGTGGTGTCGGGCGGCATGCAGGGAATGAAGTCGCGGCCGTAAAATTCGCGCAGGGCGGCCTTGCCCGCCCCGCCGGTCATGACCGGCACGTGGTTGACGTAGCCTTCCTCCACGATGGTGGCCAGGGTGGACTCCACATCTTTGGTCAGGAATTCGTGCCGCGTGTGCTCGTCCCACAGGCTCGCCAAGTCTGCTGGTTTCATGCCCCGGATTTTAGCCGAAGGCGGCACTGCCGGCCATGCCGCGGATGCGAAGGATGGTGATTTGAAAGGGCGCTGGCTTCAGCTGCGTCGCCGCTACCGAGTTGTCATCCTGAGGAAGTACGAGCCGAGCATTATCCCCGCGGCAGGCTTACTCGGATGACTCATTAGGTCGCCAATTTAGTTCGGCATGTGAGAGTAGAGCAGAAAGCTAGCCATTCAGTCAGCTACAAGCTAATCCAGTTCGTATGCGTGCAGCTTGCTCAGCAGGGTGCGGTAGGAGATGCCCAGCTTCTGGGCGGCATCGTTCTTGTTCCATTTGCAGGCGCGCAGGGTGGATTCGATGCGGGCGCGTTCCGTTTTCTTTTGCTCGGCGCCGTTGCCGCTTGCCAGGCCAAGCTCGGCGGCATCAATCTCGCCGTCATTGAGGATGGCGGCGCGTTCCATCACGTTCTGCAGTTCGCGCACATTGCCCGGCCACGCATGCCGGCGGAGGGCGGCGCGAGCGTCCGCAGCCAGCGCCAGGCGCGGTTTTCGCAACTCCCGGCGAAAGCGTTCCAGAAAATGTTCGGCCAGCAGATCCACGTCGTCGCCGCGCTCGCGCAGCGCCGGAATGTGGATGGGGAAGACGGCCAGGCGGTAGTAGAGGTCGCGGCGAAACTCGCCCGCCGCCGCCGCTACTTCCAGCTCGCGGTTGGTGGCGGCGATCACGCGTACATCCACGGAGATGCTGGAGGTGCCGCCCAGGCGCTCCAGGGTGCGCTGCTCCAGCACGCGCAGCAGTTTGCCCTGCACTTCCAGGGGCAGCTCCCCAATTTCATCGAGGAAGATGGTGCCGCCGTCGGCCATTTCGAATTTGCCCAGCTTGCGCGCGTTGGCTCCCGTAAAGGCGCCGCGTTCATGGCCGAAGAGCTCGTTTTCCACCAGGGTTTCCGGGATGGCGGCGCAGTTGAGCGCCACAAAGGGCTTGTTGCCGCGCGCGCTCAGCTGGTGGATGGCGCGCGCGAACAGTTCCTTGCCCGTGCCGCTTTCCCCCAGCAGTAGGACGGTGGTGTCTGTGGCGGCGATGCGTTGCATCTCGCGCCCCACCGCCAGCATGGCCGGATGCTCGCCCACCATGCGAGGAAAGCCATAGCGCTGCGCGTACTCTTCCTTGAGCACCAGGTTTTCGCGCAGCAGTTGCTGGCGTTCAATGGCGCGGGCCAGCAGGTGCTTCAAATGTTCCAGGTCAACCGGCTTCTGGATGAAGTCGTAAGCGCCGTCGCGCATGGCTGCCACCGCGTCTTGGATGCTGCCGTAAGCGGTCATCACGATTACGGGCAAGGCGGCATCCGCTTCCAGCGCCGCGCGCAGCACGTCCATGCCGGTACCCGAGGGCAGCTTCAGGTCAGTCAGGACGGCGGAAAAATGCTGCTGCTCCAGCGCCGACAAGGCGTCTCCCAGCTGCGCCGCGGGGGTGACCGCGTAACCCATGCGTTTGAGCGCATGGGTCAGCATTTCGCGCAGCTCGTCCTTGTCTTCGACCAGGAGAACGCTGTCCATCGCGCCTCAGTCGGCCACTGACGCGGGCATACCCGCCCTGCGCGCCTCTTCCTTCGTGTCGTCCAGCTTCTGCTTGGCTTCGTCCAGCTTCTTCTGCTTGGCATCAAGCTGGGCGCGGTATTCGCGGTCCTGCTTGGCCCAGTCAGCCTGGTTGCGCAAGGCGTTGCCGGCATCGGCGTAGTAGGCGGCGGCCCGCAGACGGTATTCGCGCTGCATCACGTCAATTTCTCGCTCCAGCAGCGAGATTTGCAGTTTCTGGGCGGCGAAGCGCGCCTTCCACTGCTTGATGGCCGCGTCGCGTTTTTCGGCCAGGCTTTCCTTGTCCTTGCCCGCCTTCTGTGTATCCGGCGCGGCCTTATCGGTGCTGTCACCCTTGTTGTCCGCCTTGGCGCTGTCATCATCCGTTGCCGACGGCTGGCCGGTCACGCTGATGGGTGCGTTCAGGGGCAGGTTGTCATTGGTGAACACCTTGGCAGGCTGCTTCTTGGCGTTCTGCTTGCGAGTTTGGCGCGCCACGTCGGCGAGCGACTGCGCTCCCGCCGCTCCCGCCAGCAGAATTACCGCTGCCGCTATCGTGCACAGATGGTATGTGCGTTTCATATCTTCCCCTTCCCGAGCACATGCGTACTCAGGCTACTTGGTTGACACATCGTGGGGGAGTATTGGCCCGTGTTCTAGCCGGCCGCCGATGCCGCCCTGGCCAGGGCCGGCGCCGGAAAGGCCAGCGTAAAAGTTGTTCCCCAATCTCCGCTGGAGACGGCGATGGTGCCGCCGTGCTCGGTCACAATGCGATGCACCAGGGCCAGGCCCAAACCGGTGCCCTGCGCCTTGGTGGTAAAGAAAGGGATAAAAATTTTGCCCAGGCGGTCCTGGGGAATGCCCTGCCCGTTGTCGGTAATGGCGAGGCGGGTGCCGTGCTCGTCGGTGGCGGCCGCCACTTTCACTTGCACCGGCGTGCCCTTGCGCGCCGCCTCAGCGCTGTTGCGCAGCAGGTTGGAAAAAGCCTGCCGCAGCGCCGTGGGATCACCCTCCAGAGCCAGTTCGGCGGGCACGTCTTCCAGGTGCAATTCCAGGCTGCAATCGCGGGCGCAGTTTTCCAGCACCGCGCGCAAGGGTACGGGCTCGTTGCGCAACGCCTGGGGACGGGCAAAGGCCAGGAAGTCGGTGACCACGCGCGCCAGGTTGCCGGTTTCGCTCTCGATCTTGCGAGCGAAGTCGTGCACCACCTCCAGCTGTTCTTCTGCGGTCAGCATCTGGGCATAGCCGGAAATGGTGGCCAGCGAATTTTTGAATTCGTGGGCGATGCCGGCGGACATCTCGCCCAGCGAGGCCAGGTCCTCGCGCATCCGCACCTGCCGGGAGAGACGGTTGATTTCCGTCAGGTCGCTGATCAGGCAGGCCGCGCCCAGGCTCTTGCCGCCGCTGCTCAGCACCGGGGAAACCGTAAGCCCCAGAACCCGCTCCTCGCCCGCGGGCGTGGCGTACTCGGTTTCCAGACGGCGCGAAGAGGTGCCCTCGCGCAGCGCCGCCTGCACCGCGTTGATGGCGGTGGCGGGCGCGGCTTCCGAATCGCCGGCGCCGCGGTTGAGCAGGCGCGCGCCGCGAAAGACGTCGCGGGCATGCAGGCCGGAGATGGAAGCAAAGCCCAGAATATTGCGGGCCGCCGGATTGGCCTGCTGCACCAGGCCGTTAGGATTGAACAGCAGCACCCCGCTGGGCAGATTGGAGAGCAGGGCGGCGCTGATGTTTTCCGAGGCGCGGGCGCGTTCGCTCTCCGCCCGGCGCAATTCCTGCAGCTGCTTTTCCTGCTCCTTCAGGCGCTCGATGACGGCGTGATAGGTCTCCAAGGGGAAAAGCGGATTGGAAGCGCGCAGGGGTTCGGGCGCGGTTTCCTCGCGGATTTCGCCGCGCAACTTGCGGATGAGGATGATGCCTACGGCCAGGCCGAAAGCTGCGGCCATCATGCCGATCAGCATGCGAATGACAATCGGGTTGGCCAGGGCTCTCACGAGAACCGCCCCCAATACCAGCCCAGCACCTGGTTTCCGAAAAAGAAAGCGAACATGGCCACGGCGCCCAGGAAAACACCAAAGGGCATTTCGTAGCGCCGGTACACCAGCTTGGCCGACTGCCAGGCACGCTGGCGCGCCACCGCAGGGCGCCGCTGCCGCCAGCGCCGCGTGCGCTTCATCCACACCACCAGCACCGTGCCTACACCAAAAAGCGAGCCCAGCACAGAGGCGGCAAACAGGGTGAAAACAGTCAGTTTCAGGCCCAGGAAGGCGCCGATCATGGCCATCAGCTTCACATCGCCGAAACCCATGCCTTCCACGCCGCGCACCCCCTGGTAGAGCTTGCCGGCTCCGTAAATGAAAGAAGCGCCGACAATTGCGCCGAGGGCCGCGTCGGCCAGCGAGATCAGGTGCCAGGAAACATCGGAACTGACGGGCAGGTTAATCACGCCCGGCAGCAGGCGCGCCATCAGGTCGTTAACCGGCACAAAAAGGCTGAAAACCAATCCCAGAACCAGCCCGGAGAGGGTCATTTCGTCGGGCAGAAGCTTGGTTTCGGCGTCGGTGAAAATCAGCCCTAGAAGCAGAAAACCGAAAGCGCAGTACTTCAAAGCCTCGAGAGTGAGTCCAAAGCGCGCATAAACCCCCACGAAGAGGGCTGCAGTGAGCAGTTCGACCATGGCATAGCGGGCGGTAATGGGGGCATGGCAATAGCGGCAGCGGCGGCCCAGCAAGAGCCAGCTGAGGACCGGGACGTTGTCATAGAAGTGTATGGGAGTGTTGCAGTTAGGGCAGGCGGAGCCGGGGCTGACGACGGATTTGTCGCGGGGCAGGCGGTAGATACACACATTCAGAAAGCTGCCGAAGCACAGCCCGAAGACAAAGATCGCCGCTGCGATGACAGGGTCCACCCGTGAAGCGCTAAAGCCTCTTTTCTCGTGAGATTAGGCTCATTATACGGCGCGATAAGCGGCTAACCCCAAGATGACCAAAGGCATATTGACGGTTGGGTAGGGGGTGGGTGGCAGTTAGTAGTTGGTAATTGTCGGGGACCGACGAGATGGGATGAAGGTAGCTGGCCCGCTTGCGGCTTGCCCGCTGGGGCTTTAGCTGGAGCATCTGGCTGTCCCCAGGGTTCCCCGCCCAGGGTTCCCCGGGGGTCGTCGGTGGCCAAGTGCCGGGCCAGTTGGCGAAAGCCCTAATCGCTAATTGCGTCTGGGGTGGTGAAAGTGCACGCCGCCAGAAGCACTGGATGCTCCCAGCGGCGCAGGTTTATGGTTTGGGCAGCTTTTGATCCAGATGCCCAGGGCTTACGCTGCTCTTTTCGCCTGAGCGCGCATCTGTTGATTCATCTGGCGCATTGAGGCTAACAGCCCGGGTGAGCGCTTTTCAGCCCAGGTTGCGAACCGGTTGGCTGCATTTTCGATGTGAAGGGCAAAGAGTTTGTTCGAGAACCGTTCCCGGCCTTCCTTGATGGTTGGCTTGATGCGCTCCCAAACCCCGAAGAACTCGCCGCTGGTTTCGAAGAACAGGTCTTCGTGCAGTAGCCCGTAGTTGAGCAGCGCGCACGCCTGGTCCCAGTAGCTGATCACCATCATGAAGTTGGTGCCCGCCTCTGTTCCCGGCGGTGCGATGCGCAACG
>Ga0075276_10000514_pt1 | contig 9885 bp, 10 predicted proteins | sample SF_Rice_5C_80N_4_FD_69770 | JGI IMG/M metagenome (GOLD analysis project Ga0075276, IMG submission 69770) | Rice paddy soil microbial communities from Twitchell Island, California, USA - SF_Rice_5C_80N_405 | ecosystem: Environmental > Terrestrial > Soil > Paddy field/soil | place: USA: Twitchell... | reverse complement strand
GGCCTCCGGCGCGATCGGGCCGGCGGCTCCCGGTCACGGGACGCCCCAGCCCCGGCAAGGCTCGATCGCGGCGCGGAGCTCGGATGCCGAAGCGATCCGGCTGGCAAGCGCACGCCTTCGCGTGAGATGATTCTGCTCGCAAGGCTCCCGCGTTCTCGAATCCGGTCCAGGGAGCGAACACGATGGACGCGCGAACCGGCCCCAGCCGCACACTCGACCCTCCTTCGCGGCGGCGAACGTCTCCGCGCGAGACGATCGACCTTCTCTCGAAGAGCCGGCAGGCCGCATTCGGAATCGACTCGATGGAGCGGATCGTCTACTGGAACCGTTCCTGCGAGACGCTGCTCGGGCACGCCGCGCCGAAGGTGCTCGGCAAGCACTGTTTCGACATCATCGCCGGGCGCGACGAGAACGGAAACCGGTACTGCGCTCGAAACTGCCCGATATTGCCGCAGGCGCGAAACGACGACGACCCGGTGCGCCCGTTCACGCTGACGCTCCTCGACGCCGCGGGCCGGGAACGCGCGATCCGGTTCCGGACCTTCGTCGTGCCCTCCGTCCGCGCGGAGCTCTCCGTGGTCATCCACGTCGTCGCGGAAAAGGGCTCGGAGCTCTCGGCGACCGACGCCGAGCTCGCGTCGCTCGCGGCGAGCGCGCCCCCGGCGCGCTGGCCGATGCGAGCCGCGGCGCCCGTGATGCTGACTGCCCGCGAGAAAGAGATCGTCCTCGGCTTCGCCGAGGGTCTCTCGACCGCGCGCGTCGCCGAGAAGCTCCGCATCGCGCCCGTGACCGTCCGGAACCACACCCAGCGGATTCTCCTGAAGCTCGACGTCCACTCGAAGCTCGCCGCGGTCGTCTTCGCGTACCGGCACCAGCTGCTGTAGCCGGCCTGCGTCAAGGCTACGGCGCGGCAGGCCGCGACCTCGCAATGACGACGAGGACGAGTGGCCTCGCGGTGACGAGAAGAGAGTCGCTTCGCGACCGATCGACGGCGGGCGGGGAAACCGCGCCGAAGCTCGAAGAGCAAAGGCGGGCCTTGTCCTCCGTAGCTCGGAGAGCGGAGGAGGACTACCAGCCGAGGCCGAGGACCGCGAGTCCGACGGCGGCGATCAGGCCGCCGGCGGCGGCGTCGCCCCAGCGGTCGAGCCACGGCGCGTGGAGGACGCGCGCGCCCGCGCGCGCCGGAAGGACGAAGGCGAGCATCGTCGCGAGTGTCGCCGCCTCGTAGAGCGCGACGATGGCGAGGATGCGAGGCCAGCCGAGAGGGGCCGCCGCGAGGACGAGCGGCGCGACGGCGAAGCACGGATCCGCGGAGAAGAGGAGAAACAGCGTCCAGGCGCTCGCGCGGTCGTGCACGTGGTCGTAGTGCGCGTGGGGATGCCCGTGCACGCGCGGCGGAATCGCGCGGCGCATGCCCCAGAGCGCGTACGCGACGCCGAAGACGATCAGGAGGAGCGGCGCGACGGCGCCGAGGCGCCGCCCGAACGAGGCGAGGACCTGCGTGCCGAGGAAGACCCCGGCGAGGCCGAGGAGCGCCGAGACCGTCACGTGGCCGAACCCGCACGCGAGCGTGACGCGCGCCGTGCGCCGGGCGGACCACCCGCGCGTCCGGGCGAGCGCGGCGAAGGGGACCCAGTGATCGGGCGCGGCCGTGTGCAGGCTGCCGACGGTGACGGCGGCGACGGCGAGCGCCGGGAAGATCGCGCCGCTCATTTCAGTCCGAACTCCGGCGCGCGCTTCTCGAAGAAGGCGTCGAGTCCCTCGCGGAAGTCGGCGCCGTCGGCGATCCGCGCGAGCGCCTCGATCTCGCGGTCGAGATGGAAGTCGAGGCGGTCGACGCCCGCGGCCTGGTTGACGAGGTTCTTCGCGATTCCGAGCGCCTCGGCGGGCCCGGCGGCGATCCGCCGGGCGATCTCGAGGACGCGGTCGTCGAACCCGTCGGTCGGGAAGACCGCGTTGACGAGCTGCCATTCGAGGGCCGTTTTCGCGTCGAGCCGGGGGTTCATCAGAACGAGCTCCATCGCGCGGCGCAGGCCGAGGAGCCGGGGCAGGAAGAACGTCGAGCTTTCGGCGCCCGTGAGTCCGGTCTTGCCGTAGGCCCACTCGAAGCTCGCGCGCTCGGAGGCGAAGACGAGATCGCACGCCATCGCGATCCCGAACCCTCCGGCGGCCGCGACACCGTCGACGGCGGCTACGAAGGCCTTCGGGGCGCGCTTGATCTCGGAAATCGCGCTGTGGATGTATTCGAGGATCTGCTGGAAGACGGCCCCGTAGCCGCCGCGCTGCGGCCGGCCGTCCTGGAGGTATCCGAGGTCCTTCGAATCGCCTCCCGCGCGGATGTATTTCAAGTCCGCCCCGCTGCAGAAGACGCCGCCCTCGCCGCGCAGGATCACGGCCCGGACCTCCGGGTCGCGCGCGCACTGGAGTCCGGCGCGGCGGAACTCCTGCGCGGTCTCGACGTCGAGCGAGTTGAACCGGTCCCGCCGGTCGATCGTGATGACGGCGACGCTGGCGGAGCGGTCGAGCCGGATCGCCGTCATGCGCCCTCCGCGGAGAGCACGGCGACGACGCGCTCCGCGTCCGGCGCCCGCCGCCCGGCCGCGGCGAGGCGGATCGCCTGGCGCGCGAGGTCTCCCCAGGCGTCGGCCAGCATCCACTCCTGATGGGCGCAGGCGTACGCCTTGACGGCCCGGCGGTTTCCGGCCGCGAGCAGGTCGGCCACGAACGGCGCGACGGGATACGCCGGCGATCGGAGGATCACCGGTCCGCCGTCGACCTCCTCGGTCATCCAGTGGGCGGTAGCGCGCGTTTCGCGCTCGCCCGAGAGGATCGCGTCGGCGACCGCGCGCAGGCCCGGGTATTTCGGCCGGCCGTCGGCGCCGAGCAGGCACAGGTCGCTCCCGTGGACGTTGATCGCGCCGACGGGCGCCGAGTCGAGGAGCGCCGGGGTCGCGACGTACAGGTACGACGAGAAGAGGAGGAGGTCCGGTTCCCACATCTTCAGGAGGGCGGCCACCGCGGCGTCGTACTCCCGCCGCACCGACAGATCCGAGAGAGGCGCGTTGCGCCGCCGGTAGAAGTCGCGGATCGGGTACGACACGAAGGGAACGTCCGCCGCGAGGAAGAGCGGGCGCGTCTCGAAATCCGGCTCGCTCGAGAACGCGCAGGCGAGCTCCCATCGGCGTCCGAGCGCCGGATCGAAGAGGAGGTCCTGCGCGCCGGGGCAGCGGTGCGACGAGAGCACGGCGACGCGCAGCGGACGAAGGAAGGTCAGCATATGCGCGGGAGCGGCTCCCCCTCGGGCTCGGCGAGGAGGCGCCTTCCGAAACCGGTGTCGAGGATGATCGAGCCGGGCCGTTCGGCGAGACAGGTCCCGACGATCGCGGCCTCGCGCCCGAGAGGATGCGCGCGCAGGGCTTCGAGGAGCGCGCCGGCGGCCTCGGGGGCGACGCCGATCACGGCCTTTCCCTCGTTGGCGACGTTCAACGGGTCGATCCCGAGCAGGTCGCCGGCGGCGCGGACGGCGTCGTGGACGGGGACTTTCGTCTCCTCGAGGAGAATCCCGACGCGGCTCTTGCCGGCCATCTCGTGAAGGGCCGAGGAGAGCCCGCCGCGGGTGGGATCCTTCATCGCGACGATTCCCGCGCCGCAGGCATCCAGGGCCGCACGGATCAGGCCGTTGATCGGCGCGACGTCGGAGAAGAGGTCGCCTTCCAGACCGAGCTGGTGGCGGGCGGCCATGATCGCGAGGCCGTGGTCGCCGATCGCTCCGGTCACGACGATCCGGTCGCCGGGGCGCAGGCCGCAGTCGCGGACGATCCGGGTGGTGACGGCCACCCCGGTCGTGTTCAGGACGATCCCGTCAATCTCGCCGCGGCCCATCACCTTCGTGTCGCCGGTGACGATCGGCGCGCCCGACTCCCGGCAGGTTTCGGCCATCGAAGCGCGGATGCGATCGAGGTCGGTCCGCGGAAACCCTTCCTCGATGATCGCGCCGCAGGTCAGCGCGAGCACCTCCGTGGCTCCCATCATCGCGAGGTCGTTGACCGTCCCCGAGATCGAGAGCTTCCCGATGTCTCCGCCGGGGAAGAAGATCGGATGCACGACGTGCGAGTCGGTCGTCACGACGACCCACCGGTCGCCGATCCAGAGGGCGGCCCCGTCGTCCATCGCGAGCGGCCCGACGTCCTTGTCCGAGAGCCGCGGGGCGCCTTCGAGGAACACGTCCTCGATCAGCGCCCGCATCGCGCGGCCGCCGGCGCCCTGCTTGAGCGTGACGCGGTCGTCGAGCAATGCCAGCCCGGTTTTCGTCGAGCCGCCGAGGCTCGCGTTCTTCATAGCGTCCCCAGGTCGGGATGACCGCCGTACTGGTGCCAGATCTTGCAGGTGCCTTCGGAAGACACCATGCACGCGCCGACGGGCGTGTCGGGCACGCACTCCTTCCCGAAGAGCTTGCAGTTAACGGGCGAAGCGATCCCCGACATGATGTCGCCGCAGATGCAGTCGGCCGCGAGCGTCGGCGGCGCGTAGTCCCAGAGCGAGGAGAGGTCGATCGTGAAGCGCCGTCGGGCGTCCAGGTGCGCCCATTCGTCGCGCAGGCGCAGGTTCCCGTTCGGGACGTGCGCGATGCCGCGCCACCGCCCGCCGACGGGGCGGAACACGCTCCAGAGCTCCTCCTGCGCGCGCCGGTTCCCTTCCTTCGTGACGCAGCGCGGGAACATGTTGACGACCTTCGGCTCGCGGTCGCGGACGAGCTCGACCAGGCGCGCGAGGCCGGCGAGGATGTCCAGCGGCTCGAACCCGGCGACGACGACCGGAAGCCGGTGCTTCTCCGCGAAGGCCTCGAAGATCCCCCAGCCGGTGATCGTCGCCGCGTGCCCCGCCGCGAGGAATCCCTCGACGCGGTTTTCCGGCATCTCGGCGACGATCTCCATGACCGGCGGGATGTACTTGTGCGCCGAGAGCACGGAGAAGTTCTTCGGCGGGTTGCCGCGGATGACGGCGGCGGTCGCGACGGCCGTCGTCTCGAAGCCGGTCGCGAAGAAGACGACCTCGCGGTCGGTCGAGCGGGCGAGATCCACCGCCTGGCTCGCGCTGTAGACGACCGCGACGTCGGCGCCGTCGGCCTGCGCGTCGTTCAAGGACTGGACCGTCCCGCGCACCTTCAGCATGTCGCCGTAGGAGGCGATGAGCACTCCCTGCCGCGCGAGCGCGACGCCTTCGTCGACTTCCGGCATGTCCGTGATGCAGACGGGGCATCCCGGCCCCATGATGACGTTCAAGTCCCTCGGGAACGTCGCGCGGAGACCGAACTTCGCGATCGCCTGCTCGTGGCTGCCGCAGACGTGCATGACGGACACGGGGGAGCGGCCGATCTCCTTCGTGACGCGCGCGATCGTCTCCGAGAGCTTCCGCGCCGTCGCCGGGTCGCGGAACTTGAGCTGGCGGATCGCGGCGTCGAGCCGCGCGTCCTCGGACGACCGGGGGGGGCCCGCCGAGGGAGCGCCTGCGGGATCAGCCATTGCCGCTTCCCGTTCCGGCGATCTCGCCGCGCACGTCCGCGGCCATCAGGTCGTCCGCCCCCGCTTCCTTCAGGAGATTCTCGTAGAGCGACAGCGTCTGGCCGATGTCCTCCTGCGGGATCCGGCGGATCGCGAAGCCGACGTGGTTCAGGATGTAGTCGCCCGGCTGGACCGGCTCGTCGACGATGTCGAGCGAGACCTGGCGCCGGACGCCCCAGAAGTCGACGATCGCAAACGCCCCGTCGACCGAGATCACTTTGCCGGGAACTCCGAGGCACATCATTCACCTCCCGAGGGAACGAGCTGGAGAGCATCTCCATTCGCGCTGCTTGGCGCGGTGGCTGTTCTTGCGCTGCTTGCCGCGGCGAGTGTTCTTGCGCCGCTTGCGGCGGCGACTGTTCTTGCGCCGCTTGGCGCGGCGACTGTTCTTGCGCCGCTTGCGGCGGCCGCGCCTTTCGCGCACTGGGCCGCCGCCACGACGGCCTGGCCGAGCGCGAGACCGCCGTCGCCCGGCGGCACGCGGCGCTGGAGAAGGACGCGGAGCCCGAGGCGGCCGACGTGCTCGGCGACTCGCTCGGCGAGCAGCGCGTTCTGGAAGCATCCTCCGGTCGCGACGACCGGAAGGTCCTTCGCGATCTCGACGGCGTGACGAACGAGCGCCGCGGTCGCGGAGGCGACCGTCTCGTGGAAGCGTCCGGAGATCGCCGAAGCATCCGCGCCCGCGAGGAATTCCGCGACCGCCGCACGGACGGCCGGTCGGAAGTCGAGCTCCCACGGCGTCGAGGCGCGGGCGATGGCGAACGGATAAGCGCGTCTCTCGGCCGGGTCGGCGGCGAAGTTCCACGCGAGCGCGACCTGTCCCTCGTGCCGCGCGGCCGGACGGGCCAGGAAGAGCGCGCCGAACCCGTCGAAATACCTTCCGACGCCCCGCGCGAGCGGCGTGTGGATCTTCGCGCCGAGCATCTTCCGGACCGTGTCGACCGAGCGCGAGCCGAGGCGCTGGAAGAGCGGAAGACGGTCGATCGGCGCGCCCTCCGGGAAGGCGTCCTCGAGCAGCGCGAGCGCGACCCGCCAGGGCTCGCGGATCGCCGCCTCGCCCCCGGCGAGCGCGACGGGGCGCCACGTCGCGACGCGGTCGTAGCCGGCGGGGGTCGCGACGAGCAGCTCGCCGCCCCAGGCGGTTCCGTCGGTCCCGTAGCCCGTTCCGTCGTACGCGATTCCGATCGCGCGATCGAGGCCGTGCTCGGCCATCGCGCTCGCGACGTGCGCGTGGTGGTGCTGGACGGCGATCTTTCGCCCCTTCCGCTCCCGCGCGTACGCCGTCGAGACGTATTCCGGATGAAGGTCGTGCGCGACGATCGCCGGCTCGACGCGAAGGAATCGCTCCATGCGAGCGATCGCCTCCTCGAACGCGGCGAGCGTCTCCAGGTTCTCGAGGTCGCCGATGTGAGGGCCCAGATACGCCGATTCGCCGAGGCCGATGCAGAACGTGTTCTTGAGGTGCCCGCCGCAGGCGAGCACCGGCTCGGGGAAGGGGACGGAAACGGGAACCGCGCGCGGGACCCATCCGCGCGACCGGCGCAGCAGCACGGGGCCGCCGCCGACGATGCGCGCGACCGAGTCGTCGCATCGGGAGGCGATGTCGCGGTCGTGGAGGAGGAACGCGTCGGCGATGCGCGAGAGACGCGCGAGCGCCTCCTCGTTTCCGCACGCGATCGGCTCCTCCGACAGGTTTCCCGACGTCATCACGAGCGGGGTGGCGGCGGCGTCGAGGAGCAGATGGTGGAGCGGCGTGTACGCGAGGATCAGGCCGACGAGCGGATTGTCGGGCGAGACCTCGGGCGCGAGCCGCGCGCCCGCGCGCCGCTCGACGAGGACGATCGGCCGCTCGACCGAGGAAAGGAGCGCCCGTTCTTCGTCGGAGAGGACCGCGAGCGACTCGGCGTCGGCAAGCGTCCGCACCATCACCGCGAACGGCTTCTCCTCGCGGCGTTTGCGGCGGCGCAGGCGCTCGACCGCTTCGGAGGACCGCGCGTCGCATGCGAGGTGGAACCCTCCGAGGCCTTTGACGGCGACGGTGCCGCCGGCGCGCAGGATCGAGACCGCGCCGTCGATCGGGTCCGTCCCGCGAACGCGGCCTCCGTCGTGAGAGACGAGCCGGAGCTTCGGCCCGCAGGCGGGACAGGCGTTGGGCTGCGCGTGAAAGCGGCGGTCCGCGGGGTCCTCGTATTCGCGCCGGCAGTCCGGGCACATCGGGAACGCGGCCATCGTCGTGGCGGGCCGGTCGTAGGGAACTTCGCGCGCGATCGTGAAGCGCGGCCCGCAGTGGGTGCAGTTCGTGAACGCATACCGAAAGCGGCGGTTGCCCGGATCGAAGATCTCCCGGAGGCAGTCGTTGCAGGTCGCGAGGTCCGGCGGAATCGAGACGCGGAGCCCTTCCGTCGCGCGGCTCGCGACGATGACGAAGTCCCGGACCGTCTCGACCGGGATCGGCCGCGATTCGAGCTCGCGGATCTCGGCGGCCGGGGGCGGCGCGACGCGCAGCCCGCGCAGGAAGCTCTCGAGCGCCGACTCGCCTCCGAAGGCGTCGATCGTCACGCCGCGCGAATCGTTGGAGACGCGCCCCGCGATGCCGTTCTCCCGGGCGAGCCTCCAGACCCAGGGACGGAAGCCGACGCCCTGGACGGTTCCCCGGATCTCGATGCGAATTCCGGACTCGCTCACGGTGGTCTCACGGTAGGCGGCGGGGGCCTCCGGCGGGGAGGTGTGAATGCATCAATCTGCGCAAATCGCTCACGCAAAACGCGAGCATTTCGAGACCGGCTGGGCATGGCCCGAAGCATGCGCAATGGAGGTTTGCGAGTTTCAGTTGCCCAAGCGATCAGGCGCGGCCAGAGGGGTTGGAAGACGGGTCGCACGGACCTGTATAACGACCCCTATGGTCCGCGCCGGCCGTCAGCCGACGATGATGCGATCGGGTTGAACCCTGACCGGCACCCCGCGAAGCGGACCGGGGGGCGGCCCGGCCAGAACCTTCCCGTCCTCGTCGAAATGGCCGTCGTGGCAGGGGCATGAGTACGTCCGCGATTCCGGCTTCCACTTCACGACGCATCCCGAGTGTGTGCAGCGCAGGAGCCGCGCGGTCACGCCGCTCGCGTCGCGGAAGACCTCGACCGGGTTGTTCCGGACCGTGATCGTGACGCGCCGCCCGCCGGCGAGATCGCCCGACGGGACCGACACTTGCCCGGACTCGAGCAGCGCCGCCGCGCCCCGCGTGCATCCGGCCGGGAGGAGCCCGGCCGCGATCAGGGCGGCCGCCGCGCCGAGGACCTCGCGGCGGCCCAGGCCTCCCGGGCGGTCGATGGGTGTGCCCCGGGCGGCGCGGCCGCCGTCCTTCATCGCAAAGCGAGAACTTGCGCGGCGCGCTTGTCGGCGAGCGCGTTGGCCAGGAGCGCGTACCACGCTTCCAGGCCCGCGCCCGTCCGCGAGGACGTGACGAGGAGCTTCCCGGAGGGATTCAATGCGGCTACCTGGCTGCGGACGGCGTCGAGGTCGAAATCGACGTGCGCGAGGAGGTCGGCCTTCGTGACGACCGTGACCGCCGCGCGCGCGAAGATCGCGGGGTACTTGAACGGCTTGTCGTCTCCCTCGGCGACGGAAAGGAGCGCGACCTTGAAGTCCTCGCCGAGGTCGTAGGACGTCGGGCAGATCAGGTTCCCGACGTTCTCGATGAAGAGGATGTCGAGCGCCGAAAGCCGCCCGTCTTCGTCCGAGAGCGCCTTCTCGATCTGGCGCGCGTCGAGGTGGCAGGCGCCGCCCGTCAGGATCTGCCGGGCGGGGATGCCCTGCCGGCGCAGACGCTCCGCATCGCGTTCCGTCGCGATGTCGCCGTCGAGCGCTCCGAGGCGGAAGCGGCCGCGGAGCGCGCCCGCCGTCGCCTCGAGAAGCGTCGTCTTGCCCGACCCGGGAGAGGAGATCAGGTTGACGACGAGCGTGCCGGTATCGCGGAACGCGCTGCGCAGTCCCGCGGCGGCCGCCGCGTTGGCGGCGAGCACCTTCTGGCGGACGTCGATCTCGGTCATGCGTCTCCTCCTTCGCAAAACACGACGCTCCGCACGTCGAGCTCGTCGCCTCCCGTCACCGCGAGCGGACCGCCGCAGCGCGGGCAGAGGCGCAGCCAGCTCCCGGCGGCGCGCTCGGCGATGTCGCCGCACGCGGCGCAATGCTGCGACGCCCGCCGCCACTCGACGACGAGGCGCGCGCCGGCGTCCGGGGTTCCGGAGACGACCGCCTCCCACGCGAACGCGAGGAGCTCCGGCTCGACCGCCGAGAGCTCTCCGACGACGAGCGTGACCGATTCGAT
>Ga0075276_10000513_pt1 | contig 9897 bp, 5 predicted proteins | sample SF_Rice_5C_80N_4_FD_69770 | JGI IMG/M metagenome (GOLD analysis project Ga0075276, IMG submission 69770) | Rice paddy soil microbial communities from Twitchell Island, California, USA - SF_Rice_5C_80N_405 | ecosystem: Environmental > Terrestrial > Soil > Paddy field/soil | place: USA: Twitchell... | reverse complement strand
TGATGGGGCTGGACGAACTGCCCGCGCTACGCACGCGCGTTGCGCGGCGCGGCCTGGCGCCCCAGGAATGCGTGGTCGCATACAGCAGATTGATTGCGAGCCTCATGTCGCTGATTTTCGAGGTGGCGGATTCGGCAGTCGATCCGCGCACCTCGTATTTGCTGGTGGCATTCTTCAATCTGGTGCAGGGCAAGGAATTTGCGGGGCAGGAGCGGGCGATCGGGGGGCTCTCGTTTTCGTCCGGGAAAAGCGATGCAGCAAACAGGAGCCGGCTCCCCTACCTCATCGATGCACAGGAGCGCCATTTCCAGATCTTCGAACAGTTTGCCGATGCGGAGAGTCTGGCGCAATGGCGGACGATCATGCACGCACCGTGTGTCGGCCAGATGGAACGGATGCGACGTATGTTGTCTGGCGCCGGCGGCCGAACGGCAGGAAACCTGGGCGGACGATGGTTTGAGGTTTGCAGCGAACGGCTGTCGGCAATCTGGGCGCTGCAATGCGCCGTGGTACAGCGTCTCAAGGCACAGTGCGCTGCGCTGGTCGCTGATGCGCAAAGCGAGCTACTGGATTCAGAGGGGTTGCTTGATGAACTGCGCACCAATCCCCCGGCGAAGGCTGCACTGGCCGGGCGGATCTTCGATTCCTCGATCCCGGTCGAAAACGTTTTGCGCTTTCAGTTTCAGGCCGGTGGCGAGACGCTGCAGGGACAGTCGGTCATCGACGTGCTGGATGCCCAGTCGCGGCGTCTGATCAGCATGGAAATTGAGTTGTCCGCCGCCCGCCGCGCGCTGGACGACAGGAAAACCATAGAGCGCGCCAAGGGCATTCTGATGGCGCGCTTCAACCTGACCGAGCATGAAGCCTACAAACGCATGCGCACGGCGTCCATGGAACAGAACAAACGCCTGGTTGATGTGGCAGAGGCGATCCTGACGCTCGCCTCCTTGTCCTGAATCGGTGCACGATTGCTGTGCGGCGGCGGTGCCTGTGCGCACCATAGTGGGGCGCGCCGCTTGCGTGCCTTGCATCGCACAGCCTGTTCACCACGATCGGCTTCCTAACGGGAACCGTTTGCAAATGAAGAGCCTGTGTTCCGGCCGGGTTCGGCGTTGCAAGCAGTGGCACGATGATTGCATTGCGGTTAGTGTCAGACACCCAATGGCGGGTTGCAGGCAATCGATTTAGATAAGGTCGACGAAGACCGGACAGGGTAAAGGCGCCCATTTGCGGAGAATTCCGCAAATGGGCGCTTTTTTTTGTGGCTATTGATCTAAGGAGCGAACATGAGCAAATCCAGTTTCTGGAAGGCCGGGCACAATCCGACATTGTTGTCAGCGTTTCTGTATTTTGACTTGAGCTTCATGGTGTGGGTGCTGTTGGGCCCGTTGGCCGTGCAGATTGCCGCCGGTCTGCATCTGACTCCGGCGCAGAAGGGCATCATGGTGGCAACGCCCATACTCTCGGGCGCACTGCTGCGCGTGCCGATGGGGTTGCTGGTGGACCATCTCAAGCCCAGAATGGCCGGGCTGATCGGGCAGGTCATCGTGCTGGCCGCGCTCATTTTTGCCTGGATTTTCGGCGTGCACGATTATCCGCATACCCTGCTGCTGGGGGCATTCCTGGGCATGGCAGGCGCATCGTTTGCTGTGGCGCTGCCTCTCGCATCGCGCTGGTATCCGCCCGAGCATCAGGGCACGGCTCTGGGTCTTGCGGGAGCGGGTAACTCCGGAACCACCCTGGCTGCGCTGTTTGCACCAAGCCTGGCGGTCGTTTACGGCTGGAACAATGTATTCGGCTTCGCTGCGATTCCCTTGATCATCGTTCTGGCGGCTTACGCACTGTTGGCCAAGGACAGCCCGGAATGCCCGCCGGGCAAGTCGTTGCACCAGTATCTTGAAGTGCTCAAGGACAAGGACGCTTGGTGGTTCATGTTCTTCTATAGCGTCACCTTCGGCGGCTTCGTTGGCATGGCATCCTCCCTTACTCTGTATTTCCATGACCAATACGGATTGTCCGCCGTCACTGCCGGCTATTTCACCGCAGCCTGCGTGTTTGTCGGTTCCATGGTGCGGCCGGTGGGCGGCAATGTGGCGGACCGGATCGGCGGCATCCGCACCTTGCTGGCAATGTATGCGATAGCGGCGCTGTCGCTGTTCATCCTCAGCTTCGGAATGGCGCAGGTCTATCTCGGCTTGCTGGTCGCGATGTCCGCCATGCTCGCATTGGGGCTGGGTAACGGTGCGGTATTCCAGCTGGTGCCGCAACGCTTCCGAAGGGAAATCGGGGTGATGACCGGCCTGGTCGGCATGGCCGGCGGGGTGGGCGGGTTCTATCTCGCCTCCAGCCTCGGCTACTCCAAACAGTACACCGGCAGCTACGAAGCCGGTCTGACCATCTTTGCTGGCCTTGCCGTGCTGGCGATGGCCGGTCTGCTGTCGGTGAAAAAGCGCTGGCGCACCACCTGGGGTTCGGCGGCGATGACTGCAGCCCGCGTTTAGGCAGGGGCACACCACCATGCCGCTCACCGTCTCCATCGGCCAATACAGCGATACCGGGGCACGCCCGCACAATGAGGATTTTCATGGCGCGGCCACCCCGGCAAGCGCGCAACTCGCCGCCAAGGGCGTCATGCTCGCAGTGGCGGATGGCGTCGGCGGGCATGCGGGCGGGCGCGAGGCGGCGGAATCCGCCGTGCGCAGCGTACTCTCCGATTACTACGCCACCCCCGAAACATGGGGCGTGGCGGACGCGCTCAACCGCGTGATTCTGCCCCTCAACCGCTGGGTGCAGACCCACGGCGCGCGCAATCGCGACACGGCCGGCATGGCGACCACGCTATCCATCCTTGTTCTCCGCGGCAGGCGCTACACCGTGGCCCACGTCGGTGATTGCCGGGTTTACCGCCTGGGGGCGGGCGGACTGCAGCAGCTCACGACCGACCACGTGTGGGACCTGCCGAACATGCGCCACGTGCTCAAGCGAGCGATTGGCCTGGATTCCCAGCTGCAGGTGGATTTTTCCGAAGGCGAGCTCTCCGCGGGCGATGTGTTCGCGCTGCTGAGCGACGGGGTGTGGGAGCCGCTCGGCCAGCGTGGCATCCATCAGGTGCTCGAACTCTTCCACAATCCGCAAATGGCGGCGGCCGACCTGATCCGGCGCGCCCGCCTGCTTGGCGGGCAGGACAATGCTACCGCGGTAGTGGCGCGCGTCGATGCGCCTGGCGAGGACAGCTACACCGACCTGGTGGCCGAGGCACGTCATCTCGTCCTGCCGCCGCGCCTCAAACCCGGCGAGCGCCTGGACGGATTCGAAGTCGTGGCGCTGCTGCATGAGTCGCGCACCAGCCTCCTGTACCAGGTCCGCAATACCGCCAATGGCCGACTGTGCGTCCTGAAAACGCTGCAGTCGCGGCTTGCCGGCCACGCAGAAAGCTGTGCCGCGCTGTTGAACGAAGAGTGGCTGGGCCGCCGCGTGATTTCGCAATATTTCATCCAGGTCCTGCCCCCGCAGGAAGGGCGGAGTTGTCTTTACTACGCAATGAGCTGGCATCCCGGCGCCACGCTGCAGGAGAAACTCGATGCCGGCTGGCATTTCACCGTCAGCCAGGCCGTCGACATCGGTGTGCAGCTGGCCAAGGGACTGGGCGCGCTGCACCGGCTGAACATCATCCACCGCGACATCAAGCTCGCCAACCTGCACCTCGGTGACGACGGCAGGCTGCGCATCTTCGACCTTGGTGTGGCCGCCGTGGCAGGCAGCGCGGAAGTGACGGCCGAAGGCAATCCGGGCACGCCCAGCTTCATGGCGCCCGAGCTGCTTTCGGGCCATAAGGCCGGTGCCCAAAGCGACGTCTATGCGGCCGGGGTCACCCTGTATTGCCTGCTCACCCGCCGCTTCCCCTATGGCGAGGTGGAGCCGTTTCAGCATCCGCGCTTCGGCAAGCCGGCGCTGCCGAGCCGCCATCGCCCGGACATTCCGCAATGGCTGGAGAGCATTGTGCTCAAGGCGATTGCGAGCAATCCGTCCGGCCGCTTTGAAACGGCGGAGGAGCTGCTCTTTGCCCTTGAAACCGGGGAGCGCAAGCCCATTTTTGCGCCCCCGCGCGCGGGGCTGGCAGGCGACTCGCTGCGGCGGTGGCAATGGATCGCCGTGGTGTCGATCCTGATGAACGCGATATTGCTCTACCTGTGGATGGCCCTGAGATGAATGCGCTGCGCACACACGTTGCGGATAAGCGGGCGGACGGAGAGGAATAGGGATGGAGACACTTTCTACCTGCTGCTATTGCGGCGTCGGCTGCGGCCTGGTCATCGAGAGCGACGGCGGCCGCATCACCGGCGTCCGCGGCGATCGGGAACATCCGGCCAATCGGGGGAAGCTCTGCAGCAAGGGCGCGAGCCTGCATCTCACCGCGCGTGCGGAGGTGCGCGTGCAGCACCCGGAGTTGCGCACGGCACGCAATGAACCCCGGCGCCGGGTGAGCTGGGATGAGGCGCTCGATGCCGCGGCGGACAAGTTTGCCGATGTTATCCGCAACCATGGACCGGATGCCGTCGGCTTCTATATTTCCGGCCAGTTGCTGACCGAGGACTATTACGTATTCAACAAACTGGTGAAGGGGCTGATCGGCAGCAACAACGTCGATACCAATTCCCGCCTGTGCATGTCGTCCGCCGTCGCCGGCTACAAGGCGGCGCTGGGCGCCGATGCGCCGCCGGGCTGCTATGAGGACATCGATCATGCGGGCAGCATCTTCATTGCCGGCTCCAACATGGCCTATGCCCATCCCGTCCTGTTCCGCCGCATCGAGGCCGCGCGGCGCGACAAACCCGGGCAGAAATTGATCGTGGTCGATCCGCGCCGCACCGACACCGCGCGCGCCGCAGACCTGCACTTGGCGATCCTGCCCGGCACCGACGTGATGCTGTTCAACGCCATGCTCCATACCATGGTCTGGGAAGGCTGGCTGGACGCGGCCTATATCGCGGGGCATACCAGCGGCTTTGCCGAGCTCAAAAACATGCTGCGCGACTGCACGCCCCGGCATGCCGCCGAGGTATGCGGGGTCGCGGCAGACGACATCATCCAGGCCGCGGCGTGGTTTGCCCAGGGCCCGACGCTGTCGCTGTACTGTCAGGGGTTGAATCAGTCTGTGCATGGCGTAGACAAGAATGCCGCCCTGATCAACCTGCACCTGGCTACCGGCCAGATCGGAAAACCGGGCGCGGCACCGCTCTCGCTGACGGGGCAACCCAATGCCATGGGCGGGCGCGAGGTGGGTGGCATGGCAAACCTGCTGTCCGCGCATCGCGACCTCGCCAATGCTGAACATCGTGCCGAGATTGCCGCGCTGTGGGGTGTGGACGAAATTCCCGCCCAGCCAGGCAAGGCCGCGGTGGAAATGTTCGAATCGGTGCGGCGCGGCGAGATAAAGGCGCTGTGGATCGCCTGCACCAACCCCGCGCAGTCGATGCCCGATCTCCATCGCGTGCGCGCCGGGCTCGATGCCGCCGAGTGCGTCGTGGTGCAGGAGGCCTTCGGCAACACCGACACCGTGCCCTATGCCGATCTGCTGTTACCGGCGACGACCTGGGGCGAAAAGGAGGGCACGGTGACCAATTCCGAGCGCTGCATCTCGCGCGTGCGGTCGGCGGTGGCGGCACCGGGCGAGGCGCGGCATGACTGGCAGATCGCGGTGGATTTTGGCCGGCGCCTCGCGCAGCGGATGGGGCGGCCAGACATCCTTGCCTATGCGGACACGGAGGCGATTTTCAACGAACACCGCGCCAGCACGGTCGGGCGCGACCTCGACATCGGCGGCCTCAGCTATGCGCTGCTGGAGCAATCCGGGGCGCAGCAATGGCCGCTGCCGAAAGGGCAGGCGGGCGGCCGCAAGCGCCTGTATGAGGATGGCGTGTTTCCCACAGCGGATGGAAAGGCCAGGTTTTCCCTCACTCCCTATCTCCCGACTGCCGAAGACTGCGATGCGCGCTATCCCCTGCACTTGAACACCGGCCGCCTGCGCGATCAGTGGCACGGCATGAGTCGCACCGGCAATGCCGGCCGGCTGTTCAACCATGCCGAGGAAGCGCTGCTGGAAATGAACCCGGACGACATGGCGCGGCGTGGCGTGGCAGACGGCGACATCGTGCGCGTGTCGAGCCGGCGCGGCAGTCTGAATATTCGCGTCGCGGCCTCGGATGACATGCGCGCCGGACAGGTGTTCCTGCCCATGCACTGGGGGAGCCGCTTCATGAGCGGGCTGGGGGCGAATGCACTGACCTTCAACGCCTTCGATCCCCGGTCGCGGCAACCGGAACTCAAGCACGCCGCGGTCGAGGTGGAAAAGCGCATCCTGCCCTGGCAGTTGGCGGCAATGCGCCACGGCGATGCCCTGCGCCGGATGGAAGTGCTACAGCCGCTGCTTGCGCAGTTCGATTATGCATCGCTGGGGCTGTATGGACGCGACCGCGAATTGGTGGTGTTGCGCGCGGCGCATGGCTCTTCCGCGCCACAGGAACTGCTCGACCGCATCGATGCGATTCTCGGGCTGGACGACGAGTCGCGGATGATGAACTACCGCGATGCCAGGCGCGGCATCTCCAAGCGCGCGCTGATGGAGGCGGGCAGGCTGCTTGGCGTGCGCCTGACCGGCGAAACCGCCGCGCGCGACTGGCTGAAGGAAATCATTGCCGCGGGGCTGGATGCGGAAGCGATTCGCCCATGGCTGTTTGCCCCGCTGGCGGAGCCGCCCCAGGGCATGGCGCAGCGCGGCCGCATCGTGTGCAACTGCCTCGATGTGTCCGAGCAGGAAATCCGGCGCGAGGTGACGCAGGGTGCTGACTTTGCAACGCTGCAGGCGAAATTAAAGTGTGGCACGCAGTGCGGGTCATGCGTGCCGGAGTTGAAACGACTGGCGGGTGGCGCCGTGGCATTACAAGGAGAGTAATCATGAAGAAAATGAAACTGATCATGGTGGGTAACGGGATGGCGGGAGTCCGCACGCTGGAAGAGTTGCTCAAGCTGGAGCCGGACCTGTATGACGTGACCGTGTTTGGCGCCGAGCCCTATCCGAACTACAACCGCATCATGCTGTCTCCGGTTCTGTCCGGCGAGCAGGAGATCAAGGACATCATCCTGAACGACACCGACTGGTACGTGCAGCATGGCATCACGCTGCACCTGAACAAGAGGGTGGTGAAGATCGATCGCCATAACCGCGTGGTGCACGCGGAGGACGGCGCCACGGCGGAATATGACCGTCTGCTGCTGGCGACCGGTTCCACACCTGTCATCTTGCCCATCCCGGGCAAGGATTTGCAGGGCGTGGTCGGCTACCGCGACATCCACGACACCAATGCGATGATAGAGGCGGCGCAGAAATACCGGAAGGCGGTGGTCATCGGCGGCGGCCTGCTTGGGCTGGAGGCCGCAAACGGTCTGGCGGCGCGAGGGATGGACGTGACCGTGGTGCATCTCATGCCGTGGCTGATGGAGCGCCAGCTCGACCGGGAGTCCGCAGCCATGCTACAGGCGTCGCTAGAAGCCAAGGGGCTGAAGTTCCTGCTGGGCAAGCAGACACAGGAACTGCTCGGCAACGCGGACGGGCGTGTCTCCGCCATCCGCTTCAAGGATGGCGAAGAGCGCCCGGCCGACCTGGTCGTGATGGCGGTGGGCATACGCGCGAACACGGTGCTGGCGGAGTCTGCAGGCATCCACTGCAGCCGGGGGATTGTGGTGAACGACACCATGCAGACCTACGACCCCAAGATCTATGCGGTGGGCGAATGCGTGTCGCATCGCGGCATGGCCTACGGACTGGTGGCGCCTCTGTTCGAGCAGGGCAAAGTCTGCGCCAACCACCTGGCACGGATGGGCATTGCCCGCTACCAGGGATCGGTGACCTCGACCAAGCTCAAGGTGACCGGCATCGACCTTTTTTCCGCCGGGGATTTCACCGGCAATGACGAAACCGAAGACATCGTCCTGCACGATGCTGCTGGCGGGATATACAAGAAACTGGTGCTGCAGGACGACAAGCTGGTGGGCGCGGTGATGTATGGCGACACCCGCGACGGCTCCTGGTATTTCCAGATGATACGTGACGGGAAGAGCGTCGCCGAAATACGCGACCATCTCCTGTTTGGCCAGTCCTACCTTGGGAATGCCGGGCATCAAGGCCAGAGCCGCGCCGCGGCCATGACGGATGAGATGGAGGTCTGTGGCTGCAACGGGGTATGCAAGGGGACGGTGGTCAAGGCCATCAAGGAGCAGGGCCTGTTCACGCTGGAAGACGTGCGCAAGCACACCAAGGCCTCGGCCTCGTGCGGCTCGTGCACCGGCCTGGTGGAACAGATACTCGCTTCCACACTCGGCGGGGCCTATGCGCCACAGGCCGGCGTGAAGAAGACGATGTGCGGCTGCACCGACCTGACCCATGAGGAAGTGCGCAAGGCGATCCGCGAAGAAAAGCTGCTTTCCATAACCGAGACCATGCGCTTCCTGAACTGGAGCACCTCGAACGGATGCGCATCCTGCCGCCCCGCGCTGAACTATTACCTGATCTGCGCCTGGCCGCACCAGGCCGCGGACGACCCGCAGTCCCGCTTCATCAACGAGCGCGCCCACGCCAACATCCAGAAGGATGGCACGTTTTCGGTGGTGCCGCGCATGCACGGCGGGATCACGACGCCGGCGCAATTGCGGCGTATCGCGGACGTGGCGGACAAGTACAGGATTCCCACGGTGAAGGTGACCGGCGGCCAGCGCCTAGACCTGCTGGGCGTGCGGAAGCAGGACTTGCCGGCCGTCTGGGCTGATCTTGCCATGCCCTCGGGCTTTGCCTACGGCAAATCGATACGCACCGTGAAGACCTGCGTTGGCAGCGAGTGGTGCCGCTTCGGGGTGCAGAACTCGACCCAGCTCGGCATCGACATCGAGCTCGCCTTCGACCGGATGTGGGCGCCGCACAAGGTGAAAATCGCCGTCTCCGGTTGCCCGCGCAATTGCGCGGAGGCCGCGATCAAGGACGTGGGCGTGATCGGTGTCGACTCCGGCTGGGAAATCTATGTCGGCGGCAACGGCGGCATCAAGACCGAGGTCGCCCAGTTCCTGGTCAAGGTGAAAGCAGAAGAGGAGGTGATGGAACACGCGGGCGCCTTCCTGCAGCTGTACCGCGAGGAAGCGCGGTACCTGGACCGTACCGTGCACTATATCGAGCGGGTCGGACTGGACTTCATCAAACAGCGCGTGGTGAAAGATGCAGCAAACCGAAAGGCACTGTACCAACGGCTGCGCTTTGCCCTGGACGGCGCGAAGGATCCCTGGGCTCTGGAAAACATCAATCCGCGCGAATTCGCGGTCCTGACAAGCTGAAGGAAAATCACAATCTGAAAGGAAACACATCATGGAAGACTGGAATCGCGTAAGCACACTGGATGAAATACCGCCGCTTGGCGCCCGCATCGTGCACACCGCGCAGGGCAATGTCGGGCTGTTCCGCACCGCGGAAGGCGAAGTCTTCGCGCTGCACGACAAGTGCCCGCACCAGGGCGGACCGCTGTCGCAGGGGCTGGTCGCAGGGAAGCGGGTCACTTGCCCGCTGCACGGCTGGAACATCGGCCTCGAGGACGGCCAGGCGCTTGCGCCGGACAAAGGTTGCGCCGGCAAGGTTGCATGCAAGGTGGAAGAGGGCCAGGTCTACCTGAAGCTTTAGCCATGTCCGTGTTGTGCCGTGCACATGCCGACGCGGCAGCGAAGGCATAGTTAAATATTGTTAATTTAATCGATCAGGAAACAAGCATGAAACAAAGGGAAATCAAATCATCTGTACTCCGCCGGGCGCTCGTGCCCGCCGCCGGACTGCTTTCCATCCTCTCTGCCCCGGCTGCATGG
>Ga0075276_10000512_pt1 | contig 9910 bp, 5 predicted proteins | sample SF_Rice_5C_80N_4_FD_69770 | JGI IMG/M metagenome (GOLD analysis project Ga0075276, IMG submission 69770) | Rice paddy soil microbial communities from Twitchell Island, California, USA - SF_Rice_5C_80N_405 | ecosystem: Environmental > Terrestrial > Soil > Paddy field/soil | place: USA: Twitchell... | reverse complement strand
GTCGATCCCGGGCACCCGGAAGTCCTTCGCCGGCATTCCCGGGAGATACGCGTCTTCGACGTCGATCCGTGCCTCGATCGGCCGGAGGATCGCCTTCTCCAGCTCGAAGGTCATGATCGAGCAGAGGATCGGTCCGAAGAAGAGCTTCCCGAGAAACGGCTGGCAAAACGCCGGAGCCACCGCGGCGAAGTTCGGGAAGTCGGAAACCGGCCCCGGCTTTCCCCGCGGGTCGAAGCGGCCGGAAACGATCGGCCGCCCGGAGAGCAGCGAAGCCACGCGGTACTCGCCCGCCGTCTCGTCGATGCGCGCGCGCACCTTGTCGTAGCCGTAGACCCATCCGAGCATCACGAAGATCCAGTCGTCGAGATAGAGGCGCGGCATGAAGGAGTATTCGCCCCGGTACGAGTCCTTCGCCCGCCGTTGGGCGGCGCGCGTGTAATCCAGGAACGGCACCGCCGTGATCATTTCGTGGTACGACCCGCCCCGGATCGGAAGGATCGCCGGATGCACGCCGCTGTGGCGGCCGAACATGAAGAGCAGCGGATGTTCTCCGCGGGGCGCGAGCGTCTGGGGCCCGAGTGTGACGCCCCGCGGCAGCATCGCGCGGACGTCGTCGAGAGGAAAACCCACGACCGCGCAGTCGCTGCGGTACGTGCCGACGGCCCCGACGGCGGTCCCGCTCAATCCGGAAACCCCGTGACGTGCATGCGCGTCATCTTCGCGGGGTTCTCGACGCCCTGCGCGCGGAGCTCGCCGTCCGCCCGCTCGACCATTCGCGCGCCCTCTTCGCCTTTTTCGATCTCGCCGAGCCGCCGGCGCGCGGCGGACGCGTAGCTCAGCATGCCCGCCTCGTCGAACCCCGCCGCTGCGGCCGAGAGAAGCGCGGCCGCGGAAACACGATCCCCCGCGAGCGCCGCCGCTCCGGCGCGGAGCGACGCCGCCATGGGCGCCGCCCACGGAATCCCTTCGCGGGCGATCCGGCGCGCGTCGGACAGCGCGGCCCGGATCGACGGACGAGGATCGGCCGCCGCGAGCGCCGCCGCGAGCGCGCTCCGCCCGCGAAAATGGCGGAGCACGATCCTCAACACCTGGATCCGGAGCATCTGCGAACGCTTCACCGCGACCCACTGCCCCGAGATGCGATTCCACGCGGCGCCGCCACGGCCTTCGTAGAGGTCGATCAGCGTGTCGCTCATGAGAGCGGTCAGGTCCTGGAGATGAAAGCCCTCCGCCGACCACATCTCGAGAGAACGTCGCACCGCCGCCCGTGCCCCCTCGGGATCGTCGGCCGCCAGCCGCGCGTGGGGCTGCATGAACGTGCCGAGGTTCGTCTGAACGTAGAGGTCGCCGCGCTCCTCGGCTTCGCGCGCCAGCTGCGCCGCGCGCCCGCTCATTTCGGCGAACTTGCCCTGGTAGACGAGGGCCCACAGGGAGAAGGTGTGCGCGGTGTCGAGCTCCCACGTCACGCCCGTGCACCGGTCGCGAAGGATCGACTCCGCCTCTCCCAGGAGCGGCACGGCGGCCGCCCATCGGCCCATCGTGAACTCCGCCACGCCCCGCGCCATCGTGGCCATGGCGATCGGATGCGGGTTCCCGACCCGGCGCGCGAGGCCGTCCGCCGCGTCGAGGAGCTTCCGGGTGCGCTTCCACCCCGGGCTCCCGTCGTTGGAGCTGTGCGCCGCCTCCCACGCCAGAGCGCGCGCGATCCGCGCGGGCTCTCCGGCGCGCAGCGCGAGAATCAGGTTGCGCGTCTGGAACGACGCGCCGGCGATGATGTCGATCATCGACAGGCCCGCCGAGGCGGACCAGGTCACGTCGCTCTCGCGCAGGACTTCGGGAGGGATCGCACGCTCGTCCCGCTCCCGAAACGAGAGTCCGCGCAGGCGCAGGCGCGCGCGGCGCGCCAGAAGAGAGACGAGGACCGCGCCGGGCTTCTCGGGAAGCGTCATTCCCATGCGGCCGAGGAGCTCGCGCATCGCCGCGCGGCCCTCGCGGACGTGCCCGCTGACGCAGTACTGGTAGGCCGCGCGCCGGAGCAGCTCGAGCGCGTCGGCCGGGCCGGCCTGGGCCTCCGCCTCGCGGTACACGCCCGCGGCTTCCGCGCCGCGGCCGGCATTGGCGAGGGCGTCGCCGAGGGCCGTTCGGAGCTTTCGCCCTTCCTCGCCCGCGGCCGGCCGCAGGGAGAGAGACAGGCGATAGAGGTTCGCGGCGCGCTCGAAGGCGAGGGTCTCGGCCGCCGCGGCGGCGGCCTGCGCGTAGTACGCGCCCGCGCGTTCGCGTTCCCCCGCCTCCGCGAGGTGGATGGCGAGCGTCTCGGGATCGTAGCCGCCCGCGCTCTCCAGGGCGACGGCGAGGGTCCGATGGCGCTCCGAGCGCTCGGAAGGCGCGAGCTGGGCGACGACCGCCTCCCGGATCCGGTCGTGATACGTCTCGACGCTGTCGCGATCGGAGGGACCCGTGCTCCGGACCATGTGCCCCTTCCGCAGAAACGTGAGCGCCCCGACGTCGGCCGACGGCATGGCCGCCGCGCGATAGGCGTCCCCCTGGCGGAGCGGCCGTCCCGAGACCGAGATGATCTCGAGGAGCCGGCGCGTTTCTCCCGGAAGCGCGTCGAGACGCCGGCGCAGGACCTCTTCGAGCGAGATCGAGGGCTCGGCGGCGCCGGGTCGGACGAGCTCGGCTCCCTCGCGGACGTACTGCACCAGCTCGTGCACGAAATACGGGATGCCGCCCGACTCCCGGGCGATCTCCTCGGCGAGGCGGTGCTGGCGCGGGGTGTCCTCGCCGAGCATCTCGAGTGCGAGCGCCCGCGCCTCTTCCTCCGTGAGCGGGTCGACCTCGAGGGTGCGGCGCGCCACGTCCGCCGTCCCTTCGGGAGGGCCCGCGAGGAGACGCTGCAGGCTCGGGCTCGCCTCCGCGTACTCGCTCCGGTAGATGCCGAGGAGGAGCAGGATCGGCGGATCCGGCGGGCGGAGGAGCTCGCCGAGAAGCGCGGCGCTGTCGAGATCTCCCCACTGGAGATCGTCGATCGCGAGCACCAGCGGGCGACGGTCCCCGAGGCGCGCCAGGAGCTCCTTCAACGCCCGGAACGCGCGCCGGCGGAGCTCCTGCTGGTTCGGGATCTCCGCCTCGCGTCCGGGAGCTTCCTCGATCGCCTCGATCCGGCGAAGCACGGGAAAGATGCGCACGAGCGCCCGCACGTCCCGCGGGAGGACGGCGGCGACCTCGGACTTCGGAAGCCCTTCGAGGAACTGGCTCAGGTCGTCGACGAGGCTGTCGATCCCCTTGTAGGGCACCCATTCCGCCTCGTAACAGCGGCCGCGGAGAGTCAGCGCGCCGTCATGCTCCTGGATCGCATCGAGGAACTCCTGGACGAGATAGCTCTTTCCGGCGCCCGACCGGCCGTGGACGAAGATCGCCGTCGGGCGCCCTTCGCGCACGCGCTCGAACCCCGCGTGCAGGATGCCGAGCTGGCGCTGGCGGCCCACGAACGGGGGCCGCGCCGGAGCTTCCGCCCGGACGAGCCCCGGATCCGTCGAGCGGCGCGCTTCGAGCAGGGCGAGGATCTCCCGGCCGCCGGGGCGATCCGACGGCTCGAGACGCAGGAGCCGCCGGCAGAGGTCGTCGAGATCGCCGGGAATCCCCGCGACGATCTCCGACGGCGGCGGCGGATCGCGGACCTGTTTCGCGAGGAGGACCTCCCGCACGGTCCCGCGGTGCGGCAGCCGGCCGGTGAGCGCCTCGTAGAGCATCGCCCCCACGGCGTACCAGTCGCAGGCGGCGGTGAGCGGCCGGCCCGCGCTCTGCTCGGGCGCCATGTAGCCCGCGGTCCCCGAGATGAACGCCCGATTCTCGGGCCGGTCGCGCTCGTCCTGGAGCCCGGAGGTCAGGCCGAAGTCGAGGATCACGACCCTCCCGTCCCGCGCCACGAGCACGTTGGAGGGCTTGATGTCCCGATGCATCTTCCCGGCGTCATGCAGCGCGGTCAGTCCTTCCACGAGCTGGCGGAGCGCGTCCCGCAGAAGCGGAACCTGCGCGGCGGGGAGCGGCGACGCCGATCCCTTCGAGCGCGCCGGGGGAGCCTTCTCCTCGGGAACGCCGGCGAAGAACGCCTGCGTCGGCGTGCGGGAGATCTCGGAGGGCGGGACGACCCGGTCGGTCGTCTCGACGTCCCCCTCGTTGCGCCTCCCCAGATGGGCCAGGAAGTCGACGCCTTCGACGAGCTCCATCGAGAAGAACCATTCCTCGCCGGTCGAGAACAGCTCGTAGAGGGCCGCCAGGTTCGGGTGGGTGACGTCGGTGAGATTTCGAAACTCCTGCTTGAAACGGAGCAGCGCCTCGGCCTCGACGTGGGGGAGCGACTTGAGCGCGACGCGCGTGCGCCGCTCGTTGTCGATCGCCTCGTAGACGACTCCCATGCCGCCCGCGCCGATGCGGCGGACGATCTCGAAACGCCCGCCTCCCGAAAAGGCCGGCGGGCCCGCTTCACTCATCGGGCGCCATGCGCCACGGGCCCCCGTGGAAGAACATCATCCGAGATCCCCCCGCGCCGGACGTGTCTGTCTCCTGATTTCCTGTGACCTCATTTTACACGCGGCGGCCCGTCGTTCCCGGAGAATTGCGCGCCTCGCCGGAATGAGGCTAAGCTCCCCCGGCCTGAAGGAGGAATCGTGCGTCAGAACCCGCTCCCGATCGCCGCCCTGTTGGTCCTCGCGCCGCTCGCCGCCGGCGTCGTGCTCGCGGCCGGGCCCCCGCGACGCGAGCCGTCGGCCGACGTCCCCGCCGAGAAGTTCTACAAGAACATCCAGGTGTTCCAGGGCCTGCCGTCCGACCAGCTCGTTGCCTCCATGCAGTTCATGGCGGATTCGCTCGGCGTGAAGTGCTCGTACTGCCACGTCACGTCCAAGGACGGGCCGTGGCCGATGGAGAAGGACGACAAGGCCGCCAAGAACACGGCGCGGGGGATGATCCGGATGATGCGCGAGATCGACCGGGCGAACTTCAAGGGACGTCTCGACGTGACGTGCGCGACCTGCCATCGCGGATCCGTGGATCCCGCTTCGATGCCCCCCCTCTTCTCGACAGTCGCGGCGCACCCGCCGGCGTCCGAGGCGGCTGCCGCTCCTTCGGTCGACGCCGTCCTCGAGAGGTACGTGTCCGCGGCCGGCGGCAAGGACGCGATGGCGAAGATCTCCTCCCGCGTGATCCGAGGGACGTTCACGGCGGCCAACGGAGAGAGCCATCCCATCGAGATCACCCTGACCGCGTCGGGGAAATATCGCAGCTCGGTGACGCTCGAGAAGGGCGCGTTCACGATCGCGTACGACGGAACGAAGGGTTGGTCGAGCGCGGGCCAGGGCATCCGGCCGATGCCGCCCGACGAGGCCGACCGGATTCGCGCCCGCGCGCGGCTCTTCCCGGCGAGCGACCTCAAATCCCGCTTTCCCGCCCTCGCGGTCCGCGGCAAGGAACCGATCGACGGCCGCGACGCCTGGATCGTCATGGCGCGCGACGCCGCCGGCGGCCGGGAGACGTTCTGGTTCGACGCCGAGAACGGCCGGCTCCTTCGGACGCTCCAGAGGCAGCACACGGCGCTCGGCGACATCCCCGAGCAGGCGGACTACTCCGATTACCGGAAGGTCGACGGAGTCGAGGTGCCGTTCACGATTCGCCACACGGCGCCGGACCGGACCGACACCATCAAGGCCGAAGAGGTGACGCAGAACGTCGCGGTCGACGACGGCCTCTTCTCCGCCCGGGAGCCCTGAGTCGCTTCAGTCGGCGACGGGCTCGGCTTCGCGCGCCAGTCCGAACTTGTCGATCCGGTAACGGATCTGATCCCGCGAGAGGCGGAGGAGCTGGCCCGCGCGGGTCTGATTGCCGCCGGTCCGGTCGAGGGCCTGAACCAGGAGATCGCGCTCGAGGCGCTCGACGTCGAGGCCGTCCGCGGGAAGGCTGAACGCCGGCGAGGCGGGCTCGTCGTCGAAATCGAGGAAGTCGTGGCGCCGCAGGAGGTCTCCTTCGCACAGGAGCACCGCGCGCTCGATGACGTTCTTGAGCTCCCGCACGTTTCCCGGCCAGTGGTAGGACTCCAGGTGCGACACGGCGCGCTGCGAGAGACCGCGAACGTCCTTCCCGAACGCCGCCGCGAATCCGCGGAGGAACGATTCCGCGAGCAGCCGGATGTCCGACCGCCGCTCCCGAAGCGGCGGCACCCGGACGAGGATCGTGCTCAGCCGATAGTAGAGATCGGGGCGAAAGGTCCCCTCGCGCATTCCCGCCTTGAGGTCCCGGTTCGTCGCCGCGATGGCCCGCACGTCGACGCGAATGTCGGCCGATCCGCCCACGCGCTTGAATTCTTTTTCCTCGAGGAAACGCAGGAGCTTCACCTGGAGCGACGGCGAGGTCTCGCCGATCTCGTCCAGGTACACCGTGCCGCCGTGAGCGAGCTCGAACAGCCCCTTCTTCTGCTGCTTGGCGTCCGTGAACGCCCCTCGCTCGTGGCCGAAGAGCTCGGTCTCGAGGAGCGTCTCGGCGAGCGCGGAACAGGTGACGTTCTGGAACGGACGCGACCCGCGCGGGCTGTTGAAGTGGATCGTCTTGGCGATCAGGTCCTTTCCGGTGCCGCTCTCGCCGATCAGGAGGACGGTCGACACGGGCAGCGCCGCGACCTTGGCGAGGAGGATCTTCACCGGACGCATCGCCCCCGAGCTTCCGATGAGGTTTTCCCAGGGGAAGGACTCCGGGCGGGAAGCGCGCGCCATGTTCGCGCCGCTCATGCGATCACTATAACGCACCGAGCCGCCTCGGCGTCGATAAAATAGGAAAACGAAGATGGGCGGCGAGACCGATCTCTGGGAAGCGCGTCTCGCGCACGCGACGGTGCTCGTGGAGATCGGCGAGACCTACGACGCGGAAGTCGAGGTCGCCGCTCTGCTCGAAGAGCGTCCCGAAGATCTCACGACTCTCGATCTGCTCGGCAAGATCAAGCACATCCGCGGCGAGCTCTCCGCCGCCGTCGCCTGCTGGGCGCAGGTCCAGACGCGCTCTCCGCAGAGCGGAGGGGTTCATCTGCGCCTGGCTTCGATGCTCGCCCTCGCGCGGGACCCCGAACGCGGCGCCGGCGAGTTCATCGCGGTCGGACGAGACCAGCTCTGGCGCAAGCCCGCGGCCCATCTCGAGCTCGAGGAAGTCTTTCGCCTCTTCGCGGCGCGCCGGCCGGACGACGCGCGCGCCGCCTGCGACCGGCTGGCGGCGAAGTACCGCGGCTCGGATCCCGATCTCTACAAGACGGCGGTCCTCGCCAAGGCCTGGGTCGCCGAGCTGACGGGTGATCTCGAGGAGGCCCGCCGGATCCTCGAGCGGCTGGGGACCGAGCGCGGGTTCGAGAGCGATATCGACCGCGCGCTCGCGCTCTCGCGGGTCTACGAACGGCTCGGGACCGCGGAGCATCTCGAAGCGGCCGTTCACATCGCGACGTTCCTCGACCGCCACGAGGAGAGGATCGTCAACGTCGGCCGGCTCGCGCTCCTCTATCGCGCGCTCGGCTCGCCCGAGACCGCCGCCGCCGAAGACCGGTTTCTCGAAGTGTTCCGCCGCCGCATGCACCGGCCGCAGCGGGCGGTCGTCCTCGAAGCGGCGGCGCGGCGCTACATCCCGCTCGACCGCCTCGTCTCGATCGCCTTTCCGGAACGGGACGGCGGCGAGGGATCGAACGACCGCGAGCGGGCGCTCGCGCTGGCGCGGGACGGCAACCGGCGCGAGGCCGAGGCTCTCCTCGCCCGCTCCTCCGCGCCGCTCGATCTCCGATATCGGGCCGACCTCCTTCGGATGGAAGGAGAACCGGAGGAGGCGGCGGCGCTCTATCTCGAGTCGCTCGACGGCGATCCGGACCAGCTGCGGGTGATCACGTGGCTCCTCGCGGAGGCGGCGCAGGCGCCGGCCGTCGAAGCCTTCTTCGCCGACCCCGCGCGGACCGATCGCGCGGCGGAGATCCTCCGGCGGGCCGTCCACGAGTTTCCGCTTCGCGCCAGCTACTGGCGGGCGCTCGCCGCCCTGCACCGGCTGCGCGGCGACGCCGCGGAAGAAGCGAGATGCTCCGGAAAAGCCGACGCGCTCGACGCGGCGGCGGCGCGCCGGCGCAACGCGGTCGGGCGCGCGCTCGCCGCTTCCGTCTATCATTTCGTCGGCGCGGCCAAGGGACTGATCCACGAGATCTGGGCGCAGCGCAGGCCCGCGACCGCGAGCCGCGGCGGCTTCCTCGAGGAGATCCTCGGCAACGTCACCCCGGACATGGCGCAGGGCGTGCGCAACACCTTCGTCTCCGTCCGCGAATACGCGCTCGCGAAGTTCCCCCAGCAGACCGCCGATCTCTTCGAATACGCGTACGCGTACAAGGTGACGAAGGAAGACGAGCCCTCGGGAGGCCTCTCGGCCGGCCTTCCGACCGCGCTCGCCTTCCTTTCGGTCTTCCTCGACCGCGCGCTCCCGCAGGACGTCGCGTCCAGCGGCATCCTGATCGCGGACGCCCACGACGTCCAGGTCGTCCGCGCCGTCGGCGAGCCGGAATACAAGGTGCGGGGCGCCTGCAATCGCAACCTGCGCGCCCTCCTGCTGCCCGAAGGGAACCGGGAAGAGCTGCTGCGCACGCCGCAGGTCCCGAGGCCGATCGTCGGTGAGATCGTCCGCTTCGTCGGCGACCTCGACCAGGCGGCGACCCTGGTTTTCGGCGAGGAGATCTGGATGTAAGACTGGATTCCCGCTTCCGCGGGAATGACATTCGAGAGAGCCGCGTGCGGCTCCGGCAGGCAAAGCGACCGTTGTCATTCCCGCGAAAGCGGGAATCCACTCCCCGAATCACGGCCCCCTGCTTTCGCCCAAAAGGGCGAAATCCATTCCTCTCGGGAAAGCGGGCACGGCTGGCCTCGTCGGTCCGACCGGAAAAAAGGGGGCGGCGCGCGCACCCCCTTCGAAGATCGCCTCGAAGCCGCTCAGGGGCCGAAAGACGGCCTCAATTCACCGGAATCTTCTTAGGTCCCTCCGCGGCGGTTCCCTCCTTCGTCACGCGGATCTCCAGCTCACCGTCCCGCAGCCGCGCCTCGATCGGAACGCTCTCTTCGCGGGCCCGGAGCGCGGGGGGAAGGAGGACGGTTCGCTGGAACGGTCCGAACGGCCTCTCGCTCGCGCGCAGACGGTGGTCGTTCGAAAACGCCGCCGGACGCCGCCCGCTGATCGTGAGGCGGTTGTCCTGCATCTTCACTTCGACGTCGTTGCGGGCGACACCCGCCAGATCGACGCTCACGACGAATTCCTTCTCGTTCTCCCAGACGGAAACCGGCGGGCTCCAGGCGAAGCTGGAGGGTTCCTGTTCCGGCGGGGAGAGGATCGAGAGGAGCCGATCCACCTGTTCCTCGACGAAACGGGTCGGATCGCGCTCGACGGGGATCGGCGCCGAGTAACTCTCGCTCGGGGGAGGATTTCCGGTCACCGCACGGTAGAGATCTTCGACCTTTCCGATCGCCTCCTCGATCCCGGACGGGGCGGTCGGCGGGGGTTCGTTGGCCATGGGGGCTTGCCTCCTTTTCGCACCGCTTCGATGCGGGGGCGGAGCAACGCTCCGCCCCCGGTGATTCGATCGAGGTCTCAATACAGAGACACGACGGGGGGAACGGCGAACTGGAGATACGGGAACGTCTGCGAGACCCTCGCCGCCAGATAGGGATCATTCCACGTCGATTTGTACGCCTCCGTGGTCTCGGGACTGGTGTGGCTCAAGCCGAGAAAGGGATTGAATCCCGCCGGCCCTCCCGCGAAACCGCCGCCCAACCCGGGAGCGCCGACGTTTCCGGGAATCCCGCCCGGCATCGCGCCGGGGAATCCTCCGGTCGCAAACGGGGCGTAGGCATTGATT
>Ga0075276_10000511_pt1 | contig 9915 bp, 16 predicted proteins | sample SF_Rice_5C_80N_4_FD_69770 | JGI IMG/M metagenome (GOLD analysis project Ga0075276, IMG submission 69770) | Rice paddy soil microbial communities from Twitchell Island, California, USA - SF_Rice_5C_80N_405 | ecosystem: Environmental > Terrestrial > Soil > Paddy field/soil | place: USA: Twitchell... | reverse complement strand
GCTCATAGGTGTCAAAGTCATGCGTGGCGCCCATCTCGATCAAGTCATCGTGGAGGTCATAAAGAAAGGGACAGTCTAAGAGCAGAACGAGAACGTCTCGCTTTGAGCAGCTTGACGAACTTTGAAAGAACGCAAACCCAGTTGGAGTAGCGCGCCAGTCTCTGACCTTGTGATCTTGCTCGATCAACTCTTGGAAGAATAACTGCTTATCGATCGACAGAGGAGCTCGGCTATAGACGACGGTCGAGTGCAGCTTGTCAGTAGGCACTGGGTTTGGAATCTGCCACATGTGCATCCAAGCGCTGAGCAGGTGGCACGAAGTTTCATCATACTTTGCAGCTACGTAAGTTCCCTTCCGACGCTCGATCATGTAGTCTCCCCATTTACAAGATGATCTCCATCACGGAGATGTTGCCCATGTGCTTCCCAAGATCCTGCGGTGACAACAGACAGCAGTAACTCAAGTCGTCGCCGCGGCGAGGTTCAGGATTGGTTCGTTGTCTGACCACTTGCCCGACTGGGTGCAGCGCCATGTGCATGCGTGGGATCATGACGTACGTGCAGGTCTCGCGGGGCTTCAAGTCAAGCAACGTGACCGGTGACATATGATAGTCGTGCATGTCTGGATGCATCAAGAGCGCTTGATAGTTGCTCGACGCGCACTGCGTGATCGGCACGGTGTCCACCATCTTCGTCTCATCGTCAACGATGAGCAAGTTCCAGCTGACTGGAACGTCAAAGTCAAAGTGGTTGATGCGCACGCGCACGGTTGGACCGGTCGTTTCCTCAAGCAAATTTATAGGCCTGAGCAAGAAGTCGTTCACTGACGCGTCATAGAACCAGCTGAACTTGGGGACGACGGGGCCTGAAACGTTGTCAATGATATAGGGGAAATTATACTCAGGCAAGATAACCATTACTTATGGCCTTCCATATAAATGTATCACAAAATCGTGAGAAAGTAAACATGAATTGTACGTCTATTTTATCATCAAAGCCTCACAATGTACATTATCTCAAAAGGTACATCAAGTTCATTGAATCGTGCAAGGTTCAGACAATCGACCGTTTTGAAGAACATCACATCTGTCCGATTACGATCAAGATTACTGTAGCGAGCACCGCCAGGATCACAACTCCGAGGAGTATACCCTTCCATGAGAGATCGTACTCATCAGACGTGATCTTATCAAGCTCCTTGAGCACGTCTTCACATGCTTCTTTAATGCAATCGGCTTCGATCTCTCTAACAGTTTTTCCTACGTATTTGTCACCTTCACTCATCTTCTTTCTCTTTCATCTGATGCCACTCGTTAAAACGCTCAAACTTCTTCTCAGCGCGGGCAGCGATCTTCTCTTGATCGGCCCCGTGCGTTTGAACGCTGAAGAGGATCGCCGCCATCACGTCAGCTGCTTCCTCCTCAAACCTGTCTAGCAGCTTGCCCTTACCGTCCGGGTGGTCTCCCGTGCCGTAGGCCAACATCTTACCAACGACCTGTTGGAGCTCTCCGAGCTCCTCAGCCAGCTTCGCCAGTCCGTTTTGTGCCATTGTCATGTTGTTCTTCCTTGTACTTACCGTCGTCGAGGTGACCCTCGCACGCATGGATCCAGCCCCACTCATCTTCGCCGTACTGTACTTCGTCGATCACTGTGACGTCTCCCCAACACGGTTCACCTTCAGTGTCGTGCCAGGAGCAATCTGTGCCGCAGCAAGCTTCTGGATTGTAGGTCTTCATCTAGTACTTCATCTTCTTGACTGAAGTCATTGGGTAATCCGCATCTTTGTAGTATTGAGCTCTAGACTTCCAGTGCTTCTTAGCGTACTTCAACCTGGAGAAGATGTCCACGACGTAGACCTTTGTCTTATCGCCCTTCTTGCGCAAACCGCGACCAACCGCTTGAATGCACTTCACGAAGGACTTACCGGTGTCAAGCAAGACCAAGCAGAAGATGCGGTCAATGCTGATGCCGGTCGACGCGATGCCAGCCGAAGCGATCACGATGATGTCATCGCGCTCCGCGTACTTCGCGTACTCTTCTTGGCGCAGGGTCGACTTGCTGCTGCCGTCAAGATAGACCGCGCCGTCAATCAGGGCAGCGATCTCACGACCCTGCTGCAGGGATTGAGTGTTCACGAGAACCATCGTGTTGCCGTACTTCTCACGGAGCTCAATGATCTGCTTCGCGAGAGCGGCATTGCGTTCTTCATGGCGCGTTAGGTAAGCACGCTCGGACGAGTAGTCTGGCAGCTCTGGATCCTCGTCAATCGTCTCAACGGGTTCAATGAGGATCTCGGAGAGGTAGCCGTGATCGATCAGCCACCGAGCCGTCACCTCACGCACGATGCGACCGATGGACAGCTTCAAGCTGTACTGGTCGGCCTGTGGCTTTGGGAACGTGCCCGTGCAACCGTAGCGGTGCGAGATGTGCTTGCCGTGCGTGTTGATCAGGTCCTTGATGACGTTCGCCTTCGCACCGTGAGCTTCGTCGACGATGACAGCCTGGAAGAAGTTCATATAGTGCGGCACGTTCTGGAGCGACTGCCAGGTCGCGACCACGATCGGGTGGTCGATCTGCTTCTCCCCGCCAGAGTACTCACCGACGGTCACCGGATAGGCAGCCAGCTTCTCGCGGAACTCGTCGACGGTCTGGGTGACAAGGTCGGCCGAGGGCACGATCACGAGCGTCTGCAGGCCGTTGAGGTGCAGCACCATCGACAGCGCGGCGCACATCGAGGTCTTGCCGGCACCGGTCGCGCAGATCGCGAAGCCAGAGCCCTCCTCGAGGAGGGCATTGACGACGTCGACCTGGTAGGGTCGGAGCTTGAAGTGCTCCAAGCCGAAGAAGTTCTCGTCGATCCGGTCAGTGATTACCGGAGCAGGCCGACGCTTGTCAACCAGGTCAACCTCATAGCCCCAAGCACAGATGTAGGGCAGGATCTCGTCAAGGATCTTGACGTAGGTGTTACCGTTCTTCTCGAAGAAGCGCACCTTGCCGTCCCAGCGTCGCAATTGAAAACTTGGCATATGGAAATACCCATCCACAAACACGCCGAACTTGTCCCAGAGACTTTCAAGGTGCTCTGGGCGTAGTCCGCCGATGCGACAGTTTACTTCGTCGTCAAGGTGAATGGTGCAGCGTAGGGTCACGGGATGAACTCCATCTGGGCAATGACTTCTTCTGGGGTAAGCTCTTTGAGGCTGGAAACTGAGTAGCAAGAACCCTCTCGTTTCCACCACGGCTTGGAGACTTCCATCTTCTCGTCAAGCGCGAGGCGAGCTTCTTCCTCGCTCTCGGCGTGCACGACACGAGCGGTCTGCACGTCACGGTCGTTCAAGTGATGAACGACGATGCGGGCTTCCCAGAAGTTAGTCCTCATGCGAGGTTCTGCCAGCAGTCGATGCTCGAACGGATCCGTCTCAAGAGAATTCCCTCGAGCATGCGCACGATCTCAGCCTTCTCCCGGTCGGAGAGACAGTCGTAGGCAGCGCCGAGCAACGTGTTTCCGTCGAGCAGCTCAACGATCTCTTGACCACCGGCTCTAGCTTCACCGACGGTAAAGCTCAGCTTCTTGTCGAGGGCGTCATGGTCAAGTATCGACATGATCAGGCCTTGTCAGCGCGAGCTTGGGCCTGAGTGTCGGAGTACTTCATCGTGGCGTAGCGTGCACCCAGCTTGACCTTGTTGGCGGTCAGCACTTCCTCGCGGGTGATGCCGAGGCCTTGACGGAGACCCTCCATGTAGAACTCGAGGTCGCCGAGCTCTTCCACGACGTTCGCGCGGTCCAGCGGCTTGTTGTAGATCGCTTCGCGCTTGATCGCGTCCAGCAGCTCGCCAGCTTCGCCGGCGACGCCGATAACCATATGCACGGCATGCACGCGGTCAGGGGTCATCGAGGCGAGGATGTCCTTGCCGGGCTTGGCAAGGTTGGCGACCATCTCAGAGAAGTCGATGGTGCTGGGGTCGAAAGTAGGCTGTTCCATGTCTAGTATCCTTATAGTTTGGGGTATGGGTATGGGTATGGGTGAAGCGGACCGGGCTTGATTCCGGTTCGGGGTGACGGTAATTGACCCGCCGGTCAATTGCATTGCGCCGATCCCTGCCCGAGAGTAATTCGCGTTAGCTTGGTTGCGAGTCAAGCGATACGTCACTTGCCGGGGCTAGCTTATATGCTTCGCTACGTGTCCTTCCACGTCGCCGCTTCATATAAAATTGTAACCTAAGCAGAGCGCTTAGTACATTTTACTTCTTTTGAGTGTAGCCCATCGTGTGGAAGTTGCCCACGCAGCTGGCGAGGCAGAGGGTTCTGTTGACGCGATCCCACATGCCGTAGTAGTAATCGTCTTCGCCGTGCACGACACCGAAGAAGGTGTACTCGTCTCCGCGTTCGTCGATGAAGGTCTCACCGATCAGGGGCTCAACTTCTGCCACGATGGCGCGCCAGTTGCCCCGGCAGATGCACTCTTCATCGAGGATGTTTTGTGGCATGCAAGCGTCAAACATGGCTTCTGCTTGATCGGCGGTGAAGAGATTGGTGCCAGTCGGTTCGTGATCTCGTTCGTACGGAGTTCCAACGTTGTAGCGTGGGGTGAACGAGATTCCAGCGTCAGGCCTAAAGTCTTGAGGAAGCTTCCACCCAAGAAACTTGTCAACAAACATCTTTTTGACGATAGCATAGTTCATAGCACTGAATCCTGTAGTTGATTGACTCGCAGCTCCACGATGCGCTTCAGCGTCCAGCCGAGCGACTTCAAGGCTTCAACCACGGACTCGAGGCGGCGACGAGTGTGTTGCACTTCCATGTAGATCTCTTGAGCCAAAACGTACTTCGGCTCGCTCTTGATGTACTGCACGATCTCCTTTGGCCCGAGGGCACGTTGGGACGTCTCATTGATCGTGCGGTAGAGCTCAGATTCAAGCTCTTCGATGCGGTTCTTGACGACGTCCTCGATGGTCTTGCATTCTTGGAGCATCTGGTCGTAAACCATGAGGTCCTTGATCTGGGTCTTGTTCAGCTCTTCCAGCTTCTTGCCGTCGAGCTCAAAGCAGACCTCGGCAACGGTGATGAGCTGCTCGTAGAACGCGATGCGCCCTGGGATCTTCGAGAGGTTGAGCTCTCGCTTGGTGTCAGTGATGAAGGACATTTAATCTCCCCAGCAGGACATCTCTTCTTCCGCGATGTCAACCGGATCGTCAAGTTTGTAATCGTCGTGAAGCGCTTCGGCAAAGTTAAAGCTGGTCTTCTCGTCACAACCCTGTTTGATGAGGGTATCAGCGCAACGTTCAATCCATCTCATCTTCAAGATGCGGTTGACGATGTTCTCAGTAGCTTCAGAGAGATCAATTCCGACCTTTGTGGTGACGAGGAGCGACTCGGTCACGACGTTTTGGTTCACTTCCAGCCCAAGATTGCCGGAATTTTCACTAAAGATCTTGAGCTCACTTGCGTATAGAAGGAAGAGATCACAGACCGCGTCAGCTTGAGAACCGCCGGTCGCCGCCATGACGGCTTCAACTGACCATTCCTTCTTCGTGGTGTTGTCTGCTTCCAGCTCTTGGATGAAGGCTGGCTCCATCAAGACGTTCTCGACTTCAAGCTCATCGTGCTGTCGAATGAAGATCTCGTCCTCAGCCAGTATAATGGGATTCTTCGAGAAGTCTCGGCCACAGGTCTCAAAGACCATCGCGGAGAGCCTGTACGCGTCCTCTTCAGAGTAGCCGTTGTTGATGAACACCTCCGCGCAAGCGTGCTGCCAACGTGCATGCTGAGCCATTCCTTGATCTTCAAGACCCTGAGCTAGAGCTTCACCAACTTCCTTCCACCCACTGAAGAGATCAACATTGCTAACTTCTGCTGGTCGACGTTCATGGTAAACGATAACTGAGTCTTGCAATTGCTCTGCTTGACGCTGAAGCTTCTTAGCTTTCTCTTGAAGCTGCTCCACCAACGGAGACGTCTCCTCAACCGTCACCGGTTGAGGAGCGATCACCTGAGAGGGTTGCTGGTCAAGCTGCTTCAACGTTCACCTTGCATAGAACTTCGGAGATCGGCACGACGAGGAACGAGTCCTTGCCCTGCTTGACCTCGCGAGCTGATTGAGCAACGAAGACGACCTTGTCGCCGGCCTTGAGGGGCAGCGGCACGAGCTCGTCGCGCTTGTTGACCTTACCGGGACCGACCGCCAGGACGAGTCCCTCAATGGGACCCGAGATAGCTCCCTCAATGAATTCAATACCGCTCTCGGTCTTCTTTGGGCGAGGGATCGGCCAGATCATGACCAAGTCATGCAGCAGGGTGAAGTTAGCCTTGGGTGTGTTACTCATATTATACCTCTTCTTGTAAACCGAGATCTTCTCCGATCTCTTGTACTTTCAAGACCTCGCCGGTTTCGACGTCAACAACTTCTGCCATCTCACCCTCTGGAGTGAAGACGTCGTCACTCTCCTCGATCTTAGTAAACTCCGCCTCGATCTTGGCGACGACTGGGTTGGTGTTCAGCACCTTCTCGACAAAGTCGACGGTCAGCTGGTCCTTCTTGAACTTGATGGTCTTGCCCTCAACTTCCACCAAGAAGCCATATCCATCCTTGGTGATGACGCCGTCCTCTTCCCAACGATCGAGCAAACCTGCTGTTGGGGTCAAGCCAGAGGTGTAGGGGATCTCGAGCTCGATGCGGGTACCCGGCTTCACGAAGCGGGACTTGTAGGTCGCTGCGCGCATGCGGATGCCGACCTGACCCTCGTCGCCCTTCAGGTTCAGCTTGGTCAGCAGCGTGATCTGTGAGGCAGAGTACTTTACGCCGTTCGTCACTGCCCACAGACCGTCACCGGCCATCGGGTCGGCTGGGTAGACCTGATCGGTGAAGACGAAGGTCGCGTTGCAGCGGGCCAGGCGTGATACCAAGGTGCGCAGCAGGTGCTTCTTGTTCTTCGCAGACTGACCTTGGTCACCGGTCTGACGACCCTGTTCGAACTTTTCGTTCTCGGAGTCGGTCAGCAGGTTGCCGAGCGAGTCAAGGATGATGAGGAGTTCTGGAGCTTCGGTATTGAAGCGCCCGTAAGCCTTCTCGTAACCGGTCAAGAACTCGGAGACCACGGCGGTCACGTCTTGGATCGTCACGACCTGAGCGTAGGTCAAGTTGTCGTCCTTGATGTTGATGCCGGCGCGGTGCATGAACTTGGGGTCCAGCGCGTTCTCAGAGTCGAGCACCAGGGCGATCGCGCCCTCGCGTTGAGCTTCACGGATAATGTTGCAGATGATGTACGACTTGCCGACAGCAGATGGACCGACAAAGGCGGTCAGACGGCCCTGTGGGATCGCCTTGCGGTAAGATCCAGACAGAATGCGGTTGAGCGCATAGTTACCTGTCGAATACCACTTGCCGGGTGGGGAGAACTGCGTGGAGACGTTGTCCAGCTTTTGGATTTCCTTGCGGAACTTAGTTAGAAACGGAAGCGATGCCATTAGCTTCTCCTAGAGAGGTAAAGGGAGCAAGCCCTTGTCGAACTTGCTCCCTGCTTGTCGCTGTTAAGCGGCGCCGTTTTGACGGGCCTTCAGCTTTGCCAGGATTTCCTGGGGAGACAGCTTGCCGCCAGCGGAGTCACCAGCAGGAGCGGCGGGAGCAGGAGCTGCTTGAGCTTGCTGGATCACCGCAGCCGCTTCTTGAACCGGCTTAGGCTGAGCCAGCGCTTGGTCCAGTGAAGCATTGCCCGTAGAGGAAGCCGCGTGGGCGGCGTTCTTTTCCTCTTCGTAGGAACGTCCGGTGAGAAAGGCCTCGATCATAGCTTCCATCTGCTCGCGCTCGATCTTGCCGTAACGGAACTTCTTCAGGTCGTACAGCTCGAGGTGTGCCAGCATGTTCTCCGGAATCGCGGTCGAGCGGCGTGCGAAGTCAGACGTGGTGTAGTCCGCGTACTCGCCCTGGTGGGTCTTGTTGATCTTGAAGTTGTAGCCCTCAACCATGTCATAGGGCATCTTGTCCATGTCGCCCTTGACGATCTTTGCTTCGATCGTCTTGTAGAGCTTTGGACCGATGGAGATCATGCGGACGGGGTTCTCGTCAGCCTTGACCGGGTACTCGAACGGGGTGGAGATGATCAGGCCCTGAGCGACGTAGTCGATCTTGCGCCAGAACGCCTTGCCCATCTTCTCGTCACCTTCACCGTAGTACTTCTGGGAGGCTTCGCAGCAAGGGCAGGATTCGCCGTACATGTTCAGGCAAGCGATGCGCTTCTTCTTGCCGTTGATGAGCAGTTCGTGGTACTTGTTCTCGACGATGAAGCCGATCGGATTTTCGTCGTCTGCGTCGGGGAGGAAGCGGAACTCGGCGGTTGCGTCGAAGTCCATCTTGTAGAAGGGATAGAACTTATCCCAGAAGCCGGTGTTTTCGTCACCGCCGGTAGATTCGCCTTTCTTCTTAAAGGCTTCGCGAAGGGAGTTGATGTCAAGTGCCATGACTTATTTCCTTATCAAAAAGTTAACGGTTATGAATTGAAGACCACCAACCGAGGCGGTCTCCAAGTATTTATAGGCGAGCCGTTATAGAGCATCTTATCTCAGAACGACACACCCGAACATTTTACTCATGCGGATCGGGCCAGGACTGAAACTTTCTTTCGAGCGACTCACTGGTGAGGTCATCTACCGCGCGGCCCGACTGCATTGCGGTGAGGTGCATTCCCTCGTCGTTCCCTCTCGGCCAAAGCACGACGTCAATGTTGAGGTTGCCCTGGTCGATCTCTGACGGTGGATTGTTCGTCTCGTCACAGATCACGACAAAGTCATCGATGCTGCTCTTCGTCATCAGGCCGGATAGAAAAAACTCAACGGAAGCTTCGATCTGTCCGCGAGTGAGCGTGTCATTCTCCTCGAACATGTGAGTCATCAAGACCGTCTTGAGGTTCTGCTTGATGATATCAAGCAAACGGTTGACATCGACTTGATCCTTTGGAGCGATGACCTCAACTTCAAGCTCTATGTCAGGCGACTCTTCAACGTGCAATCCATTGCCTTCGGTGATCCACCCAATAAAATCTTCATTGATACTGAGCGGGTCATACACCCACGGGTTCTTCGGCTTCACCAACTGGTCAAACAATGCCGCTGCCTTCTCCTCTAACTCAGGAAACTGAGGCTCAACCTGAACTTCAGGCAATGGAACTACATCAAGTTTCTTCTCGACTTGCACTGAAGTTCTCCTTGATCTTCGTAAGGTGGGCTTCTACTACCTTGCTCATGTTCCCCACGTCTACGTAGAAGATTCGTTTTGTTGGAAGCGGCTTGAGCGTTGGCTCGACGATCTCCACTGGAGATGTGATTTCAGCGCTCGGAGCTTGTTCACCGGAGATCCTGATGAGCTCAGCGATGATCTCTTTGTCGATCTCAGCCGATAAAACTTCAGCGAGCTCAGCTTCAATGTCAAGCGCGTGCGGGGCGAGCTCTTCCTCAGAGACCTCAGAGACCTCAGAGACCTCAGAGACCTCAGAGACCTCAGAGACCTCAAAGGTCTCCCATGGCTTGTAAGAGTATTTCATGGTGAAGATCTCGCCGGTCTGTTCGGTCATCGGTTGTACGCCCATGATGTCCGCCGCGATCATACCGGGCAAGAGTTGATGAATGAGCGGCTTCAGAACCTTGTTTAGCTCTTTCAGTTCCGGTGAGGCAGGAGCTCGATCAAAATCTATGACCCGATCGTCAACCATCACGTCATCATTTTCTTCTATCATGTCTGACATGTCAATTCCCTTAACTTGTCTAGCAGTGCGTAACGATGCTTGCTCTTGAAGCGCTTCCAGTATTGAGGATGGTAGAACGGTTGAAAGCTCACGCCCTGCACCTTGCACTGCTTCTGGGCGATGCCACCCAGCGCGATCACGACCGATGGCTTGAGGTCAACAACGAGCTTCGTCAGGTTC
>Ga0075276_10000509_pt1 | contig 9937 bp, 9 predicted proteins | sample SF_Rice_5C_80N_4_FD_69770 | JGI IMG/M metagenome (GOLD analysis project Ga0075276, IMG submission 69770) | Rice paddy soil microbial communities from Twitchell Island, California, USA - SF_Rice_5C_80N_405 | ecosystem: Environmental > Terrestrial > Soil > Paddy field/soil | place: USA: Twitchell... | reverse complement strand
ACCCGCAGGCGAAATCCTGAACGAAGTGAAGGACCTCGGATCGTAAGAGCGAACAGAAAATGGTCGGGGCGCCCGGATTTGAACCGGGGACCCCCTGCGCCCAAGGCAGGTGCGCTACCAGGCTGCGCTACGCCCCGACGAAACCGCGGCGGGAAAGGGGGTGCACCCCGATTATAAATGATGGCCGTGCACCGCCGTCACCGCGCCCCTGCCGCGCCCGGCGTATAATCCACTGCAACGATGCCGCCTTTGCACTACGCATTGGTCGCCTATGTCAAAGCGCCTGTGGGGGAATTTGTGGAGCGCTTACGCGGCGAACTCCATCCCGCCCTCTCCCATTTGCCTGCCCATTTGACCGTCTTGCCCCCTCGCCCGCTGCAGGGCACGGAAGAAGAAGCCCGCCAGGTGGTGGAGCGGGTCTGCCGCCAGGCCAGCCCCTTTGAGGTGGTCATGGGAGAGGTAGAGACTTTTATTCCCGTGACTCCCACCGTGTTCATCCGCGTGGCTCATGCCGCCTACCGCCTGCGCGAGTTGCACGACCAGCTCAACAGTAACGCCCTGCAGGCTGAGGAATGCTGGCCCTACATGCCGCACCTGACTATCGTGAAGGTGGCTACGGAAGCCGAAGCCAGCCGGGCCTTTCAGGTGGCGCAGCAGCGCTGGTTGCAGTACCAGGGCAGCCGCCGCGTCCTCATCGAAGAGCTCACCTTCGTGCGGGAAGCACCGGGAGACACCTGGGAAGACCTCGCACCCGTGCCTCTGGGCGGCAGCTTGGCGGTCAAGGGCTGAGTTCCTGTGCTGCCTCTTCATTCCGCGAACCGTCTCGGAACAGCGTTCTCCCTCGTGCCTTAGTTACGGAAGTTTTTCGAGTACACGTCCCCATCGTGCCTTGCCACTGTCCCTTCGGGGCGGTACATAAGGGTGGGGGTGTGCGAGGCGGCGCAACGCGGTTGCCGCCGCCGTCCCGCCAACGCTAACCATCGGAGCGCGCAGGGGATGCTACCCATCGGGGTGTACGGCTCGGGGTTCCTGGGAACGGTTATTTCCGCCTGTCTGGCCGACTTTGGCACCCCCGTCTTCTGCTGCGATCAGGATGGGGAGCACTTGCTGGCCCGTGCCCGCGGCGAAATTCCTTTCCACGAAAAGGACTTGCAGGAAGTGATTCGGCGCAATGTCCGGGTGGGCCGCCTGGTCTATTCCAGCGACCTGCAGAAGCTGTTGCCCAACGCCCAGTTCCTTTTCCTGGCCCGGGATTCACCGGCCGAGATTGACGACCTGGCGGTCAGTGTTGCCCGCATGATGACCAAAGATGCCATGCTGATTCTGGCGACCCCCGTGCCCGTGGGCACGGCCAGCCGCATTGAACGCAAGCTCAAAGACCACAAACTGCACATCCAGGTGGTCTCGCAGCCTACCTTTCTCACCGATGGCTGTGCGGTGGAGGATTTCAACTGGCCGGAGCGCATCATTCTGGGTACGGCTTCGGAAGCGGCGGTGAAAGCCATCAAGCAGATGTACCGGCCCCTGGTGATGCGTGGAGTGCCGGTGGTGAACATGAGTCTTGAGAGCGCCGAACTGGTGCGCCAGGCCACCACCGCATTTCTGGCGGCAAAAATTTCCTTCATCAATGAACTGGCGGGCTTGTGCGAGCGCGTCAAGGCCGACGCCCTAGACGTCGCCATGGGTATGGGCCTGGATAAGAAAAAGATTGGCCCCCGCTGTCTGCAGCCCGGGGCCGTCTTTTCCGGTCCCTTTGCCGAAGCCGACCTGGAAGCGCTGGCGGAACTGGCGCGCCAGAATAACGTTTCCCTCAAGATCCTGGAGGCCGCCCGCGAAGTCAACCGCACCGTGGCCGATTCCCTGATGGACAAGATCACGCGCGCCGTGGATCCGGTAGCCGGTAAAGAAGTGGGCATGCTGGGGCTGGCGTTCAAGCCCAATACGAACTCCGTGACCGGCTCCTCGTCGCTGTGCCTGGCGCGCAGCCTGCTCTCCAAGGGAGCCAAGGTGCGGGCTTACGACCCGGTGGCCAATTCCCAGGCCAAGGCGGAACTGGAGGCGGTGCGCTATTGTGATTCCGCCTACGCCGTGGCCGAAGGCGTGGACGCGCTGGTGGTGGGCACGGGCTGGCCGGAATTTCGCGACCTCGACTTCGCCCGCATCAAACGCCTGCTCAAGAAGCCCATCATTGTGGATACCAAGAATCTGCTCGACGGCCCCAGCCTGCGCTCCATGGGATTCCAGTACATCGGCGTGGGCCGGCGGTAGAGCTTCCTTTTTAACCTGCCATTATCGCCGGACGCAAGAGTACATCAGGTAGAGACGTTGTTTGCAATATCTTCGTTGTGATTTATGAACACGAGGGCGCGTTCTGGTTGCGAACGCTTGGGGCAAAGGCAGCAGAGACGTAACTGGTCCCGCCTCTATTGAGGTGCATTCGTCCGAGCTGCGGAGGCCCGTTGCGCATCAGCGCTCACGACCAGGGCTCGTTCCCATGGCCCCATGCGCCATATCAGGATCGCAATTGCCCACACCGCAGCCAGCGGCGCCAGGCTCATCCCGCCGTGCAGGCCCGCAAGCAGGCCCAGGTTCCAGGCTCCTCCCTGCTGGTAGAGATCTCCGCGCGCCAATGCCGGCAAGGCTTCGCGGATGGGGAAGGTGACCGACTCGGGAATTACCGGACGGCTGGTGGCTCCGGCGAGCCCTACCCCAATTCCGTAAACCACCAATACCGCCATCGCCGCCCTGAGCCTGGCTCTGGCCCACTGCCATACCGGGGCCACGAACAGGCACGCGAAAGGCAAGCCGGGAGAGAGGTAGCGCGGCCCAAACGACGCGCCCGCCTGCCAGTGCAAATAGGAGGCGTTGAACAGAAGATAGTAGAGCGCAATTCCCGCGCTTACACACAAGCTGATGCGGGGCGCGCCCGCGCGCCAAAGCAGCCGGAATCCAACCGGGGCGGCCAGCAGAACGGGAGTAAACAGCAGCAGGCCGCAGCGCTTGCCGAAGAGCAGCGCCAATAGCGCGTACCACCGGGGGTAAGTGACCCCCAGGGCGCCGTGCTGCAGCGTGTCCTGGTAGTTGACCACATATTCGTAGCCTAGGCGGACGGGCGAGCCAAACGCGGCCTTCTGATAAAGCAGAATGGTGGCCAGACAAATTCCCGCTGTGAGGCACAAGGCCGCGCCCGCGCACAGAAAACTTCTTCCGCCCCGCCGCTGGAGATAGAGGAGCGCCATTACCCCAATCATCACCCCGGGAATGGCGGCGGGAAATTCCGTTACCACCGCCCAACCCGCGCTCAGCCCCACGATGGCGGCAAGGGCCGCGCTTTCGCCCAGGCCGGCGGAATATCGCAGGCGGTCGGCGGCGGCAAAGGCGAACACCAGGCAGGCCGAGGCCAAAGCATGGCCCCAGAACTGGGTGGCGTAAATCCACATTGGCGTGCCCAGGCCGAATATCAGCGCCGCCAGCGCCGCCGCACCCGGGGTTACGTTCCATTTCAGTAACAGTGTGAAAAGTACTGCAGCGGCCAGCGCGATGGCCAACGAACAGGTAAAGAGGACTGAAAGGTATAGCTGGAAGCCGATGACCTTGACCATGCCGAACCAATGAGCCAGAGCTAAAGCTGCCCACGCTGGCGGCAGGGCTGAGAGCGCCATGCCCGGCGCCTTATCGGAGTAGTAGTGGCCCTGACAGAACGCCTTATCGCCCGTGTTCCACTGGTAGCGGTCAATGGCTACCGTGTGCTGCTCCAGCAGCGCCCGCGTCAGGTCGAAGCGGGAATTCTGGTTCCATCCCGTGCCCTGGTAGAAATAGGCATAGGAGATGAAAAGAATACCGAAAATCGACAGCGCGGGAGCCCGCCAGGCAACACGCGAACCTGGAGGGGGCGGAAGCGATCTCATACGTGGGCAGATGGCTTCAGGAGATCATGAACCGGATGGTTGGGGTGGGAGATGGGAATTGAACCCACAACGTCCGGAGCCACAGTCCGGTGCTCTGCCAAGTTGAGCTACTCCCACCACTCCATCATTATAACAACCGTTCGCTGCGCGTGCCTCTATGCGCCTGGTGCCGCGCCTCAGCTCAGAGTTCCTCCACGATTGGCCGACACCGGTTACGATCACACCATCGCGTTGCGAAACTGACTGGCCACTGACCACTGCTTCTTCCGGCTTCTGCAAATCCACCACCGCCACCCACTGCCCACCCAGACGCTTTTCAAAAACGATTTCTCCCCCCAGCAGGCGGGCGGCAATCTCCGGCGGCAGATCGCGGTGATAACCGAAAAAACGAGTCTTGATGCGGTCCCAAGCCGGCCAGTCGCCGAACAGTTTGCGCGGCGGCTCGTATTTGGTGGAAAACAGCAAGGCCACTTCGAACTGATTCCTCGAACCGGCCGCGGCCATCATGTCGGCCAGTGAGAAATCGTCAATTCTCACCACTCGCACCGGCCGTTTGACATATCCCAGGTACGGTATCGCAAGCTCCTCCGAAGCCGGCCACGCGGTCAGCACTCGCGCGTTGCCGTAGCGAGCGCTCACCACCTGGTCCGCGGCCTGGTGCAGCACAACATAATCTCGATACGCGAGGTTGTCTTCCGGGGCAAATCCCCAGGGCGGATTCAAGAAAAGTCCCAGCGCGAATCCCAGGCACACGATGCCAACTACCACCCGCCAGCTGGCGACGCGCCGCCACAGTGTGGAAACACAGATGATGACGACCAGCGGCACTACTGGAAGCATGTAACGCGCCAGCACGGCTCCGCCCACCACCGAGAGGGCCACCACATAGGCCGCCACTACCGCGGCAAAAACCGCCTGCACCGCGGGCGCGATTCGCGGCCGCTCTCCCCATTTATCCTCGACCGGCGGAAACCACGTGGCCATAGCCGCCGCGGCCGTCAGCAGAAACAGGTTCATGTAGCCGGCCGCCTGCCACACCCTTTGCGCCCCGGCGATCACGATGCGCAGCGGGTTTAGCGTGTCCAGCAGGTTGTAGCGAACGAACTCGGCATTACCCAGCGCGTTGCCCGTGCGCCAGTAGCGGTAAGCAAACCACAGTCCCAGCACCGCCACAGGAATCAGCAAGGCTGCCGCCCGGCGCCAGCTTCGCCGAGAGAATAAGTAGATCACAGCATTCCATTTCAGAAACGGACACACGGCGTTCCATGCCAGCAGAGCCAGCGGCGCAAGAATGGCGGTTTCTTTGGCCAGCGCAGCCAGACAGAACCATGCCGCTGTCGTCCACACCCGCCCCCGGATATAGGCATGCAGGCCCCAAATGGTGAGCGCGGCCGCAGCCAGGTCCAGGTGGGCCAGCGAACTCTGGGCGAAAAACACAGGATAAAGCCCGGTGCACAGCGTAGCCGCGATTGCCACCTGGCGATTGGCCACCTGTTCCGCCAGCCGGAAGGTGCCCAGCAGCGCGAAGGCCGCCACCAGCAGCATGGCTAACCGGGTTACGAGGGGAGCGAATCCGGCCACCTTCCACCACAACGCGAGGTATGCCATTACCACCGGCGGATGGGCATTAGGCAAGGTGGAATGAGGAATCAGGCTGCCGCTGAGCAGCAGGTCCCGCGCCGCCGGCACAAAATAACCCGCCTCATCCCAGAAATAGGGCAGGCGCAGCAGGGGAACATGCGTCAGCACCAGGAGAGCGAACAAGACGGCCAACAGAAGGAGCGCTGAGACCCAGGACCCGGGCCGCGCGTTCCCTTCCCTCCCTGCTCCTTTAGTGGACCGGGCCGGTGGCCGCCATGCGCGGATCGAGCTTGATTTCTCCAAACGTGTTCTCGTAGCTGACGATGTTTTGCTGCAGGATGTGCAGCAGCGCCTTGGCCTGTTGCGGGCTCAAATAAATGCCCTGAAAGTTGTGCACTTCCACCTCGCTCTCGCTCTGCTGTTGCAGCGTGCCGAAAACCAGGAAGAAGTCCCACACGTTCACCCGCACCTGCACACTGTTGGCATAGCTCTCGCGGTAGTCGGGACGGTTTACCAGCTTGATGTTGGGCTGAACGGGTATGGCCATAGCGTAGAAGTCTAACAGGATAAGAACCAGTTGCCAGTGGTCAGTGGTCAGTTGCCGCCAGTGGCCAGTCAAAGCGTAACCTGCTATCGTGCGCGCCCGGCACCGCTAAGTGCCAACTACTAACGACCAACTGCCAGTTACCCTGCCCGCTGTTTGACTTCCCCGCCAGACGGATGTACATTCCGCTCGGTAGCCGGCCCCCGCCTCGAAGTTAATCAATCCCAGTTCAATTGGCAGCGTCACCTCTTGAAAGGAGCAGGTATGACCAGGCTCACATCTATTGCCCTAGCACTCTTTTGCCTCCTCGGCGTGCTCGCCGCCCAGGAAAATCAATCCAGCAGCAAGACCGCCAAGTACGTTTACTACCAGGACGCCAAGGTTAACAGCGGCAAGTTCCGGGTGTTTGCCAAAACCGTCAGTGAATTCCGCGATGCCGCGGCCACCGCGGCTCCCGACTCGTATTGGATCGTGGGCTCGCCCATGACCGGCGACACCAGTACCTTCGTCTTCGTGACCTTTCAGGACAACATGGCAGGCGTGGAAAAGTTCGCCACTTCCATAGGCAAAGCCGGCCAGGCGGTGATGGCCAAGAACGCCAACTATGAACAGGAAAGCGCGGAGAGTGATGGCGGGGCTCAGCTCGGCCTGGCCAAATACAACGAAGAAATTTCGTATCGGCCGGATATGGTGCCCCTGGCCGACACCGCGTATTGGTCCTCGGAAACTCTCAGCCTGCGTCCCGGCTGCGGTCACGACTTCGACGAGGCCGCCAAGCAGGTTATCGAACTGCACAAAAAAGCCGGCGATAATGCCCACTGGATCGCTTACGACATTATGAGCGGTCCTGACCTACCCGCCGTGCTTTTTGTGCAGCCCATGAAATCCCTGGCCGAAGAGGATGAGGAACCGCCGGCCGCGGCCAAGGAGATTTTCCAGAGCCCCATGGTGCGCAACATGCTCAGTCACATCTCCAAGGAGTGCATTACGCATGTGAGTTCCGCGTATTTCAAGGTTGAGCCCAGCCTCAGCCGTCCCATGCCGGCGCTGGTCAGCGCCAATCCCAGCTTCTGGACGGTGAAGGAAGAGACAGTTTCCAACATCCCGATGAAGATGAAGAAGGCCAAGAAGAACAAAATGTAGTGCGGCGGGAAAATCACAGTGTGTCATCTGCACCCTGCGGGCGGAAGTGGTTCACCGCCCGTTTCTTTTTCCCCTTTGTTAAACTCTGCCCATGGCGCACGAGGTCGTTCTCTATTCCCGCAAGGGCTGCCATCTTTGCGAGATCGTTAAGGAGTCGCTCTCCAAGCTGGCCCGCCAGACGCAATTCACCTGGCAGGAAATTGATGTGGACTCCAACGATGCTCTGCGCCGCCAGTTCAATGACGAGGTGCCTGTGGTCTTCATTGACGGCAAGAAAGCTTTCAAATACCGCATGAACGAGCAGGATTTCCTGCGCAAGCTGGCCCGGCAGGGCAATTGACCGCTTAGCAATAGCAATTGACGATTGCCGATTTACGACTGATGATTGAAAACCCGCCGAGTCAGTGACGCACGGCTGGTTTTTCAATCGTCAATTAATCCATGCGCACTCTTTACGCTGACCCGCACAACATCTTCCTTCACGACGCCATTCTTCAGGCCTGCTCCCGCCTTGGGGAGAAGCTTGCCCTGATTGATACCTCGCGCTCTCCTCACCGGCGTTTCACCTACGGCGAATATGGGGAAACCGTCGAACGCCTGGCCCGCGGGATGGTTGCCGCCGGCCTGAAGCCTGGAGAAGTGCTGGCTATCTATCTTCCTAATTGCTGGGAGTTCTGCGCTGCCTATCATGCGGCCACCCTCGCCGGGGGCATTGTTACCTTGCTCAACCCCAGCTACCGCGAGCGCGAGGTGCGCTACCAGTTGGAGAATTCCGGCGCCGCCATGCTCATCAGCGACAGCCGCATCGGAAACATGAGTCTCTCCGGCCTCCCTGCCCTGCGACGGGTTTACACCACGGGCGCCGGCAATTTCTCCGAACTGCTGCGCCCTGCTTCCGAGCCCCTGCCTTCGCCCGGCAAGCCCTCAGATCAGGCCATTGCCGCCCTGCCTTACTCCAGCGGCACTACCGGCCTGCCCAAGGGCGTCATGCTCTCCCACTTCAATCTGGTGGCCAACATCTACCAGATTATCGGCCCCGACGGCTCTGCTTTTCATCATGAAGACGTGGTGCTCTGCTTTCTCCCCCTGTACCACATCTATGGCCTGAACGTGGTGCTCACTCCGCCCATGGTGCTGGGCGCCACTATCGTGCTCATGCCCCGGTTTGATACCGCCGCCGCGGTGCGCCTGATCACCGGCCAGGGCATTACCTGCATGCCCTGCGTGCCTCCCATTCTCAACGCCTTCTGTCAGGCCGTGGAACAGGGCGCCTTTCCCCGCCAGCACCAGGTCGGCTGGGTGAAATCCGGCGCTGCGCCCCTGGCACCCGAACTTGCCTGCCGCTTCACCGAGCTCACCGGCATCAAGGTGGTGCAGGGCTACGGCATGACCGAGGCTTCTCCCGTCACCCACCTCGGCTACCTCGACGCCGCCCGTTACCGGCCTGACACCATCGGTCAGCCCGCCGCCCAGACCGAATGCCGGATCGTGGACGAGAACGATTCCCAAGTGCCCACCGGCGAGCGTGGCGAACTGGTCATGCGCGGCCCGCAATTCATGCTGGGCTACTGGAAGGAGCCGGCGGCAACAGCTTCGGTGCTGCGCGACGGCTGGTACTGGTCAGGCGATGTGGCCACTCGCGATGCCAACGATTTTTTCCGCATCGTGGACCGGCGCAAAGAGATGATCAAGTACAAGGGTTTCCCCGTGGCGCCGGCCGAGGTCGAGGCTGTGCTTCTGGAGCATCCCGCGGTGCGCGACTGCGGCGTGGTCGGGAAGCGCGATGCCGCCGCCGGCGAACTGCCCTGCGCCTTCGTGGTGCTGCGAGAGGGCCATGTTGCCGGCAGCAAGACCGCGGCCGAACTCTGCGACTTTGTTGCCCAGCGCCTCACCGGTTACAAGCAGCCGCGCGAAATCCGCTTTGTGGAGTCCATTCCCCGCACCCCCTCGGGCAAAGTCCTGCGCCGCGAACTGCGCCAGCGCGTGTGAATAGCCACGCTGAGAACTGCTCAACTCCGGGGCATCGGTGCAAGGAAGCTGAAATCCAAGTCTGACTCCAACTCGTCATCATGCCAGCCCGAGGGGCAAAAGAGGAAGGCCCAGGACGGAAGCCCCGGGTTGCTTGATGGGCAAACCTGCGAGTCCCCTAGGGGGACGCCACTTCGAAGTCGTGGGCACAACAGAGGTCCAGAGGAAGCAAGTGCTACGTTTGGAGATTCCACCGCCTACTTGTCGTACACCGAATACTGCTTCTGCGGCGGATTTAGTTTGATGGTGATGTTCTGCACCGGTTGGCTAATCTCGTAGTCCTGCCCGAAGGTTTGCAGTTCCTGCGCCAGCACCTGCACCCGCAGCTTGCCGTAGGGCACGCCATCGAAACTGGTTTCGCCTTTCAAGTTGGTCTTTAGTTCGTAGCCGCCTTTGGCCTGTTGTCCCCGCTCATCTACCTCATGCAGCACCACCGCGGCATTGCGCACCGGCTTCCCGTTGCTGGCCCGCACGACCAGAAAATTGAGGGTGGCATCCTGATTTTTTTCTTTCTTCTTCTTATCCTTGGCCAAGGAAAGGGTGGCGAAGACTGCGAGAAGGGCTATGACCGCAAGGGCTTTCCGCATGGCAGTTCTTATTCTAGGCAGCTGAAAGTAACTTGTCACGCCGCGCGGTTTCCAGCCTCAAATTTCTTGCTTGCCTGCTGGAGAAGCCCCTGAAAACCTTGGAACTTTGAAACCTGGGCCTACTGCTGCGCCGCCTTCCTTCTCAG
>Ga0075276_10000508_pt1 | contig 9943 bp, 20 predicted proteins | sample SF_Rice_5C_80N_4_FD_69770 | JGI IMG/M metagenome (GOLD analysis project Ga0075276, IMG submission 69770) | Rice paddy soil microbial communities from Twitchell Island, California, USA - SF_Rice_5C_80N_405 | ecosystem: Environmental > Terrestrial > Soil > Paddy field/soil | place: USA: Twitchell... | reverse complement strand
ATGCGAGGCCCCTTTTTATTTTACTACGGAGTCCCGCCCAGGCTCTACCGAACCGGCCCCCAGTACCCTGCCCGACCAGGCAAAATCAATATACTTATTTGCACCGCCAAACCGCTCTGAGTGTTCATCGATTTGGAAGAGTCAGAAATCAGGTGCCAACTACAGGAGATTTTGGCAGAGCAGGTCGACTGTTACATGGCTATGCTCTGCCAATTGGGAATCTATTTGGCATGTGTTCTTGATAAATAATACTGCCCAGATTAAATTATTCATGAAAGGTATCATTATCGCGTGCCAACTGCCAACGATTTGGAAGATTGGCAGAGCTTCATGAAAAGTAAAGGATCTCCCGGCCCTGGTGAAGGGTTTACTACGGAGTCCCGCTGGGCTGATGAAATAAAGTAAAGTAGCATGTATAGAGATGAAGCGTTAATGGTGGTCGGTTGTTCTTGGAATACTCTTAGGAATTATATTAAGAGAGGGTATATCAGGTATACGGACATGCCTAACGGTAAGCGTATGTATTGGGACGAGGATATTTATGCAATGGTTGGGAAGAGATTACCTAAGGATTCGTGTACTGTGTTATATTGTCGTATGAATAAGTCTACTACGGAGTCACGTAAGAAGATGCAGGAGCAGCAGCGTGTCGCGTATGAGTTTGCCTTGGCTCGTGGGATTACGATAGAGAAGGTGTATGAAGATTGGAATCCTAGCACGAAGTTCTCAATTAAGGACAGGCCAGGCCTGCATGCTCTGATTCAGGACGTGATACAGAAGAAGGTGGGTACTGTAATTGTAGAGACTCCTGACCGGTTGGCTCGTGTCGGGTTTGAGTTAGTGGAAGAGATGTTTAAGTATTATGGAGTTGGGATCTTAGTGATAAATCAGGTGATAAGAGATCCACATTACGAGGCCGAGCAGACTGATGATTTGACTGAATTGATTACTAGGGCGAAGGAGGACAGGGTTCAGACGCCTAAGCAGCGATATGACAGATGGAAGGAAGAAAAGAAGAAGCCTCATCCTGGTAAGATCGTGCCTGATTGGGATGGGGCCGGGCCTGGAGTGAAGGTGAATAAGAAGGTGAAGGCTCTTAAGCGGAAGCATATGGATAATTTAGACTGGAGGCCTCAAGACTCGCCTAATCAGAATACTAATGCGACAGATAAGGACCTCTCAGATTTAATGTAAGAAGTTCTGGCAGATAAATAAAAATAAACTACAATGGTACCGAAAGAGAAGCTCATTAGCGATTTGCGTGAGGAGCTTAAGAAGCAAAGGGACCTGCTCCTGTTAAGTGGAGATCCTGAGTTGGTGTTAATCGCACAATCTTTGAATACATATTTACTTTGTAGCTACGATCCTGGTCTCCTGATTAAGTTAGGGGAGACGTTATCATCTTTTCTTAATAAACATATAGGCGGCCAAAACTAAGAGCCCCTGCATAGCTTTTTACAGTGGTATTACTTTAGCAGTTCTTATTGCAGAGAATCGTATCTCTCGCCAGTGAGCTTTGGGCGCGAGAACTGCTGAGCACCACCGGACTCAAGCGGCAAGCGAATTCCACAGAGACTGGTGAAGGGCTGCCTTGCAGAGAATGATCAATCTCTGCCGCGCGCGGGTTGGGGTAACTGCCCCAAAAAGGGCAGCTGTTGGGCTGCCCTCTCTGTTAACCACTCAATCTTACAGGCTGGCAAATTCAGCGAACTGTAAATCGTATCCGGACTTTGTTCCTTTTCCGAACAGGGAGCCGGCAGTAGCTTTTAAAGATTCCTTCGAGTCCAAAGGAATTCCGGTATTGTTAGAGCCAAGGAAGGTCATTGAGTTAACGACATCCCATACGCTCATATTGCTCTTAATGAAGCTCTTTTGCTTTTCGCTAAGCTTCGTTGGGTCGATACCTTTCTTCACGATTCTAGCCATTGCATCAGCATGACCTGGGAACCATTTTCTGTCAAGGGTATCGAGGTATGCTTTCTTCATGTTTTCATCTGGCTCGCGAACCATTCGTTGTGCAGTGATGAGTGCATCTTGTACCTCAACCAAAGAAGCTTTGGTGTTTACTGCGCTCATGAGGGTGGCCTCAAAAGAAGTAGGTACGAAGTTTGCTTTCTTCATCTGCTCGATGTGGTTCAAGAAGATTTTTACGTCTTCTGCACTGTGACCTTGCAGTTTGAAAGTTTCTTGAAATTGGATATCACGGTTTCCACCGATTGCACCTTGTCCAAGACTTGCTCTCAACCCGTTGGTACACACCAAGCGTTGGTTGTACATTTCGACATAGGTATCACGAGAGGTCTGCACGATTGAGAACCCGAACTTGAAGAACTCATCGGCACCTGCGTTTGCGAAGCCAACTTCATCGTTGTTCAGAAGGTTAATCGATGCACGACCGCGGTGGTCAACATCAACTGATTCGATGATCATGTTAGAATGATCGTTCAAGATACGTGATGTCAAATCGAACACGGTCTCGTTGCTAAGCTTGCGATACTTACTTGGTTCGCAGATGTCAACGATTTCTTTTGTGTTGGGATTTGCAATGAGCAACACGTTTCCGCCCTTTGTTGAAGAACGGTAGTCCTTAAGACCGTTGATGAGGTGCATTGCCAGCTTGTCATCGTTGTTCTTAAGAAGTTCGTGAGTCAGACCGGTGCTCAGTTTCAGCATTGAAGCGAGGCGGACGAAGAAGTAGCTGTTCACCGTGATTGGGGTGCCACCTACCAGGATTTGTCCTTTACGCATGGATTTTTCATCCACTGAAATTGAAGACAGCGGTACTTCTTTGGTCGCGTGTTCAGCTTTGCTGAGTTGTTCGCGGATTTCGAGGAATCGTGCCTCGTTTACTGATTTTTCTCTTGCCATTGTTAATTTGTTTTTTTGAGTGGTTAGTGTAAATATACAAAATATTCTTGAACTGAAAAAATATTGGGAGACTTTTTATTCGTCTCCCTCCTTTTCTACAGGCTCTTCTACGGAGTCATCCGTAACGTCTTTCTTGCCGTTAAGGAACATGTCCTCGAACTTCTTGTTGAGGTCTGCTTGGCGAATGGTCTCCTTCTCCTCGATTGCCATCAGGGATTTGGTTTCTTCGTAGCGACTTGCGTCATACACTACGTTTCCTTTTTCGTCAAGTTTGAAGTAAAGACGCTTGCCTACTCCGCTTCCGCCACGTCTGTTCTTTGAGAACTCGATGTAACGTTGGCCAGTAATGTCAAACATCATCTCCATCATTGCAGTTGTCGCGTGCTTCAGATAAGTCGAACCAACGTATTGGCCGCCTTTCGTCATGTGTTGGATTGCCAGCACTGCAGCTCCATTCTTTTCAGCAGCTTCAATCATCATGTTCGTCAGCCATGATTCTGCTTTAGTGGATTTCCAATTGAGCGCTTCTTTCAGTTTCACTACAACGTCTTGATAGGAATCCAGCAAGATGATATCGTGACCTGCATTGAATTCCTTTTCAAGTGCAATGTCAATAGTACCATCTTTAACGTGTTCCATCAAGAGTAGGGTAGGAACCTTACCGATAGCCGGAGTTTTCTTGTAGTAGAAACCGATATCGTTCTTTGTCATTTCGCTTGATACGTAAAGTACCTTTGCATCCGGGTTCGCGTCTTTAATTGATGCCAACACATCAAGTAAGACAGTTGATTTACCCACACCGGATTCGCCAATTACGATGGTAACTGTGCCGCCGTATAAGCCTCCTCCAACTTCGTGGTCTGAGAAGAGTTCATCGACTTTTTTCTTTGTTTTGTGGAGGGTAAAGTCAGGAAACGTCATGTCCTCAACGGTCATGATCTTCGTTTCTACGGAGTCACGTTTAGCTGCTGCTGGGCTTGCTCCGACATGGCCTTCTCCCATGATTTTCTTCAGAACTCCATTGAAGAGGCCGTACGAAATGTCTTCGTCACGTTCTTCCGCACCGAACTCCTGAAAGAGGTCGAGTACTTTTGTTTTCGCAGGAACAAGACCTTCTTTGTGGTTGTTGAACCATTCACGAACGATCTGTTCTTTTTTGCCGCCTTTGATTTCGATCATATATCTGTGGATTTGTGGTTACAATGTTATTTAATATACTCTACTGATATACTAAAGTTCTGCAAAACTTTAAATTACTTGGACAAGTCCTGCAGCCTTTTCATTTCTGCTTCAGAAAGGCTGTCACGACCGTGGTCACGAACCTTATCTAAAAGCTGGTCAAGCGTCATGACACATGGTTTTTCATGGTCATTGTGTGGATCAATTGCGTGTTCCATGCCAAGATGCTTCATTAAGAAGTGTGCATGTTTCTGGCCTTGCAAGTCAAGGATAGTTTCGCCAGTAACAAGGTCTTTTACTAACGTTGGCATTTCATCATTGGTCTTTACACCAAGATCATGGAACGCTTTAGAGACCTCTCGAGCGCTCAGTTCAGTATTGAATACTGATACTACACCGCCATTCATTGGACATCCGTAGGCAGAATCATCTGACCCATCGGTGATTACATCACGTACTAATAGGATTTCCTTAGGTAGCGGAAGCGGTTTGCCGAATCGAATTACTAGGATTTTGTTCATATTGTAAATATAGAATTAATTTTTGACACGGAAAAATAATTTACTAAAAAAATACAACAATTTTATTGCATTACTTTAGCATAATATTCGACCATGCCGAGTTCTTCGGTAAGTTTCTTTTTGAACCAGTCAATGCGGTACTGTACGTTTTGCCGCTTGGTACGAGTCTCTGCTGGCGAATCTCCTTTAATGTAGTTGACTACACTATTGTAAGTATTGATGGAAGCTCTGAGGTGCCTCACGTTATTCAACGATTGAGTGTAGAGTTCCTTATACAAAGGTCGGTTATCTACCACTACAACTGGTGCAGGTTGTGGAGTTGTGCCGAACAGGAGTGCAAATAATTTTTTCATAATGTAAATATAAGAAGAAGTTTTGACACTAAAAAATATTTTTACTGTGAGTTATTAACAATTATTCGGGCAGATACATTTGTTGAGACTCGGAAACAGAGCGCCATTCCTTTTTCTCTGTGTCGTAAAAAGTGACGGAGCTTTTAACTGCACCGTTGCCGGTCGGATGTTGTGATGCAGGAATTAGGGCAAGCTTGGTGGTGCCGACTGCCAGACGCAAGTCTCCATTTACTTTGCGAAATGCGAACGATTGGATTCCTGTACCAAGCGCTTTTCTTAATTCTTCTGGCGAAACTGGATTTAATACCATAATTAATTTGTTTAAGTAAAAATAAACAAAAAACCCGACACGGAAAAATGTCGGGCTAAAAATTTTTAATTATTTTTTAAGAACGTTCGATTTCCGCATAGACCTCATCAAGAAGCGAGAGCTGAATTCGTAGGCAGGAAACGATGCACTCTTTGTTTTCCATCGTTGCAGACTCAGCCCACTTTAATTCTTCCTCGATTGCGGCACGCTTGGAATCTACGAACTCTTTGATTTCATTGATCTTATCTGCTTCCTTACTCATCCCTTTCGAGGCTGATGCTTTTGATATCCGTTCGTTCATCGGATCGATCACTGCTTTTGTATTTAATAACAGCATCACAACAACCATCGTCTGAATAATGAAATTCGATTCGATCATTCACATACGCTTCCTGATATGTACAATCCCAATGAATGGAATCACCGTTACAGAAAACTTGTGGTTCTCCGTCAGGAATCGAATGACATCCAGGGTCGTAGACCATTTGAGTTCCACAGGAATCAGGTTCGCTCGACTGTCCGCAACCAACGAACAGGAACGCAATTGCAATTAAACCGATAATGTACTTTTTCATAGAATATGATTTTAGATTAATGTAAATATAAAACAAAAACTTGACACAAAAAAATTTTTAATAACTTTTTATTCGAAAAATTGATATTCTTGCTGGTGCTTCATGCTCGTCCCCGTCTTGACGAATCTCAGTGTGGGCTCTGGCTTTCAGATTCTCTAGACAAGTTCGGTAAGTAATGTCTGCTTTAGAGATTCGACCAATTGTCTTCGCCACTCGGTACGCCATACTTACTGTACCACAAACCGCCGTTGTTTCACGCACGGCTTCTGCGAGTTCTTTCGAATCTGCTTCGCGATTTGCTATAACGAGATATTGTTCTTTCTTCGCCATTCCTCAGCATTTTTTACTTCGATCTTTCTTACTAGATCTCTGATGAAAGCACATTTCTCAAAGTCTTCTCTGCCTTCATAATGCTTACGCATTCTACGCAAGGCTTCAAGCTTCTTGATTGGATCAGCTTCGTCATCGACTGCAAGATCAGGATGCGCTGCCATTGCTGCATACACAGTATCGTAGAACTCATTTACATTCTTCTCACGAAGTTGTAAGAGTGCATAGATAAGTTTCTTATCGTTGAATGGGCTATCGTCTTTACTTTTCATTTTAATATTTAGCTTCAAATTCGTTTTCGACACACTGACTAATATACTCATTAATAGTCTTGTCCCAATTCGCCTTATAAAATTCTTCAGACTTCAATTCAGCATTCATGACAATACATCTATCACAATGTTCAAGGTCAAAGACGTAATGACCTAACTCATGGTAGACTAGCACACGAATCTGCAACGGCCCACAGTTTTCGAGCTCGGCCCTAGTTATGGACACGCAACCGTTTGCTTTATTGAAATGTCCGGCAGACCCAGTCATATGATACTCGACTACTATGATAGAATCAATGCGGTTAAAACCTTTTTCATAGTTAAGACCAGCATTATCCATATCGGCCTGCCATTGGTCGACATAGGGTTTAAGTTCCGCATCGACCTTAGGCGGGTTTCCAACCGGTCCATTGAATAGCAGATACATTCCGCCAAAGACCGCTGCAAAGAATATCAGATTTAAGATTACATTACGTATTTTCATTTTCTTCTTTTATTGATAAGTTAATTTTTTCAACGATCTTATTTTTTCTTTCTTCTCCAACCATTTGGGCCAATCGTTCCTTCAAGATCTCAACACCTCTCACTACGGAGTAGATAGCTTTTGCATCAATAGGCTTGCCGTTTACCTGTCCATTGATGATTACTTCAGGTTTTTGTATCTCGTCCAGAAAAACCATCGTTCCAAATAGAAGATCAGCTGTCTTATTTTCTGAAAAGATGTATTGCAATAGTTTTGGTGTAATCTGTATTACGTCATTACCATTAAAGATCAACGCTTGCATCGCAAACCTCCTTCATTCTTTCGAGTGAAACTTTGATGATTTGGCAGATGCGAACTTGAGTCATGCCGAAGTATTCAGCAATTTCAGCAGTCGGCATCTCATAATCGCGACCGATACCGAAATGCATTTCCATGATTTCTTTGTCACGATCAGAAAGCGATGCTAACACTTGCTTTACTCGTACAGTGAAGAAGTCTTTTTCGAAAGTCTTATCGATTTCCGGTCTGTTCGAGAAGTAACGATCACCAATGTTCTCATCTGATCCATCTGCAACAGGATCATCGATGTTTACAGGACGCAGGTTGGACACTTCTTCTCCGCGCTTTTTAGCTTTATATCGATCGTACTCTTGATTGTGAGGGAGGCGCACGATACGACCGTGAGCGACAACAGCTTCGTTGATTCTTTTACGAATCCATAAGCTGGCGTATGTTGCGAATCGGGTGTTCTGTTCTTCTGAAAACTTAAGCGCTGCTTCGAAGATTCCGATGTTACCTTCTTGGATAAGGTCATCAATCAACAGGCCTTGGCCAATATGCCGGTTAGCGATCTTCACAACCAGTTTAAGGTTATGTTCGACCAACTTATTAAGTGCAGCACGATCACCTTTTTGGATCTTAACTGCAAGTTCAAGTTCTTCTTCCTTGGTTAAAGGATCCTTCTTACGAATGGACTTGAAGTACTTTGGCAGGTTTTCAGAAGTTTCGAAATTCATTTTGTTCAATGTTAAGTGTTAATGTAAATCTAAGAAATATTTTTGACACGGAAAAACTTTTTTAAAGATTTTGTACTTTACATCTAAGTATCTCCATGTATAATTCAAGATCAAAATTATCCCACGACTTTTCAACCACTGCTAGGTTGATATGTTTAGGGTAGTAAGTTACTCGTTCGTCTGGTATTGTAGAAGTCTTTGCACCGAACGGAATAGGTACTCCGTCTTTGTCAAAGATATCTGCTTTCGTATTGATAGGATTCCTATCAATCTTAAGACGCGTGAATATCTTTACTCTATTTTTCTTTTTCTTCTTCTCTTTTTTCGTCTCCATCTGCTTCGCATACGTTAGGTGATTTACGCATCATTTTATTGACGCACTTCCAACAGGTGACGGCTGTTGCTTCTTCACCGACGTTTTTGACTTCTTCACCGCACTCTTTGCAGTCTAGCGATTTTCCTGATCTTTTCTTGTATGCCATAATTGAGTAGTTTAATGATGTAAATATAAGAACTATATTTGACACCAAAAAACTTTTTAGCAACTTTTTTTAAAAATAATTACAGAGAATCGGGAAGGGCTGCCCTCAACCTGCCAGCCAGAAACAGAAAAAGCCCGATTACTCGGGCTTTTGCATAATTACTTGCCGGCAATTAGGCATTTACTGGCTTGCGCTTGTTGAAACGCTTGTAAGCTTCGTTAACGATTGTCTCGTTAATTCCGCTTTCGCCTTTAAGAACACGGCTTACATGGCTAACATCATAGCCTGTAGATTCCGCGATTCTGCTGAAGTCGCCTCTCTTTAAACGTGAGAACACGTGATTGCGCTTCTGTCCGAGGGTAAGTTTACCTTTCATAGTTAATCTACTCATTTTAATTAAGTTTTGTTTGATTCTTATACTGAGCCGATACTAAAGGTTTTAACGTTCGAAGTTAACTGATATCTCTTTTTTGTTAAAATCCACCTCAACTGATTGAGGGCTAATAACTCCGGAACCTACTTTAACATCTTCAGATTCCTGATAAATCATCCATTCTTTAAACTTCTCGTTCTCCGTGTCTATTTCTAGTTCAAACTCGACCAGTTCTGCGTCCTCGTCAAATGGTCGTTCAAGATCAATACCTTCGAATAATAAGGACCCGGATACTCGATCTACTTTGTGGTAGATTTCATAGCCATGTTTACCAGAGTCTACTTTTAATGTCCAATGGATAGTGAGGTTTCCGCCAGTTAAAGATATCTGTTGATCTACATTGAACTCATCAAATCCAAGCGTTTTAAGGTGTGCAGGTAAGGGTCTGTCCACCTTGCCGTAGGTATCAATGTTAATAGTTTTATCGATCTTTGTGGTGAATGGTATAGTCTGCATTATGCTATTATTTATCGTAATTCACTGCTTCACGATATAGGTGTTCAGCCTTTTCAAGGTCATGATTTGCTGAAATGATTGCACCGATTTCTGTTGCAAAATTCTTATGAAAGAAGTTCAAGATTTCAGGAGTCTGATTCACATGAGGAATACACTTTTGCAGTGACTTAAGTCTGTCTTTAAGTGATTCACGTTTGAGGTCTTTACGGACTTTGTCAGTAGCACCTGCTTGGATTAATGAGATGATTGTCGTTGTATTCATATTTTGAATTCAGTTAATACAAAAGTTATATTATTTAGATATTCTTTTAGTTGTTTAATGATAGGTTGCCAATGTTTAGGCACTTTATTAAAATCTTTATATGAACGTGAATAAGATCGTTTAGTAGAATTTACATTATAATTTTTACCAACATACACTTCATATGTCTCACCAGCTTCTTTTAAAATAGGTTTACAATATGTTATTGTTGTATCATTATCTACTGAATACGTGATTATATCATAACCTGGATTATGGTCTTTTGCCCAATGAATAATTATTTTTGCAGCATTCATAATGTAAATATAGTTTTTAAAATCACAAGGCATAGAAGACTACTAACCGTTACCTAAGTCGTTCCTTCGTCTATGTTTACTCGTTAACTCCTTATGATCTTAATAC
>Ga0075276_10000507_pt1 | contig 9944 bp, 5 predicted proteins | sample SF_Rice_5C_80N_4_FD_69770 | JGI IMG/M metagenome (GOLD analysis project Ga0075276, IMG submission 69770) | Rice paddy soil microbial communities from Twitchell Island, California, USA - SF_Rice_5C_80N_405 | ecosystem: Environmental > Terrestrial > Soil > Paddy field/soil | place: USA: Twitchell... | reverse complement strand
AAGATGGCCGTGGGCCGCGTCACCGTCACCTCGATCGTCACGCGCGAGCAGGCCGCGTACGAATTCGCGGTGATCCGCCTCGGCGTCACCGAGCTCACTGGAGGCGTGCGCCCGTCCGGAAACCCCGAGGAGCACGAGCAGATGAAGCACGCCCTCAGCGAGGAGATGCGCCTCAACGGCGTGTCGTCCGTCATCCGCATGCTCGACGAGCACTTCCCCGAGCCGCTGCTCTCCATCCGCGATCTCTTCCGCGACGACCAGCGGCGCATCCTCACTCTCCTCTGCGAGTCGACGCTGGCCGACGCCGAGAGCACGTTCCGCCAGCTCCACGAACGCTACGATCCGCTGATGCGCTTCCACGCCACGCTCGGCGTGCCGCTCCCCGGCGTGCTGCGCACCGCGGCCGAGTTCGACGTCAACATGCAGATCCGCCATCTGCTGGAGCGCGACGAGACCCCCTACGCCGAGGTCGAAGTGCTCCTGCGCGAATCGCGCGAGGAAGGCGTCTCGCTCGACGAGACCACGCTGATGACCATGGAGGAGGCAGTGCGCCGCGCAGCGCTCGACGTGGCCGCCGATCCCGAAGACCTCGACCGCCTGCAGCGCTGGGAAGCGATCGTCACCCTGATCCGCGATGCGGAGGTCCGGCTCGATCTCCGCAAGCCGCAGGACGAGTACTACCGGATGAAGAAGATCATCCGGCCGGTGATCGCTGCCACCGCGGGGAACGGCTCGTCGACCGCAAACCGCTGGCTGCAGCACTTCGACGCGCTCGGCGAGAAGCTGTCGATCAGCCCGGAGGCCCACGGGTGAAGCGGCGCACCACGGTGCCGTACGTCAATGACGGCCGGCGCGCGGCGGGAGTCCTCTTCCATCCGACTTCGCTTCCGGGCCGATTTGGAATCGGCGATTTCGGCGACGAGCTGATCCGCTTCATCGACTGGCTGCAGAGCGCCGGCCTGCGGCTCTGGCAGGTCCTTCCGCTCAACCCGCCCGGTTACGGCAACTCGCCATACGGATGCCACTCGTCCTACGCCGGCAGCCCGCTGCTGATCTCACCGGACCGTCTTCTGCGCGACGGCTTCCTGCCGGCCCTGGGCGACGTGCCCGGATTTCCGGCGGACGAGACCGATTTCGACCGCGTCCGCGAGTTCAAGAACGCCCTGCTGCGGAGATCGTGGGATCACTTCAACGCGCATCCGAACGACGATCACCACCAGGAGCTGCGGCGGTTCGAGGAGGACAACCACTGGCTGGCCGATTGGGCACTGTACGCCGCGCTGAAGGAACGGCACGGCGGGAAAGCGTGGAGCGAGTGGCCGCACGCACTCGCGGTGCGCGAGCCGGCGGCCACCGAGGCGGCGGCGCGCGAGCTCGACGAGGCCATCCGCTTTCACCGCTACGTGCAGTTCCTCTTTTTCCGGCAGTGGGCCGCGGTGCGGGAGGTCGTGGCGGCGCGCGGCATCCACATCATCGGCGACGTGCCGATCTACGTCGCCGCCGACAGCGCCGACGTCTGGGCGAATCGCGCGCTGTTCCAGCTCGATGCCGACGGCGTGCCGCGCGTCGTAGCCGGCGTTCCGCCCGACTACTTCAGCACGACCGGACAGCGGTGGGGAAACCCGCTGTACGACTGGGGCCGGCTGCGCGAGACGAACTACCGATGGTGGGTGTCGCGCTTCCGCGCCGGCCTGCGCTTCGCCGACATCCTGCGCATCGATCACTTCCGCGGCTTTGCCGCGTATTGGGAGATCCCGGCGAACGAGCCGACCGCCGTGCGCGGACGGTGGGTGCCGGGTCCGGGCCGCGCGCTGTTCGAGGCTGTCCGCCAGGAGCTCGGGTCGCTTCCGCTGATCGCCGAAGACCTCGGCTTCATCACGCCGGAGGTCCACGTGCTGCGCAAGGCGATCGGCGTCCCGGGGATGAAGATCCTGCAGTTCGCCTTCACGCAACTCAACAGCCCGCATCTGCCGCACTCTTACGATCCGATGACCGTCGTCTACACCGGGACACACGACAACGACACGGCGCGCGGCTGGTACGAGCAGGCGGGCGCAGACGAACGCCAGCTGGCCCAGACGTACCTCGGCCTAACACGCGCCACGCCGATCGAGGACGCGCTGATCCGCACCGCCTTCACCTCCGTCGCCCAGACGGCGATCGTCCCCATCCAGGACATCCTGCACCTCGGATCCGAAGGGCGGATGAATCGCCCGGGCAACGAACACGCGAACTGGGCCTGGCGCATGCACGCCGACGCGCTGCTGCCCGATGACGCGCAACGCCTGCGCCGCCTCGCGGAAGTCACCGGACGGCTGTAACGATCGGCAACCGGAACTTCCGGCGCCCAGTCGCGACAGCCTTCAGTCCCGGCCTCGCCACGCTCGCCCCGTGCGGCGTTCCGGATTCACTTGGGATGCGCTCGCTCCATGTTGGAAACGCTGTACCAGACGATCTTCCACGACCCATCGCTTTGGCGCTTGAACTCCGCAATGAAGTTCGTCTTGTGCGTCATCAGTACGCCGGCTCGACGGTGATCTTCGTCATAGATGCCACGGTAGACTGCCAGGTCCCCGCTTCCGGCGACGTCTACAGTCTCATCGATCAGACTCACCCTCCAATCGGGGTCGCGGGCAAAACCCTGCGCGAAACCCTCTCGATCGGCGTCGATTCCGACAGTCGAAGAACTGCCACACTCGATGGAGATTACATTTGCGGCGTCGTATGCCGTCGTCTTGAGGGCGTCGTGAGCATTGAGCCCCTCGACGAGTTGGGCAACGTCTCTCCTGATTGTATCGACAATCGCAGTTGTTTGAACGGACGCAGCGGCCGCCGGTGACTGAGTGGCCGCAAGAGAGAAGGCAACCAGAAGAAAACCGGTTCTCCAATACGCCGGCAAGGTCATCGAACGCCTCCCTGTGTTTCGCAAACACGACGGTCCCGGGCTGCGCTGAAAGACGAACGCCCCGGGACGACGACAACGATCTCGAGACAGACTTGCGGGCGCATGTGCCCTTCTTGTCGAAACGCCCCGCCCAACACCACCCACCCGGAACCGCGATCCGATCGAGGCTCTCGCCCCGCTCGGCGGTTTCTTTAGGCGAGATCGTAGCGCAACGTGATAGGGCTTCTCATCCCAGCTCTTGATAATGCCTACCGATTGCTTGCTGCGCATAATCGGGAAGGGTCGACGCATCGTCAGTGGCCGCGTTGGAGCAGTTTGCCTTCGCCCTGCGATGGACCGCGGCGCGAGAAGAGGAACGCCGATGGTTCTCCGATCATCTCGTCGCGGACGTCGCTTCCGCACCGCGTTGCCGGATGTCGCGAGAGGCTCTGAGGATCACTCCGATGATCCCCGCCGCGCCCACCAGCGGCAGCGCCATGCCGGCGCGCAGCCCCCAGGCCTCGGAGATGTGGCCGACCGCCCACGGAAAGCTCATGCCGCCGAGCAGGCCGACCGCGAACAGGAGGCCGAAGATCGTTCCTGCATTCCGCTGGTAGCGATCGCCGGCGATGGCCAGCGTCGTCGGATAGACCGCCGCGAACGCCAGCCCGAGGATCATCCCCGCAATCGTCAGCGTGACCACCGAGCGGTCGAGCAGCAGGATGGCCATTCCGATCGCCGATCCAATTCCGCTCGCCAGCACCATCGTCTCCTTCCGTACGCGCTCCACGATCCTGGCGCTGATCACGCGGCCGATCATCATCGCCGCCCAATACGCCGCCAGGATCCACGTGGCGATCGACGGCGACAGGCCCGCCGAGCCGGCGTACGTCGACATCCAGCCGCCGACCGCCGACTCGTTGCCCGACTCGAAGAAGAGAACGAACGAGAGCAGCACGACGCCCGGAATCCGCGCCGCGCGGACCGAGGCGAACATCGAGAAGCCCGACGACTCCGCCGCCGGAGGAAACGGCAGCAGGAGATAGGCGATCGTGCACAGCGCCGCCAGCGCCGCGGCCACGGCCAGCAGTTGGGGGATGGTGACCCGCCCGGCCAGCGATGCCGCGAGCAGCGGGATGAAGAACGCACCGACCCCGAAGAAGGTGCCCACGAGGTTGAGCATCTCGGCGCGCCGCTCCGGATAGACGTCGGCGATCAGCGCGTTCGCCGCGGTGTTCAACCCGCCGCCGCCGAAGCCGAGGACGAACGCGTACAGCGATGCTGCGCTGACCGACTGGACCCCCGCGAATCCGGCCAGGGCCGCGGCCGTCGCCGCCCCGGAAACGCTCAGGACGATCTTGTTGCCATAGCGGTCGATCACCGGCCCCACGAGGATCGTCGAGGCGAACACGCCGAGGAAGAGCACGAAGAGGATGTCGCCCTGCTGCACGAGATCGGCGTGCAGCCGCATGCGCATCGCCGGCAGGCCGAAGAGCGCGCCGAGAATCGCCAACACGATGCCGAACAGAAACATCGCGCTGCACGAAGCCCAGAACAGCGAACGGCGGGAGGATGCGGCGGCGGTCATGAGTTCGAGATTCGCTCGAGCGCCGCCACCGGAAATCTGGCGAAAATCTCCGCCAGCCGGCCTCCCTCGACGACCTCGCCGGTGAACGCGTTGACCCAGCGTCCGCGGATGTCGATGGCCGCGTCGCCCCAGACGGCTCCGAGTGGGAAGCGGCCCGGCGGGACGAGGGAGGTGACGAGGCGCGGCACGGCGACGACGAAGTCCTCTCCCCGCGCGAACGCGCAGACGTGCTCGCCGCCGTCGAGCGGCGCGTACGCTCCGCGAGTGAAGGTCTCCGCGTGACGCGCGCGCAGATCGAGCATCTTCCAGATGACGAACATCTTGATGCGGCCGTCGTTGCGGTTGCGCAGCAGCCGTTCGATGGTGTCGCTGCGCACGCGGCGCAGCATCTTCGCGCGCCGCTCGTAGTCGACCGGCCGCCGGTTGTCGGGATCGACGAGGCTGAAGTCCCAGATCTCCGTCCCCTGATAGAAGTCGGGCACGCCGGGGGCCGCGGCCTTGAGCACGACCTGCGCGAGCGAATTCAGGATGCCGTAGAACGCGACGCGCTTCTGGAAGCGGAGGAAGTCGCGCAGGAAAACGTCGCGCTCCAGCGCAGCCGTGGCGAAGCCGAGCAGCGCGGACTCGGATTCGACGTCGGGAGCGAGCCAGCTCGTCCACGTCTTGGCCTCGCGCGCCGCCTTTTCGAGATAGGCGCGCAGGCGCTCGACGACCCCCGGCACATCCCGCTCGTCGAGCGGCCACATGCCGGCCAGCGTCTGATAGAGGAGGATCTCGTCGTTGGGGTTCGGCACGCCGTTGCGCCGAAGATCGGCGTTCATCTTCGACCAGCGACGCACCTGCCGCGTCCACTGCCGCGGGATTTCGGAGAGCACATTGATGCGCGCGCGCGCGTCTTCGCTGCGCTTCGTGTCGTGCGTCGACGTGGCGTTGAGCGCGTCGGGCCAGTGCGCCGCGCGCGCGCGATTCAGCTCGTGAAATTCGCGCAGCGGATCGAACTCCGTCCTGCCAGGATCGCCGCCCACTTCGTTGAGCGAGATCAGGCGGTTGAAGACGTAGAACGCGGTGTCCTCCACGCCCTTGGCCATCACCCGTCCGGTGAACTGCTGCCAGCGCATGACAAAGGCCAGCCAGCGGTCGCGCTCCGCCTCGAGGTACGGCCGCGGATCGACGAGCAGCACCAGCTCGACGAAGTGGAAGATCCGTTCGTCGACCGCCGTGCCGGCCCGCTCCCGGGCCTGCGCGACCGCGCGGCGGATCACCGCGCGCTGCCCCTCCGACGGACGCGCCTCGCGGATGTACGTACGGTAGACGCCCAGGCTGGCCGTCACTTCCGTCAGCGCCGCCGTCAGCTCCACCGGCGCGAAGTCGCGCGCGTTGCGGTCCGACATGGCCACGCTCGAGAGCTCCTTCCCCAGCGAGCGCATCTCCCCCGAGAAGAGTTCCTGGATCACCTGCTTTTTCCGCTCGTAGCAGATCTCCTCGAACGTCTCCGTGATCCCGGTGAATGCGCGGTAGAAGACGTCGAGATCCTCCAGTCCGCGGGGATCGACGAAGAGCGCGTTGACGCCGTCGAGGAAGTCGTAGCCGGTCGTGCCGCAGACCGGAAAGTCCTCCGGAAGGCGCTCGCTATGCGAGAGGATTTTCTCCAGCACGATGTAGAACCCGGCCCCATCGCCCTCCGGCGCGGCCGGCTCCATCAGCCGCAACTGCATCTTCTTCACGTAGCCAATGGGATCGTAGAGGCCGTCGATGTGATCGATGCGCAGTCCGGAAACCTTCCCTTCGGCGATGAGGTCGAGCGTCCTCCGGTTGCGCGCCTCGAAGACCTCGGGGTTCTCCACCCGCACACCGACCAGGTCGGTCACGTCGAAGAACCGCCGGTAGTTGATCTTGTACGTGGCGATGCGCCAGTACGCCAGCCGGTACCACTGCCCGTCGAGCAGATCGTCGAGTGCGTCGAAGCTCTGGGCGTCACCCGGAGTGCCGTTGAATTGCCGGATGGCGGCGTCGAGCGCCTCGCGGAATCCGGCGTCCTGCTCGGAGATGCGCCACAGCGTGTCCTTAAGGAAGCGCGTGTTCGCCGTCGGGTTGTCGCTCTCGACCAGCTCGCGCAGCTCGATGGCCACCCCCTCGCGCGGCAGGGCGTCGAGGCATTCGCGCAGCACGCGGCCGTACGACTGCGGCGCCAGCGGCAGGCGCTTGTCGTAGTAGCGGAAGAAGAATCCGCCGTGATCGAAGCCGAGTTGGATCTCCCCGGACACCAGCGAGTCGCCGTACGGCTTGCCGAGGATCGGGAGGAGGACCTTGTTGACCGTCTGGCCGCGGATCGTGACGGGGCTCCAGTCGATGTCGAAGTAGTGCACGAAGCGCGAGTTCGGCCCGTTCTCCAAAACGCTCATCCACCATGCGTTCTCCGCGCTGGCGGCCATGTGATTGGGGACGATGTCCAGGAGCAGACCGAGCCCGCGTTCGCCGAGCGTCTCGTGCAGCGCGTCGAAGTCGGCGTCGCTGCCGAGGTCGGGATCGAGCGATGCGGCGTCGACGATGTCGTACCCATGGGTGCTCCCTTTGCGGGACTTGAGGATCGGGGAGACGTAGAGGTCGGAGATCCCGAGCTCGGCGAGATAGGGCGCAATCCGGCGTGCGTCGGCGAAGGTGAAGCCGGCGTTGAGCTGCAGTCGATACGTCGCGCGTGGAATCCGCATGGGCTTAAGGGGTCAGGTCTGTGATCCGATGATTTTCTCCACCCGGTAGAAAATCACAGATCACAGACCTGACCCCTTCTACGCCCCGTAGAGGGCGAAACTCGAGGGGGGGAGGCGGAGGGAGTTCCCCTCCATGGCCGCCTCCGTCTCGAACAGCGCCTCCCAGGCTGCCGGGGCGAACGGGATCTGCATCGTAGTCGTTTGATCTCCAAAGTTGAAGGCGAGAAGCACCTGGTCGCCGCCGCTCCACCGCCGCACCAGGAGCAGCCGCCGCGCGTCGTCGGCGTGCGTCTCCAGCGCCGCCATGTCGTGCGAGCGGAGGGCCGGGTGCTCACGGCGTAGGCGCAGCAGCGTGCGGTAGAACTCCCGCCGCCCGCGCTCCTCGTTCCACGTCAGCCGCGAGCGGACGAACGTCGCCTCGGCGTGCGGGTCGGGGAACTCTCCGGTCCACTCGAACTCCCGGAATTCCTCGCGGCGGCCGCGGCGCACCGCTTCGATCAGCTCGGCGTCCGAATGCGAGGTGAAGTACTGGAACGGCGCCGTCTCGCCGTACTCCTCCCCCATGAAGAAGAGCGGGAGGAACGGCGAGAAAATGACCACCGCGGCCGCGAGGCGCTGCTGCTCGCGCGAGACGAGCACCGTCAGCCGCTCGCCGCGCATGCGATTTCCGATCTGATCGTGGTTCTGCGCGCAGACGACGAACTGCGCGCCGTCGGGGTTCTCCGGCTTCAGCCCGTACCTGCGCCCGCGGTACGGCGAGAACTGTCCGGAGTAGAAGTAGCCTTCGCGGAAAACGCGCGCCAGATCGCTCGCCTTGCCGAACCCGCGGTAGTAGCCCGACTGCTCGCCGGTGAGCAGGGCATGCAGCGTGTGATGGAGATCATCGCTCCACTGCGCGTCGAACCCCAGTCCGAACGACTCCCTCGGCGCGATCACGCGCGGGTCGTTCAGGTCGCTCTCGGCGAGGGTGTGAATCCTGCGGCTCAGCTCGCGCGCACGCTCGCGGACGGCCGTGGTGAGGTCCTGCAGGAACGGCTGCGCGGAATGATCGACGATGGCGTGTACGGCATCGACGCGCAACGCGTCGATGTGGTATTCGCCGGCCCACATCAGCGCGTTGTGCACGAAGAACCAGCGGACGTCGTCGCTGTGCGGGCCGTCGAAGTTCAGCGCGTCGCCCCACGGCGTCTTGTAGCGGGTGGTGAAGTACGGGCCGAACTCGCGGATATAATTCCCCTCGGGTCCGAGGTGGTTGTAGACGACGTCGAGGACCACGGCGAGACCGCGCTGATGGGCCGCATCGACGAGCCGCTTCAACCCCGCCGGTCCGCCGTAGGAGTTCTGCGGTGCTCCGATGTACGCGCCGTCGTAGCCCCAGTTGCGCGTCCCGGGAAACTGGGCCACCGGCATCAGCTCCACGGCGGTGATCCCCAGCTCGCGCAGCGCGTCGAGCTTCCCGATGGCCGCGTCGAACGTCCCCTCCTCGGTGAACGTCCCGACGTGCAGCTCGTAGATCACGAAATCGGTCAGCGCGATCCCGCGCCATCCGGCGTCGTGCCATTCGAACTCGCTTCCGACGACCTCCGACGGTCCGTGCACCCCCTCGGGCTGGGACCGGGATGCCGGATCGGGACGGGCCACGCCGTCGAGCAGGTAGAGGTAGCGCGCTCCCGCGCCGACGTCGACGAAGGCCTCGTGATAGCCGGCCTCATTCCGGACCATCGGAACGGTGAGGCTCGACGGCGCGACGATCTCGATGCTGACCTTGTCGCGAAACGGCGCCCACACGCGGAACTCCGTTCGGTTCGGAGCGGTCAGCGTGGCGCCGAGGCTCTCACTCCGGCTCATGCGCCATGAACACCGCCCCGAGCGGCGGCAAGGTCAGGTTGATCGACCAGCGCCGCCCGTGCAGCGGGATCGGCGCGGCCTCCACCCCGCCCATGTTCCCCTGTCCGCTCCCGCCGTACAGCGGCGCGTCGCTGTTGAGCACCTCCGCCCACCGCCCTCCCTCGGGCACGCCGATGGCGTAGTTGTACCGCGGCACCGGCGTGAAGTTGAGGACCACGGCCACCGGCCGCTGCGGCTCGGAGCGCGACTTCCGCAGCAGCGCCAGAATGCTGTTCTCGCTGTCGCAGCAGTCGATCCACTCGAAGCCCTCGGACGACGTGTCGAGCTCGTACAGCGCAGGCGTGTCGCGGTACGTCCGATTGAGGTCCTCGACCCAGCGCTGCAGCGCGGCATGCGGCAGAAAGTCGAGCAGGTGCCAGTCGATGCTCACGTCGTGGTTCCATTCGCTCCACTGCCCGAACTCGCCGCCCATGAACACCAGCTTCTTTCCCGGCTGCGAGACCATGTGCGCGAACAGCAGCCGCAGGTTGGCGAACTTCTGCCACTCGTCGCCCGGCATCTTTCTGAGGAGCGAGCCCTTGCCGTAGACCACCTCGTCGTGCGACAACGGCAGGGCGAAGTTCTCGGTGAAGGCGTACATCATCCGGAACGTCAGATCGTTGTGGTGGAATTTGCGGTGGACCGGTTCCTTCGAGAAGTAGGCCAGCGTGTCGTGCATCCACCCCATGTCCCACTTCAGCCCGAACCCGAGGCCGCCGACGTACGTCGGGCGGGAGACCATCGGCCAGGCGGTCGACTCCTCGGCGATGACCTGCACATCGGGATGGACCTTGTAGATGTCCTGATTCATGCGCCGGAGGAAGTCAATGGCTTCGATGTTCTCGCGGCCGCCGAATTCGTTCGGGATCCATTCGCC
>Ga0075276_10000506_pt1 | contig 9946 bp, 11 predicted proteins | sample SF_Rice_5C_80N_4_FD_69770 | JGI IMG/M metagenome (GOLD analysis project Ga0075276, IMG submission 69770) | Rice paddy soil microbial communities from Twitchell Island, California, USA - SF_Rice_5C_80N_405 | ecosystem: Environmental > Terrestrial > Soil > Paddy field/soil | place: USA: Twitchell... | reverse complement strand
CCGCGGCGCGCGACGCGGGGTTCTGGAAGCTCGTCTCGCGGGTGTTCGTCGAGAACGGGGCGAGCCGGCGGCTGCTGCAGTCGGCCGGGTTCCGCGAAGTGGGCGTCTACCAAAGGCACGCCAGGCTCGATGGCCAGTGGGGGATGTCGTGATCGTGGAGCGACTTCTGGGATGACGCGACGGCCCTTTCGTGTTTGGAGTGCGGCGGCATGCCGCCGCTCGTGAATGCCTGATCCGAAGTTCATCCGCAATTTCTCGATCATCGCCCACATCGACCACGGCAAGACGACGCTCTCCGATCGTCTGCTGCAGAAGACGGGCGCGGTCGAGATGCGCGAACTCCACGAGCAGATGCTCGACGATATGGATCTGGAGCGCGAGCGCGGCATCACCATCAAGGCGCGCGCCGTGACGCTCCGCTACGGAGCGAAGGACGGCAACGACTACACCTTCAACCTGATCGACACGCCGGGTCACGTCGACTTCTCCTACGAGGTCTCGCGAAGCCTCGCCGCGTGCGAGGGGGCCATCCTGGTGGTCGACGCCACCCAGGGAGTCGAGGCGCAGACGCTGGCCAACAGCTACATGGCCATCGAAAACGATCTGGCGATCTTTCCCGTGATCAACAAGGTCGACCTCCCATCGGCCGAGCCGGAGCGGGTCCGTGAACAGATCGAGAACGTGATCGGGCTCGATGCGCATGACGCGGTCCTCGCCAGCGCGAAGGCCGGCGTGGGCATCGACGAGATCCTGGAGGGGATCATCACCCGCATTCCCCCGCCGCAGGGGCGGCAGGACGGCCCACTGCGCGCATTGCTGTTCGACTCCTGGTACGACTCGTACCGCGGCGTCATGTGCCTGCTGCGCGTGGTCGACGGCGAGATCCGCAAGGGCATGAAGGTGCGGTTCATGTCCACCGGACGTTCCTACGAAGTGACGGAGCTCGGCCTCTTCACGCCGAAGCCGAAGGCGGTCGACAGTCTCGGCGTCGGAGAGGTCGGCTTCTTCTCCGCGAACGTCAAGGACATCGTGCAGGCCAAGATCGGCGACACGGTCACCGGCGAGAGCGATGAGCCGGAACCGCTGCCCGGTTTTCGGGAAGTCAAGCCGATGGTCTTCGCCGGGATCTTCCCCATCAACAACGACGACTACGAGGCGCTCCGCGACGCCGTGGGCAAACTGAAACTGAACGACGCATCGTTCAGCTACGAGCCGGAGAGCTCCACCGCGCTCGGGTTCGGATTCCGCTGCGGGTTCCTCGGCCTGCTGCACATGGAGATCATCCAGGAGCGCCTGGAGCGGGAGTTCAATCTCGAGCTGCTGACCAGTGCCCCCGGCGTGCGCTATCGGATCACGAAGACCGACGGCGAGGTGCTGGAGATCGAGAACCCGCAGAAGATGCCCGATCCGGCGTACATCAGCTCGATCGAGGAGCCATTTCTGGAAGTGACCATTCTCACGACCGACGAATTCGTTGGCCCAATTCTCGCTCTGGCAATCGATCGACGTGGCCAGCAGAAGAAGCTGGAGTACGTCGGCAGTAACCGAGTGATGATTGTGTACGAAATGCCGTTGAATGAGGTGATTCTCGATTTCTTCGACAAGCTGAAATCGATTTCCCGCGGATACGCCTCGCTCGATTATCAGATTCTCGGCTATCGCGAAAGCGATCTCGTGAAGATGGACATTCTGGTCAACGGTGAGCCGCTCGATGCGCTTTCTCTGATCGTGCACAAGGAGAAGGCCTTCGCGCGCGGCAAAATGCTCGTGGAAAAGATGAAGGAGTTCATCCCCCGGCAGATGTTCGAGGTCGCATTGCAGGCCGCCATCGGCAATCGGGTGATAGCCCGCGAAACCGTCAAGCCTCTGCGCAAGAACGTCCTCGCCAAGTGTTACGGCGGCGACATCACGCGCAAGCGCAAACTCCTCGAGAAGCAGAAAGAGGGGAAGAAACGGATGAAGCGGGTGGGGAAGGTGGAGATTCCGCAGGAAGCGTTTCTGGCGGTGTTGAAGATCGACTGATGGATCAGCCTCCGGCAGGAGGGTGTCATGAGATCTTCAAAGACGTTCCTTGCATTCACGATCCTGACCTTGGCCACGACGGCCACAGCCTTCGCCGCGCGCGTCGACTTCAAGGACCCACGCAGGGCCCTCGGGCGTGAGGACAACGTCCGCGTCGACGCCGAACTGGGGCAGGACAGCATTGCTCCCAACTCCTCGCTCTCCATCGTCTATCAGGTCGAAAACCTCTCGTCAGCGCCGATCGCCATCGCCGACAAAGTCTCCGATCTGTCGTACGACCGCGATTCGCAGACTCTCCTTTTCTCCGTCGGCGCGGAAGTCCCGCCCGGCGAGACCCTGCCGCATCTGACGATCATCGACCCTGGCGCGAAGCACGTCTTCACCGCCGGCGGTCTGGTGCACGTCGTCATGCCGTCCGGGCACGTGCGCGGGATGGCCGTGCCGCGCTTCGTCCAGATCAAGGTGACCGTGCTGCACGACATCCGTCCGTTCGCACAGCTGATCGCCGAGCAGCAGAAGTCGCCCATCGCCCCGCCCCTTCCCGACAGTATGTTCGAGCAGTGGGTCGACAGCAGCTCCTCGATCTTCCTGAATACGCTGCCGGTCTACTGGAGCGGAATGCGGACCACCGGAATCAGCGCCGAGGACAGCCAGCCCGTGGGCCAGTGAGTTTGCGCCGTCCGGATGGCGGGCGTAAGCTGGGTTGCTCGGTCCCACCGGAGCCCGCATGAAAGCGTTCGCCACTCTTTCCGTCATTTCCGCCTGCCTCGCGCTGGTCGCCTGCACCTCCGCCAAACCGGTCAACATGAAGGAGTCGCGGCGCGTCGTCGGGACGGAGAACAACGTGCGCGTGGACGCAGAGATCTTTGGCGACCAGCTCGCGCCCAGCGTCACCGTCCCCGTCAACTACGACATCACGAACGGGCGTGATACGACCATCCTGATCGCCGACCTGCTCCCCGAGTCGTCGTACGATCCCGACACCCAGATCGTGACCATCACCATCGGCTCGGAAGTGCCGGGGCAGGAGTTCCTGCCGCGCCTGATTCCCATCCGACCCGGAGAGAAGAAGAGCTTCAGCACCGCGGCCCGCGTGCTGATCGCCAACCGTCCCGCATCCCCGTGGTCCCCACGTCCCAGCGCGCTGCGGTTGAGAGTGAATTTCCTCGGGAATCCGGCGCCGTTCGAGCAGCTCGTGTCCATCCCCGAGCGGGCGGTGCGCGATCCGGAGCTCGCCGCGAAGCTCTTTCCGAAGTGGGTGGAGGGAAACGAGACCGTGGTCACGAATACCCTCCCGATGCACTGGATGATGGCGCCAGAGCAGTCGACGCCCGCGGCGATGCCGGGGCGGCGCGGCAGACCCGGGAACTGATCCCGCGTGCGCCGCCGGTCAGAAGCTGTTTACCGCCTCTGCCTCGTTATCGTAGACCTCGAACACGGTGATGAGCTGCGTGACGTGCAGCAACTCGTTCAGCTTCGCCGGCAGGTGCAGCAGTTTGAGTTTTCCGCCGCGATTGGTGACCGTCGTGTACGACCCGACCAGTTCGCCGATGCCGGAGGAATCGATCGTCGTGACCCCGCTCATGTCGAGCAGGATCTTGTTCTTTCCGCCGTTGAGCGCGTTGGTGATGATCTCGCGAAGCTGCTGGTCGCCCGAGCCGATAGTGATCTTCCCATCGAGTTTGATCACTTCGACGCCGTCGACCGTGCGGGGGGTTGCTTTCATCTTTCGTCTCCTGTTCGTCAGCTTTGAGTGCTCGCGAGACCGGAGCCTTTCGCGAGATTCTTGGTCATCAGCAGTGAGGTCCCGACGCCGGGCTGGAACCGATACTGGACCTGGTCCATGAAGGTCTTCATATAGAAGATTCCGCGGCCGCTGGTCTTCATCAGGTTCATCGGGTTGAGCGGATCGCCGATGGCGTCCGGATCGAATCCCTCTCCCTCGTCCGAGATATTGATCTCCAGTTCATGGTCGTGCAGCAGAAACGTGGCGTTCACTTTCTTCCGCACGTCGAGCTTGTTCCCGTGTTTGATGGCGTTGGCCACGGCCTCACGAACCGCCATCCCGATCCAGTGCGAACCGTCTTCGTCCAGACCGGCATTCTCACAGAGGTGTTCGGCGATCACCTGCACGAGCTCGATATTTTCGAATCGGCTGCTGATGGTGATTTCGATGCGCTCGCCGTCCCTTTCCATCCGTTGAACCGGCGGCATTCTACGAGAGGCGGTGCGGGGCAGGCAATCCTGCCGGCCGCGGCCGGAATGGGCACTCCCGGGGAGTCGTTCGGATGGCCATGTCGAAGCGGTGCTGCCTCCTGGCGGCCATCCTGCTCGTTTCCGGCGGTCCCCTCCTCGCCTCCGCCTCGCTGGAGCCGCAAATGCGCGAGGTCGAACGCCTGCGCGGCCTGACGTTTCTGCACGCTGTCACGGAGCGGACGATCGACCGCGCCGAGCTCCCCGGGCTCCTGCGGAGCCAGTTGCAGAGCTCAGTTCCGTACTCGCTGGACGACTACGCCGGCATCCTGGTCGACCTCCAGCTCGTCGACGCCGGACCGGCGATCGTCGACAAGATGGTCGATCTGTACGACTCGCAGGTGCTGGCCTTCTACGATCCGATGTCCCACACCTACTTCGCCATCCGCGAGCTGCCGAAGAGCGTGGCCGGCATCGCCGGCGCGGATGCACTGCGCGACTCGGTGGTGATCCACGAACTGACGCATGCCCTGCAGGACCAGCGGTTCGGCGCCGCCGGGCGCGATCGCGCCCTGATCCACGACACGGACGGCGAGCTGGCCTATCATGCGCTGCTCGAAGGCGAAGCATCGCTGGTGATGCTCGATTCGCTCCTCGAGAAGAGCGGCCAGTCATTCGACGAGGCCGTCCACAGCGGTCTGCTCCTCGGAGCGATGGACATCGGGGCGGCGGCGCGGAAGGTGGTCGGCCCTGACGTCCCGCCGTACTTCCTCGAATCGCTCGAGTTCCCCTACGTCGACGGCTTGAAGCTCTGCATCGAGGGGTATGAGCGCGGTGGCTGGAAGGAGCTCGACCGGATGGAAGGCAATCCGCCGCGGACCACGCGCGAGGTCCTCCATCCGGAGGAGTATTTCGCTCGCCTGGCGCGCGGCGAACAAGGGGCCCCGCCGTTCGATCCCGACGAGCCGCCCGGCGTCCTCACGGTCGAGCGCCTGGGCGAGTTCCACTGGCGCTTTCTCGTCGGCGCGGACGCCGCGCGCGGATGGGTCGATGATCGCGTCACCGTCCACTGCGACCGCCTCGTGACCGCCGATACGCGCTGGGAGACTCCCGATCGCGCGCAGGCCTTCCGCGACGCCTACGCCGCGTTTCTGCACAAGCGCGGAATCGAGCCGCGCATGGCCGTCGACGGAACCGTGGTGCACGTGGTGTATCTACCGTGAACGTCGACTACGCAAACCTGGAGCGCGACCTCGTCAGCGGCATGTTCCGCGAGATGTTGAAGGAAGAGCTGATTGCCGGTTTCCGGCAGATCCGCGCCGCCGGCGAACGCCTTCCGCTCGCCTCGCACTACGCCTCGCAGATCGCCGAGATCGTCAGCAGCGGCGCCGCGAAGCCGCTGAACGCCGAGGTGGCCTTCGAGCTGTACCAGGAGATCCTCGACGCGGTGACGGCGGCGCGCGCCGAGGTGGAAACCGAGGAGCCCGGGATGTGACTGGCGAGATCGTTCATCAATACCTGCATCGATCACCACAGGGTAAGATCCGACCGTGAAGCGGAAGCTGAAGTCCCACCCGCCGCTCTCCTCATTCGCCACGACCGGCGGTTGAGCGTGCAAGCTGGGTCAGGATGACCTGCACTCGATCCTTGCCAAGCTCCCTTCGGGCGAAGGGGTGGGAGATCTTCTCGTCGGTCATGGCACGAGCGATGACGCGGCGGTGCTGCGCATCGACGGCGACCGGGCCATCGTGCAGACCGTCGACTTCTTCACGCCGATCGTCGACGACCCGTACGTCTTCGGCGCCATCGCCGCGGCGAACGCCGTCTCCGACATCTACGCCATGGGAGCGACGCCGATCCTCGGACTGGCGATTGCCGCTTTTCCGACCAGCACCCTTCCGCTCGAAGTCCTCGAAGAGATTCTCCGCGGAGGCGCGGAGAAGGCGCGCGAGGCCGGATTTCCCATTGCCGGCGGACACACCATCATCGACGACGTCCCGAAGTACGGTCTCGCGGTCACTGGAATCGTGTCGGTCGGCGCGATCGTGCGGAACTCCACGGCACGGCCGGGCGATGTTCTGTATCTGACCAAGCCGATCGGCACCGGGATCCTGATCTGTGCCTATCGCGCGCTGGAGCACAAGACCATCCGCCGCCACGATTCTCCGGACATGACGGATGCGGTGCGGTGGATGTCGATGTTGAACCGCGACGCCGCCGAGGTCATGAACGCGGTCGGCGTGCACGCCGCCACCGACGTCACCGGCTACGGCTTGATCGGGCACCTGCTGGAGATGTGCGTCGGGTCGGAGGCCGGCGCGGAGATCCGGGCCCGTGACGTCCCGCTGCTCGCGGGGGCCCGCGAGTATCTGGCGTGCGGCTACAAGCCGGGCGGGACGCTCCGCAACGCCGAAGGGTTTCGCAAGCGCGTCGAACTGCGGACGACCGAGGACGATTACATGCTGCTATGCGACGCGCAGACCAGCGGCGGGCTGCTGCTGGCCGTCGCCCCGGAGAAGACCGCCGCGCTCGAGCAGCGGTTCCGTGACGGCGGCCTGTTCTATGCAAGGATCGGCTCGGTCAACGACCGCGCAGGAACGATCACACTCGAGCCGTAGGAGGCTGCAATGCCGTACTGTCCGAAGTGCAGGGAAGAGTTCAGGGACGAGATCACCGAATGTCCGGAGGACAAGGTTCCACTGGTCGAGGAGTTGCCCTATCAGGCCGTTCCCGCGGAGGGGACGACGTGGGTGGAGATCGCCAGCACCGGGACCGACGACGAGGCGCGCCTGCTGCAGGGTTTTCTGCAGTCCGAGGGGATCGAGACGTCGATCGAGAACGTGAAGTTCACGATGGAGCCGGTCAACTTCGGCGACATGAGCGACATCCGCATCTACGTGTCCGCCGAGGATGAAGAGCAGGCGCTGAAACTGCTGCGCGAACGTGACGAGGAATACCGCCAGCTCAACGACGAGGACGATACCCTGGTGACCGACGACGGGGTCGCGGAGATCGAGGAAGACGAGCAGACGGAACCGGAATGAGCGAGCAACCGCCCGAACCGCCGCGCGAGCGGCACCCGCCAGAACGCTCGGCCATGCCGGCGTGGGTGCCGACCGTCATCGGGGTCATTCTGGTGATCATGGCCGCGCTCGCGGTCTACACCGGGCTTCGGTACCGCCATCCGACGCTCGCGGGAAGCATCATCCGGACGCGGCGGCCGGAGGGGACGATGGCCAGCGGTCCGCCGGGAGAGCCGGAGCCGGGGTCGTCGCTGATGTTCCCGGACAACTCGCCCGCGGGGAGCGCGGCGCCGAGTCCGAACGCCGTGCACATGAGCGCTCGCCGCGGCATGCTGACCAACGTGCAGCCATCCGAGGCGATGGTGTACGTCAACGGCCTGGCCATCGGCACCGCGAGCCAGTTCAGCGCACTCGATGAGGTGTACGACTTTCCTGCGGCGGGCGAGTACAGCGTGCGCATCGTCGCGCCGGGATACAAAGAGCTGCAATACGTGATCACTGCGGACGACGAGTCGCCGGACGAGATCGCGCGGATCGATGTGAAGATGGTGCGCCAGTAGCAGACGTGCTCGTGGCCATCAGTGCGCGGCGTGCTGCTCCTGCTGCGCTTTCTTCGACTCGGCGATGATCTTCTCCTGCAGGTTGCGCGGCACTTCCTCGTAGTGCGAATACTCCATGTGGAAGCTCCCCCGGCCCTGGGTGATGGAGCGGAGCGTCGAGCCGTAGGTCAGCATCTCGGCGAGCGGGACGCGCGCGTGCAGCGTCTGCGTGTCCTCCTCTGCGTCCACGCCCTCCATCCGTCCGCGACGAGTGTTGAGGTCGCCCATCAGATCGCCGACGTACTCCGACGGCGCGTTGATGTCGACGTGCATGATCGGCTCGAGGAGCGTCGCTTTGGCCTGTTCCATTCCCTGCTGGAAGGCGAGCGAACCGGCGATCTTGAACGCCAGCTCCGACGAGTCGACGTCGTGGTACTGCCCGTCGAGCAGCCGCACGCGGAAGTCGACCACCGGATACCCCGCGAGGAACCCCTTCTGCCGCGCGTCCTGGATTCCCTTCTCCACGGCGGGGATGTACTGGCGCGGAATGGAGCCGCCGAAAATTTCGTCGACGAACTCGAAATCGCCGCCGCGCGGCAGCGGCTCGATCTTGATCTTGCAGTCGGCGAACTGCCCGTGACCGCCCGACTGCTTCTTGTGCCGGCCATGCGCATCGGCCGGCCGGGTGATCGTCTCGCGGTAGGGCACCTTCGGCGGATGCAGGATCACGTCGACGCCGTACTTCTTCTTCAGCTTGGAGACGACGATCTCGACATGGAGTTGTCCCTGGCCGCCGAGCAGGAACTCCTTCGTCTGTTCGTCGCGCCCGAAGTGGATGGTCGGGTCTTCCTCGATGATGCGCGCCAGGGCCGTGCCGATCTTGTCTTCATCGCCGCGCGACTTCGGCTCGATGGCGAAGGAGATCGTCGCCTCCGGGTACTTGATGTGTTCGAGGATGATCGGATGATCCTTCGAGGCCAGTGTGTCGCCGGTGTGTGTGTCCTTCAGTTTGGCCACCGCGCCGATGTCGCCGGCGTGCAGTTCCGCGACGGGCACCTGCGTCTTCCCCTGGAGCAGTTGCAGCTTTCCGACGCGCTCCTCGTGGTCCTTTGTGGTGTTGATGTACGTCGTGTCGGACTTCAGCGTCCCCGAGTAGACGCGGAACACCGACACCCGTCCGGAAAACGGATCGGAGAAGGTCTTGAACACCAGCGCCACCGGGAATCCTTCGGCGCGCCGCTCGAAGGTCACCGCTTCGCCCTTCGGATTGTTCCCCTGGATCGTCTTCGCCTCGTCGGCAGACGGCAGCAGCGCCGCGATGGCCTCGAGAATCGGGTGTCCCCCGACGTTGTGCGAAGCGGAATCGAGCAGCACCGGAAAGATTTCGTGGTGCGAGATCTCGCGTTTGAGCCCTTCGATCAACTCCTCCTGCGAGAGTCCGCCCTGCTCGAAGAAGCGCTCCATCAGCGTATCGTCGCCCTCGGCCACCTTCTCGATCAGCTTCGCCCGCCACTCCTCCGCTTCGCTCTTGCGGTCCGCGGGGATCTCGCCTGCCTCGAACTTGCCCGAGGCGTCGGTCGCGTACTGGTAAGCCTTCATGGAGATCAGATCGATGACTCCGGTGAAGTCCTTCTCTTCGCCGATGGGCAACTGCACCGGGACGACATTCTTGCCGAACTTCTTCTGCAGCGCATCGAGCGTGCGCGAAAACGACGCGCGCTCGCGGTCCATCTTGTTGATGACGATCATCCGCGGCAGCTCATAGGCCTCGGCGAACTTCCAGACCTTCTCGGTGCTGACCTCGACCCCCGTCACGCCGCTGACCACTAGCACTGCCGAGTCGGCTACGCGCATCGCCGCCTTCGCTTCCATCAGGAAGATCCCGAAACCCGGCGTGTCGATGAGGTTGATCTTCGTGTCTTTCCATTCCACGTAGGCGATCGCCGCGGAGATCGAATGCTTGCGGTCGATCTCGTCCTGGTCGAAATCGGTCGTCGTCGTCCCGTCCTCGATCCGGCCCAGACGGGTGGTGGCGCCGGTGTTGAAGAGCAGTTGGGAAACCAGCGTCGTCTTGCCCGTATCGTTGTGTCCGACCAGCGCGATGTTCCGGATTTCGGGGCCTGCATAAACCTTCATGTTTGTTGACCTCGCATGGGGATGTCGAAATGG
>Ga0075276_10000505_pt1 | contig 9953 bp, 7 predicted proteins | sample SF_Rice_5C_80N_4_FD_69770 | JGI IMG/M metagenome (GOLD analysis project Ga0075276, IMG submission 69770) | Rice paddy soil microbial communities from Twitchell Island, California, USA - SF_Rice_5C_80N_405 | ecosystem: Environmental > Terrestrial > Soil > Paddy field/soil | place: USA: Twitchell... | reverse complement strand
GGCGCGCGATCGCCGACTGCGTCGTACCGCACCGCTCGGCGAGCTCGCGCTGCGACATGTTCATCGCGACGCGCCGCTCGGCGACCTTGTCCGCGATGGCGGCGAAGAACCAGCCGCGGTCGCCGGTCTTGATGCGCTCGTGGAGACGGTCGAGCGGGCGCTTCAGCTCGTTGCGGCTGCGGGCTCCCACTCGTCGGAGTATAGCGGGGATGCTATGTCACCGACGCGCACGCGCCCCGGTATGTGCACCGTGCCCTTGACTCCGAACGGCAGCGGCTCCGAATGGCCGTCCCGCCGGTATCCCGCGAGCGTGACGAGCGTCGGCATGTCGACGTCGCCGGTGTCCGGGTCGCGGGACGTGACGACGCAGCGGCCGATGTCGCCGCGCACCACGATCTCCGCGTCGCCGATCGTGACGTGACGGCCGATCCACGTGTCCTCCTCGTGCGGACCGACGCCCTCGATCTCGAACAGCATCCGGAAGCGGCGGCCGTCGACGGGCCTGTCGAACGCCATCTCCTCGCGCAGGCGCTCGAGCGACGCCGTGGAGACGAGCGACACGGTGCCCTTGTCGGTGAGCCGGTCGACGCCGCCGTCGTCCGCCCAGAGCAGCTCGAGCGGACGGCCGACGAAGTCCGAGACCGCTTCCTGCCACGGGCCGACGACCCGCCGCGAAGGACGCAGCTCGCCGTACATGACCGCGTCGACCTGCTCGCCGAGCTCGACGACGCCCTCGGCGTGCGTGCCGTCCGGGAACGCGAGCGCGAGCCGGCGCGACGACTCGTCCCACTCGGGCCTGATCTGCTGGAGGGCTCCGTCGCGCTTGCCGTTGAAGAGCCGCCCCTCCGTGTCGCGAAGCCAGAAGCGCCGGTCGCCGGTCACGCCCGACGGGCCGACGACCACTTCCTCGGGGTGGACGAGCCCGAGCGCCTTGACCGGTGCGATGGAGATGCGGACGACGCGGGACGCCACACCGCGAGTCTACGCGGGGCCCTCGACCTCCACTTCGCTGCGGCCGCGCGCGCCCTCGAGGTCGAAGATCCAGAAGTCGCGCCCGGTGACGTGGACCGCGACGTTGTAGACCGGAATCTGGCCGATGCGCCCCTCGAACGAGCCGGCATGCGCGTGGCCGTGCAGCACGAGGTCGGCGCCGCACTCCGCGATCGGAGTGGCGAGCCGGTCGCTGCCGAGCAGCACGTGGATGCCGGCGGGCTCGCCCATCACGGTCGCCTCGACGGGTGCGTAGTGCAAGAGCACGATGCGCAGGTCGGAATGCACGATCTCGCGCAGGCCCTGCGCGACCGCCTCCGCGTCGCGCGTCGTCTCTGCATAGACCTCACGCAAGAGCGGCTCCCCGAAATCCGGCAGCACGCAGCCGGGGAAGCCGCCGACGAACCCCTTGACGCCGACGACGCCAAGGTCGAGGCCCGCCACCTCGCACGTCGCCCATGAGCGGTCGAGCATCCGCACGCCCGCTTCGGCGAGCACCGCGGCGATGTCGGCAGCCTTTCCGGCGTGGTAGTCGTGGTTCCCGAGCACCGCGAAGACGGGAATGGAGAGCCCACGGCACGCGTCGGCGAGCACGATCGCCTGCTCCGGCTCGCCGGTGGTCGTGAGGTCGCCGGCGAGGAGGATCACGTCGGCTTCCTCCTCCACGCGCGCGAATGCCCCCTCGACGCGATCGCGGATCGCCTCCGATGCGTGCACGTCTCCCGCGGCTGCGATCCGGATCACGGCCGGAATGTTGCAGTTTCCCGCCGAACGGAAACGGCTCGGCAGCCATGCCGGAGCCGACCTTCGAGGAGATGATCGACGCGATGAAGGACGCCGTCGGCGTGCTCCAGTCGCGCGAGATCCCGTTCGTCCTGGGCGGCGGCCTCGCAGCCTGGGCGCGCGGCGGGCCGCGTTCCGAGCACGACGTCGACCTCCTGCTCCGCGAGCAGGACGCAGAGGGCGCCCTCACGGCGCTCGCCGACTCGGGCATGCGCACGGAGCGGCCGCCGGAAGGCTGGCTCGTCAAAGCGTGGCACGACAACGGCACGCTCATCGACCTCATCTACAGCCCCGCCGGCGGGCCGGTCACGGACGAGTGGCTCGAGCGCGCGCCGTTGATCGAGGTCATGGCGCTGCGCGTCCGCGTCTCCACGCTCGAGGACCTGATGACGACGAAGCTGCTCGCCCTCAACGAACAGGAGCCGAGCTTCGGCAGCGTGCTCGAGCTCGCGCGCGCGCTGCGGGAGCAGGTCGACTGGGACGACGTGCGCGCCCGCACCGAGGCCTCGCCGTTCGCGCGCGCGTTCTTCACTCTCGTCGAAGGGCTCGGGGTCGTCGACTAACCTCCCCGCGTGGACACGGGTCTCGCGGGCAAGGGCGTGCTCGTCACCGGCGGAGCGGGCGGCATCGGCAGCGCGTGTGTGCGCGCCTTCGCTGCCGAGGGAGCGCGCGTCGCGATCCACTACAACACGAGCCGCGAGCAGGCCGAGGAGCTCGCCGCCGAGGTGGGCGGCACGCCCATCGCAGCCGACCTCACCGACGAGGACGCCGTGGACTCGCTGTTCGCGCGCGCGCGTGAAGCATTGAGGCGCATCGACGTCTGCGCCGCCGTCGCCGGCGTGTGGCCGCGCGCGGACGAGGCGGTGTGGGAGCTGCCGCTGGAGCGCTGGGAGGCGACGGTGGGCGCGAACCTCACGGCGACGTTCCTCACCGCCCGCGGCTTCCTGCGGGAGGTGGCGCGCAACGGCCACGGCAATCTCGTGCTCGTCGGCTCGACGGCGGGGCGCTTCGGCGAGGCCGGCCACGCGGACTACGCGGCCGCGAAGTCGGCGATCCAGGTCGGGCTCCTCCTCAGCCTGAAGAACGAGATCGTCCGGATCGCGCCCGCCGGGCGCGTGAACGCCGTGGCGCCCGGCTGGACGTATTCGCCCATGACCCGCGGCGAGCTCGACCCCGCCCTCGTCGAGCGCCTGAGCCGGACGATGGCGCTGCGGAAGGTTGCGACCGCCGAGGACGTCGCCCGCGCCGTCCTCGTCCTGGCCTCGGACGAGCTCTCCGGCCACGTGACCGGGGAGCTCGTGACCGTGGCCGGCGGGATGGAAGGCCGGACGGTTCACTCCTAGACTGCGAGGGGCGATGAACTGCCCCGCGTGCTCGACCGAGAACCGGCCCGGCCGGAAGTTCTGCTCCCGCTGCGGCGCTCCGCTCGCGCGCGCCTGCGCCGCCTGCGGCGCGGTCAACGAGCCGGACGATGCCTTCTGCGGCGACTGCGGCGCCGCGCTCCGAGCCGAGGCGCCTGCATCCCAGGAGACGCCGGCCGCCGAGCGGCGGCTCGTCTCCGTTCTCTTCGCCGACCTCGTCGGCTTCACGCCGCTGTCCGAGTCGCGCGACGCCGAGGAGGTGCGGGAGCTCCTCTCGCGCTACTTCGACATCAGCCGCCGGATCATCTCGGTCTACGGCGGGACGGTCGAGAAGTTCATCGGCGACGCGGTGATGGCCGTCTGGGGAGCGCCCTCCGCCACCGAGGACGATGCGGAGCGCGCCGTCCGCGCGGCACTCGATCTCGTCTCGGCGGTGACGGCGCTCGGCGACGAGGTCGGTCTGGACGGCCTACGCGCGCGGGCCGGCGTGCTCACCGGCGAGGCGGCGGTGACGCTCGGAGCGGAAGGCGAGGGCATGGTCGCCGGCGACCTCGTCAACACCGCGGCGCGCATCCAGTCGGCCGCGCAGCCGGGAACGGTCTACGTGGGCGAGGCGACGCGGCGCACGACCGAGCAGACGGTCGTCTACGAGGAGGCCGGCGCGTTCGAGCTGAAGGGAAAGGAGGGCCTCACACAGCTCTTCCGCGCGCTACGCGTCGTCTCCGGACTGCGCGGCTCGCTCAAGTCCCAGGGTCTCGAGGCGCCGTTCGTCGGACGCGACCGTGAGCTGCGGATGATCAAGGACCTGTTCCACGCGTCGGCCGACGAGGGGAAGGCGCGGCTGCTGTCGATCACCGGCATCGCCGGCATCGGCAAGTCGCGGCTCGGGTGGGAGTTCTACAAGTACTTCGACGGGATCGCGGAGACGATCTACTGGCATCGCGGACGGTGCCTGCCGTACGGCGAGGGCGTCACGTATTGGGCGCTCGCCGACATGGTGCGGATGCGCTGCCGCATCGCCGAGGACGACGACACGGAGGAGGGCCGGGCAAAGCTGCGCACGGCGCTCGACGAGTACGTGGTCGACCCCGAGGAGCGCGCGTTCGTCGAGCCGCGACTTGCCCACCTTCTCGGGTTCGCCGAGCAGCAGGCGCACGAGAAGCACGACCTCTTCGCAGCCTGGAGGCTCTTCTTCGAGCGGCTCACGTCGACGTACCCGACCGTGCTCTCCTTCGAGGACGTCCAATGGGCGGACGAGAGCCTGCTCGACTTCATCGAGTACCTGCTCGATTGGTCGCGTGACCATCCGTTGTTCGTCGTGACGCTCGCGCGGCCCGAGCTGCTCGAGCGGCGGCCGAACTGGGGCGCGGGCCGGCGCAACTTCACGTCGATGTTCCTCGAGCCGCTCTCGCGCGACGCGATGGAGGAGCTGCTCGCCGGCCTCGTGCCCGGGCTCCCGGAGGACCTGCGCGACCGTATCCTCGAGCGCGCCGAAGGCGTGCCGCTGTATGCGGTCGAGACCGTCCGGATGCTGCTCGACCGCGGCCTGCTCGTGCAGGAGGGCGCGACGTACCGGCCCACCGGCGCGATCCAGTCGCTCGAGGTTCCGGAGACGCTGCACGCGCTCATCGCCGCCCGGCTCGACGGCCTCCCCGCAGAGGAGCGCCGACTCCTGCAGGACGGCGCCGTGCTCGGCAAGACGTTCACGCCGGACGCTCTCGCGGCCCTCTCCGGGGTGGAGGTCGCAGATCACCTGGCGTCGCTCGTGCGGAAGGAGGTCCTCGGCGTGCAGGCCGACCCCCGCTCGCCCGAGCACGGGCAGTACGGGTTCCTGCAGGACCTCGTCCGCCACGTCGCCTACGAGACGCTCTCGAAGCGCGACCGCCGCGCGCGCCACCTCGCGGCGGCCGAGCATCTCGGCGTCTCCGACGAGACGATCGAGGTCGTCGCAGCCCATTTCGTCGCCGCCTACGAGTCCGCACCCGATGGGGTGGACGCAGGTGCGATCAAGGCGAAGGCATGCGACGCCCTCGTGCAGGCGGGGCACCACGCCGCCTCGCTCGCCGCGGCGGCCGAGGCCCGCCGCTACTTCGAGCAGGCGGCCGGGCTCACGGACGAGCCGGTACGCCGGGCGGAGCTGCTCGTCTCCGCCGGCGAGATGGCCGGGTTCGCCGCGGACGTGGACGGCGCGTGGCGGCTGCTGACCGACGCGATCGCGGTATACGAGTCCGAGGGCGACACCCATGCCGCCGCGCGCGTCACCGTCAAGCTCGGCCGGTTCACGCAGATGGGCTCGAGACGGGACGAGATAGGCCCGATGCTCGAGCGCGCGTACGAGGTCATCTGCGACGACGAGCCCGACGAGGACCTCGCGTCGCTCGCAGCCCAGCTCTCCGGCTACTACTTCTTCGGCGGCGACCTCGAGCGCGCGGCCGAGCGCGCCGAGCTCGCGCTCGACATCGCAGAGGCCAACCGTTCCCCCGAAGGGCTCGTGAATGCTCTGATGCGGAAGTCGTTCCTGCCGGAGAGGCTCGGGCATCCGCAGGAGTCGCTCGCGCTCAGGGAGCATGCGCTCCGGCTCGCGCGCGAGCACGACCTCCAGGAGTACCGAGGCCGCATCGCGATCCAGCTTTCCGACCGGTGCTTCACCCGCGACCGCTACGACGACGCGCTCGCGTACCTCGAGGAGTCGCTCGAGGCGGCCCGGAGGGTCGGCCATCGGCCCGGCGAGTGGTCGGCGCTCGCCGAGATGACGTACCCGTACTTCATGCTCGGCCGCTGGGACGACGTCCTGCGGATGCGCAACGAGTTGACGCAGGAACAGGTCGAGTCGGGCGGGCTCCTCCTCAGCCTGCTCCAGACGGGCGTCGCGGTGCATCTCAACCGCGGCGAGCTCGACGCGGCCCGCGAGCTGCTCGATCTGTTCTCGTGGCTCGAGCACTCGTCCGAGCTGCAGGGACGCGGGATGTTCCTCGTCACGACGTCCGAGGTGCGGCGCGCCGAGGGGCGGATGCGCGAAGCCTTGGACGCGGCGACGGCGGCGCTCACGCCCGTGGACAGGCTCGGAGCGAACTTCCAGACGGTGAAGCACGCATTCGTCGACGCGCTCGAGATCGCGCTCGCCCTCGACGACGTCGCGAAAGCGGACGAGCTGTTCGCCTTCGCCGAGGCGATCCCGCCGCAGCAGCGGACGGCGTTCGTCGAGACGCACGTGCGGCGCCTGCACGCGCGCGCAGCCGGCGACGCCGGCGGGCTCGCCGCTGCCGCGGAGCGCTTCCGCGAGCTGGAGATGCCCTTCTACCGCGCCGTCGCGCTGCTCGAGCACGCGGAGCTGAGCGGCGACGACGACACCCGTGCGGAGGCCGTCTCCCTTTTCGAACGGCTCGGCGCGGTCCCCTGGATCGGGCGTGCGACCGCCGGCCGCCACGCCGAGATCGTCGCCTAGAGACGCGGAACGGCGCCTTGCGACGCCGCTCACGCCCCCCTGCCGCAGGATGATTGCCGTCAGTCCCCGGAAGGAGTCCTGGTCCGTATCGGCATCCGGGGCGCCCGGCTTTAGCCCCTAGACTGGCCCGCATGAGCCGGTTCCTCGAGCGGCTCGCGGCGGGGCCGCCGATCGTCGCCGACGGGGGGATGGGCGCCCTGATCGCGAGCGCCGTGCCGCGGCTGCGCTGCCCCGAGGAGGCGAACCTCCGTGCGCCCGAGAGCGTCGTCGACGTCCACCTGGGCTACATCCGCGCCGGTGCCGAGCTGATCGAGACGAACACGTTCGGCGCAAACCGGACGAAGCTCGCGCAGGCGTTCCTCGACGACGAGCTCGAGCAGATCGTCGGCGCCGGCGTCCGCCTCGCGCGCGAGGCGCGCGAGATCGCGGGCCGCGACGTCTTCATCGCCGGCTCGATCGGCCCCGACCCGGAGGGTGGCTACGCCGAGCTGGCCCTGCTGCTCGAGGGCCGCGGCGCCGACCTGTTCATGGTCGAGACGTTCTTCGAGCTCGACGACCTCGAGGCGGCGGTCGCGGCGGTCCGCTCGGTCTCGGGGCTGCCGATCGTCGGGCTGATGTCGTTCGACGCCGACGGCGAGACGATCGCCGGCGTCTCCGCGCGGGACGCCGGCGCGCGCATGCGCGGGCTGGGCCTCGCCGCACTCGGCGCGAACCACGGCGCCGGCCCGGCGGCCGCGCTCAACGCGATCGGCCAGATGGGCGGCGACGGCGCGGTGCTCGCCGCGCTTCCGAATGTCGGCCTCGCCAGCATGTCGGGGCAGCGCGTCGTGTTCCCGCATGCGACGCCCGCCTACTTCGGGCAGTTCGCCGCGCAGGCCCGCGCGCTCGGCGCCGGCATCGTCGGCGGCTGCTGCGGCACGACGCCGGCGCAGATCGCCGCGATACGCGCCGCCGTGGACGAGAACCTCGCACCGGCAGGGTCCGTCCTCGTGCGCGAGCGCGCGCAGGCGACGCCGCCCGCGCCGACGGGCGAGCGCACCCGGCTCGAGCGACTGCTCGACGACGAGACGTTCGTCGTCTCGGTGCAGCTCGACCCGCCGCTCGGCGCCAACCCGGAGGCGCTGATCGAGACCGCGCGCGCAGTCCGCGACGGGGACAAGGCGCAGTTCGTCGACGTGAACGACAACCCCCGCGCCCGCGCGCGCATGAGCGGGATCATGGCTTCGGTCGCGATCGAGCGCTTCACGGGTGTCGAGACGATTCCGCATCTCACGCCGCGCGACATGACGATCACCGGTCTCGAGTCGATCCTCCTCGGCGCGCACGCGGAGGGCGTGCGCAACGTCCTCGCCGTCACCGGCGACCCGCCCGAGGCGGGCGACTATCCCGGCCGCGGCGGCGTGTACGAGGTGGACTCGATCGGCCTCGTCGAGCTGCTCGGGCGGCTGAACCGCGGCGAGGACCACTACGGCCGTGCGATCGACGCGCCGACGTCGTTCTTCCCGGGCGTCGCCGTGAACCCGACCGCCGACGACCTCGGCCTCGAAGCGGAGCGCTTCCATCAGAAAGTGGCGGCCGGCGCACGCTTCGCCATGACGCAGCTGCTGTTCGACGTCGAGCCGCTGCTCGCGTTCCGCGACCGAGTCGGCGGCTGGCCCATCCCCATCCTCGTCGGCGTGTGGCCGATCCGGACGATCGAGACGCTCGTGCGCGTGCACAACGAGGCGCCGGGCATCGTCGTGCCCGAGCACGTGCAGGAGCGCTACCGCCGAGCCGGCGCGAACACGCGCGCGGTCGGCGACGCGCTCGGGCACGAGCTGATCGCGGCGGCGCGCGAGCTCGCACAGGGCGTGTACGTCGTCGCGCCGTTCCGCGCGCCGCTGAACGTCGTCGGCTTCCTGCCGGAGCTCGATCAGCCGGGCGCGCACGCGCCCGTCGACACCGGCGTGGTGCCGGCGGAGGCGAGCACGGGGCGCACGACCGACGCCGGCACGCCGTAGCCGCCGGGCGCGCCGATGCGCGCCGCGAACATCGTCGCCTCGACCGCCCCGTTCGCGTCGATCGCAGGGCCGCCCGAGTCGCCGTGCCGGACCGAGCCCGCGACGGGGGTGACAGTGCGCTGCACCGGCCCATTGCCGTAGGCGTCCTGCGTCAGCACGACCGCGGTACGGCCGATGCGGCCGGCGGCGCCCTCGAGCGGGCCGTTCTCGGGATAGCCGACGATCGCGACGCCGGCGTCCGGCTGCGGTTCGGCGAGCGGCAGAGGCGGCTCGCTCGCGTCGTGCACGCGCAGCACGGCGACGTCGTCGTGCGGGTCGTACGCGACCACGTCGACGAGGTGGAGCGGCGGCTTCCCGAGCAGCTCGATGCTCGTGTCGTGCTCGCCGGCGACGACGTGCGCGGCGGTGACGACGAGGTCGCGCGAGGCGAACCAGCCGCTGCCCTCGATGCCGACGCCGCACGCCGTGCCGAGCACGCGAACGACGGAGGTGGCCGCACGGCGCACCGTCGCGTTGCCGACGATCCGGGCGGGCGGCGGCTGCGACGGCGGCGCCGGCCCGGCGATCGAGGGGAACGGGTCGATCCGCGCCAGCAGGTGGAGCAGGCGCTTGGGCGGCACCGTCTCGTCGAGGCGGCGGACGATGGCCGACTTCTGCACCTGCCGCCGAAGGCCGGACTGCCCCGGCGTGAGCGCGGCCGCAGCGCCGATCACCCAGACGAGGACGACGCCCATCGCCGCCCCGGCGACGAGGCCGCCGAAGGAGTCGAGGAAGCGCAGCGGCGTCAGCCGCAGCCCGCCGCGGACCACCGAGCCCGCGGCGACGGCCAGGGTCTGCAGGAGGACTGCGCCGAGGACCGCGCCGACGAGCCCGGCCACCGCCGCCCAGGGCGAGCTTGCGCCGCCGCTCAGGAGGTGCGGCGCCACGCGCGCGCCCACGAAGGCGCCCGCGACGAGGCCGCCGAGCGAGAGCGCCGTCACCACGAGCCCGCGGCGCATGCCGCCGAGCGCGTTGAGGACGATGAATGCGACGGCGATCCAGTCGATCGCGTTCAGGTGCACCGCCGCAGTGTCGCGCACCGGGTGGACCGGGCGCGGCTACAATCGAGCGTCCCCGGGGGCGTAGTTCAGCTGGTTAGAACGCCGGCCTGTCACGCCGGAGGTCGCGGGTTCGAGTCCCGTCGCTCCCGTTCGAGAAGTGCGCAAGTCCGCAACTCTCTATCCACAGGCCCGCCTCGGCAGGCAACAAGACGGCGGTCTGGAAACCGTTCTGGAAACGCCGGCCACGGTGTCGAACGCCCGCTTGGCAGAGCGGCTTGGCTGCCTCCGCGAGGAGCGGTCGCGTCGGATCTCCTTCGTCGGGCGGTCCGGAGCA
>Ga0075276_10000504_pt1 | contig 9967 bp, 8 predicted proteins | sample SF_Rice_5C_80N_4_FD_69770 | JGI IMG/M metagenome (GOLD analysis project Ga0075276, IMG submission 69770) | Rice paddy soil microbial communities from Twitchell Island, California, USA - SF_Rice_5C_80N_405 | ecosystem: Environmental > Terrestrial > Soil > Paddy field/soil | place: USA: Twitchell... | reverse complement strand
CGCCGCGCCGGCAACGCCGCGAATCGAAGACCTCCGGCGATCAGTTATGACAACGGCGAGGCGCGGCGAGGCGCGAGCCCGGCGGGATGCGGGGAGCCGACGAGATCGCGGTGAGCGACCGCGACGCGGTCGTCCCCGCAAAGCTTGTCCCCGCGAAAGCGGGGAGCGGGGACCCAGAGCTCTGGATTCCGGCGCACACGGGATTGACAAGAGAAACTCAGGACGCACGGTCTCGCGGCCGCCAGGCGCGACCGGTCGTGGCCGTTCCGATCGGGCGTTTGATCCTCATTCGCGGCGGTCGAGCGGAGTCATCGCGAGCCGCCGCCGTGCTTTTCCCGTCGGGCCCCGTAGCGGTCGAGCCGAGCAGGCGAGCCGCGGAGGACACGTCGCGGAAAGTCTCCGCGAGTAACCGAAGCGGAGGAGGTCCGCGACGTGGGAGGCCGGCGCGTTCCAGCGCGTCAGCGCGAGCGCGACCGGCCGACGTGTCGCGTGCTAGAGTTTTTCGATGGCGTCCATGAAATCCCGCCAGATGCGCTCCACGACGGTCCTCTGCGTCCGCCGCGACGGCCGGGTCGCGATCGCCGGCGACGGCCAGGTCACGATGGGAACGACGGTGATGAAGACCGGCGCGGCGAAGATCCGCCGGCTCTACGAGGGAAGGGTGCTCGCGGGGTTTGCGGGCACCTCCGCCGACGCCTTCGCCCTCTTCTCGAAATTCGAGGCGAAGCTGGACGAGCACCGCGGGAACCTCGAGCGCTCCGCGATCGAGCTCGCCCGCGACTGGCGAACGGACAAGATCCTGCGGCAGCTCGAGGCGCTCTTGATCGTCGCGGACAAGGAGCTGTCCCTCCTCATCTCGGGCACCGGCGACCTGATCTCCCCCGACGAAGGGCTGCTGGCGATCGGCTCCGGCGGTCCGTACGCTCTCGCGGCCGCCCGCGCGCTCCTCAAGCACACGACGCTGCCGGCTCCGGAGCTCGCGCGCGAGGCGCTGACGATCGCCGCCGGGATCGACATCTACACGAACGACCGCATCAAGGTCGAAGAGCTGTAATGAATAGTGCGGGCTGCTGATCGTGGTCTTCCTGATGCCGGGCGACCTCGCCGAGTCGGCGAAAACCGAGGCCGCGAAAGCGGACGGCGGAGACCTCACGCCGCGCCAGATCGTCGCCGAGCTCGACAAGTTCATCGTCGGGCAGGACAAGGCCAAGCGCGCGGTCGCGGTCGCGCTCCGGAACCGCTGGCGCCGCCTGCGCCTGCCGCCGGAGGTCGCGCGCGAGATCCTCCCGAAGAACATCCTGATGATGGGGCCGACCGGCGTCGGCAAGACCGAGATCGCGCGCCGCCTCGCCCGTCTCGCGAGGGCGCCCTTCCTGAAGATCGAGGCGTCGAAATTCACCGAGGTCGGCTACGTCGGACGCGACGTCGAATCGATCGTCCGCGACCTGACGGAGGTGGCCGTCGGGCTCGTGCGCGAGGAGAAGACGCGCGAGATCGCGGCGCAGGCAGAGGCGCGGACGGAAGAACGCCTGCTCGACCTCCTCCTGCCGAAGCTCGCCCCCGCCGAAGCCGAGGAAACCCGGCGCAAGCTCCGCGCGCTCCTTCGCGAAGGGAAGCTCGAGGACCGGATGATCGACGTCGAGGTGACCGAGCAGGCGTTTCCGTCGTTCCAGATTCTCACCAACCAGGGCGCCGAGGAGATGGACGTGTCGTTGAAGGACATGCTCCCGAACATCTTCGGCGGGAAGAAGAAGAACCGCTCCTGCCCGGTCTCCGAAGCGCGCCAGATCCTGCGGAGCGAGGAGGAGTCGCGGCTGATCGACCCGCAGCAGCTCTCCCGCGAGGCGGTCGCCCGCGCCGAGTCGGCGGGGATCGTCTTCCTCGACGAGATCGACAAGGTCGCGGGACGCGAAGGGAGCCGCGGCGGGCCGGACGTGTCGCGGGAAGGGGTCCAGCGCGACCTGCTGCCGATCGTCGAGGGAACGCAGGTGCATACCAAGCACGGGATGGTGCGCACCGACCACGTCCTCTTCATCGCCGCCGGCGCGTTCCACGTCGCCAAGCCCTCGGACCTGATTCCCGAGCTCCAGGGAAGATTTCCGATCCGCGTCGAGCTCGACTCCCTCTCCGAGGGGGACTTCGTGCGGATCCTGACGGAGCCGGAGAACGCGCTGACGAAGCAGTACCGGGCGCTCCTCTCGGCCGAGGGGGTCGTGCTCGAGTTCACCGACGACGCCGTCGCCGAGATCGCCAAATGGGCCGAGCGCGTCAACCGGCAGCTCGAAAACATCGGCGCGCGCCGGCTCCACACGATCCTCGAGAGGCTCCTCGAGGAGGTCTCGTTCGAGGGCCCGGAGCTCTCGGGCAAGACGCTGTCCATCGACGCGGCGATGGTCCGCGAGCGGGTCGCCGACCTCGCCCGCAACGAAGACCTCTCCCGCTACGTCCTGTGATCCGTCGCGCCGCGGGGATCCTTCTCATCGCCGTCGCCGCGGGCGGATGCGGGAAGAAGGGAGACCCGCTCCCGCCGCTCCCGACCCGTCCCGCGCGCACGCACGACCTCGCCGCCGAGCAGCAGGGGGAGTCCGTCGAGATCTCGTTCACGTTCCCCTCCCAGCGCGTCGACGGCGCGCCGCTGCGGGACCTGGTCGAGATCGACGTCTACCGGATGGAGAACCCCTCGCCGGCCTTCACTTCGCCGGCGGTCGCGGCGGGCGCGCGCTCCGACCGCGCGCCGATCTCGGGCGAGCGCCGGCGCGCCGAGGCGGAGCGCCGGCGCGAGGATCAGATCCTCTCCGCGTCCCATCGCGCCGCGGCGATTCCTTCCGACTTCTTCTCCGCGGCGACCCGCGGAAGCCGGATCGTCTGGCGCGACGATCTGCGGCCGTTCCTCGCGCTCCCGCATCCACCGACCCTCGGGTGGGCGGTCGTCGCCGTGCGCCGAAACGGCGAGCGGAGCGAGATCTCGAACATCGCCACACTCGTTCCGGCGGTTCCTCCCGCCGCGCCGGCGGACCTCCTGGCCGAGGCCGAGGAAAAGCGCATTTGCCTGACGTGGAAGCCGCCGGAGAAGGACCTCTCCGGAGCGCCCGTCGAGATCGCCGGCTATCGCGTGTACCGGCGGCTTCTCGCCGACCCCGATTACGGCGCTCCCTTGAACGCCGACCCGGTTTCGGCGCCCGAGCTCGCCGACACGACCGCCGCGTACGGATCGGCGTACGTCTACACGGTGACGGCCATCGCGAAGGACCGCGCAAAGGCGGAAGGCCCCCCCGCCGTCCAGTTCGGGGTCGACTACCGGGACGTCTTTCCGCCGCCCCGCGTCGCACGGGTCGACGCGCTGCCCGAAGAGCGCCGCGTCCGTCTCTCATGGGACCCGGTCGAAGCGAAGGACCTCGCCGAATACCGGATCTGGCGCACGGAGAACGGCGGCGCGCTTTCGCTCGTCGGCACCGCGCCGCCCGACCGCCCGGAGTTCGACGACGCGACGGTCTCGCCGGGAGGGACCTACCGCTACACCGTCCGCGCCGTCGACAAGAGCGGGAACGAGAGCGCGGCGTCGCCGGAAGCGGTCGCCAAGCCCTTCGAGTAACCGTCGCGCCCTTCGACGCCGGAGAGGGACTCGTTGGCAACTGAGCGCCACTCATGACACTTTCGGGCTCTTCGCATCGCGGGGGACCCTCCGCGAAGTAACCGAGCGGAGGTCCCGCGATGCGGGAGCGGGAGCGTCGGCGAGGGGGTGGCGGCGCCGCGGTCGAGTCGCTCGTTCGACGAGCCGCGGCGCCGCCACGCGCTATCGGTCCCCGAGCCAGCTCCCGCGACGGGAAAAAAAAAGGCGCCCCGGAGGGGGCGCCTCGATTCGACGAAGAGAATGTCGTTACTTCGTGGCCGGCGGAGCTTCCTTGGGCTCGGTCGACTTCTTCATCATCTTCTTGTGATGCATCATCGTCTTGCCGGTGTACGGAGAGACCGTCACGGTCTTCTTGCCCGCGTCATCGGTCGCCTCGTGGACCTTGACCTTGTTGCCGACGGCGACGGCCGGATCGACGTTGGCGGTCGTATCGCTGGCGCTGAGGTCGAAACTGTAGTCCTTGTTCTTCGGGCCGGTCACGGTGATCTTCTTGCCGGCGTCGAGCTCCTTGACGGTGCCGATAACCGTCTTCCCCTTGCTCTTGGTGTTCGGTCCGGGACCGGTATGCTTGGTCTCGGTCTTCTGGGCCATCGTCTTGTTCGTGTCGGCCGTGCTGCCCGTCTGCGCCGACGCCGTGTAGGCCACGGCGAAGATCGCCGCCGCCGAGAGAGCCATCCAATTCTTCTTCAAAAGACACCTCCTACATTGCACAGACCCCACTTATTCATCGAGGCGGGGGCCGAAACCTCACACCGTCAGGAGGTTGGAAGGAGCATGCCAAAAGAGTGCCAGCGCAACCCGTTAGCTGTCAAACAGCTCGGTTTCTATTCCCGAATCGGCCGCACCATTTCGTCAGGTGGCTCGCCCGGTATCGTCGGAAATGCGCCGGCGCAGGCCCGCCAGGTCGCCCGAGGACATCAGCAGGACGACGTCGTCGGGGCGCGCTTCGCGCTCGAGGATGGGCTCGATCTCCTCGACCCGTTCGGGCAGGAACACGCGCCGTCCGAGCGCCGAGAGAGCTCGCCGCACCGCTTCGCGGTCGATCAGCTGGTCGGGAGTGAATCGGCCCGCGTGGAAGACCGGCGCGAGGACGACGCAGTCGGCGGCCGCGAGCGCGCGCTCGTAATCCTTCTCGAAGAACTTCCGGCCTGCCGTGATCGACCGCGGCTCGAACAGGCCCCACACCCGCCGGCCGGGCCAGCGCTGCCGCGCGGCGGCGAGCGTCTCGAAGACCGCCGTCGGATGGTGCGCGAAGTCGTCGACGTAGAGGACGCCGTTTCGGGTGCCGAGGACCTCGAGACGGCGCTTCACCCCCGAAAACCGCGGAAGCGCGGCCGAGATCTCGCCGGCGGAGAGTCCGAGACGCCGCGCCGCCGCGTACGCCATCGCGGCGTTGCGGACGTTGTGGCGGCCGAAAAGGGGGGATCGCAGGCGCACGGTCTCCCCCGGGCCGGCAACGGTGAACTCCGTCCCGCCGGCGTCGACTGCGAGGTCCGCCGCGTCCACTTCCCCGTCTCCTTCGAGCGACACGAAGACGACGGGAGCGCGCGCGCTTTCCGCGAGAGTGCGCACGCGCGGGTCGTCTCCATTGGCGACGACCACACCGTCCGGCGGGACGATCACGATCACCTTCCGGAAGGCGTCCTCGACGGCCTTCACGTCGGGATAGAGGTCCGCGTGGTCGAACTCCACGTTGTTGACGAGAAGCGTCCGCGGCTCGTAGTGGAGGAATTTGGGCCCGCGGTCGAAGAACGCCGCGTTGTACTCGTCCCCCTCGAGCAGGAAATGGGGGCCGGCGCCGTCGCGAAAGCCCGCTCCGAAATTCTTGAGCTCGCCGCCGACGAGGAATCCGGGGTCGCGCCCGGCGTCGGTCAGGATCCAGGCGAGCAGCGCCGAGGTCGTCGTCTTCCCGTGGGTGCCGGTCACGACGACCGAATGCTTCCCCGGCAGGAGAAAGCGCCGGATCGCCTGCGGCAGGGAAAGGTACGGAAGTCCGAGCTCGAGGACGCGCTGTACTTCCGGGTTCGTCCGCGGCACGGCGTTGCCGATGACGACGCGGTCGGCGTCCGCCGGCACGTTCTCGGCGCGGAAACCGGAGAGAACGGGAATCCCCGCCCGGGCGATCAGGTCGGACATGGGCGGATAGAGCGCCGTGTCGGAGCCGCTCACCCGGTGTCCCCGGCCGGAGAGGAGCACCGCGAGCGGCGCCATCGCGGTCCCGCCGACAGCGATGAAATAGAGCTTTTCCCCGTTCACCGCCCCATTCTGCCTCACGGCGTCGAAATCGCGTACGCCGGGGCCTCCCCGCGCCGGGCCCTCCTCGAAAAGTTGAAATAAAGACGCCCGGGGTGCTAGTTTTCCTTGTTTGCTTGAGCCCGCATAACGAGAAAGGACGAACCATGCGCCGATTTCTGACACGAGCGGCCGTTCCGGCGATCCTCGCCGCGGCCGTCGCCCTCGGCTCTTCACCCGTCTCGGCCGCCGCGCCGGCGCCGGCGAAGAAGCCTGCCCCCGCTGCCGCCCCCGCCGCCGACAAGGTCGGCACCCCGAAGATCTCCGTCGATCCGATGCTGAAGGACGCCGGAACCGTCGCCAAGGGCGACCACGTCGAAGCCGTCTTCACGGTGAAGAACTCGGGGACGCAGGACCTCGTGATCTCCGACGCGCGCCCGTCGTGCGGGTGCACCGTCGCGTCGTTCGACCGCACGATCAAGCCGGGGCAGACCGGCAAGATCACCGCGGCCGTCGACACGAAGAACTTCTCGGGCCCGATCACGAAGACGGTATCCGTCGTCTCGAACGATCCCGAGACTCCCCAGCTCGCGCTGACGATCAAGGCGATCGTCAAGCCGTACGTCGAGGTCGCCCCGCAGGAGTTCGTGCGGTTCTCCGCGATCCGCGGCGACACGGCGAGCCAGGACCTCATCCTCTACTCGAGCGAGAAGGACTTCCACCCGACGGTCGCCGAGTCCTCCCAGCCGTACGTCAAGGCGCAGGTCTCCCCCGCCGCCGACAAGGAGAAGCTCGAAGGAAAGGCCGGAGAGCAGTACAAGCTCCACGTCACGCTCGAGTCCAACGCTCCCGTCGGCGTGCTGAACGCGCCGGTCCACGTCAAGACCGGTGTGGCCAAGCAGCCCGACATGGAGATCCGCGTCTCCGGCATCGTGCGCGACCGCATCAGCGTCACGCCCGCGTCGATCGTGTTCGGCAACTTCACGCCGGGCAAGGACGTGATCTCGCGCAACGTGATCTTCACGAACAACAAGCCGGCTCAGGCCGTGCGCGTCCAGAAGGTCGAGACGACGGTCTCCGGGGTTTCGGCCGAAGTCGTGCCGATGACCGAGGGGGTCAACTACACGATCGTGCTCAAGCCGAAGACCGATCTCAAGAAAGGGGAGTTCTCCGGAATGCTGAAGATCTACACGTCGGACAAGGAACGCCCGGAAATCGACGTGCCGCTGACCGGCAACGTCCTCTGATCGAAGGGAAGGGAAGGAACCGATGAAGAAGATCCTGTGGGGAGCGGCGCTCGTCGGAGCGGTGACGCTCTCGGCCGGCCTCATTGCCGCCGAAGACAAGCCGGCGAAGTCCGGAGACGAAGGAAAGGTGGTGCGCTTGCGCGACGGACTGCAATACGAAGACCTGAAAGTCGGCGAGGGCGCCCAGCCCAAGCTCGGCCAGACGGTGTCGGTGCACTACACCGGATGGCTGACCAACGGAAAGAAGTTCGACTCCTCGGTCGACCGCGGACGCCCGTTCGAGTTCGCTCTCGGGGAAGGGCACGTCATCAAGGGATGGGACGAGGGAGTGGCGACGATGAAAGTCGGCGGGAAGCGCAAGCTGACGATCCCTCCGGAGCTCGCTTACGGCTCCCGCGGCGCCGGCGGCGTGATTCCGCCCAATGCGACGCTCGTCTTCGAGGTCGAGCTCCTCGGCATCAAGTAACTCCCGGCATCGCACGGATGATCGAAGCGGCGGGTCTTCCCCGCCGCTTTTTTGTTTCATGACGGCGAGAGTCCGCTAAGTTAGCATCGACGTATGAATCGTCCCTTCATCGCCGTCCGCCCGGCCGAGCCCGCCGACGGCGACGCGATCGTGCGGCTCGAGCGTGAGCTCGCGGATTTCGAGCGCCTCGAAGGGCCGTCCGACGCCGAGGGACGCCGCCTGCTGGCGTGGATCTTCGACGAAAAGCGGTTCGACGCCCTCGTCGCGGAGCGCGGCGGGACGATCGTCGGAATCGCGATCTACTTCTTCTTCCCGACGTCGTTTCGCGCGCGTCTCGGCCTCTACCTCGAGGATATCGTGGTCGCGCGAGAGGCCCGCGGCGAAGGGGCCGGCGGCGCGCTCATGGCCGAGCTCGCCCGGATCGCCGAGAGCCGCGACTGCGGGCGCATGGAGTGGGCCGTCCTCGACTGGAACGAGCGCGCGCTCGACTTCTACCGCCGTCTCGGCGCGCGGCAGCATCGGGAATGGCTGAGGTACTCCCTGGAAGCGCCGGAGATCCGCGCGCTCGCCGCGGCCGCCGAAGACGAATCGCGCTAACGCCCGTCCACGACCGCGATCCCCGGAGCCGGAACCGGCTCGACGGGCGCGCGCGACGGGACGGCGGCCGACGCCGCCGCGCTGTATTCGAAGACGCCTCCGCCGTACGTCCCGGCATAGACGAGCGAAGGGGACGCGCCGTCGAACGCGAGGGAAAAGACGGTCGAGCTCGTCAGACCCGCGTTGACCGCGCTCCAGGTTTCGCCGTCGAGGCTGCGGAAGACGCCGCCGTTGCGCGTGCCGGCATAGAGCGGCCCGCCCGTCCGGTCGAACGCGACGCTGTAGACGTCCGAGGCCGTGAGGCCATGACCGGCGGGACGCCACGTCGAGCCCCCGTCGGCGCTCCTGACGATTCCGCTTCCTTCCGTTCCGGCGTAAACGACGCTCGGAGAACGCGGATCGATCGCGAGCGAGAATGCCGATCCCGCGAAGGAGCCCGCGCCGGCCGCCGTCCAGGAGGCACCGCCGTCGAAGCTCCGAAAGACGCCATGGCCGGTGCCCGCGTAGATCGGCCCCTCTTCCGGAGCGATCGCGATCGCGAACACCGTCTCGCTTCCGGAACCGAGAGGAACGGCCGTCCAGCTCTCCCCGCCATCGTCGCTCCGCAGGAGCCCGCCGAGGAACGTCCCCGCCCAGACGACCGAGGGATTTCGCGGATCGACGGCGACCGAGTAGACGTTGTTGGTCGCGAGCGTGCCGCCGACGGCGCTCCAGGACCCTCCTCCCGACGACTTCCAGAGGCCCTGATCCGTCCCGGCGTAGAGCGTCGGCCCGGCGCTCCCGTCGCTCGCGAGCGCGAAGACGGTCAGCGCGTCGGTTTCGGCCGCTTCCCAGGTCGCTCCGCCGTCGGCGCTTCGCAGGATCCCGCTTCCCCCCGTGGCGGCGTAGAGGCCCGAGGGCGTGGCGGCGAGCGCGTTGACCACCGTGCCGTTCATGCCGCGGTTTCCCGCCGCCCAGCTCGCTCCGCCGTCTTCGGTCTTGAAGGTTCCGAAGTTCGTCCCCGCCCACACCGTCCCCGGCGCCCGCGGATCGGCGCGGACGGCGAAGACCGTCGCGCGCGGCGCCGGCGTCGGGACCTCGGCCCAGGCCGTACCGCCGTCGACGCTCTTCCACACTCCGCCGTCGAGCGTGCCCGCCCAGAGTGTCGTCGCCGACGAGCCGAGGTCGACGGCGACCGCGTAGACGCTCGCCGAAGCAAAAGGAGAAGCCGGGGGCGTCCATGTCGTACCGCCGTCGATGCTCTTCCAGACGCCCCCGCCAAACGTGGCGGCCCAGAGGTTCGAAGGGTCCCGGGGATCGACTTCGACGTCGAAGACGAACGCGTCCGCGATCGCGGCCGGCGATTCGGTCCAGCTCCGCCCCCCGTCGTCGCTTCGGACGACTCCCGATCCGGCCGTCCCCGCCCAGATCCTTCCGGGGCGCGACGGGTCGGAAGCGATCGCGAGGACGGACGCGGCCGTTCCGGCGGGCGTCCACGACCGGCCGCCGTCGTCGGAGCGGAAGACACCCTGGGTCTGCGTGCCGACGTAGACCGCTCCGACGGGATCGACGGCGACGGAGTAGACCGTCGTGTCCGTCAGGCCGGCGTTGGCGAGAACCCAGCCTGTTCCTCCGTCGTCCGAACGGAGAACGCCGTCGTTGGTCGCGGCGAAGAGAGAACCGCCCGGCACGGCGGCGAGATCGTTGACGACGTCGCCGACGCCGGCGGTCGGCACGCGCGACCACCGTCCTCCTCCGTCCCGGCTGACGAAGAGTCCGCCGCCGTAGGTTCCCTCCCAGACGACCGACGGCGAG
>Ga0075276_10000502_pt1 | contig 9977 bp, 8 predicted proteins | sample SF_Rice_5C_80N_4_FD_69770 | JGI IMG/M metagenome (GOLD analysis project Ga0075276, IMG submission 69770) | Rice paddy soil microbial communities from Twitchell Island, California, USA - SF_Rice_5C_80N_405 | ecosystem: Environmental > Terrestrial > Soil > Paddy field/soil | place: USA: Twitchell... | reverse complement strand
GTTTCGGCAGTAATGGTGTAACAGAGGTTGATTTTGGCCCTAATTTCAATGATTCCCCTAATGATATGATTTTACTTCCAGACGGCAGTATTGTGGCAGCGGGTATTAGTATAAATTCTTTCGACTATTTTATAGCTCTTACCCGTCTGCTCCCTGACGGAATGATAGACTCTTCAGGTTTTGGAACAAATGGAAAGACACTTCTTCACTTTGTCCTTAGGGATCAGGCGAATGATATTGAACTTCAGTCAGATGATAAATTAGTTGTTGCCGGCACTGAAGCAGAAGGAAATGGAGGCAGCCAGATTACCCCTGCACTTTATCGCTTTAACCCGGATGGAAGTCTGGATACTTCATTCGCGGACAGCGGTAAAATTGCTATTCGATATGATAACGTTTCAAGCGGAGAATTTTACGGAGTATCAGTGCAACAAAATGGAAAAATACTGGCAGCGGGAAGCAGTACCGGAAATGCAAACGGGGGAGTAGCCGGGTTCGGGGCAATGCGTTTTTTGCCCAATGGGAATATAGATACAACTTACGGCATTAATGGTAAAGCAAGGATTGTTGAGAGTATATTATATCATCCGGTAGCGTGCCTGTTTTTATCAGACACAGGGATTGTTATGGCAACTGTGTCATATATTAATGGAATTGAGCAGTTTGTACTCGGGAAGATGGATAGTCTGGGCAACAGGGATACCACATTCGGCGATAATGGATTTGTGGTAACCGGCATCCCTGCAGTATATAATTTCACCGGGGGGGAATCACTTGCATTGACAAACGAAAACAAAATAATTTTAGCCGGTTCAACTCCTGATTCAAATGGTCAAAATCTGTTTTCAGTATTTCGGTTTTCACTTGAAGGTTCTATCGATTCGACTTTTGGAACAAACGGCAGGACAGATATAAAACTCAGTAATTACGATATTGTTTATGATATGAAGATTGATCAGAATAATAAAATCCTGCTTGCCGGAGAGGCAGGCAATCAGGGAGGGCTTGCGCGACTTAATCCCGATGGATCACCAGATACCTCATTTGCGCCAGAAGGAAAACTTACCATAAATTTGAATAATAACCAGGGAACACATTATTTAACTAACTGTTTGCCGATGCAGAATGGAGACATTCTTGCGGGAGGATATGATTTTGCCAGTAATGCAGGTAATTTTATTATAGCAAAAATCACACGTGGAGCAACAGGAATTGAATTGAACAGCAATCTCCAGCCGGAAAATTTTGAACTCTCGCAAAATTATCCCAATCCGTTCAATCCCTCTACTAAAATAGATTTCAATCTTCCTTCCGAAAGTTATGTGAAGATAAGTGTATATAATCTGCTTGGAGAAAAAGTAAAAGAATTGCTTAACAGCCGGGAATCTGCTGGTAAGCATTCGGCTAACTTTTATGCAGGAGGTCTTGCTTCAGGCGTGTATATCTACCAGGTAACCGCTGAATCTATTACAGGAAAGAATTATTTCAGAAAAGAATTAAAAATGGTTCTTCTGAAATGATAATGAGCTTGAACTAAAAATATTGCTCTCCATAAAAAACCCCCGGCATCCAGATTATTCAATGACCGGGGGTTAATTAATTAAAATTAAAGATTTATGGTTCCGATGTCGGTATTGCTGCCTGCGTCAACCTGTACATTGGTTACTACCGTATCAGTGTAGGCTATATTATTGGGATCAATATGAACATCGTAGGTACCTGCAGGAAGAGTCATCAGACCGAAAAATCCTCCACTATTAGGAAAGGTGGAGATGGTATCAGTTCCGGCCACTGTCCAAACACTGGCATCAGCATCCAAAGGTAAGACCTGTCCTGAAATGGAGCCTGAAATAACCACAGGCATTACCCGTATAACAGGATTCAACATATATACACCATTTCCAGTTACGTGTATAGACTGGTCAGCATTAAAATCCAGCATCAATTCATAAAGATTGCCGGGTTCAATATCAAATTCATGATTAAGTTTTATACCTGTCTGCATACCACTCGGAATGATTAAGGGTAAAGTATCTCCATTTACCACTACGTTGCTTCCTTCGCCAAGAATGAGCCGGAGCTGGGTATAGTGCCCTGCAGTAAGAAAAGTATCGCCGAGGACAACACTCGCGCCATTCGTTAAAAGAAGAAGGTCATAGGTATGAGGTACAGGATTAACTACCATCCAGCTTCCCTCAGAACTGTCGGCCATGTGAACTTCAACACGCGTAACGACAATATTGACCTGGTCATACTGCGCAGGGGAGTCGACCATAGAGATTTTTAATTGTCCCTGGCCACTGCCTGCCGGGTTAGTTGAATTATCCTCCGAACAGCCTGTATAGAAAAAAAGAAGTAATACAGGTATTAAATAGATTAGTTTTCTCATTTTCGCACCATTCATATTATTGATGTATTTTAGTGTGGGGCTATTTTATTAATAATTTTATGCAGGTTTAATGTTTCCGGTCACTATTCCAAAACCCGGCGAAATATTTGTTTATACTCTTTAACAGATATTGTACCATGTAATAAAGTACACCAGTCTTTATGAAGAAAAACACAGGCAGTGTGATTATTGAGAAATTTATGATGGAATTAAAGCTGATCTGTCTTACTCTGAGAAATAATTGGTGGTGAATTTTTCTCAGTATGAAATTATCGACTTAAAATGCAATCTTTGGTGACAATTCTGCCGGACAGATTGTGTTAATACAAGGAAAAAATTTCGCGGATATGCAAATAAATCATATAACCAAATAAGAGATAATATTAGTTCAAAGTGCAGAATTTAATTATAGTTGCGGGCCTTGTTGCCCCCGTTTTTCTAATTGTTGCTTTGGGTTATTTCCTAAAAAAGCTGGGAATGATAAATGATAATTTTGTAAAGCTATCCTCAAGAATTGTTTTTTCCGTTTCTCTTCCTGCCCTTATCTTTATAGAAATAGCAAAAACCGATCTGACACGAATTCTCAACCTGGAACTCATCGGGTTTGCATATATAGGAACCATAATAACATTTCTCTTTGTATGGCTGATATCGATTCCTTCTGTTAGAACAGCTACAGACAGGACGGTATTTATCCAGGGAAGTTTCAGAGGAAACTTTGCCGTTATCGGGCTCGCACTAATTGCCAACGTCTACGGAGTAGATAATCTCGGAAAAGCATCACTTCTACTTGCATTTACGATTCCATTATACAACACCCTCTCAGTAATCGCTCTGACAGTTCCGCTTAGAAAAGAACGGCAGCTGAATATTGGTTATACCATATTTGAAATAATCAGGAATCCGCTTATCCTGGCTGTAATATTCTCTTTACCGTTTTCCTACTTTAAGATTGGACTTCCCTTTATTGCAGAACGCACTATTAACTATCTTGCAGCACTTGCCCTTCCCCTTGCACTTCTCGGCATCGGCGGATTTATGAATTTTAAAGAAATAAAGAAGGGATTTAAGCTTTCGGTATATTCATCAGTTCTGAAATTAATATTTTTCCCTTTAGTTATGACTTACGGTGCTTATCTTTTCGGCTTCAGGGGATATGATCTTGGTATTTTATTTATCCTGTTTGCCTGTCCTACCGCAATAGCAAGCTTTATTATGGCTGAAGCGATGGGCTCAAACAGCAAACTGGCCGCCAACATTTTACTTATGACAACCCTTGCCTCACTTATTACAATTACTGCAGGTCTTTTTATATTAAAACAATATAATCTTATCTGATTTCTTTTTTATTGCGCAAACAGTATATTCTAATCAATTCAATTTGATCTTTTTTAAGGGAGAGAAATCCTATGGAAAAAACTATAAGCGGATTGAAAATAATTATTGATGAGGATATGTGCATAGGTACAAGCAACTGCATAAGGGTTGCTGGCGAGGTTTTCGTGTTAGACAATCAAAAAATTGTCACTTTCAGACCGGATATTAGTGAAATTGAGCAGAAAATGCTGATAGAAGCATGTTCCGTTTGTCCGGTTAATGCATTAACTGCAATAGATGAAAACGGAAACCAGGTAGTTCCATAAATGTGCTGTACCGGACACATTTACACCCGTAAATAATTTTATTTTGCAGGCCAAAAATCGGAGTACTACAATGGATGAAAAAGTATTAACCAAAGAACTTATGAACCTGTTGAGTAAAGAACAGGCTCATATTTCTCTTGAAAATTCTTTAACAGGATTGAAGCCTGAAAACCGGGCTAAGAAACCGAAAGAAGGATTGCACTCAGTCTGGGATGAACTCGAGCATATAAGGATCACACAGGAAGACATCCTGAAATATATGATAGACCCTGAATGGAAATCCCCCACATGGCCTGATGAATACTGGCCGGCAGACACGAACCAGGTTTCCGATGAAGAATGGTATAATACTCTTAATCAGTGTATTTCCGACAGGGATGAGATGCTGAAAATTATTAAAACCAATGGAAGTGATATAACTGATGCTATTCCTCATGCGCACGTACATACCTATTTAAGGGAAGTTCTGATAACAGCACAACATAATTCCTATCATATAGCACAGATCGCCCTGATAAGAAAAATGATTGGCGACTGGAAATAATCAGCCGGTTCACCCGACCGGAACCGCTTCATTAATTTAACTGAATTCTTTTATGTTTGAATCCATAAAAAAGCGGAAATTAAAAAAGGAACTAAAACTACTTGATGTTTATGCCATAGCTACGGGTACTACATTAAGCGGAGGATTCTTTCTTCTGCCAGGACTTGCAGCAGCCATTGCAGGGCCTGCAATTGTTCTGGCCTATCTCCTTGCTGTTATTCCACTTGTCCCTGCAGTATTCAGCGTTGTTGAACTTGCGACTGCCATGCCGAGAGCAGGTGGAGTCTACTTCTTTCTGGATAGAACTCTTGGACCAATGTTCGGTACTATCGGAGGTCTAGGAACCTGGTTTGCACTTATGTTAAAGGTTTGTTTTGCCCTGATTGGTATGGGGGCATATATAGCTCTTTTTATCCCCTCGGTTTCAATCGTTCCTGTGGCAGTTGTGCTTGCGATACTGATCGGAATACTTAATTTGTTCAGCGTTAAGGGTACCGGCAAACTCCAGGTAATTCTTGTAATGATTCTACTTGCTATCCTTGTTGTTTTTTTAGCAGGGGGAGTTCCTCAAATCAGTTTTTCCCACTTCCAAGGATTTCTTGACCCGGGGTTTAATGCAATATTCTCAGCAGCCGGCCTTGTCTATATCAGTTATGCCGGAATTACCAAGGTAGCAGGCCTTTCCGAGGAAGTAAAAGATCCTGAAAGGAACCTTCCGCTGGGAATTTTTCTTTCACTGGGGACATCTTTTCTTGTATACGGTTTGGGTACGGCAATTATGGTCGGCGTAATCCCAATGAATGAACTTGCCGGTAATCTTACTCCTGCAGCAACTGCAGCCGGTAAATTCTTCGGTCAGACGGGTGTGATTTTAACCTCGATAGCTGCAATAATCGCCTTTATCTCTGTGGCGAATGCGGGAACACTCAGTGCATCCCGTTATCCTTTTGCAATGAGCCGCGATCATATAATGCCCCATATCTTTCAAAGACTTTCCTCCAGAGGGATTCCCTACGTATCGGTTATTTTAACCATAGCTATATTTATTGTAATAATTATTTCATTTAACCCCACAAAAATTGCAGAGCTTGCCAGCGCCTTCCAGTTATTGATATTTGCCATTGTCTGCCTGGGTGTAATTGTAATGCGCGAAAGCAGAATTGAATCATATGATCCGGGATTCAAATCTCCTTTTTATCCCTGGATGCAGATAATCGGGATATTAACAGCAATATTTCTAATATTTAAAATGGGCTGGCTGGCGATAGTGTTTTCTTCAGCTTTAATAGCAGCAGCAGTTCTATGGTACAGGTATTTTGCATATGGAAAAGTACAAAGGCAGGGGGCTGTCTATCATTTATTTGAACGGCTTGGAAGATCAAGATATAGCGGGCTTGATAGTGAGCTCAGAGGTATCTTAAAAGAGAAAGGATTAAGGGAAGCAGATCCCTTTGATGAGATCGTCACAAGAAGTTTCGTTATTGATATTAAGGAGAAATCAGAATTCAGAGAGGTGGCCGGTCAGGCCGCAGTGTTGTTTGAGCAGGCTGTTTATGTTGATGCAGAAACTCTTGCCAATAAATTCAATGAAGGTACAAAAATCGGACTAACACCGGTTACCCATGGAATAGCATTACCGCATTTCAGACTGGAAAATATATCACAGGCGGAGATGGTGCTTGTCAGAGCTCTGAACGGTGTACATATAAATTTTAATAATCCGATTACCGGCAAGCAGGATGATGAAGCGATAGTTAAAGCACTTTTTTTCCTTGTAAGTCCTGAGAAAGACCCGACACAGCATTTGCGGATCCTTGCACAAATTGCCGGCCGGGTAGAGGATGATAATTTTTCTGCAGATTGGGAAAAAGCAGGGAACGAACAGGAACTGAAAGAAGCGCTCCTTCACGATGAAAGACTGTTAATGGTCCATATTAATAAGCACGAATCCTCTTCATTCTTAATTAATAAGGCACTGCGGGATATAAATATTCCTAAAGGATGCCTGGTTGCTTTTCTCCGCAGGGAAGGAGAAACTATAATCCCAAACGGCAACACCGCTTTTAAAGACGGGGATTACCTCACAGTTATCGGTGATCCAAACAGCCTGGCTGAATTGAAAAAATATATAGATAATTATCAGCCGGTTAAAAAACTTTGACTTATTTTGTGAGTTACCTAAACCATTTTGCTTTTTAAATTCCTTACACCCTGAGCCAAAAAAAAACGGAGAGTTATGATTAAGAGAAAATTCGGACGAAATGACATTGAAGTTTCCGCAGCTGGATTTGGAGCGGGTCATATCGGGGGTAATGAATTATCCGATACAGATGCCGGCCGGCTTTTAAATTATGCTTTAGACAACGGGGTAAACCTTTTTGATACCGCAAGAGGATATGGTTTATCAGAAGAAAGAATAGGTACATTTCTTTCATACAGAAGGAAGGAATTTATTCTTTCCACTAAAGTTGGATATGGTATACCGGGGTATGATGACTGGACTTATGATATAATTTCAGCAGGTATAGACGCAGCTCTTAAAAAACTCAGGACTGATTATATAGATATTGTTCATCTTCATTCCTGTTCAAAGGAAATTCTTATGAAAGGGGAAGTAATAGACGCACTCGATAAAGCAAAATACGACGGTAAGATAATAGCGGCTGCCTATTCGGGTGAAAATGAGGACCTGCATTATGCTGTTCATTGCGGAAGGTTTGATAGTATACAGACATCATTAAACGTAACAGATCAGAGAGATCTTGCCGATCTGATACCTAAAGCAGAGGAAAGCGGTATGGGGGTTATTGCTAAGCGCCCTTTAGCGAATGCCTTATGGAAATACAATGAAAGACCTGCCGGGAATTATGCTGAAGAATACTGGGTTCGCTGGCACAGGATGAGTTTAACGTTTGATATAAAACCGGAGGAATTATTTATCAGGTTTTCCGCATTCGCACCCGGGGTGGATTCTGCAATAATCGGAACATCTTCCGTTGAACATTTGAGAGCAGCTCTCGACGCGGTTAAAAAGGGTAAGCTGCCGGATGAAGTATTTAATTCTTTAAGAACTGCTTTTGAGGAAAATGATGATAACTGGATCGGACAAAATTAGTTTTTATAATTGGATAGAAAATGAAAAATGAATTTATTCCCTTAACCGGGTACAGGCAGCTTCCCGAATCTGAAATGATAAGCAGATCGTCAGAATTTTATGAAGAAATCAGGAAAAGAAGATCAGTACGGGAATTCTTCCCCGGGCCTGTTCCTGTTGAAGTTATAAGAAACTGTATAAAAGCAGCCGGCACTGCTCCCAGCGGCGCAAATCTTCAGCCCTGGCATTTTGTTGTTGTCGAAAATAAAGAGATTAAGCATAAGATAAGAGAAGCAGCAGAGGAGGAGGAGAGAGAGTTCTACACAAAGCGTGCGCCTGAAGAATGGCTTGAAGCTCTTGTCCCGCTCGGGACGGATGAAAATAAGCCGTTTCTTGAAACCGCTCCCTGCCTGATTGTTATTTTTTCAAAAAGTTATGATGTAAGGGCAGACGGCAAAAAGGTAAAACAATACTACCCGATGGAATCTACCGGTATTGCTGCCGGAATTCTGATTACAGCATTGCACTTCGCTGGATTAGTAACACTTACGCATACTCCAAGTCCGATGGGTTTCCTGAATAAAATTCTGAAGCGTCCTGTAAATGAAAAACCATTTTTGATACTTGCCGCTGGTTATCCTGCCGGGGGCGTGCTGGTTCCGGATATTAAAAAGAAAGACTTCTCAGAGATTTCATCCTTCCTGTATTAGAAGTACTGCGTTAAAAATCACATTTAGTGCAATATTAATGCCGCATAATATCGTTTTATTAAACTTAAATTGGTTGAAACTGTCTAATAGTATTAAAGATATAATTTCAAGCTATAGGGAAGAAGAGATGAAAAAATTATCAATATTTGTTTTGGCATCTGCAGCCTTGCTGATAGCCGGCTGCAGCAGCACAACCCAATTAACAAGCACCTCTGTTCCCGGAAAAATTGATATAAACGGCGACGCTTCAGATTGGGGTACAAGTCTGAAGTATCTTCCTGACGAAAAAGTTGCGATCGGGGTATCCAATGATAATGATTATCTTTACCTATGCCTGGCTTCCGGCGACATGAGTAAAATTATGCCGATGTTTGCTGGCAGTTTTGTTGTATGGGTAGAAAATGAAAATAAAAATGACAACACAATCGGCATAAAATATCCTCTTCATAATATCGTAAACGAATCCAGGATAATGATTAATCCCGGTGAGTTTCAGGAAAAAGGAAGAGGAATGATGATTTCAAAAATGATCAAAGACCAGGACGAGATCAGGATTCTGAATAAAGACAATTTTCCCCTTACAGTTATTTCTGTTTCCGACAGCAGCGGTTTAACTGCAAGACTTGGCTATAACAATGATCAGTTTATTTATGAGCTCAGGGTTCCTCTGAAAGTAAATGAACAGAACCAATACGGAATCAATGCCGATCCCGGTGAAAAGCTACTCATTAAGTTTGAAACAGAAAAACCTGATAGGAAAAATTTTGGCGGCAGAGAAGGACAGGAAGGGAATAGACCCGGCGGCGGTATGGGCGGTTTCCCCGGAGGAAACAGGGGTGGAGGAATGGGACCTGAAGGAGGGGGAAGAAGGTCCTTTGAACCTGTCGATTTTTCAGTGGAAGTCACTCTAAAGTAACGCACTGAGAATAATAACTATTTATATCTTGCTGCTTCCAGGGCCCTGCCGTTTTTTCCCGAAGCACTTGCCTCAACTGAGGCAACCAATTCTCTTACATATTGATTTCCGGCAAATTCGTTCTCTTTAAGCAGCTGCATTTTATCCGTTTTAGGCACTTCGCTTACAAACAGAATAATGAAAGCCTTTCTTAGAACAGAAATATCTTCCTTGCTGAAATTTTTTCTTTTGAGGCCTTCTGTATTTATACTTCTTTCCCGCGAAGGATTTCCTTCCATAATCACAAATGGGGGAACATCGCGATTAATCCGGCTCATAAAGCCTACGAAGCAATTACGTCCTATAGTTACAAACTGATGGACTCCTACGAGTCCGCCGAGATAGGCAAAATCTTTTATGATTATATGTCCAGCTAACTGGGTGCTGTTTGCGATGATGATATTATTACCAAGGATGCAGTCGTGAGCAATATGACTATATGCCATTATCAGGTTGCTGCTGCCTATTATGGTTTTTCCTTCATTTGCTATAGTTCCCTGCTGAATAGTCACAAATTCTCTTATGGAGTTATTATCGCCGATGATTACCCGGGATGGTTCTCCCTTATACTTGAGGTCCTGATTTATATTGCCGACTACGGCTCCGGGATGAATAACATTCCCCTTCCCAAGTGTTAATGGA
>Ga0075276_10000501_pt1 | contig 10026 bp, 5 predicted proteins | sample SF_Rice_5C_80N_4_FD_69770 | JGI IMG/M metagenome (GOLD analysis project Ga0075276, IMG submission 69770) | Rice paddy soil microbial communities from Twitchell Island, California, USA - SF_Rice_5C_80N_405 | ecosystem: Environmental > Terrestrial > Soil > Paddy field/soil | place: USA: Twitchell... | reverse complement strand
GGAATCGGCAAGGGGACGATCTACCGGTACTTCGTCAGCAAGGAAGACCTCTATTTCGCGACGATCGTCCACGGGTTCGAGAAGCTGCACGAGCGGCTCGGCGCGAGCCTCTCTCCCCGGTCGTCGCCGGTCGCGCGGCTGGAGACCATCGCCCGCGAGTCGATGCGATTCTTCTGGAACCGGCGCGACTTCTACGCCCTGATGTACCGCAACGAGAAGCGGTTCCTCTCGCAGGAGAGCCGGATCCGCAAGACGCGCGACCGGCTCGTCCGGCTCGTCCAGCAGACGATCGTCGACGGCATCCAACGGCGGGAGCTCCGCGGCGTCGATCCGAAGACCGCCGCCGAGCTCTTTCTCGGAATGATCCGCGCGATGAACGTCTTCCGCCGCGAAGGCGACAGCCTGGAGAGCCTGGTCGCCGAGACGATGGAGATCTTCACCGTCGGGATCGCCAAACCCGAGGCTCCTGGAGAAAGCCCCCGGTGACCGGCCGGGGCGCTCTTTCCCTTCTCCTTGCCGCGCCGCTCGCCGCCGGGTGCGCCCATTTCTCGACTTCCCGCGCGATCGAGAAGGACACCTCCCCGTCCCCCTCCGTTCCCTGGAATCCGCCTCCGGCGGCCCGGGCCGAGCAGAAGCCGACGCCTCCTCCCGAGATCCCGGAGAAGTACCGCAAGGAGAAGACGGTGCTCTCGCTCGCGGAGGTGATCGACATCGCCCTCCGCAACAACCCCGTCACGCGCACGTCGTGGGCGCAGGCGCGCTCCGCGGCCGCCGTCCTCGGACAGAAGCGGGCCCGGTACTTCCCCGAGATCGACCTCGGCGGCGCCGTCACCCGCCAGAAGTCGACGACGTTCGGCGGCGCTTCCACGTTCTTTCAGACGACCTACGGTCCGACCGCGTCGCTCTCCTGGCTCCTCCTCGACTTCGGAGGACGCTCCGGAGAGATCGACGAGGCGAGGGAGGCGCTCTTCGCGGCCGGCTGGACGCACGACGCGACGATCCAGAACGTCGTCCTGCAGGTCACGAGCGCGTACTACGGCTACGGAAACGCCAAGGAGCTGCTCGTCGCCCAGGAAGCGAGCGTGGCCGAGTCGCAGAAGAACTACGAGGCCGCCCGCGCGCGCCACGATGCGGGTGTGGCGACGATCGCCGACGTCCTCGAGGCCAGGACGGCGCTCTCGCAGGACCAGCTCGCGCTCGAGACCGTGCGGGGCCAGATCCAGACGATCCGGGGCGAGCTCGCGACCGCGCTCGGGGTCCCGGCGAACATCCCGGTCGACATCGCCGACCTCCCGCAGGACGTCGACGTCGAGGCGTTCGGGGACTCGATCGACCGCCTGATCGACCAGGCGCAGAAGGACCGGCCGGACCTGGGCGCCGCGCGGGCCGAGGCGGAACGGGCGCGCGCCCACATCGGGACGGTTCGCGCGGAGCGGCTTCCCGTCGTCTCGGCGTTCGGGAACGCGAGCCGCCTCTCGTACGCGAGCCCGTCCGGCATCCCGTATCGCACGACGTACTCCGGCGGTCTGCAGCTCTCGCTCCCGCTCTTCGACGGGGGCCGCCGGGCTTTCGAGGTCCGCCAGGCACGCGAGGACGCCCTCGCCGCGTCCGGGCAGGCGCAGACGCTCGAGCAGCAGGTAGTCCTCCAGGTCTGGACGAGCTATTTCGCCGTCAACACCGCCGCGCAGCGGGTGCGGACCGCGCGCGACCTCCTCGACAGCGCCCGGCAGGCCGCCGAAGTGACGGCCGGCCGCTACCGTGCCGGCGTCGGGAGCATCCTCGACCTGCTCACGTCGCAGCGCAACCTCGCCGATGCCCGGGCCCAGGACGTGCAGGCGCGGTCCGACTGGTTCCAGAGCCTCGCGCAGCTCGCCCACGACACCGGAGCCCTCGGCCCGCTTCCGAAAGGATCGGCGGGGCCCGCTTTCGAGATGAAGGAAACGCCATGAAATGGAAGCCCGCCCTCGCCGGTTCTGTCCTCTGTGCCGCCGCTCTCGCGATTTCCGGCTGCGCCCGCAAGGCCGCTCCCCCTCCGCCGGAGGCGGTCCCCGTGACTTCCGCGAAGGTCGAGCGCCGGAACGTCCCGGTCGAGGTGACGGCGATCGGCCACGTCGAGGCGTTCTCGACCGTCGCCGTCAAGTCGCAGGTCGGCGGCACGCTGCTCTCCGTCGGATTCCGCGAAGGGCAAAACGTCCGCAAGGGGGACGTCCTCTTCCGCATCGACCCCCGGCCGTTCGAAGCCGCGCTCGCGCAGGCGCAGGCGAACCTCGCCCGGGACCGCGCGCAGGCGAAGAACGCCGCCGCCGACGCCGACCGCTATGCGGGACTCGTGCAGAAGGACTACGTCACCCGGGAGCAGTACGACCAGGTGAAGGCCAACGCCGAGGCGCTCGCGAGCACCGTCAAGGCGGACGAAGCCGCCATCGAGAACGCGCGTCTCCAGCTCTCCTGGTGCACGATCGCGGCGCCCATCGCGGGACGCACCGGGAGTCTCCTCGTCCATCCCGGCAACGTCGTGAAGGCCAACGACGACAACCCGCTCGTCGTGATCAACCAGATCGAGCCCGTGTACGTCACGTTCGCCCCGCCCGAGACCGCCCTCGAGGCCCTGAGGCGCCCGCCCGGCGGGCGGCCGCTCGCCGTCTCCGCCGCGTCCCCGGCCGACCCCGCGCATCCCCGCCAGGGCGAGCTGACGTTCGTCGACAACGCGGTCAATTCGTCGACCGGCACCATCACGGCCAAGGCGACCTTCCCCAACACCGACGAGTCGCTCTGGCCCGGACAGTTCGTCAACGTCACCGTCGTCCTCCGCACGGAGACCGACGCCGTCGTCGTCCCCTCCCCGGCGGTTCAGACCGGGCAAAACGGGTCGTACGTCTACGTGATCAAGCCGGACTCGACCGTCGAGTCGCGTCCCGTGTCGGTCGAGCGCACGCAGGGGACGATCACGGTCGTCGCCCGGGGCCTCGCTCCGGGAGAGCAGGTCGTCACCGACGGACAGCTCCGCCTGACGCCGGGCGCCCGCGTCGAAGTCAAGAAATCGGCGGAGGCCGTCTCATGAACATCGCCGAGATCTTCATCAAACGCCCCGTCATGACGACCCTCGTCATGGTGGGCATCCTGCTCTTCGGCGTCATGGGCTACCGGCTCCTGCCGGTCTCGGACCTTCCGAACGTCGACTTCCCGACGATCCAGGTCTCCGCGAGCCTGCCGGGAGCGTCTCCCGAGACGATGGCGTCGGCCGTCGCGACGCCGCTCGAGAAGCAGTTCACGACCATCGCCGGGCTCGACAACATGAGCTCCTCGAGCTCGCAGGGGACGACCCAGATCACCCTCCAGTTCAACCTGAGCCGGAACCTCGACGCGGCGGCCCAGGACGTGCAGTCGATGATCGCCGCCGCCTCCGGACACCTTCCGCCGGAGATGCCGTCGCCCCCTTCGTACCAGAAGGTGAACCCGGCGGACTCGCCGATCGTCTACCTGACGCTGACGTCGTCGACGCTCCCCCTGTCGCAGCTCGACGAATACGGCGAGACGTTCATCGCGCAGCGCATCTCGACGATCCCCGGCGTGGCGCAGGTGCAGGTGTACGGCCCGCAGAAGTACGCGGTGCGGGTCCAGCTCGACCCGAACGCCCTCGCGACGCGCGGCATCGGGATCGACGAGGTCGCGACCGCCGTCCAGAACGCGAACGTCAACCTCCCGACCGGCATCCTGTACGGCCCGTCGAAGGCGTTCACGGTCCAGGCGACGGGTCAGTTGAACGAGGCGGCGGCCTACCGCCCGATCGTCGTCACCTACAAGAACGGCTCTCCCGTGCGCCTCGACCAGATCGGCCGCGTCGTCGACAGCGTCGAGGCCGACAAGTCGGCGGCCTGGTACAACACCGACCGATCGATCTCGCTCGCGATCCAGCGCCAGCCGGGGACGAACACCGTCGAGGTCGCGGGCGCGATCATGCGGCTCCTGCCGATCCTCGAGAAGGAGATCCCGCCGGCCGCGAAGCTCCACGTCCTCTTCGACCGGTCGCAGTCGATCAAGGCGTCCGTCCACGACGTGAAGTTCACCCTCTTCCTCACGCTCTGCCTCGTCGTGATGGTGATCTTCCTCTTCCTGCGGAACGTCTCCGCGACCGTGATCCCGAGCCTCGCGCTCCCGCTGTCGATCGCCGGCACGTTCGCGGTGATGTACCTCCTCGGCTACAGCATGGACAACCTCTCGCTGATGGCGCTCACACTCTCGGTCGGCTTCGTCGTCGACGACGCGATCGTGATGCTCGAGAACATCGTGCGCCACATGGAGATGGGCGAACCCGTCATGCAGGCGGCGCTCTCCGGCTCGAAGGAGATCGGCTTCACGATCCTCTCGATGACGATCTCGCTCGCCGCGGTGTTCATCCCCGTGCTCTTCATGGGAGGGATCGTCGGCCGCCTCTTCCACGAGTTCGCGGTGACGATCGGCGTCGCGATCCTCCTCTCCGGATTCATCTCGCTGTCGCTGACGCCGATGCTCTGCAGCCGGTTCCTCCGCCCCCACGAGAAGAACGAGCGCCACGGGCGCGTCTACCAGGTTTCCGAGCGCGTCTTCGACAAGATGCTGGCGCTCTACCAGCGGACGCTGACGTTCGTCCTCCGCCACGGCCGCGCGACGCTCGCGTTCTCGCTCGCGATCCTCGTCGCGACCGTCTTCCTCTTCGCGAAGATCCCGAAGGGGTTCCTGCCGAGCGAGGACATCGGGCAGATCTTCGGCTTCACGGAAGGGGCCCAGGGGATCGCCTTCCCGGAGATGAAGCGGCACCAGCAGGCGGTGGCGTCGGTTTTGCTGCACGACCCGAACGTCGAAAACCTGCTTTCTTCCTGCGGGCCGCGCGGGCACATCAGCAACGGGAACCAGGGAATCGTGTTCGCCAAGCTCAAGGACCGCTCGAAGAGGAAGCTCTCGGCCGACCAGGTCATCCAGGAGCTGCGGCCGAAGCTCGACCGGATTCCCGGCATCCGCGTGTATCTCCAGAACCCGCCGCCGATCCGGATCGGCGGCACGCTCTCGAAGAGCCAGTACCAGTACACGCTCCAGGACCCCGACACGAGCGAGCTCTACCGCTACGCCCCCGTCCTCGAGGCGAAGATGCGGACCGTGCCGGGGCTGCAGGACGTCACGAGCGACATGCAGCTGACGAACCCGCAGGTCAACGTCGAGATCGACCGCGACAAGGCGAGCGCGCTCGGGATCACGCCGCAGAAGATCGAGGACGCGCTCTATACCGCCTACGGCACGCGCCAGATCTCGACGATCTACGCGCCGAACAACGAATACCAGGTCATCATGGAGCTCGAGCCCGAGTTCCAGAGCAATCCCGACGACATGTCGAAGCTCTACATCCACTCGGCTTCGGGCGCCCTCGTCCCGCTCTCGACCCTCGTTCGCTTCAGCCAGGGCGTGGGGCCGCTGCAGGTCACGCACACGGGGCAGCTCCCCTCCGTCACGATCTCGTTCAACCTGAAGCCGGGAGTGGCGATCGGCGACGCCGTCAAGGCGGTCAACGCGGTCGCGCGCGGCGTGCTTCCCGCGACCGTCACGACGAGCTTCCAGGGAACCGCGCAGGCGTTCCAGTCCTCGTTTCAGGGGCTCGGGATGCTCCTGCTGATGGCGATCCTCGTGATCTACATGGTCCTCGGGATCCTGTACGAGAGCTTCATCCACCCGCTGACGATTCTCTCGGCGCTGCCGTTCGCCGGCTTCGGCGCGCTCGTCACCCTGCTGATCTTCCACACGGAGCTCTCGATCTACGCGTTCGTCGGCATCATCATGCTCGTCGGGATCGTGAAGAAGAACGGGATCATGATGATCGACTTCGCGATCGAGGCGCAGCGCAACGAAGGAAAGGCGCCCGCCGACGCGATCTACGAGGCGTGCGTCGTGCGCTTCCGGCCGATCATGATGACCACGATGGCGGCCCTGATGGGGACGCTGCCGATCGCGATGGGGTTCGGCGCGGGCGCCGAGTCCCGGCGGCCGCTCGGCCTCGCGGTCGTCGGCGGCCTGATCTTCTCCCAGCTGCTGACGCTCTACGTCACGCCGGTCTTCTACGTCTCGATGGAGGGGCTGCGCGAGCGGCTGCAACGGCCGCGCGCGACGCGCGGGAGGCGCGAGCCGCCCCGGCCCGGAGAGCCCCCGGCTCCCCCGGCGCGGGAGGCCGCGGCGGGAATGCTGAGGCTGAGGGACTGAACCCTCGCGGGATTGGTGTCCCGTCCCGGGAATAACGATGGCGGCGTTCGGAGCGCCGCGGGGTGAGCTGCCAGTCGCCGCGATGATGGCGATGCGTTGCCATCGTCGCGTCGCGGCGGCGCCGCAGATTGCCCCGCGCCGCCCGAACCCGTAGGGCGCCAGTACATTGCGAACGATGGCGGCGTTGCGTCGCGGGCCCGATGCGAACGGCATCTGCTCCCGCGACGCGTCTTGCCCTCGTCCGCAAGCCACAGGCGCGCCGCCGCCGCTATTCCCGGGACGGGACACAAGCTCGGGGACCGGGAGCTCGTGTCGGCCCGGCGCGGTTTCTCGTCTGACCCGCTCGATCTCCGTTCCGAATTCAGCGCCGCGCACGGCGGTGCGCGTCCGCTGCAACGAGACGCGTTTAAGCCCCTTCGACGGCGGCGCCGACGACGACCGCTCCGGCGCGCCGGCGCACCGTGTGCTCGCGCAGGTATGCCTCGGCCTTCATCATCCGCTGGGTCCGCGCGAGCACGGCGACGAGGTACGGCACCTGCGAAGGGCGGACCTGGCGGATCCAGTCGATCCAGCGCTTCTCCCCGGCCGTGTTCAGGATGGACCGGCGCCAGGTCTCCGCGTAGAGCTCGAAAAAGCGACGGGCGCCGAGGCGGGGCTCCCAGAGCACGTGGCTCATGTCGAACTTGAACCAGGGCTGTCCCTGCAGCCTCTCCTCGTACCGGCGAAAGAGCTCAGTCCCGGGAAGCGGCGTCAGGATCGTGTACCCGGCGCGCTGGAAACCGTGCGTCGCCACGAACTCCCAGAGCTCGCGGAAGTTCTCCTCCCCCCAGTCGGGATCGACGAGGAAGTTCCCGGTCACGCCGTAACCGAGCTCGCGGGCGATCCGGGCCGCCTCGACGCTCTGGTTCGCCGTCGCGTCCTTCGTCACGTGCCGGAGCGCCGAGTCGGTGGCGCCCTCCAGACCGAAGAAAACGTCGAAATCACGGGCGAGCGGCCGCCATTCGGCGAGAAGGTCCGGGTGGCGGCAGACGAGGTCGGTGCGGGTCTGGACGAGGATCCACCGTTTCCGCACGCCGCGGCGTCTGAGCTCTCTCGCGAGCTCGAGGCTGCGCGCGGGATGGTTCCAGAACAGGTCGTCGACGACGAAGACGTTCTCTCCGACGCTCTCGAAATCGTCGGCGACCGTCCCGATCGCCCGCTCGCGGAAGCTGCGCCCGTAGAGCTGCCACACCGAGCAGAAGCTGCACCGGAAGGGACAGCCCCGGGCGGTCTCGACGAGCCAGACGGGCTTGAAGAGGAGACAGTGATACCGGTTCCGGTAGCGCGCGACGAGCTCACGCGCGGGTATCGGCACGGCGTCGAGCGCGGGCCGGTCCTCGACGCGTCCGGTCGTCCCCCACTCGGATCCGCGGCGGAGGCGAAGGCCGGGGAGGTCGGCGGCCGGCCGCCTGCGATCGAGCGCGTCGGCGAGCGAGGGAAAGATCTCTTCTCCGTCGTCCATGCAGATCGCGTCGAGATCGGGCGTTTCGAGGGGCTCTGAGTACGCCGCCGCGGCGTGTCCTCCCGCGACGACGAACGCCTCCGGGACCTCGCGCCGGACCGCGCGGGCCGCTCCGATCACCTGATCGTACTCGAGCGCGTGCATCCCCGAGATCCCGACGAGCGCGGGGCCGAGGCGCCGGGCGCGGCGCGCGACGTCCGGTTCGAATCGCGCGTCGACGATCTCCGTCTCGTGGCCGCGCCGCGCGAGCTCCGCGCCGATGTACTCGAGCCCGAGCGGCTCGACGCGGAAGAACGGACCGAGGCCGAATCGCTCGTTGCCCGGAGCGGGCCGGATCAGCAGGATCTTCATCGCCCTGGATCGCGGATTGTAAACTGAACGCATGCCGCTGCATCCGCCGCCTCCGGAGCCCGCCGCGAGTCCGCGCCGGCTTCGGAAATGGGTCGCGCACGGGCTCTCGAATACGACCGTCTACGGCGGGCTGCTCCACGGCGGCACGCGCCTCCCCCTCTCGGTTCTCCGCGCGATCTCCTTTGTCGGAAACGCGATCGCCGTCCGGACGCTCCGCGGCACCGTCCGCGGCGTCGCCGCGAACTTCGAGACCGCGCTCGGTCTTCCCCGCGCGCCGGCCCGGAATCTCGCGCGGGAGGTCTTCCGGCAGTACGGGCTGACGACCGTCGACCTCTGGCGTCTCCGCTCGGGCGCGCCCGAGCTCGCGCCGCGGATGACCACCCTCGAACGGGACGCCGCCGTGCTGCGGGGGCTCGTCCGGCAGGGACGCGGGTTCCTGCTCGCGTCCGCCCATGTCGGCAACTGGGAGATGGGGGCGGCGGCGATCCGCGCCGTCGGCCTTCCCGCCGCGGTGGTCGGCCAGCCCGAGCTCGATCCCGCCGTCCACGCCATGCGGCTCTCGATCCGCGCGCGGCTCGGCGTCGAGTCGATCGACATCGGCTCGACGATCGGGACCGCGCTCAGGGTCCGGTCGGCGGTGGAGGCGGGGCGCGTCGTCGCGCTCGCCGTCGACCGCGCCTACGCGGAGGACGAGATCGTCGTGCCGTTTTTCGGGAGGCCGACGCCCTTCCTGCGTTCCCCGGCGCTGCTGGCGCGGTTCTGCCGGTGCCCGATCCTCCCCTGTTTCTTCCTGCGCAACGCCGACGGCACCTACCGCGGCGTGCTCGCGCCGCCGCTCGATCCGGATCCCCGGCTCTCGCCCGACGAGGACGCGGCGCGGATCATGGGCGCGGTCGCACGCAGCGTCGAGGAGGTCGTCCGCGCGGAGCCCGCCCAGTGGTTCAACTTCTACCGTTTCTGGCCCGCCGCCGGCGGGCCGCCGGAACATCCGAAGTAAGATCGCACCGGATGAAGCGCGCGCTCATCACCGGCGTCACAGGACAGGACGGCTCGTATCTCGCCGAGCTGCTGCTCGAGAAGGGGTACGAGGTGCATGGAATGGTCCGCCGCTCCTCGAGCATCGCCCGTTCGCGGATCGACCACCTGAGCCACTGGCAGGGAGGCGGCGACGGGCCCCTCCTCCTCCACTACGGCGACCTGAACGATTCGTCGTCGCTCAGCCGCGTCCTGCGTACGGCGCGGCCCGACGAGGTCTACAACCTCGGAGCGCAGAGCGACGTCCGCGCGAGCTTCGAACTCCCGGAATACACCGGCCAGATCGACGCCCTCGGAACGACGCGGCTGCTCGACGCGATCCTCGACGCCGGGATGTCGCCTCGCTTCTACCAGGCCTCGACGTCCGAGATCTTCGGGAAGGCCCGGGAGTCGCCGCAGAACGAGGACACGCCGTTCCATCCCCGCAGCCCTTACGGCGTCGCGAAGGCCTACGCCTACTGGATCACCGTCAACTACCGCGAGGCGTATGGCTTCCACGCCTCCAACGGCATTCTCTTCAACCACGAAAGCCCCCGGCGCGGAGAGTCCTTCGTCACCCGGAAGATCACCCGCGCGGCCGGCCGGATCGCCCGGGGGCTCCAGGAGACCGTCTTCCTCGGAAATCTCGGGGCGCGGCGCGACTGGGGCTTCGCAGGCGACTACGTGGACGGCATCTGGCGGATGCTCCAGGCGGACGCTCCGGCCGACTACGTGCTCGCGACCGGCGAATCCCACAGCGTGCGGGAGTTCGCGGAAACGGCCTTCGCCCGCGCCGGGATCTCACTTCGCTTCGAAGGAGAGGGCGCGGAGGAGAAAGGGATCGACGCGGCGACCGGCCGCGTGCGGATCGCGGTGGAACCGCGATACTTCCGTCCGAGCGAGGTCGATCACCTCGTCGGCGATTCGACGAAAGC
>Ga0075276_10000500_pt1 | contig 10049 bp, 14 predicted proteins | sample SF_Rice_5C_80N_4_FD_69770 | JGI IMG/M metagenome (GOLD analysis project Ga0075276, IMG submission 69770) | Rice paddy soil microbial communities from Twitchell Island, California, USA - SF_Rice_5C_80N_405 | ecosystem: Environmental > Terrestrial > Soil > Paddy field/soil | place: USA: Twitchell... | reverse complement strand
GACTCCGAAGAGCGCGCCTCCCAGCGGCGGTCCGCCAATCCGCACCGCTGCGATGCGGCCGGTGTTCGAGGCGACCGCGGCCGGTAGCTGGCTCGGGGGCACGACGGCGCGGAAGGCGCCGACGGCGGATGTCGAGAACAGCGCGGCACCGCAGCCCTCGACGAACGCGATGAGCGGGATCGCCCAGAACTGGACCGCGTGCGCGAGCATGAGCACCGCCAGCGCCGCGACGGTGAGCGCACGGGCGGCGTCGGCCGTGATCATCAGCAGCTTGCGGTTGAAGCGGTCGGCGGCGAGGCCGGCGGGCAACGCGAGCGCGGCCACCGGAAGCTGCCGCGCGAAGCCGACGATCCCCGCCTTCGCGGCCGAGTGGGTGAGCGCGAGCACGAGCAACGGGTAGGCGATGCCGGTCGACGCCGAGCCGACACTCGAGAGCAAGCTGCCGCTCTGGAGCAGCACGAAGTCGCGGTTCTTCCGAAGAGGGACCGCTGACATCCGGAGCACCGTATACGCAGCAGTGGACCGCGCCCAGTTCCTCCTCGCCGCCGTCGCGGCGCCGTTCGTCCTGCGCTCCTCGGAGCCGCTCGCGTACGTCACCGCGGACACGGAGGCGCACGTCGCCGTCGTCGGAATGGCGAGCGCCCGCGTCTACCGGCGCATCGCGACGGCACCGTCGCCGTTCAGCATCGAGCGTGTCGGCGAGACGGCCGTCGTCGCCCACACCGTCAGCGGCCGCGTGACGGTGCTCGGACGCCACGTCGTCGAGGGCTTCGCCGAGCCGCGCTACACCGCGGCGGCGCCGGACGGCCGACACGCGTTCGTAAGCGACTCCGGCGACGCGCGGCTCGTCACGGTCGACGTCGTCCGCGGCGCGATCGTCGGCTACGTGAAGCTGTCGCAGTGGCCGCGGCACGTCTCGCTCGCGCGCGACGGCCGCACGCTCTGGGTCTCGCTCGGCACGGCTGCGGATGCGATCGCGATCGTCGACGTCTCCGACCCGGTGCGGCCGATGCACGTCCGTACGGTGAAGCCTTCGTTCCTCGCGCACGACGTCGGCGTCGCGCCGAGCGGGCGCGTGTGGATCACGTCGGGAGAGGACCGCCGCATCTCCGCGCACGGCCGGCTGCTCGCCGCCGACGGCGCGCCTCAGCACGTCACCTTCCTCCGCGACCGCGCGTACGTGACGAGCGGCGCCGACGGGACGCTGCGGGTCTACCACGAGCCGACGGCGCGGCTGCTCTCCACGACACGCGTCCCGGTCGGCTCCTACAACGTGCAGTTCGCGGCCGGCCGCATCCTCACGCCGTCGCTCGACGAGGGCACGCTGTGCGTCCTCGACTCCGCCGGCCGCGTGCGCGAGACGGTGCACGTCGCGCCGTCGTCACACGACGCCTGCCTCGCGTTCCAGTAGGTCGGCGAGGGCGGCAGGGCATTCGAGGGGCGCCATGTGCCCCGCGTCCAGCTCGACCTGCCGGTACGGCGCGCGCCGCTGCCACTCCGGCCGGATCACCGCGTCGCGCGCGCACACGACGTAGACGCCGGCCGGCGAGCGCACGTCGCCTTCGAGCGGCGCCTGCCGGCGGAGCCGCGCCGCGAGGTGCGCGTGCTCGGGCGGGTACTGCAGCTCTCGTGCGGCGTCGGCCGGGTCGGGATAGTACGAGCGCCCGAGCTCGTCGCGCAGGCGCGCCGCGCCGAAGCCGGGCACGAAGACCTCCCTCCAGTCGAGCCCGGCGAGGAGGGCGCAGACGAAGACGTGCACGCGCGCGTCGACGAACGGGATGACGAATCCGCCGAGCGAGTGCCCGACGACGACGTCTGCCGGCGGGACTGCCGCCGCATAGTCCTCCACCGTCGCCCCGACGTCCTCGCACGGCAGGTCGGGCGCGTGCACCGTGTGCCCGCGCGCCTCCAGCTCGGCGCGTACGGGACCCCAGGCCCACCCGCCGTGCCACGCACCGTGGACGAGGGAGTACGTTGCCACCGCATGCGCATCATCTCGGGTTCGCGAAGGGGGCACACGATCCAGGCGCCGAAGGGCCTGGACACGCGGCCGACCTCGGACCGCGTGCGCGAGAACGTGTTCAACATCCTCGGCCCGGTCGAGGGCGCGAGCGTCCTCGACCTCTACGCCGGCTCGGGCGCCATGGGGCTCGAGGCGCTCTCCCGCGGCGCCGCCAAGGCGGTCTTCGTCGACGACGACCGCGACGCGGTCCGGGCGATCGAGCGCAACCTGGACAAGCTGCGCCTCCACGGCACGGTGCTCTGCCAGGACGCGGTGGCGATGCTCGCGTCCGAGAGGAGGAAGTACGATCTCGTGCTGGTCGACCCCCCGTACGACGTGTACGACGACATCGAACCCCAGCTCGCGCGCTACCTGCCGCCACTGCTCGCCGACGACGCGGTGGTCGTCGTCGAGACGGACGCGCGCACGCAGCCGGAGCTCCCGCTCTCGGAACGGACGAGCCGGAAGTACGGACAGACCCGCGTGACGGTGTACGACCGGTGATCACCGCGATCTGCCCCGGCTCGTACGACCCGGTGACGAACGGGCACGTGGACGTCATCTCGCGCGCGGCGGGGATCTTCGACCGCGTCGTCGTCGGCGTCGTCGGCAACCCGCACCACAAGCAGCCGATGTTCACGACCGAGGAGCGCATCGAGTTCCTCCGCACGGCGCTGGCGCACCTGCCGAACGTCGAGATCGACGTCTTCCGCGAGCTCGTCGTCGAGTTCGCGCACAAGTGGGAGGCGAAGGCGATCGTCAAGGGGCTGCGCGTCATCTCGGACTTCGAATGGGAGTTCCAGATGAACCAGCTCAACCGGCACCTCGCCCCGGACGTCGAGACCGTCTACGTGATGGCGAGCCCGAGCGTCAGCTTCGTCTCGTCGAGCGGGGTGAAGGAGATCGCCGCGTTCGGCGGCGACGTCTCCGCGCTCGTGCCCGAGCCGGTGGCGGCCAGGTTCAAGGCGCTCTTCCCGGCAGGACGTCCGGGTACGCCGGAGAATCCAGGAGATTGAGAACTCGAACCAGGATGACGCTCGTTGTCTGGGCGCGGCCAGACGGCACAGCCTTCATTCTGGTTCGAGTTCTGAGGCTAGACTTCAACGCATGGACGTCCTCGTTCTGATCGACAAGCTCGACGACCTCGTGCACAACGCGAAGGCCGTCCCCCTCACCGACCAGGTGCGGATCGACCGTGAGGAGATATACGACATCCTCGACCAGATGCGCGCCACGATCCCGGAGGAGATCAAGCAGGCTCGCTGGATCGTGAAGGAGCGCCAGGAGATGCTCGCCGAGGCCAAGCGCGAGGTCGACCGGCTCCTCGCGGAGGCGCGTGAGCAGGCGGTGCGCGAGGCGTCCCAGACCGAGATCGTGAAGATCGCCGAGCACCAGGCGCAGGACATCGTCGACGAGGCGCGGCGCGCGGCGCGCGAGACGCGTCTCGAGATGGAGGACTGGGCCGACGGCATCCTCTCGACGCTCGAGGTCAACCTCGACAAGTTCCTCTCCGCAGTGAAGCGCGGCCGCGAGCGGCTGCACGAGCGCTCGCAGGAGACCGTCACCGCCGGCCTCGGCAGCGACGGCTCGCCCGAGGACCTGGGCTACTAGCGTTTCGCGAGTGCGTCGCAAGCTGCTCTCGTGGGCCGCGACGATCGGTCTCGCGGTTGCGTTCGTCCTCGTGTTCGAGGTCGCGGTCGCGCAGCCGTTCCGCATCCCGAGCTCGTCGATGGAGCCGACGCTGAAGTGCGCGAAGCCGGGGCTGGGCTGCACCGCGACCTTCAACGACCGCGTGCTCGCAGCGAAGATCGTCTACGACTTCCGCAACCCCGAGCGCGGCGAGATCGCCGTCTTCCACGCCCCTGCCGCCGCGAAGGCACGTTGTTCGGAGGGCGGGACGTTCGTCAAGCGCGTCATCGGCCTCCCAGGCGACGTCGTCGGCGAGCGGGACGGTCACGTGACCATCGACGGGAAGCTCCTCGTCGAGCCCTATGTCCCGGCCGTCGACCGCGACCACACGACCCAGACGTGGAAGCGGCTCGGTCCCGGCCAGTACTTCGTCATGGGCGACCACCGCAACGACTCGTGCGACTCGCGGGTGTGGGGGCCGGTGCCGCGCTCGGCCTTCATCGGCCCGGTGGTGGCTACCTACTGGCCGCCGTCGGACTGGTCGATTCCGTAGCGAGCTCGACGAACGCCTGCGAGGCCGCCGATCGGTAGCGGTCGCGGTGCCAGACGAGCACGAGCACTCGCGGCGGAAGGCGGCCGCCGAGCGGCAGTGTGACGATCGCCGGGTTGCGCGGGTTGACGACCAGCTGCGGCACGACGGCAGCGCCGAGGTCCTCTGCGACGAGGCCCATGAGCGTTCCGTTGTCGTCCGTGCGAAAGACGACGTTCAGGTCGGACACGTGGCCGCGAAGGAACGTGTCCGGCTCGCCGCTCGAGCGAAAGCCGATGAGGGGTAGCCCCTCGAGCGTGCGCAGCGGTTGCGTTCCCTCGCGCGCGGCGAGCGCCGACCGCGACGACACGCAGAGCACGTACGGGTCGCGCAGGATCTCGACGGCCTCGAACGGCCCTTCGGGCAGCGGCGCCTCCGCGAACGTGAGCTCGACCTCGCCTCGCTCCACGAGCCGGAGGAGGTCCAGCGTGTCGGCTTCCTCGCGCACGTGCACCTGCACCCTCGGAAACTCCTCGCCGAAGCGGCGCAGGAGCGCGGGGAGGATGCGTGCGCCGACGCTCTGCAGGATGCCGACGCGGAGCGGCCCGGCCGCCCCTTCGGCCAATGCGCCCATGTCCGCCTGGGCGGCGTCGAGCTGGGCGACGATCGCGTCCGCGTGGCGCAGCAGCAGCCGGCCCGCCTCGGTCAGCTCGACGCGGCGGGGGCCGCCGGGGCGGTCGACCAGCCGCTGCCCGACCGAGCGCTCGAGCTGGGCGATCTGCTGGCTGACCGCCGACTGGGTGTAGCCGAGCTCGCGCGCGGCCCGGCCGAACGAGCGCGTGCGCCCGACCGCCTCCAGGGCGGCGAGATGGCGCAGCTCGACACCGAGGAATCCATCACGTTTATTCATCGATCTGAATTGTAACTGGATTTGCCCTAATACATCTGCGTAGGCACGGTGGATGCATGAGGCTCGCGGCCGCACTCACCACCGTCTACGTCGTCTGGGGCTCGACGTATCTCGCGATCGCGGTCGCGGAGCGGACGCTGCCCCCGATGCTCATGCTCTCGGTGCGGTTCGTCGTCGCAGGCGGGCTGCTGTATGCCTGGTGCGTACGCCGTGGGCATGTCGCCACCATGCGCCCGGGGCGCCGTGAATGGCTGTCCGCAGCCGTGATCGGCGCCTTGCTCCTCGCGGTCGAGACGGGCTTCCTCGCCCTCGCCGAGAAGCGCGTCGCAACCGGGCTCGCCGCCCTCATCGTCGCGAGCGTCCCGCTCTTCACCGCCGTCCTCGACCGGGCGGTCCTCGGTGTGCGCATGGCCCCCATCGCCGTCCTGGGCATCCTCACCGGCCTCGCCGGCGTCGGCCTGCTCGCCGGGCCGAGCGGGGGCGCCGACACGGTCGGGGTCGCCCTCCTGCTCGTCGGCGCGCTCGCGTGGACGGTCGGCTCGATCGTCGCGCGCGTGGCGCCGCAGCCCCGCAGCATCCTGCTCGCGACCGCGATGCAGATGCTGACAGGCGGCGTGCTGCTCGGGATCTTCGGGCTCGCCCGCGGCGAGGAGGCGCAGATCCATCTCGGGGCGGTCTCGGCCGTCTCCTGGGGAGCGTTCGTCTACCTCGTCTTCGTCGGCGGCATCCTCACGTACAGCGCGTACGGCTGGCTCCTGAAGCACACCTCGACGCCCGTCCTCACCTCGTACGCGTACGTGAACCCGGCGATCGCCGTCGTCCTCGGCTGGGGCCTCGCCGGCGAGCACATGGGCGTGCGCGAGCTCGTCGCCGGGTTCGTCATCCTCTCCTCGGTCGCGCTGCTCCTGCTGCCGCGGCCGGCGAAGGCTCGGGCGGTCGCGCCCGCTACCGTAGACGTGTGACCACGTTCAACCTGCGCCAGCCCCGGCTGCGCAGCGGAGAGCAGTTCCGCGACGAGGTCGAGGTGGAGCTCGAGCCGCTCGTGCTCGGCGGCCAGGAGTACGCGCCCGTCCCGGCGCTCGTCCCGGCCGACCTGACGGTGACGAAGGCGAGCTCCGGCACCGTCTTCGACCTCTCGTTTCGCGTGCGCCTCGAGGGGCCGTGCTTCCGCTGCCTGGCCGACAGCTCGCTCGAGCTGCCGATCCGCGCGCGCGAGTACCAGGCCGTGAAGCCGGGCGAGGACGAGGACCTGCGGTCGCCGTACGTCCACGACGACGTCCTCGACCTCTCCGCTTGGGCGCACGATGCGCTCGCGCTCGAGCTGCCGGACAAGATCCTGCACAGCCCCGACTGCGCCGGGCTCTGCCCCGAGTGCGGGAAGGACCTGAACCTCGAGCCGCACACGCACGAGGAGCGCCGCAGCGACCCGCGCTGGTCCGTCCTCGAGTCGCTGCGCGACGAGTCCTAGCGGTTGACGCTCGACATGTCGGCGTAGCGGTCGCCCGCCGCCGTGCCGATCGCGTCGAGCTGCGCCAGCTCGTCCGCCGTCAGCTCCACGTCGAGGGCGGCGACGTTCTGCTCGAGATACGTGCGCCGCTTCGTCCCCGGGATCGGGACGACGTCGTCGCCGCGGGAGAGCACCCATGCGAGCGCGACCTGCGCCGGCGTGACTTCCTTGGCCTCCGCGACGGCGCGCACGCGCTCCGCGAGCAACCGGTTGTGCTCGACGTTGTCGCCGCTGAAGCGCGGATGGCGCTTGCGGAAGTCGCCCTCCTCGAGCTCGTCCGGCGAGCTGAAGCGGCCGGCGAGGAAGCCGCGGCCGAGCGGGCTGTAGGCGACGAAGCCGATGCCGAGCTCGCGGCACGTTTCGAGGACGCGCTGCTCGGGCTCGCGCGACCACAGCGAGTACTCCGACTGCAGCGCCGTGATCGGGTGGACGGCGTGCGCGCGGCGGATCGTCTCCGCCGACGCCTCCGAGAGGCCGAGATGGCGTACCTTGCCCGCCTCGACCAGCTCCGCCATCGCGCCGACCGTGTCCTCGATCGGCGTGTTCGCGTCGACCCGGTGCTGGTAGTACAGGTCGACGTGGTCGACGCCGAGCCGGGCGAGCGACTCGTCGATCGCGCTGCGCACGTACTCCGGGCGGCCGTCGATGCCGTGGCCGGTGTTGGCGAACTTCGTCGCGAGCACGACCTCGTCCCGGTGGCCGGCGATCGCGCGGCCGACGAGCCGCTCGTTCTCGCCGAACTCCGAGCCGTAGATGTCCGCCGTGTCGAGGAACGTGACACCGAGCTCGAGCGCCCGGTGGATGGTCGCGATCGACTCCTGCTCGTCCGTCTCCCCGTACCAGGCCGACATGCCCATGCAGCCGAGCCCGAGAGCCGAGACGGCGAGCCCCTGTCCAAGCGTCCTGGTCTCCATGACCTGAGGCTATACTGCGCCGCGCTCATGGCGGTCCCGAAGAGACGACAGTCAAGCGCGCGCCGCGACAAGCGCCGCGCGACGCACGCGGTGGAGGCGCCGCGCGTGAACGTCTGCCCCCAGTGCGGGCAGCCGAAGCGCCCGCACCACGCGTGCCCGACCTGCGGGACGTACAAGGGCCGCGACGTCGAGCCGCTCCGCATCGACGCCCCGTAACGGAATGCCCCGGATCGCGGTCGACGCGATGGGGGGCGACCGCGGCCCGGCCGAGATCGTCGCCGGGGCCGTCGAGGCGGCCGGCGACGGACTGACGCCCATCCTGTTCGGCTCGCCCGGCGTCGACCCGCAGGGCCTCGAGCTGCGGGAGACCGACGGCGTCATCGAGATGCACGAGAAGCCGGCCGAGGCCGTGCGCGCGAAGCCGGGGAGCTCGCTCGTCGCCGCCGTCCGCGCGGTCGCGGCGGGCGAGGCCGACGCGGTCGTCTCCGCCGGGAACACCGGCGCCATGCTGGCCGCGGGGCTTCTCGAGCTTCGCCGCGTGCCCGGAGTCATGCGCCCCGCGATCGCGGTGCCGATCCCGGCCCGCCGCGGGCCGTCCGTCCTCATCGACGCCGGCGCGAACGCCGACGCCCGCCCGGAGCACCTGCTCCAGTTCGCGACGATGGGGGCGGTCTTCGCCGAGGAGATCCTCGGCCTCGCGCGGCCCGAGGTGCGGCTGCTGTCGATCGGCGAGGAGGCCGAGAAGGGCAACCAGCTCACGCTCGAGGCGCATGCGCTGCTCGCCGCGAGCGACCTGAACTTCGCCGGGAACTGCGAGGGACGGGACGTGCTCGGCGGCGCGGCCGACGTCGTCGTCACGGACGGGTTCACCGGGAACATCACGCTCAAGCTCCTGGAGGGGACGATCAAGAACCTCCTCGACGCGCTGCGCGAGGAGATCGCCGCGACGGCGCGGGGCACGGTCGGCGGGCTGCTCATCCGGCCGGCCGCCAGGAGGCTGCGGAAACGGCTCGACCCGGACACCTACGGCGGCGCCTACCTGCTCGGTCTCCGGGGCCTCGCGGTGATCGCCCACGGCAACTCGTCCCGGACGGCGATCGCCAACGCGATCCGCCTCGCCGCCCGCGGAGCCGAGCACGACGTCGTCGGACGGCTCGCAGCCAGGCTTGCACCGCCGGTCGAGGCTGTATGATCGGCGCGCTTTTACCCCCTAGAAACCAAATGAGGTGACATGGCAGCGTCGCGCGAGGAAGTCTTCGAGCGGGTCAAGGAAGTCCTGACCGAGCAGCTCGGAATCGATGAGAGCGACATCACGGAGGAGGCGTCGTTCCAGGAGGACCTCGACGCGGACTCCCTCGACCTCGTCGAGCTGATCATGGAGCTCGAGGACCAGTTCGGGATCAAGATCTCGGACGAGGACGCCCAGAAGATCACGACCGTCGGGCAGGCCGTCGACTACGTCTCATCGCACCAGTAGCGGCGCGCGCGGCCGACAGCTCGCCCAGCTGATCGACGCGCTCCCGCCGCAGGCTGCTGCGACCGCGTTCACCCATTCGTCCCGGGTGGCCGAGCGGACCCAGTCGTACGAGCGGCTCGAGTTCCTCGGCGACAGCGTGCTCGAGCTTGCGGTGGCGCACGCGCTCTACTCCGGGTACCCCGAGTTCTCGGAGGGCCGTCTCGCGAAGATCCGCTCGCACGTGGTCTCGCGGGCGAGCTGCGCGGTGGTCGCGCAAGAGCTCGAGCTCGGCCGGCGGCTGACGGAGCTGAGCGACGCCGACGACGTGGGGCGGCTCGCCAAGAACCGAAACGTCCTCGCGGCGCTGCTCGAGGCGGTCCTCGGGGCGCTCTTCCTCGAGCGCGGCTTCGCGGCGATCGAGGGGGCGGTGGTCGACGCCTTCTCCGACCGCATCGACTACGCGCTCAATACGTACGTCGACCACAAGACGGAGCTGCAGGAGGTGCTCGCCCGCATGGGCCGCCAGGTCGTCTACACGGTCGTCGACGCCATCGGGCCGGCGCACGAGCGCCACTTCACCTGCGCGGCCGTCATCGACGGCGAGCAGCTGGGGCTGGGCGAAGGCAATTCGAAGAAGGCGGCCGAGCAGGAAGCGGCGCGGCAGGCCCTCGAAGCGCTCGCCCCGTAGCGACTACCGATGCGGCCACCGGCGACGGTGGCAAGTCTGAACCGCAAGGTGAGCACGTCGCTCCTTGCCCGATCGATCCGCGAGTCGGCCACGCTGGCGCTCAACGAGCGCGCGAAGCTCCTCGCCGACCGCGGCCGGCCCGTGATCCACCTCGGCGGCGGCGAGCCGAAGAACAAGGCGCCGTTCGCGGCCGTCGCCGGCGCCGCCGCCCGCCTCGCGGCCGCCGACGTGAAGTACGTCCCGACCGACGGCACGCCGGGTCTGAAGCAGGCGATCATCGCCTACACGGAGGAGCACTACGGCCGCCGCGTGTCGCCCGCGAACGTCATCGTCTCGTCGGGCGCGAAGCAGTCGATCTTCAACGTCCTCGTCTCGCTCGTCGACCCCCAGGACGAGGTCGTGGTCCTCGCGCCG
>Ga0075276_10000499_pt1 | contig 10064 bp, 7 predicted proteins | sample SF_Rice_5C_80N_4_FD_69770 | JGI IMG/M metagenome (GOLD analysis project Ga0075276, IMG submission 69770) | Rice paddy soil microbial communities from Twitchell Island, California, USA - SF_Rice_5C_80N_405 | ecosystem: Environmental > Terrestrial > Soil > Paddy field/soil | place: USA: Twitchell... | reverse complement strand
AAATTTCCGCACTCACATTTGAAAAAGGTAATACAGCGGCGGTATCGCTGTTCTCTTGCAAAGCCTCTACATTTATGATACCCCTGGTAAACTTAAGCTTGTTAATATTTATTCCGAAATTCATGCTCCGTAAAATCTCATTAGGCATTTTAGGAGCATATGAAGGAGATATCGCTTTACGTTTGTCCGTAAGGATCTCTACAAAGAAATCATTTATTACAGCTGAGGAAGCAGTGAATATGCTTCTCTGCACTACACTGCCGAAGTCAATTCCTTTCATTTCCAGATCTGCAATTTTAATTATCCGTCTGTCAGCACGGTATTTCTTCCTGGCAAAATAATCTTTCCTTGAAAGGAATGGTCTGTAAGAAAATTTCTTAATAGTTAAAAGAGAATCTTTGCCGGAAGCAGAAAGCGAATCAACAGCGAGAATATTTCCGCCTTCGACATACTTCCTGACAATATTTTGTGCGTCAATTTGAAAATTCTGTGCTATAATATATGTAAGAGAACTGTCGCTCAAAGTTGAATCTATCATTATGCCGCTGATACCCAGGTTAAAATTACTGATAGTATCTTTAATTGTTTCATCATCAGTCTTAGAATTACGGAAAAGTTTTCCGGAACGAATCTCCAGCTTATTGATATAAAGAGGGTTTATCCGTGACGGGAATCCCGAAATAAATGATTTTTCGAAGAGGGGAGAATGCTTTTGTTTTTCATTCCCCTCGTCCTTTTTTTCGTTCTGCTGATTTTCGTGCGACTCCGACTTAATCTGAAGAACCGGTCTGTCGATGATGATAGTTCTCAGCGATAATCCTGAGCCAAAGATTACCCCAGCCCAGTTTATCCCCGATATTTCAAACGAAGGAATAATAATATCATATGTCGATATCCCTGTCAGGGATGAATCTTTATACAATAACCTGATACCCGTGGCTTCAACTGAATTTGAAAAAAGATGATAGCTCATATCATCAATATGCAGAGTTGTGTTATATCCGGAGTTCGCTTTAACTACAAGATTGTCTTTAACAAGATTATTAAGAATGGGGTCTGCAAATATTAACACGACGAGGAAAAAGAGAAACAATAAACCCGCAGTAATAATGAGAATACGATACCTGATATTTTTCCATATTGATCTAAAATTCATTCATTAATAATAACCCATAATTGAATGTTTGTTCGTGACGGCTATATGATAATTAGTAATATGTGATCGCCTAACAACAATTAAGCAACAAATGGATTATTCCAGAATAAAAATAAGCCGGAATTATACCGGCTTTAGAGGCAATAGTTCAGGTTACTTTGTAAGTATCATCTTTTTTGCCGAGGTAAATTTTTTCCCGTCTACGCTGACAGCATCTATCCGGTAAAAGTAAATTCCGCTTGTTAAGCGTGAGGCGTCAAAAGTAATTTCTTTCTCTCCTGCGGAAATATTTCCATTGATTACCGGGGAAACTTTCTGCCCAAGTACATTAAATACATTCAGAGTTACTCTTGAATCCTGCGGTAAGCTGAAACTGATTTTTGTAGATGGATTAAACGGGTTCGGATAATTCTGCTTCAGGGAAAACTCTGCGGGAGCGGTGACTTCAGTTTGAACCACTTTGGAATATTCAAATGAGCCGTTAAAATCGACCTGCTTCAGGCGGTATGAATATTTCCCGCTTTTAATATTACGATCGGTAAAACTGTAAGACGCAGACTTTGATGATGTTCCGCCTCCGTCTACAAATCCAATCTTCTCCCATTCCGTTTCCTTATTTTTTTCTGCTGATCTCTGGATTTCAAATCCTTTATTATTAGTTTCCGTTGCTGTTGTCCAGTTAAGTTCTACACTTCCATTTGATGCAGAAGCGGTAAAAGAAGTGAGCTCTACAGGTACCGCATCCATATCCATCAATGTTACATCGTCCACATACCAGAAATCAATATCATTAGCGTCCCCAAGATAATAAAGAGCAATCTGCATATTATCGATGCCGGTAAAGTTGACCGTGATCTCTTCAGGTCCTGAATTTCCGCTAGTCTGCAGCTCCCATATCGAACTATAGTTATTTCCGCCGTCGCCTGTTATCGCCACCCCCACATAGACGATATTCGACCAGTAGTCTTCAAGATAATCGAATGTCAACTTCATATTGTGACCGGCCATTCCCGTAAATATGGGTGAAGCGAGCAGATACGATTCACCTGTAAAAGGTATTCCCAGGTAAAACGAACTTCGGGGGCTGAATTACCTCCGGCATAATTAGATTGAGATATACTCCAGTTCTGAAGTCCCAGCGGCCCAGCCGGAGTCCAGTTAGACATATCCTGAAAACTATCATGAAAAAGAGTATCAGCAATTTGCGGGAAAACGGGAGTGTTCAGGACGAGGATAAACAGCAGAAAGAAAGAGATATACAAAAATCCGGTAGATTTATGCATAGTTTGCCTCCTGTTATAATTAGTAATTAGAAATTAGCAATTGAGGAAAAATCAGCACAGCTAACAAGTTAGTAAATTCAGGGGGAGAAAAGGGACATATAAATCAATTAAACAATTGTCATAATGGCCGCTATTATTTTTCTGAATTCTCTCCATCCTTAAGCTGATCCGCTTTAATTTTAATTTCGGAATAATCATCTTTAGCGTTCGATTTTTAACCGCCAGCAGGGTTCAATGACTGGAAGATTTGTGTAAAAGCCTGATGTATGCGTATAGCACAGATACCAAAGGCTATTAGGAAAATATAAAAAACTTAATTTATCCTCCCCATTTTTTTTTATTTATCGGACTGCATAAGTCCCGGCTGGGTCATAAACTCGAGGTTATCATAGAAATCCCTCTCTTCAGAATTCTGCTTTGCGCACCTGGTGAGCAAAACAAATAAGTCCAATGCAATAAAATGAACGTCATTAATATTAAGATGCCATCCACGACAGCATTCACCGGGATGGCATCTCCAGTTTAACCACACAAACTTTTCTCTTGTGCTTATTCCGGTTTAACTAATCAGCAGAATTATTATTTCCGCCGCCTGATGTTCTTCCGCCGTGGTCGCCTATCAGTATCCACTTCCCGTCTTTTTTCATAAGGATGTCTGTCCAGGTACCTGCACTGGGTGTTTTCTTATTCGTTTCCTTATTCTGCTCAACCGTTTCGTAAGTATAATGCACATAAGCAAAGTCACCCTTTACCCATATACTGAGGGGAGTAACTGAATATACAAGAGTTGAATTGTCCTTTGCATCCTGTGTAACCCACTTACTTGTGTTAGTCTTGCTCATCGGCACTCTTGACTGATTGCTCCAGCCCATATAGCTGTCATCGAAATACGACATAAATCCTGCTGCATCACCCGATGATGACACCTGCCAGTATTTTTCAACACCCGCCCATACATCTTTCTGCGCGTCTGACCATTGCTGGGCAAAGCTGCTGCCTGATAACAGCAGTAATACGAACAATGCGAAATAGAGTTGAGTTAATTTCTTCACAGTACTTCTCCTTTTTATTAAAGAATTATTCATTTAGTATTCATAGAACATTTTAGCTGTTCTCATTTCAGCTTTTGGTTTGTCAGTTATCTTCCATTGCCGTCATCAGTAGCTGCCTTTTATTGTTCCCGGCCTATCCCTCACTCCGGGGTATTCTGGAAAAGTGCATATTCACTGTATACCATTTACCATATTTCTTTACGAGCAGCATACTCGCTCTTGCACTTTGAGAATTCAAAATGCCCCCTCTTTCCATCCAATTGAAAGTACAGCAGGCCGTTGCAAGCGCGGTGTTCCCATTATAGATTCGGATCTTTACATCCTGCTGATGGCAGCTGACGGATGCCGCGTTTTCCATCCCTTCAATAAAATTCTTCCAGCAGGCTGCATCATAAAGCGGTGGTGATACAATATTCAGAAACTCCGGCTTGTCATCGACAAATAATGAGAAGTATGTATTGTAATCCTGCTTGTTGAATGCATCGATTGTGGTTTTTACAGAGGTCTGAATGCTCTCCCTGTCTCCTGCTTTCATTATAATTGTACATATCAAAACCAGGGTGATAATTAAGCATAACCTTTTAAGTTTCATTCACTTCTCCTTTATTAATACAAGAAGGGAGCTAACGCCGGGTTATCTCCCTTCAGCAGATTCAATTAATTGTTACTTCTTGAATACTACTTCACGGTATATCTCATCGGAGTGCTTGCCGGTGAAATATTTATCGTAAGCTTTTCCGAAAGAATCTCTATCGGCTTTATTGGGCATAGCTTTCATAAACTGCGTATTTGCCTCTTCGCTGGCTTTGTCTACATCATCCCAGCTTTTAACTTCAATAATCTGCATGAAATCACGGTTGTCATGCCCCCACCAGTGACGGACAGTCTTGTAACTTACTACAAATGGATTATTCTTATATGAATTATCCATCATTATTTGCGTAAGTGAATCGAGTTCGCTTGCGGAACCGTTTTCCGGGAATGCTCTTTCAAACCTTGTCATAACGAATACGTTTCCCTGCGCCGGCTGAGCATAAGCCGTAAAATCAAGGGAGATAAAGAGAGCAATTAAAAAGAGTGCTGTTAAAAGTGCTTTCATAGGATGCCTTTCGATTTGTTTTAAGTATGTGTTGATTAAGAATTAGATCCAGTTTCCGGTTGAGCTTTTAATGAATCTGATATATGTTCATCATGGTTATAAAACCTATAGTCAGCTTTACTGTCCGGTGAGCCATTCTTCGAAACTATGGTTCTTTTCACCTTCAGGGTAAACCCAGTCGGGTTTAAGTCTTAAACCGCTCCTGCTCTGCCATATAAAATCGACAGCATCTTTGATATCATTTTCATTTAGAATTTTTATTGTAAATAAGAGATTTTCTGCAAGTGTAATCGATTTGATTTCCGAATTAATATGCTGTGCAAGCAAGGTACTCTGAATAATCTCAGCCTGTCTTAATTCAATGGTTGCCCAGACAAATCCATTTTCTCCAAGCAGAAGATCATTAGCTTTAAAAGAAATAGTAAGCTCCACACGGATAGATGGGGGGAGATCGGGAGGAGTATCTTCACTCAATTCGTTCCAATTTAACATTCTGCCTTTTCCAAAATGGATAGTCCCGTCAGCCCGATAGATACCTGCAATTTTCAGCATTAACATATTTATCGATTATAAAAAATAAGAGATAGATCCTGGTAAAAACTTGATGCTAAATTATGCTAAAAAAGAAGTGAACTCTTGTACTTTTCGGGCAAATGTTAGGATTTTTAGGTCACGGTTAGTTTTTTGAGGAGAATGAAGAGATGCGGATGATAAGACGAGAAAATAAGAAGATAAGCGGATGAGAATACAGGCAGATTAGAGGAACAGAGGCTTGTTATTCGACCATTTTCCCTTTATAATCTGAGGGACTGCAGCCGAACTGTTTCTTAAATGCGCGGGAAAAGTAGGACTGATCACTGAATCCGACCTGGTAGCATATTTCTGCAACACTTCCTGCATTCTGAGATAAAAGATTTGCCGCCCGCTGAAGACGAAGAGAGCGGATTAATTGTCCCGCAGGCTGATCGATTAGAGCTTTCAGTTTCCGGTTAAGCTGGGATATGCTTATTCCTGCTTCTTCAGCAAGTCTCTCAACGCTGAATTGTTCATCTTCAAAATGGCTCTCTATTATTTTTATAGTCTTCTGCAAGAATTTCTGATCGGCATCAACAGCAGAAACTTCTGAAGGTTTTATAACTGTCGCATTACTGAATTTTTTCCTTAGTTCCTTCCGCCTGAGAATAATATTTTTAACCCTTACTCTTAATTCCCTGGCGTTGAAGGGTTTGGTCAGGTAGTCATCTATCCCTGTTTCAAGTCCTTCGATTTTATCGTCAATGCCTGCTTTTGCCGTCAGCATAATTATCGGTATATGACTTGTCCTCTCATCTTTCCTTACTGCAGAGCTGAACTCATACCCGTCCATTTTCGGCATCATAATGTCCGTCAGAATAAGATCCGGTATTATTTCGCATGCCCTGATTATACCTTCCCGTCCGTCTGATGCCTCAATTATTCTGTAGTCATCTTCAAGCTGCTCTCTTATATAATTACGCACATCAAGATTATCCTCGACTATTAAAATTATTTCTCCGCTCATTATGTAAGCCCCGGGCTCTTTCTCATCAATAAAAGATTCCTCGTGCGATTCCCTGCCGGCAGCAGGTAAACTTATATCAGGCAGTATCATATCGGTGACACCCGCTACGGCGGTTTCCTCCGGTTCCTTAGCGTCTCCGAGGGGCAGGAGAATTGTAAATGTTGTTCCTTCATCAACTTTACTGTTAACAGAAATTTCACCCTTATGAAGTTCTATAAGCTCCCTGGCAAAAGCCAGTCCTATTCCCGTGCCTTCATACTCGCGGGTATTTGAATTGTCTCCCTGATAAAAGCGGTCGAATATTTTTGAAAGACGGTCGGCCGGTATGCCTCTGCCCGTATCTATAATGCAGATCTCAGCAAAAACAGGGTTTATTTTATTTACTTTCACTTTAATCTCACCGCCGGAAGGAGTATACTTAAATGAGTTCGAGATCAGGTTATAAAAAACCTTCTCCATCTTGTCAGGTTCATATAACACCGGGATATATTCAAATAAAGACTCGAACCTGAGAGTAATCTTTTTAGATTCCGCCAGCGACTCAAATGAATAAAACAGGCTTTTCAGAAATGAAACTATATTATGCTGTGCCGCATTAAGCTTCATCCCGCCGGCTTCAATTTTGGATATATCAAGAAGCTGGTTTATCAGAGTAAGCAGTCTTCTTGCATTCCGGTTGGCAATATGGAGTTTCCCTTTATCTTTTGTGTTCAGATCGGAAGACAAAACACTTTCCACCTGGCCGAGGATCAGGGTTAACGGAGTCCTGAACTCGTGTGAAATGTTTGCGAAAAACCTGGTCTTAAGCTGGTCCAGCTGACGCAGCGAATCCGACTCCACCTTCTCAAGCTTCAACTGGTTTTTCAGATTCAACCGGTTTAGTTCATACCTTCTGAAGATATAAAGTCCAAAGAGAAAAATAATTCCGTATAAGGAATAAGCCCACCACGTCTGCCACCAGGGCGGAAGAATAATAAGCTTTAATGATGCACCTTTCTCATTCCAGATCCCGTCATTATTCGAACCCCTGACTCTGAAAATATATTCTCCCGGCGGAAGATGGGTGAAAGCTGCTCTGTGATGAGTTCCCGCATTTATCCAGTCATCATTAAAATTCTCAAGCTTGTAAGAATACCTGTTTTTTTGGGGAGCGGAAAAATCCAGTGATGCAAATTCAATATTTATTATATCCTCTTTATATGATAAAGTTATTTCCAACCGGCCTGCTACCGGTGTGATTTCAGGTTTTTGATTCCCATTTCCGGATGACTGGTTCTGCACCTCACAGCTTGTAATAACAATGTTTGGAATAAAAGGGTTATCCTTAACACCTTCAGGACGGAAGTAATTTAATCCTTTGATCCCGCCGAAGAACATCTCTCCGCTCTTACTCTTATAAAAACCGTTTGTATTAAATTCATTACTCTGGAGCCCATCAAGCACGTCAAAATTCTTGAAAGAAACTGAGGCAGGGTTAAATACTGAAATACCATGGTTTGTACTCAGCCACAAATTCCCCTTTAAATCCGACAATATTCCGTATACAACATTATTCGGGAGTCCGTCTTTTGTAGTTAAGTATTCAAAAGAAGATTCTATCTTATTAAATTTATTTAATCCGCCTCCTGCAGTCCCTATCCATAAATATTTGTCCGGTGTACGGGGATCGGGACAAATAGATTTGATAAAATTATTATCCAGGCTGCGGGGGTTGGACGGATCATTTCTGAATATATCGATTGAATTTAACTTCTGATCAAATTTCACCAATCCTTTATCGGTACCGATCCAGAAAATATCATTTTTATCCTGATAAATAGCTGGATGAGCAGCAATATTCCGTATCCTGCTGGTATTGTATCGGTAATGCATGAACTTTCCCCGGCTGCTGTCAATCAGTTCGCTGAAATAATACTCTGTTGCGATCCAGATGCGGTTATGGTTATCTACAAATACCGCATCTACTTCCTTCTCAGGAACCCCCGAGCTATCCCCAGGATCATATTTATAGAGTCTGTACTTTTCAGTAACCGGATCATAGCTGAACAATCCCTGGGAAGTTCCGAGCCAGAGTATACCGTTATTATCTTTTACTATCGACCATGCACCTGTATTGCCGAAGTCATCAGGCCGCGAGGAAGATGTTTCAAAGCTCTTAAGTTCCCCGGTTTTCCTATTCCACTTGTACAGGACTTCGGTGCTTATCCATACATTATCTTCATCATCCTCGCAGATTGCCCGAACACTGAACCCGGTAATCCGCGACCCGGTTTCGTCTTTACGAGTAAGAAGTGAAAAGCGGTTGGCTTTCGGATCATAAATATTTATACCGGCTCCCGGAGTTCCAACCCAGATGATTCCGGTTCGGTCACACCAGAGTCCCGATACAGAATTATAGCTTATGGATCCCACATTCAATGGGTCATTGGTTATGTATCTGTACTGCCTGGTCGATGGATCGAAAAGCATCAGTTCACCGGGAGTGGCAAGCCATAAATTTCCATCATGAGCGGCAACTATATCAGTGATCATTCCCCATCCGAATCGGAATACAGTGTAGTGATGAGGGAAGAAACTGTAATCACCATTCGTGATATTAAAATCCACAAGACCGCTTGGTGTTCCGAGCCAGAGACTACCTTCCTTCAGTTGTCTGATCGCGGTAATCCCGTTATAAGGAGGGAAGGGGGGAGCATCAGCACTCCTGGTTTCGATATTATAATGTTTAAATGAATTCTGCTTATCATTAAACTTATCCAATCCATCGGCTGTTCCTAACCATACAACTCCTTTTGAATCGGTACGGATTGATGAAATATAATTACTGCTAAGAGATCCCGTCTTCAAAGAATGTAAGAAATGCTCTGTTTTTGCCGGAGGATGAGTAGAGCTGCGTGAAAATCTGAACACTCCGTTTCCTTCCGTACCGAACCATAACCTTCCGGTTGAATCCTCCTCTATACAAGTTATCCGGCTTTCATTGTTCAGTAAAGGAATCCTGGTAAATGTTTCTTTATCAGGGTTATATAAATTCAGGTCCCCATTTAAAGTTCCCACCCAGATCCTCCCCCTGCTGCTCTCAAAAAGTGATGAAATATAATTAGATGAAATGGAAGTGGTATCTTCCGGATCATTCTGGAATATCCTGAAAGTATATCCGTCATATCTGTTAAGTCCGTCTTTTGTACCAAACCACATATATCCCTGTTTATCCTGAATAATAGAGAGGACCGCATTCTGGGAGAGACCGTTATCTATAGTCAGATGCCTGAAATGAATCTGCTGAGATTCGGAAGGGAACGAACATAGGAACAGGGAGATGAATAGAAAATAAAAAAAATATTTATTCAATTCGCCGACAGTCTTTGATATTTTTTTGGTTTATAAATTTATTTAAAGAAGTAAAGAGAGGATTATTGAGCTTAACTTCTCAAAATTATGACACAACACACGTTCAGAAGGCAATAGAATTTATTGCTTTCTTTGCTATAAAGCAAGGGTTTGCGGCAATAAGTTCCAAAATACTTGAATTGCAGCAGTTATATTCAGATTAGATTCAGAACACCGGAAACTATTGAATGAAAATTTGAATTACTATGGAATAGCCGGGAAGAGTGGAGTGGAAATGGAGTGCCGGACGAACCGGGTATTATAATTTGCCGGGATTAAATATTCTTTTTATAAAAACTCAGCTGGTTTTGCTTATAACATTATAATGCTTAAATTTCCACGGGTTTTTGTAGTGAGGGCAATGAATTTCTACTCAGATTTACAAAGAATCCGGACTGGTGATATTTCGCAGACCGACATAAACCGGTTTATTGAGAAACTTATTCTGATTGCACTGAGGTTTGTTAAGTATAATTCAGGCAGGATTAAAAACATAACCAGCGGGAACTTCAGCTTCCTTGAGGATATTGCTGTGGATTCCATT
>Ga0075276_10000498_pt1 | contig 10075 bp, 5 predicted proteins | sample SF_Rice_5C_80N_4_FD_69770 | JGI IMG/M metagenome (GOLD analysis project Ga0075276, IMG submission 69770) | Rice paddy soil microbial communities from Twitchell Island, California, USA - SF_Rice_5C_80N_405 | ecosystem: Environmental > Terrestrial > Soil > Paddy field/soil | place: USA: Twitchell... | reverse complement strand
TCGCGGGCGGCGGTGCGGTTCCGGTTCGACCCCGATCTCGCCCGCAGGATCTACGCCGGGTCCGACCTGTTCCTGATCCCCTCCCGGTACGAGCCCTGCGGCCTCACCCAGATGATCGCGATGCGGTACGGCTCCGTGCCGGTCGCCCGCGACACGGGAGGGCTCTCCGACACGATCCGCGACGCCGCGGGGCCCGACGGGACGGGCTTCCTCTTCGGCCCCCTCGACGCGGAGGCGGTCTCCGGCGCGCTCGAACGCGCCCGCGCGATGCACCGGCGTCCGGCACAGTGGCGGGCGCTCGTTCTCCGCGCGATGGCGCAGGACTTCTCCTGGACGCGGTCCGCCCGCGCCTACGCGGCGCTGTACGATCGGGCCGCGGCGCGGCGGCAGGAGAGCGTCGCCCGATGAAGACGCGGGCGGTCATCCTCGCGGGCGGCGAAGGCTCCCGTCTCGGCGTCCTCACCGACAAGCGCGCGAAACCCGCCGTTCCCTTCGCGGGGAAGTACCGGATCATCGACTTCACCCTCTCCAACTGCGTGAACTCGGGGCTCTTCGACGTGATGATCCTCACCCAGTACCGTCCCCATTCCCTCAACGAGCACATCGCCGCCGGCCGTCCGTGGGACCTCGACCGCAGCTTCACCGGCGGCGTCAAGATCTACCAGCCGTACCGCGGCCGCCTCGCGACCGACTGGTACAAGGGAACCGCCGACGCGGTGTACCAGAACCTCTCGTTCGTGCAACGCGGCTCCCCCGATCTCGTGCTCGTGCTCTCCGGCGATCACATCTACAAGATGAACTACGCGGAGATGATCGGCTTCCACGCCTCGCGGCGCGCCGACGTGACGATCGCGACGCTCGAAGTCTCCCGCGAGGAGGCCACCCGGATGGGGATCCTCGCGACCGACGCGGAAGGGCGCGTCACGCAGTTCGTCGAGAAGCCGGCCGAGCCGCCGGGCACGCTCGCCTCGATGGGGATCTACATCTTCGGCGCGCCGCTCCTCTCGCGCGTTCTGAACGAGGACGGCCGCCGGCGCGACTCTTTCCACGACTTCGGAAAGGACGTGCTCCCGCGCCTCATCCAGGAAGGTCTCCGCGTCTTCGCCTACCCGTTCGGCGGGTACTGGGTCGACGTCGGCACGATCGAGGCGTACTGGCGGACGCAGATGGACCTCCTCCGCACGCCGCCGCCCTTCGACCTGAACGACCGGGCGTGGATCGTCCACACGGTTTCGGAGGAGCAGCCTCCCGTCCGCATCCAGGCGGGCGCCACCGTGGAGGACAGCCTCGTCACCGACGGCTGCGTGATCGCGCCCGGCGCGCGGGTCGAGAAGAGCGTCCTCTCCCCGGGCGTGGTCGTGGGACCGGGCGCGGTGGTCCGGGAGTCGGTCGTGCTGTCGGGCGCGGTGATCGAGAGCGGGGCGCGCATCCGCCGGACGATCGTCGACAAGTTCGTCCGGGTCGGCCGCCACGCGCGGATCGGCGCGATCGGCCGAGCGGGCGAGCCGCCGCTCCTCACGACGCTCGGCAAGAACGCGGTGATCCCGGACCACGCGATCGTGCCCGCCGGCGCCTCGGCGGCCGCGGACGCGACGGCCGTCGAGTTCGTTCCGGCGAAGGAACGGCCGCCGGTCTGATATGCTCCCCCGCCGTTTGGAAACACCTCACCGGCGACATCCCCCGCTTCCCGAGCTCCCGAAGGCGATCGGCGCGCTCGCCGATCTCGCGTTCGATCTTCGGGCGACCTGGCGGCCGGAAATCGGGCGGCTCTTCGACGGGCTCGACGGCGCGCTCTGGACGGCGACGAAGCAGAACGCCGTCGCGCTCCTGCAGCGCCTTCCCGCGGGCGTCCTCGAGGCCGCAGCCGGCGACCCGGCCTACGCCGCGGCGGTCGAGGCGGCGCGCCGCGCGCTCGACGAGGCGGACCGCGCCCCGTCGCCGATCGCCGCCGCCCGGGAGCTCTCCGAGCGCGGCGAGCGGATCGCCTACTTCTGCGCGGAGTTCGGGGTGGCCGAATGCCTCCCGATCTACGCCGGCGGGCTGGGGGTCCTGGCGGGCGACACGCTCAAGTCCGCCTCCGACCTGCGCCTCCCGCTCGTCGGCGTGGGCCTCTTCTACCGCGAGGGGTATTTCCGCCAGACGATCTCGGAGGAAGGCCGGCAGGAAGAGCGAAACCCCGCCGCGGAGCCCGATTCGCTTCCGCTGGCGACGATCCTCGACGGCGACGGCATCCCGCTCGAGATCGCGGTCGACTTCCCCGGCCGGCGCCTCTCGGCGGCGGTCCGATTCGCGCGCGTCGGACGCACGCCGCTCGTCCTCCTCGACTCCGACATCGACGCGAATTCGCCCGCCGACCGCGCGATCACCCGCCGCCTCTACGGCGGCGACGTCGAGACGCGGCTCCAGCAGGAGATCCTGCTCGGCATCGGCGGCATGCGCGCGCTCGACGCGCTCGGGTGGCGACCGACGGTCCGGCACCTGAACGAGGGGCACGCCGCGTTCGCGACGATCGAGCGCGCGCGCCAGATCCTCGTCGAGGAGGGCCGGACGTTCGCGGAGGCGCGCCGCGCCGGCGCGGCCGGCAACGTCTTCACGACGCACACGCCGGTCCCGGCGGGAATCGACCTCTTCCCCCGCGAGATGATCGACCGCTACTTCGGGGCCTGCGCGGAGGAGCTCGGGCTTTCTTCGGACGAGTTCTACGACCTCGGCCGCGAGATCGTCGACCCGGTCCGGAACCTCTTCTCGATGGCGGCCCTGGCGCTCCGGCTCTCCGGCAAGACGAACGCGGTCTCCAAGCTCCACGCGCGCGTCTCGCGGGGGCTCTGGCAGAAGATGACGCCGGAGACCCCCGTCGACGAGGTCCCGATCGTCGGGATCACGAACGGCGTCCACCGCGACACGTGGACCGAATCCGAGATGCGCTTCGACGATCCCAGGCGTCCGGACGCCGGCGAGATCTGGCGCCGCCACCAGGGTCTCCGCCGCCGGCTCGTCGCGCGGTGCCGCGAGATCCTCGGCGCCGACGTCCTCGACCCCGAGGCGCTGACGATCGGGTTCGCCCGCCGGTTCGCGACCTACAAGCGCGCGCCCCTCGTCTTCACCGATTCCGATCGCCTCGCCGGCCTGATCCACGCCGAAGGACGCCCGCTGCAGCTCGTGTTCGCCGGCAAGGCGCATCCCCACGACCAGCCCGGCAAGGAGCTCGTCCACCGGATCGTCTCGTTCGCGCAGGAGGACCGCTTCCGCGGCCGCGTCGTGTTCCTTCCCGACTACGACGTGGACATCGCCCGCCTGCTCGTCTCCGGGTGCGACGTGTGGCTGAACAACCCCGAGCGCCCGCTCGAGGCGTCGGGGACTTCCGGGATGAAGGCGGGAATGAACGGCGTGCTGAATCTCTCCGCGCTCGACGGGTGGTGGGACGAAGCGCCGCGGGAGGAGACCGGTTTCACGTTCGGGCTCGCGCAGGACCATCCGCCCGCCGACCTCACGGCGCAGGCGCTCTACACCGTGCTCGAGAGCGAGGTCATCCCGCTGTTCTGGCACCGCGACGCGGAGGGCGTGCCGCGCGGCTGGGTGGAGAAGATGCGCGGATCGATCGACCGGATCGGAACGCTCTTCTCCACGGACCGGATGATCGGCGAGTATTTCGAGCAGGCGTGGGTCCCCGCCGCACGCCAGTCGCAGCGCGAAGACACCCGCTCCCGGAAGCCGGTCGCCTCCGACAAGCCCGACCCGGAGCTCGCCGGAAGAGAGTGAAGCGGCCGCCTCCGCGGCGGAAAATTCGAAACACGAAGCTCCAAATCCAACAGAAAAAGCGACGAACGGGAACGTCTCGTGGGAGAAACGGCGGATTTATCCCCGCGGCAGGGTCGGGGTGCCGGTTTGCATCGTGCTTCCGGCCGCGAATTCCTATATTCAGTCGCTGATGGAACGGCGAGCCGGGATCCTCCTCCATCCCACGTCGCTCCCGGGCCGCTTCGGCCTCGGCGAGATCGGCCCGGAAGCGGACCGCTTCCTCGAGTGGCTGGGCGGCGCCGGCGTCTCGCTGTGGCAGATGCTTCCGCTCGGGCCCTGCGGATACGGCGGATCCCCGTACGGATGCGCCTCGGCGTTTGCCGGGAACCGGTACCTGGTCTCCCCCGAGCGCCTGGCCGAGGAGGGATGGGTCGCCGAAGGCGACCTCGCGCACGATGCGGACCTCGGCGATTCCGGGGCGGCGGCGCAGTTGCGCGATGCGGTGCTCGAACGGGCGTGGGAGCGTCTGGTCCGCCGCGGCGACGCCGAAAAGACTGCCTCTTTCGAGGTGTTCCGCCGCGACGCCGCGCAGGCTCCCTGGCTCGACGACTGGACGCTCTTCACGGCCCTGAAAGAGGAGAACACCGGCGCGCCGTGGACGGAATGGCCGGCCCCCGTCGCGCGCCGCGAGCCGGACGCGCTCGCCGCCGCGCGCGATCGTCTCCGGGAGGCCGTCGACCGCGAGGCGTTCGTCCAGTTTCTCTTCTTTCGCCAGTGGGACGCCCTCCGGCGCCGGGCCGCGGAGCACGGCGTCGCGATCTTCGGCGACATGCCGATCTACGTCGCGCACGACGGCGCGGACGTCTGGGCGCACCGCGAGCTCTTCGAGCTCGACGCGGACGGCCATCCGACCGCCGTCTCCGGCGTCCCGCCTGACTACTTCAGCGAGACCGGCCAGCGCTGGGGCACGCCGCTGTACCGATGGGACGCCTGCCGTGAGCAGGGATTCGCGTGGTGGATCGACCGTTTCCGCGCCAACCTGCGCGTCGCCGACGTCGTTCGCATCGACCATTTCCGGGGGTTCGCGGGATTTTGGGCGATCCCGGCATCGGAGCCGACGGCGGTCGCCGGCGAGTGGCGTTCCGGTCCGGGAGCGGAGCTCTTCGACGCGACCCGGGCGGCGATCGGCGGCCTCCCGTTCGTCGCCGAGGACCTCGGCGTGATCACTCCGGACGTCGTCGCGCTCCGCGACGACCTCGGATTCCCGGGCATGCGGGTCCTGCAGTTTGGTTTCGCGGCCGACGACAGCCCGCACCTGCCGCATCGGCACGTTCCCCGCTGCGTCGCGTACACGGGAACGCACGACAACGACACCGCGCGCGGATGGTACGAGCACGCCTCCGACGAGGAGCGGCGGCGCGCGCGCGACTACACGGGGAGCGACGGCCGGGAGTTCGCCTGGGATCTCGTGCGGACCGCCCTCGCCTCGGTCGCCGAGACGGCCGTCGTGCCGCTTCAGGACGTTCTCGGGCTCGCGAGCGAGGCGCGCTTGAACACGCCGGGAAAGGCGGAGGGAAACTGGGTCTGGCAGATGGCGGCGGGCTCCGCGTCGCCGGACATCGCGGCGCGGCTTTGCCGGCTTTCGGCGCTCACCGGACGCATCAGGTAACCGGCGGGCCCCGCTCCTATAATCGGTCGATCATGCGATCGCGCCTCACGGCCGCCGTAGCCGCGGCGGCCGGGCTCCTGGCCTGTCTCTCGGCGGCTCCCGAACGACCGAAGGTGATCGTTCCGGTGGCTCCGGCGCCAGCGCTTTCGACCGTTCCCGGCGGCGTCTTCTACGAAGTCTTCGTGCGCAGCTTCCAGGACTCCGACGGGGACGGGATCGGAGACCTCAATGGCCTGACCTCGCGCCTCGACTATCTCAACGACGGCAACCCCGAATCGCAGAATTCGCTCGGCGTCGACGGGATCTGGCTCATGCCCGTCTTCCGCTCCCCGAGCTATCACGGCTACGACACGACCGATTACGAGTCGATCAACCCGGACTACGGTTCGGACGCCGACTTTGCGCGGCTCTGCGAGGAGGCGCACCGCCGGAGACTGAAGGTGATCCTCGACCTCGTCGTGAACCATACGGGCTCGGGGCATCCCTGGTTCGCCGACGCGGCCTCCTCTCCTTCCGCCCGCCACCGGGACTGGTACGTCTGGAGCCCGGTCGATCCCGGGTGGACGCAGCCGTGGGGCGGCGGTGCGCACACCTGGCACCCGCTCGGCGGCGCCTTTTTCTACGGCGTCTTCTGGAGCGGCATGCCCGACCTGAACTTCCGAAACGTCGAGGTCCGGCGCGAGATGGAGCGGATCGCCGCGCTCTGGCTCTCCCGCGGCGTCGACGGGTTCCGGCTGGACGCCGCGCGCCACCTCGTCGAGGACGGCCCGGGGGCGCTCCAGACCGACACGCCGGAAACGCACGCCTACTGGAAGGAGTTCGCCGAGTCGGTGCGCGCGGTGAAGTCGGACGCGATTCTCGTCGGGGAGGCGTGGTCGGACACGGCGACGATCGCGCCGTACTACCGGGAGCTCCCCCTCAATTTCGACTTCCCTCTCGCGGATGCGATCGTCGGCGGCGTCTCGTCCGGAGAAACGGCCGCGATCGCCGCGACCATCCGCTCGATCGCCGAGCTCTACCCGCCCCGCGCGGTCGACGCCCCGTTCCTGACGAATCACGACCAGATCCGGATCGCGACCCGCCTCGCCGCCGATGCCGCGAAGCTCCGAGTGGCCGCCGCCGTGCTCCTGACGCTCCCGGGCGACCCCTTCCTCTATTACGGCGAGGAGATCGGGATGCAGAACGGCCCGGGAAACGCGGACGAAGAGAAGCGTGCTCCCATGCCGTGGGACGGGTCGGCGGGCGCCGGCTTCACGACCGGCACGCCCTGGCATGCCTTTTCGCCGGGACGGGAGACGGCCAACGTCGCGGCGGAGGCCGATCCCGCCTCCCTCCTCGCCCGGTACCGTTCGCTGATCCGCCTTCGCCGGGATCACCCCGCGCTCCGCTCGGGAGGGATCGAGCTCCTGGCCGACACCGGTCCGGTGCTCGCGTTCCTTCGCCGCACCCGGACGGAAAAGCTCCTCGTCCTCCACAACCTCGGCGGCCTGACGGTGACCGCGGGGACCTATGCGGCCGGGGGCGTGACGCTCGAGCCGGTCTTCGCCGACCCCCTCATCGGCGCCCCGGAGATCGGGGCGCGCGGAATTTCGGTCGTGCTTCCGCCGCACGCCTCCGGTATCTGGCGCGTCCGTTGATCCGCGGCTACCTCGTTTCGGCGGGGACCACTCCGGGCAGTCTCACGAGGCGCTTCTTGGCGGGATCGTAGTCTTTGAGGACCGCTTCCTGCGATTTCCCCGGAGGAACCACGATGTCGACCAGAGGTGGAGCGAATTCGTCCTCTTCCGGCGCGCCGCCGAACCGGCCCGGAGACGGCGTCGCGGCGACGGGAACGATCATCAGATTGTCGGCCGGCCCTTCCGTCAGGCCGAGCGTCGCCGTCGCGCTCGCTCGGGGATCGAAGTCCGCGGCGGTCACCACGACGACGTAGCTCCAGTCGGCCTTCGCTCTCCCGAGGAGGAAGGAGACGGGGACGACGAAAGAAACCTTCGCGCCCTCGACGCGCACCTGCGTCGGAAAGAAGATCCGCGAGTCGAGGTCCCGTTCGATCCCCTTCTTGATCGTCTCGAACTCGGCGGAGTCGATCCGGCCGAGCCTCGCTTTCATGTCGCGACGCGCATAGCCCTTCAGGAAGTCCCCCATCATGTCGTGCGCCAGCGCGGGCCGGGGGGTCAGGCAGATCGCTTTGTCCCACGCGGTGGAGGGATCGACCTCGGCCCGGCGGCCCGGCAGCAGCGCGAGCTGGCCGGAGCCGGGGACCCGGTCGGTGTCGATGTAGACGTCCAGATTGAACGTGTAGAAGCCGTGGCGGGCGACGCGGTCGAGCGTCTGCCCGAGCTCGTCGATCGGCCGCCGAGGCGGCGGGGCGATCGGGTGGGCGAACGTCGCTTCGAAGAGCGTCCCCTGCGGGTCCTCCTTCGCGACGAGCGAGACGAGGTCGAGGTCCCCCGGATGAAGATCGTCGCGGAGTGGATAGACGAGCGAGCCCGACCCGTGGTCGTCGCCGCGCGGATCGGTCAGCCGGAAGATGTCGCCGGCCCCCCGGGAGCGGCGCGGCGCGAGGTTCGCCGCCGCGAACAGGGCGAATACGAGGAGAGAACGTCGGCGCATGATTTTCCTCCGGCTCGAAGAACGGCCCGGCGGCCGAAGCCGCCGGGCCGACGAGTGAAACCCTATCAGAACGCCACTTTCAGCCACGCCTTGAGACGCTGCTGATCGAAGTCGCGGGAGAGCAGGCTGTTCCATCCGCCGAAACGGCCCGTGAATCCCGGGGAGTTGAGCGGAACGTTGTGGTTCTTCGAGATGTCCGCATCCGCGTACTGGACGACGTATCCGCCGCCGAAGTTCGGGTCGAAAGTCCCGAAGTTGTACTGGTACTCGAAGTGGAGCTCGTAGCCCGGACCGAGCACGTAGAGCGACCGCAGGGTCAGCATGTTCTTGTGGTGCTTTCCGGCGGCCATCTCGTGGAGGTTGTACGCCTGGAACGCCGTGTTGCCGTCCTTCAGATCCACGTCGTACCGGTCGTAGTTGAGATTCGCATAGAGCTCGTCGGTCAGCTGATAGCCGACTCCGAGGGAATACGCCCAATACTTCATGTCCCGGTCGTCGTCGGAGAGGCTGTCGAACGGCTTCCACTTGTAGCCGGTTTCGGTCGCCCCCGTCACGGGGTTGGTCACGGTGATCACGGGCGGGTTCCCGTAGAGGCTCGACGACGAGTTGCCCGGAGAATAGAAGTTCTGGTTCCCCGCGCAGGCGGCGCCGGCCCCGGGGCAGTCGCCCGGCTGATAGGGCAGGAACCTCGCGCTGTTCATCCGGTTGTCGGTTTCCTTGAGGTACTTGACGCGGCCGGTGAGCTCGAGCCCTTTCCCGACGGGAGCGACGTATTTCGCGTGCAGCGCGAGGAGATCGGTCTTCTTGTCCTGGAACGGAACGTACCCCGTCTCGAACCCGCCGATGCCCGCATCGGAATCGAAGCCGGGATACAACGTCGCGGAGATGGCCCGAGACGGAGTCCCGTACGCCTGCCAGTTCGTGTCGTAACCGAGGTGCGTGTATTCGGCGGAGAGATCGACCGGGCCCGCCGAGAACTTCGGGACGATCGTGATTCCCTTCCAGCCGATCGACGATTCGGCCATCGGCTCGTCGAAATCGCTGAACTGGTTGTCGACGTTGATCGTCGCGAGCTGCTGAGCGGTGCCGTCCCATCCTCCGTACATCGAGGGCCGGCCGATCGTGTTGAACACGCCGTAGGCGGTGTTGCCGGGGCCCGGCTGCATCCATGCGGCGTCATGGCCTTCCGTCAACAGAACGTCGTTCTCCCGGCGGGCCGCCATGAGCGACGAATAGTTCGCGCCGAGGAAGAATCCCTCGAGGTTGAACGAGAGCCCGATGCCGAAAGGATCGTTGACGTCGACGTCCGCCTTCCAGCTGTTGCCCTTGTGCGAGCCGAGGAGGACCGGCGAATAGGCGCCGAGTCCGGAGCCGTAGTTCGCGCCCGCGAGAACGGGGTCTGCAAAGGACGACGAACGATAGAACGCCCCGCGGATGTCGACGATCGATGCCGGATGGATCCCGACCCTCGCGCCGACGACCGTGTTGTGGAACCGCGTCCGCAGGTTCCGGCCGTTGTCGACGTTGTTGTCGCCCGCGTCGATCTCCTGGTCGTTGACCCACTGGAAGATCCCGCCGAAATCGACCTGCTGGGACGCCCGGTACTTGATCTGGGCGCCGTAGGCAGCGTCGGAAGCGGTCCAGTTGCCCGTGGTGAACCCGGGGCCGGCCCACAGGCGCGGTAGCGAGATACGGATTGCGTCCCAGGTCAGCTTGTGATTCGCCGCCGATCCCTGGAAGAGGAGCGCCTTCGCATTGTCGCGGTCGATGTAGCGGATCTGGCCGATCACGAACGGGTCGAACTGTCCGAGGTCGTTCGAGCCGACCGTGACGGCGTCGATCCACTTGTAGCCCGGGGTCATCAGGACCTGTGCGCCGCGGAACTGAAGGTAGTCGGACGAGCGGGGATCGAACTCTCCGCAATTGCCGGACGTGCAGCTCCCCGGACCCGGAGGCGTGTTGCCGTTGTTGAACCCGAAACCGCCGTAGTTCGTCCAGAAGTTCTGGTTGAAGCGGCTCTCGAGCCGGAACGTGAACGACACCTTGTTGTTGAGCTGG
>Ga0075276_10000497_pt1 | contig 10080 bp, 11 predicted proteins | sample SF_Rice_5C_80N_4_FD_69770 | JGI IMG/M metagenome (GOLD analysis project Ga0075276, IMG submission 69770) | Rice paddy soil microbial communities from Twitchell Island, California, USA - SF_Rice_5C_80N_405 | ecosystem: Environmental > Terrestrial > Soil > Paddy field/soil | place: USA: Twitchell... | reverse complement strand
GACCTCGATCCGTCGCCCGACGTCGGCTTCCCGGAGACGGTGCAGGTCGCGCTCATCGTCAGGCAGGCTCTCGAGGCACTCGGTCTGCAGTCGTTCCCGAAGACGTCGAGCGCGGACGGCATGCACGTGCTCGTCCCGGTGGAGCGGCGTTACACCTACGACGACACGCGCGAGTTCTGCGAGATCGTCGCCGGCGCGATCGCCCGCGCGCACCAGGGCCTCGCGACGACCGAGTGGTCGAAGTCGCGCCGCCGCGGCGTCCTCATCGACTCGAACCAGAACGGCGAGGGGAAGACGATCGCGTCCGTCTATTCGGTGCGGCCGCGGGCGGGCGCGCCGGTGTCGACGCCGCTGCGCTGGGACGAGGTGAACGAGAAGCTCGACCCGCTGGCGTTCACGATGGACGTGGTGCTCGATCGCGTTCGGACGCACGGCGACCTGTTCGAGGGCGTGCTCGCGACGCGACAGCGAATCGACAAGGCGCTGAACGCGCTGCGCCGTTAGCCCAGCCCCTCCGGGTGGCCGACCGCGCCGAGCTCGACGACGTCGCGCTTGAAGAGGAGCGACGTCGTCCAGTCGGTGACGACGCGGAGCTTCCGCGACCAGAGCGGAAGCTGGTACAGGTGGTACGTCCGCGTCACCCACCACCCGGTGAACCCGCGCAGCCGGATGCCGAGCACGTCGGCGATCCCCTTGTAGCGGCCGAGCGTCGCGACCTGGCCGAGCATCCGATAGCCGTACGGCTGCGGGTCGCCCTCGATGTTCTTCGCGAGCCGTCGCGCCTGCCGCAGCGCGTGCTGGCACGTCGGCGGGTCGGGCAGCTCCGCCCGCGTGTTCGGGACCCGTGCGCAGTCGCCGAGCGCCCACACGTGCTCGGTGCCGCGAACGCGCAGCACCTCGTCCACCTCGACGCGGCCGCGCTCGTCCAGCGGCACGCCGAGCTCCGCGACCAGCGGATGGGGGCGCACACCGGCCGTCCACACGAGCGTGCGGCTGGGGATGACGGTGCCGTCGCCGAGCGCGACCTCCGTGCCGGATACCGACTGGAGTGTCGTTCCCACGTGGATCTCGACGCCGCGTCCCGACAGCTCGTGCGCGGCGTACTCGCCGAGCCGGCTCGGGATCTCCGGAAGGATCTTCGGCGCGGCGTCGACGAGCACCCAGCGCCGCGGCACGTCGCGCAGCCGCGGGTAGAAGCGCGCCGCGTCGTCGAGCAGGTCGGACAGCTCGGCGAGCGCCTCCACGCCGGCATAGCCGGCGCCGACGAAGACGAACGTGAGTCGGCGGGCGCGCTCCGCCTCGTCCTCATCGGCATCGGCCGCCTCGAGCTCGCGCAGGACGTGATTGCGCAGGTTGATCGCATCCGGGAGCGACTTGAACGAGAGGCCGTGCTCGAGCAGCCCGGGCACGGGGACGGTGCGCGGCACCGCGCCCAGCGCGAGGACGAGCTCCTGCCAGTGGATCGTTCGCTCCCCGGCGTCTGTCGCGACAGTCGCCGTCCGCGCCCCGACATCCACGGCTTGCGCCCGGCCGAGCAGAAGCTCGGCGTGCGGGCACATGACGCGCAGCGGCACGACCGTGTGCCGCGGCTCGATCGTCCCGGAGGCGGCTTCGGGCAGGAGCGGCGTGTACAGCATGAAGTTCTCCGGGCTGGCGATCGTCGCCCGCCGCGCTCGGAGGAGCCGCGCGACATAGGCGCCGGCGAACCCGCCGCCGAGGATCAGGACGTCACGCTCTAGGATCGCGGTCATGCTGCAAGTCTCCGTGATCGGGAGCGGCCCGGAGCACGAGCGGCGCGCCGAGGAGGTCGGGCGCCTGCTGGCGGAGCGGGGCGCCACCGTCGTCACCGGCGGGCTGGGCGAGGTCATGGCGGCCGCCGCCCGAGGCGCGAAGGCAGCCGGCGGCTCGACGATCGGGATCCTCCCCGGCGAGATCCGGGCGGGAGCGAACGAGTGGATCGACCACGTCGTCGTCACCGGGATCGGCCACGCGCGGAACCTCGCCGTCGTCGCGTCGGGCGACGCGGTCATCGCCGTCGGCGGGAAGTACGGGACGCTCGCCGAAATCGGGCTCGCGCTCACGCTCGGGCGTCCGGTGGTCGTGCTCGAACCGGGCTGGGACGTCGACGGCGCGCTGCGCGCCGCCACGCCGCAGGACGCCGTCGACCTGGCGCTCGCGGCCGTTGCATAGGCCGCCCGGCACGCAGAAGCCGCGCCGTTTCCGGCCGCGCTTCCACTGGGAGCTGCTCGCCTGCGGCGTGTCGGGCCACGAGCTCGTCGGTCTCGACGCGGCGCGGCTTCGGCCGGAGGACGCCGTCTTCGCGATCGAGCGAGACGGCCTGCGCTGGTACCGCTGCCTGCGCTGCGACTCGTGGCTGCCGCTGCCGCCGCCCGAGCAGCCGGCGCGTGAGGAGCCGCCGGCGCGGGAGGAGATCGAGCTGCCGCTCCGCGGGAGGGCCCTGCGCGACAAGGTCGTCCTCCGGATCATCGCGATCGACCGCGGGATCCACTTCGTCGTGCTCGCGCTCCTCGCCGTGGCCATCTTCCTCTTCGCCGGGCACGAGCTCGCGCTGCGCACGGTCTACTTCCGCATCGTCAACGCGGTGCAAGGAGGGGCGAGCGCGCACACGTCCGGCGGGCACGGCTTCCTGCACTCGCTCGAGCACGTGTTCACGCTGCGCACGCGGACGCTCTACCTGCTCGCCCTCGGCGCCGCCGCCTACGCCGCGCTCGAAGGGGTCGAGGCGGTGGGCCTCTGGCTCCAGAAGCGGTGGGCCGAGTACCTCACCTTCGTCGCCACCGGTGTGTTCCTGCCGTACGAGGTGTACGAGCTGTCGCGCTCGGTCTCGCCGTTGAAGGTCGCGGCGCTCGTCGTCAACGTCGCGATCGCGGCGTACCTGCTGTACGCGAAGCGCCTGTTCGGCCTGCGCGGCGGTCCGATGGTCGACGACGACGTCGGCTGGGACGTGCTAGAGCGAACCGCGCCGGCCGCGTAGGAACGCTCGCTCGACGTCGCTTGGCGCGAGCTCGATCGCGCGGTCATAGGCGGCCTTCGCGTCGCTCTTGCGCTCGAGCCGCAGCAGGAGGTCTGCGCGCGTCGAGTGCAGGAGGTAGTAGTCGTCGAGCCCTTCTATCCGCTCCACGAGAGCGAGCCCGGCGCCCGGCCCGTCCGCCATCGCGACCGCGACGGCTCGATTGAGCTCGATCACCGGAGAGGGCTCGAAAGCCGACAGCGCGCGATACAGGTTCGCGATCGCCGCCCAGTCGCGGTCCGCCTCGACGTGGTGAGCGGCGATGGCCGCCTGCAGCTGGTACGGCCCGGCCGCGCGGAGCGCGGTGGCCCGACCGAGCGCGCGGCGTCCCTCGTCGATCTCGTCCTCGTCCCACAACGATCGGTCCTGCTCGGCGAGGAGCACGAGCTCGCCGTTCCGCACGCGCGCGTCCCGTCGCGCGTCCTGGAGGAGCAGGAGCGCATGCAGGCCGTGCACCTCCGCCTCGTCCGGCATGAGCGTCGCGAGGACGAGCGCGAGCCGCAGCGCCTCCGCGCACAGGCTGCGGCGGACGGGTGGCCCGTAGCCGGCGTTGAACACGAGATAGACGACGCGCAGCACCGCCGCCAGCCTCTCCGGCAGGAGCCGGTCGGGCGGGACGCGGAACGGGATGCCGGCGTCGCGGATCTTCCGCTTCGCGCGTACGAGCCGCTGCGCCATCGTCGGTCCCGGGACGAGGAACGCACGTGCGATCTCCTCCGTCTTCAACCCGCCGAAGAGGCTCAGCGTCAGCGCCACCTGCGACTCGGGCGCGAGCGCGGGGTGGCAGCAGAGAAAGATCAGCTCGAGGCGCTCGTCGGGGATCACGCCGTCCTCCGCGGCCGGGAGCTCCTCGAGGCGCGCGAGCAGCTCGGTCCTCCGCCGTTCCCGGCGGATGCGGTCGATCGCGCGGTTCCGGGCGACGGTGACGAGCCAGCCGGCGGGGTTCGCCGGCGTTCCATCACGGGGCCAGCGCTCGACCGCGACCGCGACCGCGTCCTGCAGGGCGTCCTCGGCGAGGTCGGGATCGCCGAGGACGCCGATGAGCGCGGCGAGCACACGCCCGTGCTCGGCGCGGAAGACCTCCTCCAGCTCCGCTATGCCTCCACCTCGGCCGGGCGCATGACGACGGGGCGCACCTCGATGTGGCCGTAGCGGGCGGAGGGGATCTTCGCCGCCCACTCGAGCGCCTCATCGAGGCTCTCGGCCTCGATGAGGTAGTAGCCGCCGAGCGTCTCCTTCGTCTCGATGAACGGGCCGTCGGTGACGAAGGTCTCGCCGTCACGGACGCGCACCGTCGTCGCCGTCTCGACCGGCTGCAGCTGGTTCGCGCCGACGAACGAGCCCGATGCGCGGAGCGCCTCGGTGAAGGCCATGTACTCCGGCATGAGGTCCTCGCCGACGCTCGACGGGTCGTCGTTGATGAGGAGCAGGTACTGCATGTATTCCCTCCTTGGGATCGCTGACGACTGTATGACGAACGGGTCAGCCCGATTTCGACATCCGGGTCAAGAGCGTCAGCGCGCCTTTCTTGTCGAGGTACTCGTTCAGGTTGCCGCATTTCGGGCTCTGGACGCAGGAGGGGCAGCCCTGCTCGCAGGGACAGCCCGCCAGGAGCCGGACGGTGTCGCCGACCCAGCCCTCGAACTGCTCGAACCCCCGCTCCGTGAGGCCGACCCCTCCGGGGTGGCCGTCGTAGACGAAGACGGTCGGCGCGCCGGTGTGCTCGTGGAAGTTCGTGGACAGCCCGCCGATGTCCCACCGGTCGCACATCGCCCACAGCGGCAGCATCGCGATCATCGCGTGCTCCGCCGCGTGCAGTGACGAGAGCAGCGTCGGCATCGTCTCGATCCCCTCGAGCTGGCGCTCGCTCGGGACATACCAGACCGCCTCCGTCTCGAACGTCGTCGCAGGCAGGTCGAGCTGCACCGTCGCGATCGTAGCCTGGTCGCGGATCCCCTTTCGCTGGTAGGCAACGACCTGCTCCGTGACGGAGACGCGTCCGAACGTGAGCGTCAGGCCGAGCCGCCGCTCCGCACGCAACGGCTCGTCCACGTCCGTCGACGTCTCCTTCTTGACCTGCGTGTACCAGTCGCCCGTGAACGGCTCGACGATCGCGTGGCGTGCGGCGACATCGAGCTCGCGCACGAGCCACGGCTCGCCCAGGTGGAGGTACACGGCGCCGTCGTGCACGGTCGAGCACGCGCGCTCGCGCTCGACGATCCCGAGGAGCGTTCCGGTCGTTGCGTCGATCACCGAGAACGCGTCCGCGCTCGCGGAGCGCAGCGACGTGCGGGCGGCGGGGTAGTCCTTGCCCGCGTACACCCAGCCGCGCTTCGTGTGCTGCAGGTCGGCGACGTGCGGTGCGCGCTCGACGGCGGCATCGCCGAGCGTCTCGCGGTCGGTGTCGTCGACGGGCGCCTCGAAAGCGGCCGCCGCGAGGTGGCCGTCGAGGACGCGCGGGTTCGCGTGGTCGAGGATCGCCGCCTCGACCCGTCGGGCGAGGAGCGCCTCCGGCTCGCGCATGAAGTACTGGTCGAGGGCATCCTCCGAGGCGACGAGCACGGCGAGCCCGTGCCCGCGCCGGCCGGCGCGGCCCCACTGCTGGCGCAGGCTCGCAACCGTCCCCGGAAAGCCGACGGAGATGGCGCAGTCGAGCAGGCCGATGTCGATGCCGAGCTCGAGCGCGTCGGTCGCCGAGACGCCGAGCAGCTCGCCCTCGACGAGGCGGCGCTCGATGTCGCGCCGCTGCTGCGGCGTGTAGCCGGCGCGGTAGGGAGCGAGCCGCTTCGCCGTCGTCGCGGCGACGCGCTCGGCCGTCATCCGGTGGATGAGCTCGGCGGCCTTGCGGCTCTTCGCGAAGCAGATCGTCCGCAGGCCCCGGTCGACGAGCGCCGACATGATCCGCGCCGCCTCGCCCAGCGCGCTCGCGCGCAGCCCGAGCTCGGCGTCGAGCAGCTCGGGGTTCCAGAGCGCGATCGTCCGCTCGGCGCGCGGGGCGGCGTCGTCCGCGATCACCAGCGCCTGAATGCCGAGCAACTGCTCGGCGAGCTCGCCGGGATTCGCGATCGTCGCCGAGGCAAGCACGAACTGCGGATCGGCTCCGTAGATGCGCGCGAGCCGTCGTAGCCTGCGCAACACGTTGGCGACGTGCGAGCCGAAGACGCCGCGATAGACGTGCGCCTCGTCGACGACGACGAAGCGCAGGTTGTGCAGGACGTCCGCCCAGAGGTCGTGCCGCGGCAGCACGCCGACGTGCAGCATGTCCGGGTTCGTGAGGATGAGGTTCGACCACTTGCGCACCTGCCAGCGCTGCTCGCGCGGCGTGTCGCCGTCGTAGATGGCCGCGCGCACGCGCGGGACCGCGAGCCGCCCGAGCGTGCGCGCCTGGTCCTGCGCGAGCGCCTTCGTCGGATAGAGGTAGAGCGCGCGGTTCTTCGGCTCGGCCGCAAGCGCGTCGAGCACCGGCAGGTTGAACGCGAGCGTCTTTCCGGATGCCGTCCCCGTCGTGACCATCACGTGCCCGCCGGCCCGCGCCGCCTCCCAGGCTCGCGCCTGGTGCTCGTACAGCTCGCCGATGCCGTGCTTCGCGAGCGCAGCGGCGACCTTCGGGTGCAGGTCGGCGGGAAGCGGCGCCGTCCGCGGCGGCCGGGCGGGCTCGCCGGCGAGATGGGCGATCTCGGGCGCCTCGAGGAGGTCAGCCCACGACGACGGATCCATCGGCCTCCACGAGGATGGTGCGGGCTGCACGGACGGCCGTGAGGTCGGCGCCGGCCGGCGCGACCACGGCGTCGAATGCGAGGGCCGGAACGGCGCCGAGCACGTCCCCGGCACGCTCGACGGCCTGGCCGCGGAAGGCCGGGTCGGGCTCGACCACGGTCACCTCGAACCCCGCCAGATGCAGCGGCACGGCGTGGATGCCGGCAAAGCCGAGCTCGAGCACGCGTCCCGGAGGCGGTCCGAGCAGCTCCAGCACGCGCGGGGTGGCGTTCGCAGCCAGTGCAGGCGGCAGCTGGTCCATGCGCAGACGGTAACGTTGGCCCACCGGGGTGCCGCGGCAAGCGGCTGAGATCACACCCGTCGAACCTGATCCGGCTCGTACCGGCGAAGGGAGCGCATGGTTGCCCGAGCACTGACGATCGCGACGTCCGATTCCGGCGGCGGAGCCGGCATCCAGGCCGACCTGAAGGCGTTCGCCGCCGCGCGCGTGCACGGCAGCTCGGTGCTCGTCGCCCTGACCGCGCAGAACACGACGGCCGTCACCGCCATCCACGAGCTGCCGCCCGCCTTCGTGCGCGCGCAGCTCGAGGCGGTGTTCGGCGACATCGGCGTCGACGCTGCGAAGACCGGGATGCTCTTCTCGCGCGTGCTGATCGAGACGGTGGCGGAGTACCTCGAGCGCCATCGCGTCCCGCTGGTCGTCGATCCCGTGATGGTCGCGAGCTCGGGGGCGAAGCTGCTCGAGGATGACGCCGTCGACGCGCTCGTCGGCCGACTCTTCCCGCTCGCGACGGTGGTGACGCCGAACCTCATGGAGGCGCGAGCGCTCGCCGGCATCGACGCCCCGCCGCCCGAGCTGGCCGAGCGCCTGCATGCGCTCGGCGCCGGAGCGGTCGTCGTCACCGGCGGGCACACCGACGATGCGTTCGACCACCTGTTCGACGGGCGAGAGCACGTCGACATCCCGGTGGCCAGGTACGCCGTCGCGGCGACGCACGGCGCGGGCTGCACGCATTCCGCCACGCTCGCCGCGCTCCTCGCCCGCGGCGAATCGCTCCTCGACGCCGCCCGCGGCGCCGCCGAGGCGGCGTCGCGGGCGGTCGCGCAGGGTCTCGTCGAGATCGGCTCCGGTGAGGGTCCCGTCGACGTCCTGGGGGTGAACGCATGATCTCTGCCGGCACCACGCTGCGCGCGATGCGCGAGCGCAAGCCGCTCGTCCACCAGATCACGAACTACGTCGTCATGAACGAGACGGCGAACGCGACGCTCGCCCTCGGCGCGCTGCCGGTCATGGCGCACGCCGGCGAGGAGGTGGAGGAGATGGCACGGATCGCCTCGGCGCTCGTGCTCAATATCGGGACGCTCTCGGAGCACTGGGTCGAGTCGATGCTGCTCGCCGGAGGCGCCGCGACCGCGCGCCGGATCCCGGTCGTGCTCGACCCGGTCGGCGCCGGCGCGACGACCTACCGGACGAAGACGGCGTGGCGGATCCTCGACATCGTCGGAGTGACGGTGCTGCGCGGCAACGCCGGCGAGGTGGCGACGCTCGTCGGCGCCGACGCGGAGGTGCGCGGCGTCGAGTCGATGAGCACGGGCATCGAGCCCGGCGAGCTCGCGCGCGAAGCGGCGCGCCGGCTGGGCGTCGTCGCGTCGGTGACCGGGCCCGTCGACCACGTCTCCGACGGCGAGCGCGTGCTCGCGGTCGCCAACGGCCACGCGCTGCTGGCGACCGTGACCGGGACCGGCTGCATGTCGTCGGCGCTCACCGGCTGCTTCCTCGCAGCGAAGCCGGACGAGCCGCTCGAGGCCGCGGCGGAGGCGCTCGCCGCATTCGGCGTCGCCGCCGAGGACGCCGCCGCCGGCGCGGGCGGGCCGGGGACGTTCCACGCGCGCCTGTACGACGCGTTGTACGCACTCGACCCGGCCACACTCGACGAGCGCACGCGCATCGAGGCGCTGTGAAGGAGTTCGAGCTCCTCGCCCAGCTCGAGCGGCGCGGGCTGGCGGTCGGCATCGAGCACGACGCCGCGCAGGTCGACGGGCTCGTCGTGACGCAGGACACGCTCGTCGAGGGCGTCCACTTCCGCTTCGACCTCGTCGACTGGCACGAGCTCGGCTATCGCGCTGCCGCCGTGAACCTCAGCGACCTCGCCGCCTCGGGCGCGGAGCCGGTCGCATTGGTCGTGAGCCTCGCGGCGCCGAGCCTCGACGGCGCGATCGCCCTCTACGAGGGCCTGAACGAGCCGGGCGTCCCCGTCCGCGGCGGCGATACGACGCGTGCCGAGCGCGTGATGCTGACCGTCACCGCGCTCGGGCGTGCCGAGCGCGTACCCGGCCGCGCGGGTGCGCAGCCGGGCGACCTGCTCGTCGTCACCGGACCGCTCGGCGCCACGGGCGCCGCGTTTCGCGCCGGCAGGCTCGCGCGGCCGCCGCTCCGGCTCGACGAGGGGCGCAGGCTCGCCGCCGTCGCGCACGCGATGCTCGACATCTCCGACGGCCTCGGCCCCGACGCGCGCCATATCGCGGAGCGGTCGGGCTGCCGGCTCGTCGTCGATCTCGATGCGGTCCCGCTCGCCGAGGGCGCGACGCGCGCCGACCTCGAGTTCGGCGAGGACTACGAGCTGCTCGCCGCAACGCCCGACGCGCTCGGCTTCCCGGTCATCGGTCGCTGCGAGGAGGGCTCAGGCGTCAATCTCGAGCTTCGGGGCTACGAGCACTTCGTCTAGCCACTTGTCGAAGTGCGCCTGCGGCCGGAAGCCGGCGAGGCGGCCGATCGCCTCGCCGCCGGCGAAGAGCATCACCGTCGGGATCGACAGCACGTCGTAGCGGCCGGCGACGCCCGGATGCTCGTCGACGTTCAGCTTCACGACCGGAACCCGAGCCGCGAGCTTGTCGAGCACCGGTTCGAGCGCCTTGCACGGCTTGCACCACGGCGCCCAGAAGTCGACGAGCACCGGCTCGCCGGCGACCGCGTCGTCGAAGGTGGTGGGATCGAGCTCGCGCATCAGAGTCGGCCGGTCAGCGCTGCAAACCGTAGCTTCGGCACGCCGGCGATCGCTTCGAGGACGATCGAGCGGCTCATCTTGGACGTCCCGGCGAGCCGGTCGGTGAAGCGGATCGGGACCTCGACGACGCCGAATCCGAGCCTGATGGCGCGGTACGTCGTCTCGATCTGGAAGGCGTAGCCCCTGGCGCGGATCGCATCGAGGTCCATGCTCTCGAGCACTTCGCGGCGGTAGCACTTGAACCCGCCGGTGAGGTCGCGGATGCCGACGCCGAGGAGCGTGCGCGCGTACCACGAGCCGCCCTCGGAGACGACGCGCCGCGCCAGG
>Ga0075276_10000496_pt1 | contig 10083 bp, 8 predicted proteins | sample SF_Rice_5C_80N_4_FD_69770 | JGI IMG/M metagenome (GOLD analysis project Ga0075276, IMG submission 69770) | Rice paddy soil microbial communities from Twitchell Island, California, USA - SF_Rice_5C_80N_405 | ecosystem: Environmental > Terrestrial > Soil > Paddy field/soil | place: USA: Twitchell... | reverse complement strand
GCGTGCGTGCGGCGCGGCACTGAGCTGCCGCTATAATCCCGCCGCCATGCTGTCGCGCGAATACATCCGCGAACATGCGGACGAGGTCCGTGAGGCGCTGAAGGCGCGGGGGGCGAAGATCGATCTCGACCGCCTGCTGGAGCTCGAAGCGGAGCGCCGGCGGACGATCGCCCGTGTCGAGACGCTCAAGAACCAGCGCAACATGGCCTCGCAGGAGATCGCCGCGCTGAAGAAGAGCAAACAGGACGCTTCGGCTCAGATCGGCGCCATGCAGCACGTCGGCGACGAGATCCGGCAGCTCGACGAGGCTCTCCTCCGCGTCGAAGACGAACTGCACCAGATGGAGATGCTGGTGCCGAACGTTCCGCATCCGTCGGTCCCGGCAGGTCCCGACGAGTCGTCCAACCGCGTGGAGCGTGTGTGGGGCGAGAAGCCGGAGTTCTCGTTCGCGCCCAGACCGCACTGGGAGATCGGCGAGGCGCTGGGCATCCTCGACTTCGACCGCGCGTCGAAGATCACCGGGGCGCGCTTCTCGCTGCTGTTCGGCGCCGGCGCCCGCCTCAACCGCGCGCTGATCGATTTCTTCCTCGAGCAGAACGCGTCGCGCGGCTACACCGAGGTCGTGCCGCCGTTCATGGTGAACGCCGACTCGCTCCGCGGAACGGGACAGCTCCCGAAGTTCGAGGAGGACCTCTTCAAGCTGACCGACCGCGACTACTACCTGATCCCCACCGCCGAGGTCCCGGTGACGAACATCCATCGCGACGAGACGCTCGACTCCTCGTCGCTTCCGCGCTTCTACACCGCCTACTCTCCTTGTTTCCGCAGTGAGGCCGGTTCGTACGGGAAGGACACGCGGGGTCTGATCCGGCAGCATCAGTTCGAGAAGGTGGAGATGGTGAAGTTCACGATGCCGGACCAGTCGTGGGCCGAGCACGAGCGGCTCACGGCGGACGCCGAGGCGCTGCTGCAGACGCTGGGGCTGCACTACCGCGTGGTCACGCTCTCAACCGGCGACATGGGGTTCGGGTCGGCGAAAACGTACGACCTCGAAGTGTGGCTGCCGGGACAGAACGCCTACCGCGAGATCGCCTCGAGCACGAACTTCACCGATTTTCAGGCGCGGCGCGCGAACATCCGCTATCGCATGCCCGACAAGAAGAGCGGGTTCGTGCACACGCTGAACAGCTCGGGCCTCCCGGTGGGACGGACGCTGGTGGCCATCCTGGAGAACTTCCAGCAGGAAGACGGATCGGTCCGCATGCCGCCGGCGCTGCAGCACCATCTCGGCGGTCTGACGCGGATCAGCGCGTGAGATCGAACAGCACCCCGTAGGACAGATCCGTCGCGCCGAGGCGGATCCGATCTCCGTTCCGGAGCACCGCGGTGGTGATGCGTTCGCCGTTCACCCAGGTCCCGTTGCGGCTCTTGAGGTCCTCGATGGCGTAGCCGTCGGGGCCCAGGAAGATCCGCGCATGCTGCGCGGAGACTCCGAGATCGGTTAGGTGGATGTCGTTTTCATGATGACGGCCGAGGCGGTACTCGCCGTCGAGCAGGGGAACGGCGAGTCCGGCCTGGTCTCCGTTGGAGACGGTGATCTGCGCGATGGTCTTCTTGACGACGTCCTGATAGGCGTGCGTCGCCTCCTCGGAGACGAGCAGCTTCGTGTCGTCCGCCGCGTCGACGACGGTGGCGTCGTCGACGCCGGAACGGAACGGCTGCCGCTGCGTCTCGTCGGCCTCCGGCGCCGCGGAGTTCTCGATCAGCTTGTTGGACAGCAGTCCGTACACCAGGCGGTAGACCTGGAAAGCTTCGGTTTCGGTCTCGCGGCAGAGGTCCTCGAGTGTCCGCTGCCCGTTGATCATGAACAGCACGCGCCATTCGTCGAGCGAAAGCGTGATCTTCTCGGTGTCGGGACTGCTGACGACCCGAAACACCACGCCGCTGTCGGGGAGCAGACGCAGACATTCTTCCCACTCGTTGATCCGCCGCGCTCCTTCCATGATGAGGTTCGGCAGATCGATGGAGATGGTGACGGCGTTGACCGGCAGGTCGATGCCGTCGTAGAACCCGAACGTACCTCCCTTCCAGACGAACGCATCGTAGATCACTTCGGAGACCTGCACCTTGAGCAGCTCGTCGATCTGCGTGGCGCTGAACGTTCCGCTCTGCACCGCGATGTCCCGCCAGCTGCCGCCGGAGCGGAGCATGAGGTCATCGATCTCCTCCGCCTGAATGGTCGAGAGCTTTCTCTTGCGGATGAGCATCGGCCCGAGGCGCAGCGACTCGTCATTGGACGCGGCATACACCACGTTGCCCTCGCGGAAGAAGACGTACGCTTCGCGGCCGGCGTTCGTGAGCGTGAGCATGCCTGTCTTCCGCGTCCCATTGAGGAAGTTGAGGACGTCCGGAAGCTTGAACGAATCGAGATCTCCGTGCAGCGCGGCGCTCATGGTCGAAAGCCGTCGGGTCAAACCTCGGCGACCGCCGATCAGGATGCCGGGTTTCGCGATTTCCGGCAACCCGTCGTTTACAATCGGCCCGCCCCATGGACAGCCGATCCCGCCATGCCGTGCTCGCCGGATTCCTCGGCTGGACGCTCGACGCATTCGACTTCTTCGTGGTGGTTTTCCTGCTGGACACGCTCGCGGCGCAATTTCACGTCTCGAAGCTCTCGATCGTCAACACTCTGACGGCCACGCTGCTCTTCCGGCCGGTCGGCGCCCTGATCTTCGGCATGCTCGCTGACCGATACGGAAGGCGCGTGCCGCTGATGGCCAATGTCCTCTTCTTCTCGGTCATCGAGCTACTCTCCGGGTTCTCGCACACGTTCGTGCAGTTCCTCGTCCTCCGCGCGCTGTTCGGCATCGGCATGGGAGGGGAGTGGGGTGTGGGGGCGTCGCTGGCCATGGAGACGGCGCCGCGGAAGTGGCGCGGCGTGCTTTCGGGCATCCTGCAGAGCGGCTATTCGATCGGCTATCTGCTGGCCGCGGTTGCTGCGCGGTTCGTCCTGCCGTCGCTCGGCTGGCGGTGGATGTTCTGGCTCGGCGCGCTTCCGGCGCTGCTCGCGCTCTACATCCGCACCAAGGTGCCCGAGTCGGAAGCGTGGCGCGAACATCGGGCCGCCGGTTTCGGCGAGATGCTCCAGGCCATCCGCGCACACGCCAGGGGTTTCGGCTACCTCGTCGTGCTGATGACCTTCATGATGTTCCTCTCGCACGGGACGCAGGACCTCTATCCCGACTTTCTCAAAGAGCGGCACATCGCCGGCACGACGGTCTCGCTGCTGGCCATCCTCTACAACATCGGCGCCGTCGTGGGCGCCGTGATCTTCGGACAGCTCTCGCAACGCATCGGGCGGCGCTTCAGCATGCTCGCCGCGCTCGGCGTCTCGCTCTTGGTCATGCCGTTCTGGGCATTCGGTGCGTCGGTCGGCGTCCTGGCCACGGCCTCCTTCATCATGCAGATGGGCGTGCAGGGGGCGTGGGGCATCATTCCCGTCCATCTCAACGAGCTCGCCCCCGACGCGGTGCGCGGGCTGATGCCAGGACTGGCCTACCAGTGCGGGATTCTCGTCGCCGCTCCGACCAGCACGATCGAACACCTGTTGCGCGACGCTGTTGGTTACTCCTGGGCACTCGCCGGCTTCGAGCTCGTGGTCATCGTCGTGCTGGCGATCGTCCTGCTGCTCGGGCGCGAGGAACACGGCCGGAGCTTCCACTCCGGCGATCTGCTGATCGAAAAGGAGTAAACTTCGCGACGTGATGACCACGGAGCAGGTCCGCGGCCTTGCGCGCCGCCCCCACTGTCCGCGCTGCAGTCTGGACAAGACGATCGGACATGCGCTCTGCCGGCGGTGCCGCGCATTGCTGCCCCAGCAGATGCGCCACGACCTGGAATCGATTCCTTCGAAGGACGTGTGGAGCGTGGGCCGTGCGCTCCGAGCCGCGGCGAACTACTTCGACGTCCACTTCCAGTCGGTGCGGAAGTTCGGCGGCGGCCGCCGCCGCTCCTGACTACTCCGGCGGATTCTTCGCTTTGCTGACCGCGTCCTTCGTCTGCTGCGACGTCTGTTCCCAAGTTCGCGCGTCGGCGCGGACGATGGTGCGCTCGAGCGTCTGCTCGCGGCCGCCGCTCCGGTAGCGCATCCGGATCGTCATTCGGTTCCCTTCCATCGCGTACAGACCGTCGGCGACCTTCCGTCCCCCTTCGACCTCGATTTGTGCGTCGGGCGCCGCAGCAGGCGTGATCCGCACGAACACGCTGTTGCCCGGCGGGGCGAACGTCGCTTCGGCGTCGATGTGAGGGGCGACGATTGCCTCAGCGACCGCCGACGAGTTCGCGGCGCTCGGCGCCGCGTTCGCCATCTTCCCTTCGGCCACTGCGGCCCGGGCATGGAGAGCCGGCTCTGCAGCCGGTTGGGCGATGGTCTCTCGCTCTGCTTCCTCATCTACTTTCTGCGCCGGCGCTATCTTCGCAGGGAGAGCCCGCTCTTGCGTGGTCTTCATCGCAGGTTCCGTCCTCGACCCCATCGCGATCGCCGCTTCCGGCTCTCTCACAGCCGTATTGGAGCCTCCCGCCGACACTTCATTGCTTGCGCCTTGCATTGCGTCGGCACCCGGCGCCGGCACGGGAGCCTGCGCTCTCTCGGCCTGCCGAAACAGCGGCTCCCGCTTCGGCGGAATGCGGACGCTTGCTGGCGGCAGTCTCGTTCCTCTCTCCTGATCCTGTGAGAGCACGCGCAGGAGAATGAACGACGAGACGGCAAGGACCAGAACCGATGCGGCGATGCCCATCGACAACCGCAGCGAAGATGCCGCGCGTTGCGGCTTGCCGGTGGCATCGATGCGCAGCGGATCCGGAATCTCGCCCTTGATCCGGCCGGCCAGTCCGGAAGGCGGCTCGGGGGCCGGCGTGGCCCTCAGTTTCCGCTGCAGCTCCGATCTGCGGTTCGCGCTCATCGCTGGTCCTCGTCGAGTGCCGCCTCGAGCAGAGAGAATGCTTTGTGCAGCCGTTTGCGGACGGCCGCGCCGGTGATGCGTTCCATCCGAGCGATCTCCTTCACCGGCAGTCCTCCCCAGAAGTGCGCCGTCACGGTCAGCCGCAGCTCATCGGGAAGGCGCATGACGGCGGCGCGCAGCCGCGCTCCTTCCTCCCGCTCGCGCAGCACGTCGTCGGCCGCCGGCGAGCCGTCTTGCATCTCCGGCGCTTCCTCGAGCGGCGTCATCCGGCGGGGGCGCCGGATGGCATTGAGAAACGTCGTGTAAGCGATCCGATAGAGCCATGTGAAAAATTGCGAGCGGCCGTCGAATCCGCCGAGGGCTTCCCATGCCTTGCGATACGTTTCCTGCGTCAGGTCGGCGGCCATTTCGCTGTCGCCGCACATCCGGTACAACGATGCATGGACGGCGGAGTATGTCCGCTCGACGAGCTCTTCCGCGGCACCGCGGTCACCGGCGCGGATCGCGTCGAGCACACGTCCTTCCTCGTTCCACGCGGCGAGCACAGCCTCACGACCCGACGGCGGCACGAGCGGAGAAACGTTCTCCATGCGCATTGGACACCGCCTGACGAGGTTTTGAAACCACGGCTGCGGGGTATGCTAACGCAGATGAAACGGATGCTCGTTCTGACGCTGCTCCTTGCCGCCTGCAACCACGAGAGTTCGCAGGCGTTCCGGCACGAAGAGGACGTATGGCGCACACAGCGTCGTGCGAGCCTGACGAGTCCCGACGGCTGGCTCAGCCTCGTCGGACTGTACTGGCTGCACGAAGGGCCGAACGACGTCACCCTTCCCGCACACCCGCCCGTTACGCTGCATTTCACGCTCGACAGCGGTCGCGTGACCGTCGCCCCGAATCCGCGAATCGGCGCGGCGCAGCCGCTCGTCATGCGGGATGATACCGATCCGGAAGGGCCGACCGTGCTGCATGCCGGCACGCTGAGCTTCGAGGCGATCAAGCGGCAGGACGCGAGCGGCGACCGCTATGGTGTCCGCGCCAGAGATCCGCGGAGTGACGCACGGACGCATTTCAAGGGACTCGATTACTTCCCGCCGAATTCGAAGTTCCGCGTCGTGGCCCGCTTCGAACCGTATGCGCCGCCCAGGAAGATCCCCATCACCAACGTTCTCGGCATGACCAGCGACGAGATCTCTCCCGGCGCGCTCGTCTTCGACCTCGGCGGCAGAACCTGGCGCATCGATCCCATCCTCGAGCAGGGGACCAACGACCTCTTCATCATCTTCAAGGACGCCACGAGCGGAAAAGAAACCTATGCCGCGGCGCGCTATCTCTACGCGCATCCGCCCGACGCCAGCGGGAAGACGGTCGTCGACTTCAACCGGGCCTACAACCCGCCATGCGCCTTCACGCCGTACGCCACGTGCCCGCTCCCGCCTCCGCAGAACCGTCTGCCGATCCGCGTCGAAGCCGGCGAGTTGAAGTACGCCGGCGGGCATCCCTAGGGGAAGCTCTGAACAAGTCCGATGGCCGTCGCTGATGGCGCTTGGCGGTCGGATGCGAGCAACGAAGCAGACGGGCCGGCAACCGCCATCAGCCCTGCGGGTTGCGGGCGGCGCCGCATCGTCTGCTTCGCCGTCGCTGCTCGACGATGGCCCCGCATCGCCTGCGTCGCTCCGGCTCGCATCCGACGCGGCGGCGCCCGCAACGACGACCATCGGACTTGTTCAGAGCTTCCCTGGAGTCTGCGCGGCAGAAAATTGTCCTGCTGCGAAAGCGGATCAGCGGCCCAAATCCGACCGGATTTTCGGCGAGTCGTCCCCGCTACGCGCCTCAAGTCCGGCCGACTTTGGCCACGCTGCTCCACGTTCTCGCGTGCGGACATTTCTGCCGCGCAGACTCCTAGAGAAAACGAAGTGCTATGCGCGCTCGGCGGCGATCACTTCCGCGACGCAGGCCGTGACCTTCTTCGCGTATTCGATGTCCAGGAATTCGTTCGGCCCGTGCGCATTGCTGCGCGGGCCGAGGACCCCGGTGATCAGGAACTGTGCCTCCGGATAGCGCTCGCCGAGCATCCCCATGAAGGGGATCGATCCCCCTTCGCCCCAGGTCACCGCCGGCTTCCCGAAGAACGTACGGGAGGCGCGGTCGACTGCCGTGCCGAGCCACGACTCGACCTTCGGCGCTTCCCATCCTCCCGCCCCCTTCTCCGCCTCGAACGTGACGCGCGCGCCGTATGGCGGATTCGATTCCAGTAGCTCCTTGAGTTGATGGTCGATGTTCCGCGCGTCGAGGTTGGGCGGGAGGCGGATGGAAAGCTTCAATGCAGTCATGGGGCGCAATACGTTTCCGCCCTGCACGAGGTCTGGCATGCCGGCCTGACCGGTGATCGAGAGCGTCGGCCGCCACGTGCGATTGAGCAGCAGCTCGACCGGGTCGTCGGTCACCGGGCGCATTCCGGGGAGGAACGGAAATTTGTCGTGGATCGACGTGCCGAGGACGCGCGCCGTGGCGCGAGTCTGCTCGATCCGATTCGGCGGGATCTTCTTCTGCAGCCAGTCGGGGATCATCCGTCCCGTCTTCGAGTCCTCGAGGCGGTCGAGCAGGATGCGGAGGATGCGAACGCTCGATGGAACGATCCCGCTCGCGTCGCCGGAGTGCACTCCTTCGCTGAGCACCTCGACGATCAGATTGCCGACGATCGATCCGCGCAGCGACGTCGTCATCCAGAGTTGTTCGTAGTTCCCGCATCCGCTGTCCAGGCAAATCACCAGGCGCGGCGTGCCGATGCGGTCGCTCAGCAGGTCGATATACGCCGGCAGATCGGTCGAGCCGCTCTCCTCGCAGCACTCGATCAGGACCACGATGCGGGCGTGGCGGATCGACTGCTGCTGGACGGCGGCGATCGCGGAGACGGCCGAGAAGACGGCATATCCGTCGTCCGCCCCTCCGCGGCCATAGAGCTTGCTGTCCCGAAGGACCGGCGTCCACGCGCCGAGGCCTTTGTCCCATCCGGTCATGGCAGGCTGCTTGTCGAGGTGGCCGTACATGAGGATGGTGGACGAGGGATCGCCGGAGACTTCGATCATTAATAGAGGTGTGCGCCCTTCGATCTCGTGCGCCTCGACTTTGAGGCCGGAGATGCGCTGCCCTTCGACCCAGCTCTTCGCAAGCCCTAAAGCCTTGTGCATGTGTCCGTTACGCTTCCAATCAGGATCGAAGAGGGGGCTTTGGTTGGGGATCTTGATGTACTGCTCGAGTGTGGGGACGATCGACTGGTTCCAAATCTGGTCGAGCGTGGTGGTGGTGCTGGAAGGATCCATATCGGCCGGGGAGCATACTCCGGCTCATTGGAGTTTCGAAGGGTGTTTCCCTCTCGGCGGCGATCGTGATAATGTGCCAGTGCTAGCGCCATAATTACGCAGATGCTGGAAACGAATCCCGTCGACGCCGCCCCGGCTGTATCGGACATGATTCCGGTGGCGATTGAGAGCTCGGCCGCGCCGCAGGAAGGCGCGGACATCGGTGTGATGTATGCGGAGTACCGCGATCTGCTGCTGCACGTGGCCTGCAGGAAATTCCGCGTTCCGGAAATCGACGCCGAGAACCTGATCCAGGAAGTGTTTCTCGGCTATCTGGAGAACCAGGAGCGGGTGGAGAACGCGCGGCCGTGGCTGGTGGCGGCGGTCTGCAATGCCAGCCGCGCGTACTGGCGGTCGACGGGGCGCACCGATCCGCTGCCCGACGACATCCTGGAGCAGAGCGATCCGGTGAGCCACGGGCTGGCGGACCGCTTCGCCGTGATGCTCACGTTGCGGCAGGCGCTGCGATATCTGCAGCCGCGCTGCCGCGAGACGCTCTACATGCACTACTACGAGGGGCGGTCGGCGGTGGACATCGCTCGGGACATGGACACGACGACCCGCTACTCGGAGAAGCTGATCCACAACTGCCTGAAGCGGGTCCGCGAGATCTACTTCAGCATCACGACGGTGAGACGGCGATGATCATCGAGCAGCATTACGACGACGACGTGCTGATCCGGCTGCTGGACGAACCGCAGCCCGCCGATCCGCACCTTCCGGCCTGTAGCAGTTGCGCCGGAGTGCTCGAATCGTACCGCGACGTCACGGGCGCGCTGCAGGACGGCAGCGTGTGGGACGAGCGCGAGCTGTCCCAGGAGCCGAAGCCGCAGACCGTCACGATGTTGCAGGGATTTGCCGCGGCGGCAAGGGCGGAAGATGCCGCTGCCGGCCCGGCCGTGGCCAGGCTGCTGGCGGGGGCGCCATCCGAACGGATCGCCCTGCTCGAGCAGCATCCCGAGTGGCGCACGGCGGGTGTCGTCCGCAAGCTGCTCGATGCCGTGTTGAAGTCGGCCTACGTCGAACCGAAAGTATCGGCCGAATGGGCGGCGTTGGCGGTCTCGATCGCCGAAACCTTGTCCCCCGCACGCTATGCGGCGGAGCAGTGGCGCAGGACGCGAGCGTCTGCCTGGCGCGAGCTGGCGTACGCTCTGTACTACGTCGGCTCGTTCGCGGAATCGCTCCAGGCGCTCGATCGAGCGGATGCGATCCTTCTGGAGTGCACCATCTCCGAATACGATGCCGCGCGCGCGAGCCTCGTCCGCGCCATCGTCTATCGCGACCTCGAGCGGTTCCAGGAGTCGGTGCTCCTGGCGCAGCGCAGCGGGAAGACTTTCGCCGCGTTTGGCGATCACACCCGTACGGTCTTTGCGGAAATCGTCGAGGCTTCGGTCCTCGTGAGCCTCCGCAGGTTCAACGAAGCGCTGGTGATCAACCTTCGGGTTGCGGATGACGGATCGCTCGATGCAGAGGCCCGGGCGCTCGCGGCCAATAACTCCGCGCTCTGCTGCCGCGAGCTCTCGCGGTTCGCCGAAGCCGAGCGGCTGTACGGCACTGCGATTTCCGAGTTCGAGCGGCTCGGCCTCGTCTCTCAGGTTGCCAAGTCCCGATGGGGACTGGCGCGCGTGGTGGCTGGAGAAGGTCGGCACGACCAGGCACTGGCACTCTTCCAGAGAGTCTGTGCGGAATTCGAAGAGTCCGGGATGGCGCACGATCGCGCGGTTGCTTCCCTCGATGCGTCGGAGTCGCTCCTGGCGATC
>Ga0075276_10000495_pt1 | contig 10094 bp, 8 predicted proteins | sample SF_Rice_5C_80N_4_FD_69770 | JGI IMG/M metagenome (GOLD analysis project Ga0075276, IMG submission 69770) | Rice paddy soil microbial communities from Twitchell Island, California, USA - SF_Rice_5C_80N_405 | ecosystem: Environmental > Terrestrial > Soil > Paddy field/soil | place: USA: Twitchell... | reverse complement strand
TAGCGGAATAGATTCAACAGAAACCATTTCAAAGTTATGTAAAAGACCGGAGATTTGTCTCAGTGAATTATTAAACGCTAACGGCTTCGGCGGAGAAAGATTAATCAAAGAATTATTAACCGATCCGGTTTCAATGAACCAGGTTGAAATAGAATTAAAATATGAAGGATATTTAAAACGACAGGAAGAAAATATATTACGCCTGGAAAGATATGAGGAAGCAAATATTCCTTTAACATTAAACTATTATGAATTAAAGGGTTTATCTACCGAAGGAAGAGAGAAGCTAAACAGGATAAAACCTCGTTCTATTGGTCAGGCGAGCCGTATTTCAGGAGTTACACCTTCTGATATTTCTATTTTATTGGTATATTTGAGAAACTAATTTAGGGAAACTTATATGGTGGATGTTCAAGAACAATACCTTAAGGAATTACAATCATTTTATTGGGAAAACGGATTTACTCCTGATATAATGAAAGTAGAACGTCTTGCTTATTTTGCGGAATTAGTTGCGGAAAAAAATGAATCAGTTAATCTTATTTCGCGCCGGGATATCGGCAACATTATTGAGAATCATGTTTTTCTCTGTTCTTATTTAACCCGATACATTCCGGCAAAAGCCACACATTTTCTGGATATCGGTACAGGCGGCGGTTTTCCAGGAATTCCATTAGCTATTCTTCGACCTGAGCTGCAGGGAGTTTTAGTAGATTCGACAAACAAGAAGATAAATGCTGTAGAGGAATTTATTGATAAATTAAAACTCGGAAATGTTATAGCTGAAAACGAAAGGGTAGAGAGTCCCGAGTTTATCGAAAAATACAAAGACAGTTTCGACCTGATAATCAGCAGGGCCTCCGTTCCACTTATAATACTTTTCAGATACGCTCTTCCATTGATTAAGGAGAAGGCATATCTCGTAGCCATCAAAGGAGGAGACCTGGATACAGAGTACCGAAAAGCCGAAATGAAGTACAAATCATACATTAAGAAATCCACTATCTTTGAACTTTACTACAAACCAACAAATGTACGCAACCAGAAAGGGAAGAAATTAGTTTTACTGGAACTCTATAAATGAGTTCTTCTTCAGAAAAAAAAAAGTTATTTGAGGAAATAAGTTCACTGAAAACAGAGCAGCGCAATGCGGCCTCGATGAATATTGATACTGCCTCCGTAAATGAAATTCTGAAGATAATTAATAATGAAGATAAAACTGTTCCTTCCGCCATTGAAAAAGAAATTCCATATATAGAAAACGCAGTTGAGCTTATTGTCGCTTCCTTTAAATCAGGGGGGCGGCTTGTTTATTTCGGTGCAGGTACCAGCGGGCGGTTAGGAATAATTGATGCAGCCGAGTGTCCTCCCACATTCGGCACCGATCCTGAACTTGTGCAGGGTTATATTGCCGGAGGAAATGAAGCAATGTTCCGTGCGCAGGAAGGTGTTGAAGATTATGAAGAGAACGGCGCAGGTGATGTTGTTAAAGCCGGAATAAATAAAAATGACGTTGTATGCGGAATAGCTGCAAGCAGGCGGACACCCTATGTTATAGGCGCGGTTAAGAAAGCAAAGGAACTTGGTGCGAAAACATTATATATTACATGCAATCCCCGAAGTGAATTTAATATTAAGGAAGTCGACATTGCTATCTGTCCTTATGTTGGTCCTGAAGTAGTGATGGGCTCTACACGGATGAAAAGCGGCACTGCGCAGAAGCTTGTGCTGAATATGCTGACCACGGCTTCGATGATCAGGCTGGGCAAAGTTTATGAGAACATGATGATAGACCTTCAGATGACCAACAAAAAGCTGGTGGAGAGATCAAAAAGAATAGTAATGACAATTACCGGACTGACTTATGAGGAAGCGGAAGTCTACCTTAACAAAGCAGGCGGCCATGTAAAAACGGCCCTGGTAATGATACTGGCTGGAGTTGATTTAGACGAAGCACACAGCAGGTTAAAGAAGGCAGATGGATTTGTAAGAAGAGCTGTTGAAAATATAAATTAACATCCAAGCAAATGAAAAATTACACGTGGAGCTACGATAAAGAAAGCGTTCCTACTTCCATTAAGCTCGAATATGTTTTAAAATATGGTGATTTAGATGAAATTGCTGAAGTTATCGAAGAGTTCGGCATTGAATATTGCCGCGATATATGGATTAAAAAGATAATATCTGACAGAAGATTTAATAAATTAAATTATTTCCTTGCAAGGTTCATTTTTAATATTTCCTCCGATAGAAATATAATATTGAAGTTCCTGGAAGAAAACCAAAGATGGAGGTTCAAAGAAGTGAAGCCCGAACTTGCCAGAAACAAAAGTTAATCTTTGAAGTAACCAGATATACGATTTATGAAGACACCGGAATTTAATATAAATGAATCTCTGGAACCTAAAACAGCTGAAGTTCTAAGTTCTCTTTCTGAAATAGAGGAAATAAAAAACTTTACGTTGGTCGGCGGTTCGGCGCTATCTATTTATCTTCATCATCGCATTTCAGAGGATCTGGATTTTTTTACATGGCATCAAAAATTGGATGATGCGGGCATTGATCCGATATTAAAAGCAGCTGCCGCTTTATATCCGACAAAAATCATTAATAATTATTCTGATGGAATGGATCTTCTTGTTGATGGTGTAAAGGTTACATTCTTTGCCAATTACTGGGATAAATTAAAGCAACGTGAGCATTTATTAAATAAATCATTTATCGGCAGAATAGAATTAATTACTGCTATGAAAGCCAATGCACTTTCTTTGAGAGCAAGGTTTCGGGATTATTATGATTTATATGTAATTACAAAACAAATATTTGATATAAACAAAGTATTGGAAATTTCATTAGAATATATTCCGGGTATGACCAAAAAAATCTTTGCTATGCAAATGATATACACCGAGGATATAGATGATGAGAACATTAAACATCTTTATCCGGCGTACGATGTTTCCCTGACTGACATCAGAATATTTTTCGAAAATGAAGTAAAGAAGTTATTAGGAGCAGATTAAAAAACTTCATCCCTGATGCAACAAATGCGGACTTTTATGGTATAACATTATACTTTCTTCTATTTACTATTAGTTGCCAATAGCAATTAATAAGCAACGTTGATAAATATCCCGGGCTGGATAAATAAAACGGCGGGATTGCGGCAGTTACGGATTTATGATTGATATAGTTAAAGATTTTCTCAACACGAAGGTTATTAGAAACATCCCGGGGATAGCTGCGCCCTATACGGCCGAAAAAAAAATAATTTACGTCTCACCCCTGTATGGTTCATCAAAAAGTTTCCTCATAAACGGCCTCTCATTAAAGGAAAGCAGACTGGTTGTTCTGCTTCCCGATTCAAAGTCGGTCGACGAGCTGAAGGTTGAGTTAACTGTGCTGGGACTGGCAGATAAGCTTCTCGTAGTAAATGAATTCAGGTCGGAACCGCTGCAGGAAACCCTCACCGAGATCACCAAAAGAGAAAAGTTCATACTTATATCGACATACAGCATCCTGAATTGTGAACTTCCTTCCAAAGAAAAGATTAACGAGAAGACAACCAGGCTGCAGGTCGGCGGCAATCTTTCTTACGACGATGTAACAGAATATCTAAGTCTTCTTAATTACCAGAAAGATAAATTTGTTGAAGCCCCGGGGGATTATTCGCAGCGTGGGGCGATAATTGATTTCTGGTCGTACAGCGAGCATAACCCGGTACGTTTGGAATTTGATGGTGATTTTTTAGAGTCGATAAGGTACTTCGATCCGGAAAGTCAGCGTTCAATCGAACAGATCAAGGAAGTTACACTTGCCCCGTCATTAAGCTCAGGTGAAGATCCGCAAAGATATACTGATATATTCACACACCTTGATAAATCTTTAATCATTGCCTCCTCATTCGAGCTGAAAAATTTCAAACCTGAAAAATTTAATTGCTTCGCGGAGGTGAAGCCGGTCATAGCAGCAGACAAACCTGAAGGCGAACCGGATGAGAAAACTTATCTGGATGATTTCCCTGAGGGACAGGAAGAAACGGAGACCGCACCGGATGCAGCAAATCATTCAGAAGATTACAAAAAGTACCTGGATATTCCCGGCGCAAAGTGGCTGATTGAAGAGGAGCTTGGATCTACTGATAATCGGATCGATGCCGGAATTTCAGATTCCCCCTCTATAAATTCAAATTATGAAATTCTGTTTAACACACTGAAAGATTATGCAGAGAAAAGTTACCGGATCATTATAACTTCGGAGAATGAACTGCAGACCGCAAAGCTCCGCGATCTTTTAAGTGAATTTAAAAAAGAGCTTGCTGTCTTAATTGATTCCGGTAAGGTGAGAATCGAAACGCTGGCTATCAAAAAAGGATTTCTTCTGAAAGAAGAGAAGCTTCTGATACTTACGGATTATGAGATCTTCAACAAACCCTACAGAACCAAAATTCCATCATCCCGAAAGTATAAGAAATCAAAATCGAAGGCATTTGCTTCGATAAAAAGAGGGGATTACGTAGTACACGAAGATTACGGGATTGGAAGATATGCGGGGCTCGAAACAATACGAATTGGTGAAGCAGATCAGGAATCTATGAAGCTTCAGTTTGCCGAAGGTGGTATTGTATATGTTAATCTCAACTACCTGACTCTTGTTAAAAAATATTCTTCGAACGATAATCTTAGTCCTACTCTTTCAACGCTCGGCACATCCGACTGGGTTAACACAAAATCCAAGACCAAAAAGAAGATTAAAGAAGCTGCCCGTGAATTAATCGAGCTCTATGCCAAACGAAAAGCAACGCAGGGATATTCCTTCGGTTCAGATACAGTATGGCAGAAGGAACTCGAGGCTTCTTTCCTCTATGAAGATACTCCTGACCAGGAGAAAGTAACCGAAGAAGTAAAATCAGATATGGAAGCAGAGAACCCGATGGACAGGCTTGTATGCGGTGATGTCGGGTTCGGCAAAACCGAAGTTGCCGTACGCGCGGCATTTAAGGCAGTACAGGACGGCAAACAGGCTGCAGTGCTGGTACCTACAACCATTCTTGCCGAACAGCACTATAATACATTTAAGGACAGGCTTACGCAGTTCCCGGTATCAGTTGAAGTTATGTCGAGGTTTCAGAGCAAAAAGAAACAGACAGAGATATCCGGCAATCTTAAGGAGGGGAAGGTTGATGTAGTTATTGGAACGCACAGGCTGCTCTCAAAGGATATTGCATTTAAGGACCTTGGGCTACTGATAATAGATGAAGAACATCGTTTCGGCGTGAAAGCCAAGGAAAAGCTCAGGTCATATAAAGTAAATGTCGATACCCTGACACTAACCGCAACGCCGATTCCGCGAACATTAAATCTTTCACTACTTGGAGCCAGGGATCTTTCAATAATTGCAACTCCGCCCCCGAACAGGCAGCCGATCTACACACGGGTTGCCGTTTTCGACATCCACAAAATAAAAGAGTGGGTGATGAATGAGATGCGAAGGAGCGGACAGGTATATTTTGTTCACGACCGGGTACAGTCGATTGAGAAGCTTGCCGGTTACATTCACAAGTACATTCCCGATATCAGAATTGCAATAGCACACGGACAGATGAAAGCAAGTCAGCTCGAAAATGTTATCCACGGGTTCCTCAACAGGGAGTATGATGTACTGCTTTCAACCAAGATCATTGAATCCGGTATTGATATTCCGAACGTTAATACGATTATTGTAAACCGTGCCGACAGGTTTGGTCTTGCGGAACTTCATCAGTTGCGCGGAAGAGTAGGGAGGTCGAGCCGGCAGGCTTATGCCTATTTCATAGTGCCCTCACTCAACGGGATAAACAAAAAAGCTCTACGAAGACTGCAGGCGATCGAGGAGTTCACGGATGTAGGGGCAGGATTTAATATTTCGATGCGCGACCTTGAAATCAGAGGAGCCGGAAACCTACTGGGCACAGAGCAGACTGGTTTCATAAACGAAGTAGGTTTTGACCTTTATGTTAAAATGATAAATGAAGCAGTAGAAGAGTTAAAATACCAGGAATTTAAAGAGATATTCAAAAGCCTCCCAAAACAGGAAGAAAGAACAGAGCCCACTATCGATGCCTACTTTGATATAGGAATTCCGAAGGAATATATGCCTGAGCAGATGGACAGGCTGAATTTCTATACCTCACTTTATTCAATAAAGGAAATTTCAGAACTGGAAGAGCTTAGGGAGGAAATGGAAGACAGGTTTGGTCCTCTGCCGGTGCTTATTAAAAGATTAATTGCGGCAGCAACATTAAAATTATACTCATCCTATGCATTATTCGAAAGAGTAATCATCCAGAGGAAAAATATATTTATAATCCTTCCTAAAGGTGAAAAAGAGGACTATTATAAATACCGGTTTGTAGAGCTGATGAGATTCATTATGGATAACTATAAAGACAGGATCAAATTCACTCAGCAGAAAGCAGTATTAAAATTCTCCATCCCGAATAATTTCGAATCTCCCGAAAAACTTCTTCAATTTCTTATCAATTTCAGCAGGGAAGTGATGGATTTGTTCAGGCAGCAGAAACCGGAGCCCTCAGCAGAGAATGCTAATGACCATTAAAACGGGAAGAGAACCAATTATATTTTTTGCAAATATAATTCCATTCCTTAACTGTGTTTACCAAAGTAAACATATGTTTACAATAGTAAATAAGTAATTTTTTACAGAAACATTAGATCATATCTTCTCTTCATTCAGCAATATCCTCAGAGTTTTACAACATTTTAATAAAGGTTGACCGGAAGAGAGATCAGCCGCAATGCCGGGATTTCACCACGTTCTGCATTAAATGCTTTAACAAATCTCGAAAACTTTAAAATTGTAAACAGGACAATCGGAGGAAGGTTAATAATATCATTAAAGAAAGTGATGTAATTTTTGGAAAATCAATAAAACTATTGCTATATGGTAAGTAAAAGTAACCGGGTTGAAATTACCAGATGGGGATTTTAAAAATTCACAGATGTGGCCCGAAATTTTTCTGAAGGAGGGCATGTTGCATATGAATTCGAATATCTCTTAATAATATCGGGCTTCCAAAAGCACAATGATTTAATTTTCTTCTTTCTACATTTCGTGGAGGAAGTTACAAGAACAAATCCTTTCTTTTTTTAAATCCTTACTTTTCTTGGCGCAAGAAAAGTAACAAAAGAACATGCTCTGCAAAAGAATTGCTAAAAAATTACTCCATTTCGCTTCGATAAATGAACCTGCCTGACCGGTAGGCAGGCTCGTCCCGATAGGAATCGGGACTCGGACAGCATTTATCGATTATCCCGCCCCTAAATTTTGGATATATAAGGCGGGATAACCGCTCCATTCTGTAATTTTTTCCCCCGCCTCTACAAGTTATTCTAAATTCAGGCGGGGGACCGCAATTCTTTTGAGGAGCAGACGAACCACGCATCATAGTTTCCCTTAGTAAACTAAAAATCAAAAATTAGTCTTAAATGTTATTTCGAATATCAATCTCTTCCGGAAGATGAGGAATTCTATACTGATTTAAATCGATATTCAATCTGGGCTAATAAAATTCTTAAGTAAACTTTTTCCGATAGGTTCTTTGAAGCGGTAATGCTCTCGAAAATGGCTGAAATCCCTGTTCGTACTAACATTAAAATAATAGTGAAATCTAAATTCTTTTTTGCTAAGTTTGGTCTATATTAAAGGAGCCTAGTGATTGAATTGCCCTTTTTGTAATAATCTGCTGGTTATTCTGGAGTTGAACCAGGTAGAGATAGATTATTGTACAAGCTGTCACGGTATCTGGCTTGATAACGGTGAACTGGAACTGCTGCTGCAGGATTCGAAAGAAAAAACTGCGCTGCTGAATTCCTTTTCTGAGAATAAGAATTCAGACGAGAAGATCATCAAATGTCCCATCTGCCGGAAGAAAATGGAAAAGGTTACGTGCGGAACAGACAACAAAATAACTCTGGATAAATGCAGAAGGGATCATGGCATCTGGTTTAACGAAGGTGAGCTTGAACAGGTTGTTGAAATGGGAGGACTTGATAAGCAGGATAAGATTATAGGACTTCTAAAGGAAATGTTTGCTCATAAATTAAATAATTAATGAGGTTAAAATGGTTATAGGAATAATTGTCTTAGTATTGGTTGTAATCGGAGTGCTGTATTTTGTTGGAAATTACAATTCGCTTATAGGATTAAGGAACCAGGTTAAAAATGCGTGGGCGCAGATTGACGTTCAGCTTAAACGCCGGCACGACTTAATCCCCAACCTTATCGAGACTGTAAAAGGTTATATGAACCATGAGCGGTCAACGCTGGAAAATATAACCAATGCAAGAAGCCAGGCAGTAAGTGCTCAGGGTGTCTCAGAGAAAGCAAAAGCAGAAGCGCGCCTAACTGAAGCGATGGGCAAGTTTAACCTGGTAGTTGAGAATTATCCTGATTTGAAAGCAAACCAGAACTTCCTTGCGCTGCAGGAAGAACTTACATCAACAGAAAATAAAATCTCATTTTCACGCCAGAGCTATAACGACCAGGTTTTATTCTACAACAATAAGATCCAGATGTTTCCATCGAACATTGTAGCAGGTATGTTCAATTTCAAAATGGAAGACTTCTTTGAAGTAGAAGATAAGGCAGAAAAAGAAGTACCGAAAGTAAGTTTCCCATAAGGCTTTACACATATTATGTGGGAATTAATTAAATCAAACCAAAGAAAGTCGGTCTTTCTTTTTACAGGGATGGCAGTTACGCTGATGCTTCTCGGCTATCTAATCGGAAGTACTTTCTATCCGGATGGGGGAGGAGTATTTGGTCTTTCCATAGCCATTATAATATGGACAGTCTTATCCATCATCAGTGTTACGGCCGGCAGTTCATTGGTGCTGTCAATCAGCCAGGCAAAAGAAGTAACCCCGGCAGTTCACCAGCAGCTTTTTAATGTAGTAGAGGAGATGAAATTAGCTGCGGGACTTCCAGCAATGCCTAAAGTCTATATAATCGATAGTTCTGCACTTAATGCCTTTGCCACCGGGAAAGACCCTTCACACAGCGCCGTTGCCGTAACAGCAGGTTTATTATCAAAACTCAATCGTGACGAACTGCAGGGCGTAATCGGTCACGAGATGTCGCATATAATGAACCGCGATACTAAGTTTATGACATACGCTGCAGTTATGCTTGGAACAATTGTAATAATTTCTGAGATATTTGTTAAGGGTATGTTTTATTCTGGCGCAGGCAGGAGATACGGGTCGAGATCAAAGAACAGCGGGGGACAGGCGCAGATCATTATACTTGCCATTGCAGTAATCTTTGCAATCTTAGCTCCTATAATGGCCAGGCTTTTATATTTTGCTCTATCCCGGAAGCGTGAATACCTTGCGGACGCATCTTCTGCAAGACTTACAAGATACCCTGAAGGGCTTGCCTCGGCTCTTGAAAAGATATCCGACTGCAGCGACGATCTTCCCTCTGCAAATAAAGTCACTGCCGCTATGTACATTGCAAATCCCCTCAAGAAAAAGGGGATGAAACTGTCCGACCTTTCAAGCACTCATCCGCCTATTTCAGAAAGGATCAGGATTTTGAGAGGCATGATGTACGGTGCAGGGTTCAGTGATTACCAGAAATCATTTTCTGCATTGAAAAGATCTTCAGCTGCAATTATCCCTGCTTCGGGATTAAGAGACGCGGCAGTTATTCCTCTGAGAGCTGCCGGGGAAGATCAGGCAGAACCACAGACTGCTGTACAAGAAAAAAGGAAATTGGGGAATATTATGATGGCGGTTAATGATTATTCCACCATTAACTGTGAATGCGGATTAAAGATAAAGATGCCGCCGGGATTCGGAATGAACCGTCCCGAGATTACCTGTCCCAGATGTGGAAGGAAGCACCGGGTGGAATCCGCTGGGCGAATAAAGATCTGAAAGCCATTTGAAGGGTTAAAACAGATGATTTACCCTTTTAAATTTATAAAAATTATCTAACCATAATTGATTTAATTGTTTTCCGAAAAGGCGAAGAATCTACAGTAAGACTATTTGCCTCCATTGTAATAAAATAAACGCCTGATGGAACTT
>Ga0075276_10000494_pt1 | contig 10096 bp, 9 predicted proteins | sample SF_Rice_5C_80N_4_FD_69770 | JGI IMG/M metagenome (GOLD analysis project Ga0075276, IMG submission 69770) | Rice paddy soil microbial communities from Twitchell Island, California, USA - SF_Rice_5C_80N_405 | ecosystem: Environmental > Terrestrial > Soil > Paddy field/soil | place: USA: Twitchell... | reverse complement strand
CAGGAAATCTGCGATGGTGATGCCGGACCAATGGACGACCAGGTGCTGAGCCTGCCCGAACGCAAGCCGGTCACGCTGCGGGTGGCGCGGGCGGCGAGGGTGATCGGCATGCCCGTGTCGCAGCGCGAGTGTCAGGACGCGCTGAACCGGCTCGGGCTCGACGTCACTGCGGGCGACGGCACACTCACGGTCAAGCCGCCGCCGTACCGTTTCGATATCGCGATCGAGGAAGACCTCGTCGAGGAGGTCGCGCGCGTGATCGGTTACGAGCGCCTGCCGGCCACCCCGCCCCTGGCGCCGATCACGGCGAAGCTGCCACCCGAATCGCGGCGCAGCCGGTTCGCGATGCGCCGGTTGCTGGCGAGCCTCGGCTACCAGGAAACGATCAACTTCAGCTTTGTCGAGGAAGGCTGGGAACGCGACCTCGCCGGCAACGAAGATCCGATCAGACTGGTCAATCCGATCGCCAGCCAGATGAGTGTCATGCGCTCGTCCCTGATCGGCTCGTTGCTGCAGGCGCTCAGGTTCAATCTGGATCGCAAGGCGCAACGGGTGCGGCTGTTCGAGCTCGGTCGCGTATTCATGCGCGACCCGTCAGTCGTCACGACCGACACGACGGTGCGCGGCATCCACCAGCCGATGCGCATTGCGGGCCTGGCGTACGGCGACCCGGACGGATTGCAGTGGGGCCGCCGACAGGCACCGGTCGACTTCTACGACGCGAAGGGCGATGTCGAGGCACTGCTCGTGCCGCGCACGGCGCAGTTCAGGCCGGCAACCCACCCGGCCATGCATCCCGGCCGGTGCGCCGCGGTGCTGCTCGATGGGCGCGAGATCGGCTACGTCGGCGAACTGCATCCGAAGTGGCGCCAGGAGCGCGACCTCGCCCAGGCGCCGGTCCTGTTCGAACTGGACCTCGACGCGGTCACGCAGCACCCGGTCCCGGCGTTTCAGCCCGTGCCGCGGTTCCAGCCCGCCGAGCGCGATATCGCCATCATCGTCGCCGACCATGTCACGCACGACGCCGTGCTCGAAGCGGTCCGGTCCGCCGCGACCGGCGGGCTGCTGCGCGAAGCAATGCTGTTCGACGTATACAAGCCGAAGCAGGCGAGCGCCGGACTCGCGCCCAACGAAAAAAGCCTGGCCCTGCGCTTGACGCTCGCGAGCAGCGAAGCCACACTGACGGACCAACAGATCGAGGCGGCCGTGCAGGCCGTGCTGGACCGCGTCGCCGGTCAGCTCGGCGCGCGTTTGAGGGGTTGATCATGTCGGCGCTCGCCGGAACCACGCAGCAAGAAGAAGGCATGGACTTCGCAGTCGAGAGCCTGGAAACGCCGGCGCTCACCAAGGCGCAGTTGTCCGAACTGCTGTTCGAGCAGATCGGCCTGAACAAGCGCGAGTCGAAAGACATGATCGACGCGTTCTTCGACCTGATCTCCGACAGCCTGGTCGAAGGCCACGACGTCAAGATCTCCGGCTTCGGTAATTTCCAGATCCGCACCAAGGCCCCGCGACCGGGGCGCAATCCGCGCACCGGCGAAGCGATCCCGATCGAGGCGCGCCGGGTCGTCACGTTCCACGCCAGCCACAAGCTCAAGGAGCAGATCCAGGGGAACGGCGCGGCCGGCGAGTGACCTGAAACAACAGTTTGGCTGCTGGCCGCGCGCAGGCTTTGCGCCTCGCGCCGGGTTAGAGTAACCTAACAGCTTTCTCCCGTATCGCATTGATTTTCAATGGAGAAAGCTCTCCCGGCCATCCCTGCAAAGCGCTACTTCACCATCGGTGAGGTGAGTGACTTGTGCGGCGTCAAGCCGCACGTGCTGCGCTATTGGGAGCAGGAGTTCACGCAGTTGCGGCCGATGAAGCGGCGCGGCAACCGGCGCTATTACCAGCACCACGAGGTGCTGATGATCCGCCGCATCCGCGACCTGCTCTACGACCAGGGCTTCACCATCAGCGGCGCGCGCAACAAGCTGCAGGAACTGGTACAGGTCGAGCGCGACAAGCGACGCGCGGGCGAGGTGATGCTCGAAGGCGTCGAGGTCATCGAAGTCGAAGACTCGGCGTTCGCCGACTTCGAGGACAGCATGCCGCCGGAAGAGCGCGATCTCGTGTCGCAGCAGTTGCTGCTCGTTCGCCGCGAGCTGTTCGAGATCCGCGAACTGCTCACCGCGACGCATTGATGGGCCGCGGCCGGTGTGCGGGGGGTGCCGCGCTATAATCCATCGCTTGTCCGGCGTGTAGCGCAGCCTGGTAGCGCACTTGCATGGGGTGCAAGGGGTCGCGAGTTCGAATCCCGCCACGCCGACCAACATTGACCAGCGAAATCAACGGGTTGTGGCCTTGCGGCGGCAACCCGTTTTTCCTTTGGCTCGGCTGCGTGACCGCGCGCTCGTTTGCACCGGCCGGATGGAACGCCCGAATAGAATCAGTGGCACGGGTCTTCCGGCATCACAGCAGCGCATCGCATATCCAGCATGGCCACCGTCGTCTTCGCCGATCTCGTCGGCAGTACCGGCCTGTTCGAGCGGCTCGGTGACGAGACGGCCGGCCACTTCGTCAGGGAGCTCATGGCCGCATTGGCCACGACGTTCGAGCGATACCGCGGGCGCGTGGTGAAGCTGCTGGGCGACGGCTTGCTGGTGGTCTTTCCGGATGAGGCCGACGCGATCTCGGCCTGCGTGGCCATCCAGCGGCACCTTCGGGAACACCCCGTGCGTGCCGGCGGCCACGAGCCGGTACAGCTGCAGATGGGCGTGGAGGCCGGCGAAGTCGTGGAGATCGGCGGCGAGTGCTATGGCGACGCGGTGAACAGCGCGGCTCGCCTCGCCGACCTCGCCGGCGGCGACCAGATTCTCACCACACACACCGTGCGCGACGCCTTGCCGCCGGCGCACAGCGCCCAGTTGCGCAGTCTCGGGGCGATGTACCTGCGCGGCAAGTCCGAGGCCATCGAGGTGTTCGGTGTCGCATGGCAGGATGAGGCCGACATGGACGCGACGGTGATGGGCGTGTCGCTGTTCAAGGAAACGACGGGCGCCTGGCTGGAGCTCACGGCGGGACGGCAAACGATGCGCCTGCAGCCGCGCGGCGAGAAGCTCACGCTCGGGCGCTCGCTTGCCGCCTCGCTGACGTTCAAGGACGCGCGGGTCTCGCGCGTGCACGCGATCGTCGAATGGCGCGGCGGGCATTTCGTTCTGAGCGATACATCGAGCTTCGGCTCGTGGGTGTACTTCGGCGGCCAACCCGAACCGCTCGTGCTGCGCCGCACCGAGTGCTACCTGGTGGGGCAGGGCGAGATCGCGCTCGGATGCGAGCGCGGCCCCCAGGGCGCGCCGCTCGTGCACTTCGCCGTCAGGGGCTGAGGGTTCGGCTCGACCGCGGCGCTCGACCGCGGGCTAGAATGGCCGCACCCAGTCAGGAGCGCGTTGACAGTTGTGAGTCTTCGAAAGCTTGGCCGCTACGACATCGTCCGCGTTCTCGGCAAGGGGGCGATGGGCATCGTCTACGAAGGCCGCGATCCCAACCTGGACCGGCCCGTCGCGATCAAGACGGTCAAGGTCGAGAACCTCGCGCCTGAAGCGGCCGCCGAGTACGAGGCGCGGTTCCGCACGGAAGCGCGATCGGCGGCGCGGCTGCAGCACCCCAACATCGTCAGCGTCTACGACTCCGATCGCCACGGCGACGTCGCCTATCTCGTGATGGAGTACATCCAGGGCGACGACCTGAAGCACCATCTGGACAGCGGCGAGCGCTATTCGCTCGAAAAGTCGCTGCACATCATCGACGACCTGCTCTCCGCGCTCGATTACGCGCATCGCCACGGCATTGTTCATCGCGACATCAAGCCGGCCAACCTGCTGTTGGCAGCCAGCGGACGCGTGAAGCTCACCGACTTCGGTGTCGCGCGGATGCAGGACGGCGAGGCAACGCGCACGCAAGGCGCGATGATCGGCACCCTGAAGTACATGTCGCCGGAGCAGGTGCAGGGCCAGAAGGTCGACACACGCGCGGACCTCTTTTCGGTCGGCGTGCTCCTGTACCAGTTGCTCACCGACCGCCGGCCGTTCGACGGCGACAACGAGTTCGCGATCATCCACCAGATCGTCGGCCATACGCCGCCGCCGCCGAGCTCGATCGATGCGCGCCTGCCGGCCGCGATCGACGGGGTCGTGGCGCGCGCGCTGGCAAAGCAGCCGCAGGACCGCTTCGCCACCGCGGCCGAGTTCGCGTCCGCGCTGCGGGCGGCGGTGAGCCACGCCGAGGACGCGACGATCGTGCCACCGGCGAATCCCGCGCGCGCACACCCTCCATTCCAGTCGGCCACCAGCCCGGGCACCTCGCCGATGGGCAACTCCACCGTGACCCAGGAGCTGGAACTCGTGTACTGGAAGGACGTCAAGGACTCGACCGATCCCGAGGACCTCGAGGTGTTCCTCGCCAAGTTTCCGACCGGCATTTATGCGGAGCTGGCACGGCGCCGGCTGCGCAAATTGGCGGCGGGTGCTGGGTTCGATCAGGCTGGCTTGAGCGACACGATACCGATCGGCGCACCGATCGGCGTCCCTGCCGCGGAGGGGGCAGTGGCGACCGGCGCGACGGATAGCGGGCAGCGCCTCGAAGTCGAGGCTTGGCCGGAGGAAGACACGCTCACGTTGCCGCAGCGGGGGCCGGACACGAGTCCCCCGGCGCCGGTCGATCTCACCATTCCGCTCGCGCCGGAGGATCGCCCGGCGGCCGACGAAACGACCGTCCCGATCACGACGGCTGCTCCAGCGCCTGCCGGCAAGCCGGCTGCGGCAGTTCCCAGAAGAATGTCGCCGGCTGTCCTGGCCGGCACTGCAGCGGTGTTCGTTGCCGGTCTGACCGCCCTGCTGATGATCCGGCCCGGCGGCAGCGAAACGCCGCCAGCGGATGCCGCTGTGGCCCCGGCCAGTGCCGCTTCCGTGCCGGCGGCCCGGCCACCAACGCCGATACCGAGCACGGAACACGTGGTCGCGCCGGCACCGGCAGTCGTCAGGCCGGTTGCGAACAACGCATCGCATGCACGCGCCCTCGCGACCCGCCCCAGGCACAGGCCACTGAAGGCGCCGCTCACCGCTGCTGCGGCATCGGCATCGGCAGCGGCAGTGCCCGCCGCCGGCAGCACCGGTGCATCACCGGCACCGGCGCCGCCCGCCGCCGTCGGACGCGACCAGGTGCGTGCCGCGGCAGCGGTCTCCGTGCGCGCACCGGCGACCAGTCCGGCCGACGTCTGCAAGGGCAAGGTGTTCCTGTCGCTGGAGTTGTGCCTCGCCGAGCAGTGCGGCAAGCCCGGGGCCCGCAATGATCCGGTGTGCGTCAACTACCGCGAAGAAAAGCGGCTGCGCGAGGAAAGCAGGTTCCGCGACTAGCGTCGCTATGCGATGACGAGGTTGTGCACCGTGAAGCGGCCGGCGCGGCGGTCGGCGAAGAAGCACAGCAGCGTCTCGCGCACCGTGCGAAACGCGATCTCGTCCCAGGGAATCTGCTCCTGCGTGAACAACTGTGCCTCGATCGTCTCGTGGCCTGGATCGAACCGGTCGCTGAGCAGGCGCGCGCGGTAGAACAGGTGCACCTGGCCCACGCGCGGCACGCTGAGCACCGTCAGCAGATCTTCCATGTCGATCTGCGCGCCTGCCTCCTCGACGGTCTCGCGGGCGGCGCCCTCGGCCGTTGTTTCGCCGAGCTCCATGAAGCCGGCCGGCAAGGTCCACTTGCCCCACCGCGGTTCGATGTTGCGCTTGCAAAGCAGCACACGCTCGCCCCAGTACGGGATCGTGCCGACCACATTGAGCGGGTTCTCGTAATGGATCGTGTCGCACGTCGGGCAGACGGCTCGCTCCCGCGTATCGCCGTCGTCGGGCAGCCGGTAGACCACCGCCGCACCGCAGTTCCGGCAATGTTTGATGGGGCTGCGCAGCATCGTTCGAGTGTACGGTGATTCGGTTTGCGCTCCGGTCGCGAACGGCTCGGATCCAGCGCGCAGCGCGCTTGCACGAGCAGCCGCCGGCGCGCGGCGCGCCACGGTCAGGCGATGCGCACCGCGAGTTCGGGCAGGCCCTTGACGCCGCCGACGAGCGTGTCGCCGGTCACGACGGCATTCACGCCTTCGGGCGTACCCGAGAAGATCAGGTCACCCGGCGCGAGCTCCCAGGCGTTCGACAGATATTCGATGATTTCGCCGATGTTCCAGATCAGCTTCGACACATTGCTGCGCTGGCGATCCTTGCCGTTGACCTGCAGCCAGATGTCGGCATGTTCCATGTCGCCGGCCTGCGCCGCCGGCATGACGGGGCCGATTGGCGCCGACTGCTCGAAGCCCTTGCCGATGTCCCATGGCCGGCCCTGCTTCTTCATCTCGCCTTGCAGGTCACGCCGGGTCATGTCCAGGCCGATCGCGTACCCCCAGATATGTTTCTTCGCATCGGCGGCCTTGATGTTCTTGCCGCCCGCGCCGATGCACACCACCAGCTCGATCTCGTGGTGCAGGCTCTTGGTGAGGCTCGGGTACGCCATGGTGCCGGTTTCGCCCTGGTTCACGACCAGGACGGCATCCGCGGGTTTCATGAAGAAAAAAGGCGGCTCGCGGCCGGTGAATCCCATCTCCTTCGCATGCTCCTCGTAATTGCGGCCGACGCAGTAGATGCGATGCACGGGGAACCGCTCGGTACGGCCGACGACGGGCAGCGAGGCGACGGGCGGCGGCGTGAAAACGTAGCTCATGACAACCTTTCTTCGTGGTGAAGCCCCAGCGCCTGGTGCACCGGCCGGTCGGAAAAACTGAACAGGACGCAGCCAAGCCGGGAACTCAACCGCGCAGTGTGCCATGACGGGACGACGAAGTGATCGCGCGGCCCGAACGTGAACTGCCAGCTGCCGGCACCGGACTCGATCGCCATTTCGCCTTCCCCGTCGACGACGCTGTAGACGGCGCCATCGGTCTGACGCCACGGCTTGCCCTGGAAGCCGGCGGGCAGCTTCTGCATGAATGTCGCCATGGTCGGCATCGGGAAGCCGCCTGTGGCCGGATTCACGTAGCGCAGCTTGACGCCATCCCAGTCGTCGATCGGAGCACCGCGTTCGAGCTGTTCCAGCGCCTCGCGGCTGCGCTCGTAGGGATAGCTGAAGATCGGCGAGGTCCGGCCATGCGGCGGATCTTGCCGCACCGGCGCCATGTTATGGCCGTAGCGCGCGAAACTCGCGCCTTCGACGCGCGTCACCACCTGCGAGCGGCGCGCGTCGTTCTCCGCGAAACCTGCATCCAGGAAGCGCACCATCGGGATATCGAGGCCATCGAGCCAGACCACCGGCTCGTTCGCCTCGTGACCGTGGTCGTGCCAGGCCCAGCTCGGGGTGATGATGAAATCGCCCGGATGCATGGTCGTGCGCTCGCCGTCGACGGCCGTATACGCGCCGGAGCCTTCGACGATGAAGCGCAGCGCGCTTTGCGTATGACGGTGGCTGGGCGCCACCTCGCCCGGCAGGATCAATTGCAGTCCGGCGTACAGCGACTGCGTGACCGCCGACTGGCCGCGCAGGGCCGGGTTCTCGAGGATCAGCACGCGCCGCACCGCTTCTTGCGCCGTGATCGCCTCGCCGGCGCGCATCAGCAACGGACGTACCTGCGCATAACGCCAGAGCGCCGGCACGCAGGGGCTGGCCGGCTGCCGCGGCACCAGCGCATGCAGCACCTGCCACAGTGGCGTGAGGTTCAACGGGTCCAGGTCGCGATACAGCTGCTCGCGAAGTTGCGCCGTGGCTGTGTCCCGAGCTGTGTCGACGGGAGGTGCACTCATATCTGTCTCCTTCTCGTGACGCCGAGCCGCTGCGCCCTGGCGGCGATCACGCGGCGCGCATCACGCAAACAGGCGGTCGGGAGCTATGCCTTCGTACATCCACTTCAGGCCGGCAAAACCGGCCGACTCCGTGCCGCCCTGGAACATCCGGTTGCGCAGCTCGCGGGTGACGCCGCTTGCGTGATAGATGTCGCCGTAGAAGCGCGCCGTCAGTTGCACGCGCCCCGTGCGCAGATAGCGGACCTGTTGATAGCGCTGGAATGCGGTCTGCACGTCGCCGTGCGTGGCGCGCAGCGCTGCGCCCAGCACCACCGCGTCCTCGATCGCCTGACCCGCGCCCTGCGCCAGGTACTGCAACATTGGATGCGCCGCGTCGCCCAGCAGCGTCACGCGGCGATCGGTCCAGTTCTTCACCGGCTCGCGATCGCACAGCACCCACATCTTCCAGAGCTCGATCTTGCCAAGCAGTTCGCGCACTGGCGGCACGGCGAGCGCGAAGCGCTCGTTCAGCTCCGCCGGATCGCCGAACGTGTTCCAGCCTTCGTCGTAGCAATTGCTGTGAAAGACCGCGACCAGGTTGAACAGCTCGCCACGGCGCAGCGGGTAATGCACCAGGTGCGTCTTCTCGCCGCCCCAGAGCGTGACCTCGTCGCTCCACAGGTGCTGCGGCACCTGCTCGCGCTTGAGCACGGCGCGATACGCAATATGGCCGGACACGCGCGGCTTGCCATCCGCGACGATCCCCTCGCGCACGCGGCTCCAGAGGCCATCGGCGCCGATCAGCGCGTCGCCATGCACGGTCTCGCCGTTCGCCAGGCGGGCAAGCACACCCGAACCGTCCTGCGTCACGGATTCGACCTTGCTCGACGTGCGCAGCGTCACGTCGGCCAGCGACTTGCATGCCGCGAGGAACACGTCATGCAGGTCGGCGCGGTAGATGACTCCGTATGGATAGCCGTAAGCCGCACGTGCCGCGTCACCGAGCGCCACGCGCACGACGCGCTCGCCCGTGCGCACGTCGTTCATGACCATGCCGGGCGGGAAGAAGGCGACCCGGTCCACCGCGTCCGCGAGGCCGAGGTACTCGAACATGCGAAAGATGTTCGGGCCAAGCTGGATGCCGGCGCCGATTTCGCCGAAGGCGGACGACTGCTCCAGCACCGTCACGGCGTGGCCGTCCCCGGCGAGCACGTACGCGGCCGCGAGGCCGCCGATGCCGCCACCGGCCACCAGGAAATGAAGGCGCTGCGTCATGGGTTCGAATCGGTTGCGCGAGAAAACGGCCATGCTACCTGGACCGTCGCGACCCGACGCGCCGGTGGGACGATCGGTTCGTGCCGCCGCGCAGCATACAAAAAGTTACGTGCTCGGCTGTTTGAGCTTTGCCCGGCGGTGTCCTTGAATGATGAGTGTCTCTCAGTGAAAGGCAAGGCGATGAAAAGACGATTGCAGATGAGGCCGGCGGCGTACGCGGCGGTGGCCGTCCTGGCGTTGGCCGGTTGTGCCGACATGGACATGGGGAACATGTCCCCGACGGCGCAACACACGGCGATCGGTGCGGGCGTCGGCGCCGCTGCCGGGGCCGTGCTCGGCGGCGATACACGCAGCGCCGCGATTGGCGGCCTGGTCGGTGCCGCCGGTGGGTACATCTGGTCCAGGCACATGCAGGACAAGAAGGCCGCGATGGAGCGTGCGACCGCCGGGTCCGGCGTGCAGGTGACGCAAACCGCGGACAACCAGTTGAAGCTGAACATCCCGAGCGACGTTTCGTTCGACACCGGCCGCGCCGACATCAAGCCCAACCTGCGGCCGATCCTGGATCAGTTCGCGCACGGCCTGTCGACGCAGCCGAACACCGAGGTGCGGATCATCGGTCACACCGACAGCACGGGCACGCCGGCGATCAACGATCCGCTGTCTGTGCAGCGGGCGCAGTCGACGAAGAACTACCTGATCGCGCGCGGGGTCGATCCGAACCGGATCATCATCGCCGGCCGCGGTGACCGCGAACCGATCGCGGACAACAGCACCGAAGCGGGCCGTGCGCGCAACCGCCGGGTCGAGATCTTCCTTGGCGAGCGGGCCAACATCGCGACCACGCGTTGATGGCGGCCGCGCCGGTGCACAGGCGGCCTTTTCATCGATGCGCCAGGCATGGCGCGCAGCGCCGTCACTGGCGCTGTCTGGCTCGCCTACCCGATCACCTCGGCCGACTTGGCAACGAGCTCGAAATGCTCTACGTGGGGCGGCTGCGCGAAAAACGGGCCGACGATCGCGCG
>Ga0075276_10000493_pt1 | contig 10115 bp, 9 predicted proteins | sample SF_Rice_5C_80N_4_FD_69770 | JGI IMG/M metagenome (GOLD analysis project Ga0075276, IMG submission 69770) | Rice paddy soil microbial communities from Twitchell Island, California, USA - SF_Rice_5C_80N_405 | ecosystem: Environmental > Terrestrial > Soil > Paddy field/soil | place: USA: Twitchell... | reverse complement strand
GCGAGGCCTACGTGCTCTCCACGCTCGCCTCGCTCGCGGTCGCATTGCTCGTGACTCCGGCGGCGGCATCGGTCCTTCTCACCCGCCGGGAGCGCATCCGCCCGGACGGCCGGCTCGTGAAGTCTTTGAAGACGCGATACGAGGCGATGTTGCCCCATCTCCTCGAAAGGCCGGTGCTCCTGGCAACGGGGGGCGCCGCGCTCTTCGTGTTGACGGCGGCGGGCGTTCCCTTCCTCTCGGGCGAGTTCATCCCGGCATTTCAGGAAAGCGGCTTCATCGTTCACATGGTGGGACTTCCCGGGACCGCGCTGGCCGACTCGGTGCGGGTCGGAAAGGAGGTGACCGCACGGCTTCTCCGGATTCCGGGAGTGGTCTCGGCGGCGCAACGCGCCGGACGGGCGGAGCTCGCCGATGAGGTCTCGGGACCGGAATCGAGCGAGTTCGATGTGCGCCTCTCGTCGAAGGTGAGCGACGTCAACAGCGCCGTCGTCGCGATTCGCCGCTCGCTCTCCGAAGTCCCCGGGTTCTCCTTCGCCGTGAGCCAGTTCCTCAAAGAGCGCATGGAGGAGGTCGCGGGCGGCGAGGCCGCTCCCGTGGCCGTCGTCGTCCGCGGGCCGGATCTCGACCGGCTGCGGGAGCTGGGCACCGCGGTCGGCGCGACGATGGGATCGATCTCCGGCGCGCGGGACGTCCAGGTCGAGCCCCAGACGCGCATCCCTCAGATTCTCATTCGTTTCGACCGGGCCCGGGCCGCCCAGCTCGGCGCGAAAATCGAAGATCTCCAGTCGGCCGTGAGCACGGCCTTCGAGGGGACGCAGGTGGCGGAGGTTTTCCAGGGCCAGCGGATCGTACCCGTCGTCGTCAAGTTTCCCGATGCGAGCCGACAGGACCTCGACGCGATCCGAAATTTGCCGATTCGCGCGGCTTCCGGCCTCGTGCCCCTTCAATCCCTCGCCACGGTCGGTATCGAAGATCTTCCCAACGAAATCAGCAGAGAGAACGGCTCACGGCGCATCCTCGTGACGTGCGCGACGAGTGGCAACGTCGCGGGTTACACGCGACGCCTGAAGAGCGCGCTCGATCGTCTCGCGCTTCCTGCCGGGTATTCTCTCGAGATCTCCGGAGACTACCAGGAGCAGCAGCGGAGCCTTCGCGAGCTCCTGCTCGTCGGCCTCGCCGCGATGATCGGAATCTTTCTCCTTCTGTTCTCCGATTTCCGATCCGCGCGGCTCGCCACGCTGGTCCTGGTGAACCTGCCGTTGGCCCTCATCGGCGCTCTCGGCGCGGCTTTCGTGTTCCGGATAACGCTCTCTCTGGGCGCTCTCGTCGGATTCGTGACGCTCTTCGGGATCACCGCCCGGAACGCGATCATGCTGCTGTCGCATTATCGTCACCTCGAACAACAGGAAGGCGTCCCGTTCGGTCCCGAGCTCGTGATCCGCGGCTCGGTCGACCGGCTCACTCCCATTCTCATGACGGCGCTGGTGACGGCGCTGGCGCTCGTGCCTCTCGTCGTGAGCGGGACCCGGGCCGGGCAGGAGATCGAGCATCCGATGGCCGTCATCATCGTGGGAGGCCTGCTGTCGTCGACCATCCTCAACCTTCTCGCCATGCCGGCGTTCTATCTCCGCTGGGGCGTCGCGAAAGGGACTCTCCCACCGGGTTCCGTCCGTCATCCGAGCGGGAAGGAGATACGGTAGATAGCGGGGCCAGGATGAGAGACCGCCGGCCTCCTGGGTCATTGCCGCCGAGGTTTGGAATGGGAGTCGGTCGAGAGGGAGGAGTGTCTCGCGGCGTCCGGGGTCGGCGCCGCGCAGCGACAGCGGGGCCGAGGTATACGCTTCGTCTCGGTATTCCGAGGGCGAGGAGCTTTCATGTCGAAAAAGAATCCGGGCTGCGTATTCTGTGAGATCGTCGCGGGCCGTGCGCCGGCGCATGTCGTGGAGGAGGACGAGTCGTCCCTCTGCCTGCTCGACATCAACCCGCTGTCGGAGGGGCACTGCCTGGTCATCTCGAAGAGACATGTCCCGTGGTGGCACGACCTGAGCGAAGACGATGCCGTCAACCTCTTCCGAATGGCGAGACGTGTGGCCCGCCGCCTCGGGAAGGCCTACGCCCCGGACTTCGTGTGTCTCTATGCCCGTGGCCGCCGCATCCCGCACACGCATCTCTTCCTGGTGCCGAGTCGGAAAGGCGACGTTCTCGACGGTTTTTTCAATGCGCTGGAGCGGTTTCAGGAATCGCCGCAGGACCTTGCGGCGCTCAAAGAGAGTTCGCGCTTGCGGGAGGCCGCCGACAAGATTCGTGGGGCCCGCCGGTAGTCGGCCGCGTCGCCGAGAAATACGGCCGCGTCGGGCGCCTCGGACGACAGGGCGGGGAGCGTTTCCCGGTTTTGGCGCGGAGCGCTTCATCGGCAATCCCCCGCCGGTCGTCCGCCGTGAGATGAGGACGCCGAGCAGCGCCGGGCGAATCCAGAACGCCCCGCCACCCCTGTCTGCTCCGGGCTCAGGACTCCGTCACGTGAGGGAGGGGTTCGGTCCTGTCCATGTGCCGGCTGTACTTGACGACGTTCACGTCGGAGATCGCGACGAGGCATCCCTCGGTGACGATCGATTCGAGCGCGTGGAGGAGGGCATGCACCTTTTCCTCGGTGTCGATGATCACGACCGAGATCGGGGCATCGGACGAGAAGACGCCCGCCTTGTGCCGCCGCTTGTGGGCGCCGTATCCCTCGATCGCCCGATAGACGGTGGCGCCCGCGATGTCGAGAGCCTTGGCGCGTTTCAGGATCGCGCGGTAGAGAGGCTCGCCCTCCCACTTGTCGTCGTCGCCGATGTGGATCCGAAGCATCTTCGCCTGGCCTTCGAGCTTCATGAGCGGCGCCTCCGTTTCCGATTTCTCCTCTCCCTTGATCGGGGAGGCCCTGTAGACGCGGACGGTTTCGACCTCGACCAGACCCTCGTCGACGAGGTCGAGAACGTCGGGCAGCACCGCCTCGATCTTCTCGCGGTGGTCGATCGCCTCGATGCGGATCGGCAGATCCTCGGAGAGGCGAAGGATGGCGGTCGTGTGCATGACCCCGTGTCCGCCGTATCCGGCGAGACCCCGGACGGCCGAGGCTCCGGCGATCCCTTTCTTCTGGAGGAGGAAGAGCAGGACCTCGTACAGGGGCTTTCCCCCGCGATGGTCCGACTCGCCAATGTAGATGACGAGCTTCCGAAACTCTTCGCCGTCGAGGGGCATCGCCTCACCTCCTCAGAACCGGACCGCCAGGCGGCTGCCCAGCCAGACCGCCAGGAACCCCACGATCACCGACCCGACGAGATTGACCCCGGCGAGCCAGAAGCCCCCTGCCGCGGCGAGCCGCTCCGATTCGTACTCGAACGTGGAGAAGGTCGTGTAGGCGCCGACGAAACCGACCGCGACGAAGAGCCTCCAGCGAGGGTCGAGGGCGATCCGCTCCGTGGCGATCGTCAGAAAGAGGCCGAGAACGAAGCTTCCCGTGACGTTGATGACGAACGTCGCCACGGGGAATTGCCCCCGATAACGCGACGAGATCCACCCGCCGACCGCGTATCGCGCGATCGCGCCGAGAAAGCCTCCCGCTCCCACGTAGATCCATTTCATTCGGCGTCCGGCTCGCGGGAATAATACAAGATTTCATGGGCGAGGGCCGCCATTCGGTCGAGGATCGGGTCGAGACGTTCCGCATACCAGTCCGGAGGCGGACCGTAGCGGCGCACCGCGCGGCTCTGGGAATCGATCAGATCGGCCCAGATCTTCGAAGAATAGGCGCGAAGCTCTCCTCGGACGTTCGGCGCGCGTTCGGGCAGGTCGAACCGGGCCATCAGCTCCCGCGCGGACGCCTCGAGCTCGCCGACGCGGCGTCGGATCGCCCGGGCGTTCCCGGCCGAGAGGGCCTTCTCGCGGGGTTGCTCCTCGTCGCGTCCCAGAAGGTCGGCGGCAAGGGAAGCGAAATCGATCACTTCGAGAAGAGTGCTGCGGAGAGCCTGGGCGTGGGGGCCTCTCAGCTCCTTCGGCGCCGCGCTCATGCCGGTCTCAGGCCTTCGACGAGGGACTCGACGCGGCGGAGCCGTTCGTCCATCGGAGTATCGGCGGCCCGCGAGGTCAGGAGCGTCTGCTCGAATCGCCGCGCGAGCTCCTCCTCGCCTTCGATCGCCCCGGAAAGGGCTTCATGGAGGAACGATTCGCCCTTCGTCAACAGTTCGAATCGCACGCGGCCGCCGTTGCGTAAGTAGAAATCTTCCGCCTGCCCTTGCGCGCGGCGGCGGAGCAGTCGCCGCGCGAGCCGGCGCGGCGAGTGGAGAACGAGAAAGTCGGTCGTGGCCTCGAGCTGGCAGCGCACGTCGACCGACGAGAAGTCGAACCGTGCGCCCCGCGGAAGGTCCGGCTGGGGTCCGCGCCAGGGCTCGGACAGCCGAAACGCTTCCCCCAGGGTCCGGTAGAGCTCATGCCGGAGCTCGTCGCTCTCCTCGCGGACGAGCAGCGCAATCGCGGCGAGCCCCTCGGCGAAAGATTGGGAGGAGTCGTCGACGAAGGCCCGGAATCGCTCGACGGTGCGGATCTCGACCATGCTTGCGAGCTCGCGGTCGTAGTCACGGTTCGGGAGCGATTCGAGCTTCGCCGCCGCGGCCGCCACTTCGTGCGGTATCTCGCGCAGCGCCGCCTTCTTGAAGAGCGCGAACGCGTCGTCGTAGGCCGAGAGAAGCCGATCGAAGCGGCCCTTCAGGACGGCCCGGCGGTCGTCGCGGCGGTTCCGCACTCGCGCGACGGCGTCTCGGAGAATCTCGATCCGTCTGCGCCGCTCCTCGTCTTCGAGGCGGGCGGCGTCGGCGGCGAGCCGAAGCTCGAACGCCTCCTCCGACGCCAGGCGCGAGAGGACCGTCCGGGCGGCCGCCTCCCGGGCGGCCTCGCGATCCTCGCGCAGGAAGCGATCGAGCTCGCGCCGGAAGCGCTCGAATCGCTCGTCGGCCCCGCCGCCTTCGGCCGCGGTCCGGGCCGAGAGCGGGAAGATCGCCGCACCCGAGAAGCCCTGCCGGACGAGCGCTCCGCGGACGAATTCGACGACCTCGGCGAGCTCGCTCTCGGTCAGGAGATCCGATCGGTTGACGACGAAGAAGAATCGGGCGACGTGGCGGCGGAGGGTCTTCAGGAACTCGATCTCGGCCTCGCCGATCGGCTGGTCGGCCGCCAGCACCACCACTGCGGCGTCGACGTCGCCGAGGGCGGCGAGCGCGGCCCGGGTGTTGTGCAGATGGGCGCTTCCCGTTCCCGGGGAATCCAGGAGGTCGGCGCAACGAAGGAGCGGGGCACAGACCCAAACCTCCGCGAATGCCACGTCCTTGACGTTCTCGGGGTTGCCCTTCTCCGTCGAGAAGTCGGCCAGATCTGCGGGCGCGATCGAGCGGATTTCGCCCGACCGGAGCGTCACGCGAGCCGAAGGCGAGTCGCCCCAGCGGGCGAGGATCGGTATGGCCGTGGTGGGGAGAGCGCCGACCGGGAGAACCGGAGCGCCGAGAAGGGCGTTGCCGAGAGTCGATTTCCCCCGCTTGAACTCCCCGATGAGCGCGAGACGGAATTTCTCGTTTCGGAGCCGCTCCGAAAGACGGCAGGCCTCGTCGCGCCGGTGCGGGGCGAGGTCGGGGATCACGGCGTCGAGACGATCGACGATGGCGTCGGGACCGGTGACGATGGACGGACCAGCCTGCATTCGGATCTCCGACGTTGCAGGAGTCATCAGCCCGTCAGTGGGCGGTTTCGGCGAACTCCATCGCCGGGACAGGAGAATACCACGAAGACGCTCTTGTTCACCCGTTCGGGATCGTGACAGAATGCCGGCGGCAACGGAACTGTTTTCACTTTCGTCAACGGGAGAGCGAATCGTCGAATGAGCGCGGAGAAGCGATCGGTAGTGGTGACCGGCGGGACGCGGGGGATCGGCAAGGCGATCGCGCGCCGGTTCGCGCGCGAGGGGTGGAGCGTCCTCATCTCGGGCCGGACGCTCGAGAGCGTGCGCAACGCGACCGCGGCGTTCCAGAAGGACGGTCTCGCCGTCGAGGGGAAGTCGTGCGACTCCCGCAAGGAAGACGACGTGCGGGAGCTCGTCGAGTTCGCGGGGGAGCGTTTCGGGCGCCTCGACACCCTCGTCAACAACGCCGGCATCGGCATATTCGACAACGTGATCGACATGGATCCGAAGGACTTCCGGGCCGTCATCGAGACGAATCTCTTCGGGCCGTTTTACGCGATCCGGTACGCCGCGCCGATCATGAAGAAGAACGGCGGCGGTTTCATCGTCAACATCGGATCGCTCGCGTCGATCAATGCCTTCACCGGCGGCTCGGCCTACAATGCCTCGAAGTTCGGACTCCTCGGCCTGTCCGACTCGGCGATGCTCGACCTCCGGCACGAGGGGATCCGGATCGCCATCGTCATGCCCGGCTCCGTCGCGACGGACTTCGGCGGCGAGCCGGCGGGCGCCGACGACTCCTGGAAGCTCGCCCCCGACGACGTCGCGCAGGCCGTCTTCGAACTCGTGCGTTTCCCCGACCGCGCCATCCCGTCGCGGATCGAGCTGCGCCCCTCGCGTCCGCCTCGAAAGGGCTGATCCACGCCCCGCCGCGCGCCGAAAGCGGCCGGGCGGCGGAAGTTTTGCATCCGAAACGTTGTTTCCGTAACGGGAAGCCCTCGTGCCGCGTTTACCCGGGGCGTTTCCACGGAGGGCTCGCGGGCGGTCGCCGGGGCGGGCGGGCAGTAGCCTTCCCGACGACGCCGTCAATCCGGACATCAGAGGAGGCGAAGGAGTGAAGAAGAGCCGGATCGGGTTGTTGATCGCGCTCGCGGCGGCGGCGGTCGTCGTCGCGGTGGTGCTCGCGCGCCGGCGCGATGCGCCGGAGAAATACCGCACCGCGAAAGTCGACCGGGGAGACGTCACGATGTCCGTCTCGGCGACCGGCGCGATCTCGGCGGTGACCACCGTGCAGGTGGGGAGCCAGGTCTCCGGGATCATCGCGAAGCTCTACGCGGACTTCAACAGCCGGGTGAAGAAGGGACAGCTCCTCGCCGAGCTCGACCCGACGCCGTTCGAACAGACGATCGAGCAGCGGCGCGCGGACCTCCAGAAGGCGCAGGTCGACGCGGGAAACGCGAAGGTCGCCTTCGGCCGGCAGCAGCGGCTCCAGCAGCAGGGTCTCGCCTCCCAGGCCGACTACGACAATGCCAAGGCGGCCGCCGATGCGGCGGCGGCGCAGGTCAACCTCGCGCGCGCCGCGCTCGCCCAGGCGGAGACGAACCTCAAGTATTCCAAGATCGTGTCGCCGATCGACGGCGTCGTCGTCAACCGCGCCTACGACGTGGGCCAGACGGTCGCAGCCTCGTTCCAGGCGCCGACGCTCTTCACGATCGCTCAGGATCTCACGAAGATGCAGGTCCAGGCGGACGTCGACGAGGCGGACATCGGCCGGGTGCGAATCGGCCAGCCGGTCCGGTTCACCGTCGACGCCTATCCCGACCGCGTCTTCCGCGCGATGGTGTCGCAGATCCGCCTGAACGCGACCGTCAACCAGAACGTCGTGACGTACCCGGTGATCGTCGCCGTGGACAACCCCGACGAGCAGCTCCGGCCGTCGATGACGGCCAACATCACGATCGACGTGGCGACGGACCGCGGCGTGCTCCGTATTCCGAACGCGGCGCTCCGGTTCAAGCCCTCTCCCTCCGAGGAGGGAGGGCGCGCGGGGCGCGCCGGGAACTCCGGAGCGGGGCCTGCCGCCGGCGCCGGCGGCGCTCCGGCGCGACCGACGCTCGCGGGATCGCTCCCGCGGACCGGCCGGCGCGAGAACGGCCCGACCGTGTACCTGCTCCAGGCGGACGGGACGCTCAAACCCGCGCGGGTGCATCCGGGAATCACCGACGGGCAGTACACCGAGATCCAGCCCGGCGACCTCCGCGAAGGAGACCTCGTCGTGACCGGGCTCGTCACGGCGAAGGGCCCGTCGCAGGCCGGTCCGCGCATGAGGTTCTGATGGCGGAGGTCATCCGCGTCGCCGATCTCGTGAAGATCTACCGGATGGGGGACGTCGAGGTCCGGGCGTTGAACGGCGTGTCGCTCGCGGTCCAGAACGGCGAGTTCATCGCGGTGATGGGTTCGTCGGGCTCCGGGAAGTCGACGTTCATGAACATCGTCGGCTGTCTCGACCGGCCGACGTCGGGGAAATACTGGCTCGACGGCGAGGACGTCTCGGAGCTGTCCCGCGACGAACGCGCCGAGATCCGGAATGCGAAGATCGGCTTCGTCTTCCAGTCGTTCAATCTCCTGTCGCGCACCTCGGCGCTCGAGAACGTCGAGCTGCCGCTCCTCTACGCCCGGGACACCCACGCGGCCGACCATCGCGCCGAGAAGGCGCGGAGCTGCCTCGCCATGGTCGGTCTGGCGGGCCGCGAGGATCATTTTCCGAACCAGCTCTCCGGGGGGCAGCAGCAGCGCGTCGCGATCGCGCGGGCGATGATCAACGACCCGGCGATCGTTCTCGCGGACGAGCCGACGGGGAACCTCGACTCGCGCACGTCGGAGGACGTGATGGCGGTGTTCCAGGAGCTGAACGCGCGCGGCAAGACGATCGTGCTCATCACGCACGAGCCGGACATCGCGCAGTTCGCCCGCCGGATCGTCGTGTTCAAAGACGGCCGGGTGCTCAGCGACGAGTCGGTCGCGCAGCGGCGCGCGGTCGCCGCCGAAAGCGCGGCGGCGGGGAGGAGCGCATGAAACGGTTCATGATGATCCTGAAGGTCGGTCTCCAGGCGATCCTCCGCAACAAGCTGCGATCCGCGCTGACGATGCTCGGGATCATCATCGGTGTCGGTTGCGTGATCGCGATGATCGCGATCGGCGCCGGAGCCTCCCGTTCGATCCAGTCCCAGATCCAGTCGCTCGGCTCGAACTTCGTCATGATCTTCCCGGGAGCTTCGACCCAGAGCGGTGCCCACATCTTCAGCGATCAGTCGTTCCTGACCGAGGAAGACGCGAACGCGATCAAGGCGGACTGCCCGTCGGTCGCCTACATGTCCCCGGGCGTCCGCGCGAGCGGTCAAATCGTCGCCGGCGAGACGAACTGGGCCACGCAGATCCAGGGAGTCGGCGTCGAGTGGCCCCTCGTTCGCACCTGGAACACCGTGCAGGGCGCGTTTTTCACGGACTCGGACGTGCGCGCCGCCGCGAAAGTCTGCGTTCTCGGCGGCACCGTCGCCGACAACCTGTTCCCGGCGGGCGACGCGGTCGGCCAGATGATCCGCATCAAGAACGTGCCGTTCAAGGTGGACGGAGTCCTCGAGAAGAAGGGCGGATCGATGATGGGGGACCAGGACGACCTCGTCGTCGTGCCCTACACGACCGCGATGAAACGCCTGTCGGGCAAGACCAAGCTGAACGTGATCTACGTGTCGGCGACGTCCGTCGACACGGTCGCGCAGGCGCAGACCGAGATCGACGCGCTGCTGCGGCAGCGCCATCACATCGCGCCGGGCCAGGATTCCGACTTCACGATGCGCTCGCAGCAGGAGTTCGCGGCGATGTCCGAGCAGTCGTCGAAAACGCTGTCGATGCTGCTCGCGTCCGCCGCCGCGATCTCGCTGCTCGTCGGCGGAATCGGGATCATGAACATCATGCTCGTCTCCGTCACGGAGCGGACGCGGGAGATCGGGATCCGGATGGCGATCGGCGCGAAGGGGAGCCATGTGCTCGTGCAGTTCCTGATCGAGGCGATCACGCTCGCGGTGTTCGGCGGTTTGATCGGCATCGGACTCGGGGTGGGCGCCTCGACGTTCGTTTCGAAGAAGGCGGGGCTCCCCGTGCACATCGCGCCGGAGTCGATCGCGCTCGCGTTCGGGTTCGCGGCGGGGATCGGGATCTTCTTCGGGTTCTACCCGGCGCGGAAGGCCTCGCGGCTCGATCCCATCGAAGCGCTGCGGTACGAGTAGGGGGGGGCTGGGGCGGCCGGCGCGGGTCCTGTCGCGGCTCCGCCTCCGGTGGCGCCGCGCGGCGCATGCCGAGGACTTTGTTACGAGGCCGATGCGCGGCGCGCGGACGCCAGGAGGCG
>Ga0075276_10000491_pt1 | contig 10156 bp, 12 predicted proteins | sample SF_Rice_5C_80N_4_FD_69770 | JGI IMG/M metagenome (GOLD analysis project Ga0075276, IMG submission 69770) | Rice paddy soil microbial communities from Twitchell Island, California, USA - SF_Rice_5C_80N_405 | ecosystem: Environmental > Terrestrial > Soil > Paddy field/soil | place: USA: Twitchell... | reverse complement strand
CTTCGGTCCGCCGCCGTTGATCTTCCCCTGCAGCGACGATTCGCTCTGCCGCCCCAGGAGCGTCACCGGGACATCGGTGTCGACGTCGCCGCCGCTCGTGTGGGCGTCGACGTCGAATGCGACGTTGGGAGCGACCGAGATGGTGATGCCGCCGCCGGAGGTCGAGAGGCGCGAATCGGCGCGTGGCTGCCGGGCGAAGTTGGCGCGGATCGATCCGCCCGACGTCTGGGCGTCGACCGCTCCGAGCGCTTCGTCGATGGCGATGCTGCCGCCGGACGTGCGCGCATAGAGGTCGCCGCCGACGTGGTGGACGTCGATCGATCCGCCGGAGCTCTTCGCCTGCACTGCGGCGGCGGCGTCGCCGACGTGGATGGTCCCGCCGGAGGTGTTCAGCTCCAGCCGGCCGCTGGCCGCGTCGACCGAGACATCGCCGCCCGAGGTATGGCCGTCGACCGGGCCGTCGATGCGGCCGGTGCGGATGTCGCCGCCCGAGGTCCGGCAGCGGACCTCTCCCTGCAGGCTCCCGAGTTCGATGTCGCCGCCCGCGGTGTTGATGTTCATGTTGTAGCGCGACGGTACGGTCACGGTGAACTTTGCGCTCTCGTTTCCCCAGTGGAACCAGCTCGTCCCGTGGGTGTAACGGCCGTGCACGGTGACGTTGTTCTGCTGCTGGTCGAAGGTGACGGTCAGATCGCGCTCGGCGCGCGCGTCGCGTGTGACGTCGACCGTGACCCCGGAAGCCCCCGGATCGACGCGGACGTCGCCGGCGTCGGTGTCGAGCGTGAGCGTTCCTCCCGGCGCGACGTTGAACGTCCGGTGGATCGTGTCGGCCGCCGCGACGGTGGCCAGCAGCGAGAGAAGGGCAGTGAAGACGAAGGTCCGGCTGCGAAGCATGATGTCTCCTTCGGAACTCTCTTACGCGGGAGGAACGAAAAGGTTAGCGGCGGATGATTTAAACTCCCCGCCGCGATGCCCATTGACGAGCCCGGGTTCAAGCTGGCCATGTCGCACTTCGCCAGCGGTGTGACCGTCGTGACCACCGAATACGGGGGGCGGGCATACGGGATGACCGTGGCGTCGTTCGCCTCGCTTTCCCTGCGGCCGCCGCTGGTGCTGGTGTGCATCGAGCAGAGCGTGAAGACGCACGACGCAATCGCTGGCGCCGGGAAGTTCGGAGTCAGCATTCTAGGCTCGGATCAGGCCGCGATCTCCTCGCGGTTCGCCTCGCGCACCGACGACAAGTTCGCGGGAGTCGATCTCCGCCGCGGCGCGCTCGATCTGCCGCTGATCGCCGGCGCGCTCACGACGCTCGAGTGCTCCCTGCGCGACCGCCTTCCGGGCGGCGATCACACCATCTTCATCGGCGAGGTGATCGAAGCGCAGACTCGCGACGGTGCCCCGCTGCTCTATTTCCGCAGCGGCTATCACGAGATGCGCTTCTGATGCGCGAGATGCGCGACACCCTCCGCGCGGCGTTCGGGCGCGTGCTTCGCCGCGAGAACGGCCGGGCAGCCCCTCGCCGCGGAGCGCTCGATCGCATCGCCCCGTTCGAGTCGAAGGTGCTCGGCAACACGCGCCAGATCACCGTCTACCTCCCGCCTGGATACGAACGCAGCGACGCCCGCTATCCCGTGCTCTACATGCAGGATGGGCAGAACCTGTTCGAGCCGCAGCGCGCCTTCGTCCCCGGCCAGCATTGGCACCTCGACGAGGCGGCCGACCACGCGATCGCAGAGCGCACGGCCCAACCGATGCTCATCGTGGGCGTCGATCATGCCGGAGCGCAGCGCATCGACGAATACACCCCCTCCCGCGACGAGCAGCAGCACGCCGGCGGGAAAGCTCCCGAGCTGGCGCGCATGATCGTGGAAGAGCTCAAGCCGTCGATCGATGCCCGCTATCGCACCGATCCGGCGTCGAGCGCCGCCGGCGGCTCCTCGCTTGGCGCCCTCTTCTCGCTTTCCCTCGGCCTCTCGCATCCGGAAGTCTTCGGCCGGCTGGCCATCATGTCGCCGTCGGTCTGGTGGGACCGGCGCTCGATCCTCACTCTGATCGACGCATTCGAAGGGCCGAGGCCCCGGATCTGGCTGGACGTGGGCGGGCGGGAGGGAGGGGACACCATCCGCGACGCCCGCGAGCTCCGCGACCGGCTGGTCCGCCGTGGCTGGAGCGGCCCGGAACTGCGGTACACCGAAGATCGGCGCGGCGATCACAGCGAGCGCGCCTGGGCCCGCCGGGCCCGGCCGATGCTGGAGTTTTTGTTCCCGCCGCGCTAGTTTGTTCGCTCGCATGCCCCTCGACGGCCTCGGGCGCCCGCTTCGCGATCTGCGGATCTCGGTCACCGACCGTTGCAATTTCCGCTGCCCGTACTGCATGCCGCGGGAGATCTTCGGGCGCGATTTCGAGTTCCTTCGCCGTGACGAGCTGCTGCGCTTCGAAGAGATCGGGCGGCTGGCGAAGGTCTTCGCGCAGGCCGGCGTGGAGAAGATCCGGCTGACCGGCGGCGAGCCGCTGCTGCGCCGCGACATCGAACAGCTCGTGGAAATGCTCGCCCGCACCCGCGGCATCCGCGATCTGACGATGACCACGAACGGATCGCTCCTGACGCCGGAGAAGGCGCGCGCCCTCAGCGCCGCCGGCCTCCACCGCATCAGCATCAGCCTCGATTCGATCGACGACGCCGTTTTCCGAGCCATGAACGACGTGAACTTCCCGGTGGCTCGCGTCCTGGGCGCGATCGACGCGGCGGCGGCCGCCGGGCTCCGACCGGTAAAGATCGACGTCGTGGTCAAACGCGGCCTCAACGACGCGACGATCGTCGATCTCGCACGCCACTTCCGCGGGACCGGACACATCGTCCGCTTCATCGAGTACATGGACGTGGGGACGACCAACGGCTGGCGCATGCAGGACGTCGTGCCGGCACGCGAGGTGCTCGACCGCATCGCGCGCGAGTGGCCGATCGAGCCGGTGGAGAAACACTACTTCGGCGAGGTCGCCGACCGCTGGCGGTACACCGACGGCGCCGGGGAATTCGGCGTCATTACGTCGGTCACCCAGCCCTTTTGCGGAAGCTGCACACGCGCCCGGCTGACCGCGGAGGGCAAGCTCTACCTCTGCCTCTTCGCCACCGAAGGCGTCGATCTGCGGCTGCCGCTCCGAAACGGCGCTTCCGACGAGGAGATCCTCGAAACCATCGGCGATGTCTGGCGCCGGCGCACCGACCGCTACTCGGAAATCCGCTCACGCGAGACCGCCGGGTTGAAGAAGGTGGAGATGTCGAGGATCGGCGGTTGAGCGCGGCGCCGCTCAGCCGTCAGTCTTTCCCTCCATCGAACTTCTCGTCCGCGCTCGACGGCACAGTCGAGAGGCGCACCGCGTTCCTGGTCGGGAGCTGCGGTTTGGGGCCGGCGGGCTGAAGGCGCCCCGAGTAGGTCTTCTGGCGCGTGGAGAGTCCTTCCTTGATCTGCTGAATCTGGCTTTTCTGCTTCATGCCCTTCGGCGTTGCGACAGGCGCGCCATCCCGCTGATGAACTTCTGCTTTCCGCCTTGCGAGGGATGGCGGACGGCAGTGTGTTCGATCCCCAGATGGGTGAGCGAGCGCTCGGCGAGGCGGCCGACCGCAACGATCTGCTCGATCCGAAACAGCCGCAGCAGCCGCTCGAGAAACAAGGCGCCGATGCGCAACTCCTCGGCGGTCGGAATGCGGTTCGACCAGGGATTGCCGTCGCGAAATGGATGAAAGGGAAACGCGTTCCACAGAAGCGGAAGGGGATCGATGCTCCCGATGGTCGCCCAGACCATGGTCGCGCTCGCCTCGGTCGAGAGCTTCGGTCCGGGCGTCGCTTTGCGGAATCCCCGTTCGGCGCCGAGCACCCGCATCATGACCGACTCGCTGGTGAATGGGATTCCGGTCAGACGTCCGCCGCGGTGGCTCGGCGCTTCGCCGACCAGCAGCATGCGGGGATCGCCGATGCACTGCAGGTAGAGGGCGAGGTTCGCGCGGCGGATGGCATTGGCCCGGTCGCCGTGCGCGTACTGATTGCAGGCGCAGCGCGTGAGCCGCACGCGCGAGAGCGCATCGATGAACGGCGCGAAACGGTCGCTCACCAGCCGCCGCCGCCGCCCCCGCCCGAGCTGCCGCCGCTCGAAGAGGGTGACGACACGCCGGAGGCGACAGTCGACATGGCGGCCCACGCGCCGCTCGCACCGGCGCCGCCGAACGCACCGCCGCCGCCCGTCCAGCTCGATCCGGACGAAGTGGAAGACGACGAGGACGATGAGGTGAAATCGCTCGCTGCCGTGCGCCCGAAGGCCGATCCGCCGGCAAACGAATGAAACCAGTGGTCGACGTTCGTCCCGAGCCCCATGGCGATCAGATACGGATACCACTCGTCGCGCAAATGCGGTGTCGGCGTGCGGAGCTGCGATTCGAAAAATCGGCGCGCCGCTGCCAACTGCCGGCGGAATGCGAGCTTGACCGCGGAGTCGCGCGTCCGGCTGACCAGCACGATCAGCGCGGCCATCGCCAGGCCGTCGAGGAACGCGGTGATGGTGAAGAACCACGACACCTCGTCGGCGACCGCCACCCAGCAGGACGTCGCCGCGATCGCCAGGACGACGAGCGCGACCACCGGAGCGGCCAGCGCTCCGCGTCCCATCCTCTTCCGCAGCGCCAGCGCCGCGAGCCCAATGCCGAACACTGCGGCGAAGATCGCAGCGAAGAGAATCCCGGATGCCGTGCCCCGCGTGCTGTTCACGCCGGCGATGCTGAGCAGGACCGCCGCCACCGCGCAGAGCGTCACGCCGAGGCCCGCGGCGGGAGCGCGGTCGCTCCACTGCGGCACATTCGCCAACTGCCCGTTCACCCAGTCGCGGATCAGATGCTCGGGGCTGAATCCGCTGCTCTTGTAGTGGTCGGCGATGCGCTTCGTATCCGTCTCCGTCTTGCCGAGGAAGAGCGCTTCGACCAGCTTTTGTTCGCCGTCCGGCAGCGTCGACCAGTCGACGTTCAGCTTCATGTGCAGGATGGGTTTGTTGCCGTCCTGCACCGTCCACGTGGTGATCTTTTTCTCCTGCGCCATGCGGGCCAGGATCGCGCCGACCTCCGCCGCGCCGATGGTCTCGTCCCACGCGGCGCCGGCCGCCTCCGGCGAGAGCCGGAAGACGTTCGCTTCCAACCAGTGGTCGTCGATGATCGACAGCGGCGGAAGCGGATCGAACCGTCCCTTCTGCCGCTCTCCACGATAGAAGGACCACGACAGAACGATGCCCGCCAGCAGCATCACGCCGGGAAGGACAGCCCGCTCGGCGGTCGTCGGAGCGACATGGACGCCGGTCGGAGCGCCGGCGCCGGCGTACGTCAATTCACGGTCCACGATGACGGTGTCTCCCGGCCGAAGGTTCTGCCGCCGGATGACCAGCGGAGACTCGATCCCTTTCCATACCGGATCGACCATGAGACGGAGCGAGAAGTTCTGAATCACGCCCGAGCGGTCGGGAAAGCTGAAATCGTGATTCAGTCGGATGCCCGCGCCCGACTGATCGAGGATGTTCGAGAGCAGGTAATCGATCTGATAATTGATGTGCTGGTCGTGGAACGGAGGGTCCGTTGCCCGCCGGCTGCGCCAGCGGACCGTCGCCGGCCCGCTGAAGTCCCAGTGATCGACTTTCGAGAGATCGCCGCGCGTGAGGACGATCGTCTGACCCTTTTCGACGCGACTGATCCGCACGACGTCGAGCTGCTGGCCGGGCCGGAGGTTGAAACTGCGTTCCCCACCGTTCCAGTCGCCGTCGAAGACCATGCTCTGCCGCTCGCTGACCGTCAGCCGTCCTTTCGCATCGAGCCGCGCGCTCACGCCGAGCGAGCTCCAGTAGAGCGACTTCGCGAAGAGCGGGCAAACCGAGAGGGCGACAGCGACTGCCGCGAATTTCCAGCGCATGCGATCAATTTACCATCAGCATGAACGCCGAACGGCCGACCGATCGCGACGAGTTGCTCAATCGCGCCTACGGCGTGGAGCATGCGGAATTCGTCACGCCCAGCGCGGCCGAGTCTGCCAAACCGCCGGAGGAGTGTCCGGAGTGCGGCTCGCCCGACGTCCGGCCGGTGCGCAAGCGCGCGGCGTTCGGCCTCTTTCTGCTGCTCGTCACCGGACTGGGCCTGGCCCTCGACGAAATGATGCCCGCCTTTCTCGCGGCGCTCACCGGCGCGATCGGCTTTCTGATCGCACCGCGCTGGCGCTGCACCGCCTGCGGCAACCGCTGGTCGTCCTGACCTCCGCGGGAACGATTCTTGGAGAAGTGTCGGGGGGAGGCCAATGCAAATGGGAATCGTCAATCAGCCGAAACCGACCACCCCGAAGTCGCCGGAGCCCGATCAGCGGCCTCTGCAGCCGGGTCAGACGACGGCGAGCTCGCCGGATCAGATGACCCCGCAGCGCGTCAATCCGCAGGTCCCGGAGACGCAGTCCGAACGGATCGCCGGCGAGGACCTCGACCATCCACGACGAGAGGAGAAGAAGAACTATGAAACCGAATGACGACGAAGTGCGCGGCAAGATCGACGAAACGTCCGGGAAGCTGAAGGAGAGAATCGGCCGCTCCCGTGGCGATGCCGACCTCGAGCAGGAAGGCGCCGATCAGCGCAACAGCGGGAAGTTCGAAGCCGACGTCGGCCATGCACGCCGCAAAGCGGGCGAGGCCGTGAAAGACCTCGGCGAACGAATCAACAAGCCGTAGATCACCCCCCGGACCTTCGGGTCCGGCTTTTCTTGCTCCTGTCTACGAAGAGTTTCGTTGACATTACGAATTGCTTCGTAGATGATTCCCGGCGAAGGAGAAATCATCATGAAGAGCCTTCTCTGGTTCGCCGTGGCAGCCGTCTTCTGTTGGACCGCGTACGCCGCCGAGCAGAGTCCCGACGGAGTCTGGACTGCGGAGTTGCGGGGCGGGGGCGCCGAGATCAGCCTGTTTCGCCATTGTCTCTCTGCGGACCACGGACGCCCGGGCATGCACCACGTCGTGGAGATCGAGGCCCCGGTGAGCCGATTCGCGGGACTCTCCGATGGCGACGCCGCTTCGCCGGCGGCGAACGTTTCGTTCGAACTGCGCGAGCCGGCGGGGACGATCGCCTTCGAGGGGCGGATGGCGGAGCGAACGGGCGCGGGTCATTACCGCTTCACGCCTGACCCGGGGTTCGTGCGGGAGATGGATTCGCTCGGCTACCGCGGGTTCACCGAGGACCAGTTCCTGATCTTCGCGGCGCGGGACTTCCATCCGCAGACCATTCGCGACCTGCGGGCCATGGGATACGAGCCCACACAGGAGCAGATCGAGGAGATTGCCCTCTTCGGGATCACGGCCGGCGTTCTGCACGAATTCGCCGGTCTCGGGTACCGGCATCTGACGCTGCAGGAGGCCGTAAATTTTCGGGTGGGCCGCGTCGATGCGGCCTGGATCCGGGACATGCGTGACCTCGGCTACGGCGATCTCTCCGCTTCCCAGGCCGCCAATCTCGCAATCCTCGGCGTCATGCCGGCGACGATCCGCGAGTTGCGCGCCCTCGGTTACGCCCGCCTGACCGCAGAGGAACTCGAACAGATGCGGGCCATGCGCATCACCCCCGACTACATTCGCACTCTGGCGGCGAAGGGGTACACGAACATCCCCGTCGGCAAGTTGATGCAGCTCCGCGCCCTCGGCGCCGACCGGATCCTCTTCAAGTGAGCATCGGGATGTCGATCCCGCGCTCACGCGCGACCTCGACCGCCCTTTCGTATCCCGCGTCGGCGTGACGCATGACGCCGGTGCCGGGATCGGTCGTCAGGACGCGCTGCAGGCGTTCCGCCGCTTCCGGAGTTCCATCGGCGACGACGACCATCCCGGCGTGAATCGAGTAGCCGATTCCCACGCCGCCGCCGTGGTGCACGGAGACCCATGTGGCACCGGAGACCGCGTTCAACAGCGCGTTCAGAATCGGCCAGTCGGCGATGGCATCGCTCCCGTCCTTCATCCCTTCGGTCTCGCGGTTCGGTGAGGCGACCGACCCGGCGTCGAGGTGGTCGCGCCCGATGACGATCGGTGCGCGGACCTTTCCTTCGGCGACGAGCCGGTTGAACAGCAGTCCCGCCTTCGCCCGCTCCCCGTAGCCGAGCCAGCAGATCCGCGCGGGGAGTCCCTGGAACTGCACGCGCTGCTGTGCCATCCGGATCCAGCGATGGAGCGGCGCGTCATTGGGGAACAGCCGGAGGAGCTCCTCATCGGTGGTCCGGAGGTCGTCGGGATCGCCCGAGAGTGCGGCCCAGCGGAACGGGCCTTTTCCTTCGCAGAAGAGGGGGCGAATGAACATCGGAACGAAGCCGCCGACCTGGAACGCGTCGTTCACGCCCGCCTTCTTGGCCTGGCCGCGAAGGTTGTTGCCGTAATCGAAAGTGATGGCCCCTCGGCGCTGAAGCTCCAGCATGGCGCGCATGTGGCGGGCCATCGTGGCGTAGGAGTGCTCGATGTACTTGGCCGGATCGCGAGTGCGCAGCGCGAGGGTGGCTTCGTAGCTCATGCCGGCGGGAACGTAGCCGTTCAATTCGTCGTGTGCCGAGGTCTGGTCGGTGAGGACGTCGGGGACGATGCCGCGCGCCAGCAGCGCCTCGAGCAGATCGACGGCGTTGGCCTCGACGCCGATGGAGACCGCCTCACCGGCGTCGCGCGCGCGCAGCGCGCGGGTGATCGCCGCGTCGAGTGAGAGAACCTTCTCATCGAGGTACTGTTTGTCGAGCCGGCGCTGGATGCGTGACGGGTCGACTTCGGCGATGAGGGCTGTGGCTTCGTTCATCGTCGCCGCGAGCGGCTGCGCGCCTCCCATCCCGCCCAGCCCCGCGGTGACGACGAGCTTTCCGCGCAGGCTGGTGTCGAAGTGCGCGCGGACGACGGCGGAGAAGCACTCGAACGTTCCCTGCAGGATTCCCTGTGTGCCGATGTAGATCCACGAGCCGGCCGTCATCTGACCGTACATCGTCAGGCCGAGCGCGTCGAGGCGGCGGAACTCGTCGGCCGTGCCCCAGTGCGGGACAAGGTTCGCGTTGGCGATCAGCACGCGTGGCGCGTTCGCATGGGTCTTGAAGACGCCGACCGGCTTTCCGGACTGCACCAGCAGCGTCTCGTCGTTCTTCAGGCGCTTCAGCGTGGCCACGATCGCCTCGAAGCACTCCCAGTTCCGGGCCGCCTTTCCGGTGCCGCCGTAGACGATGAGCTGGTCGGGGTGTTCGGCGACCTCGGGATCGAGGTTGTTCATCAGCATGCGCAGCGCCGCCTCCTGCTGCCAGCCCTGGCAGGAGATCGAGGTGCCGCGCGGTGCGCGGACGGTCCGGCTTTCGCCGACGGTGGTCGTCATGGTTTGATTCTATGTCTGATGGCCACCAAGAAGCAGGAGCGCGCGCTGGACATTGTTTCGCGGCTCAAGCGGATGTATCCGAAGGCGAAGTGCACGCTCGACTACACGAATCCATTCGAGCTGCTGATCGCCACGATGCTCTCCGCGCAGTCGACCGACGCCCGAGTGAACATCGTCACGAAGTCGCTGTTCCGCAAGTATCCCGACGCCCAGGCGTTCGCCGCGGCGACGCAGCCGGAGATGGAGCGCGACGTCCGGCAGACCGGCTTCTTCCGCAACAAGGCGAAAGCGGTGATCGCCGCATCGAAGGCCATCGTGGAGCAGCACGGCGGCGAGGTCCCGCGGACGATGGAAGCGCTGACCTCGCTTCCGGGCGTCGGGCGCAAGACTGCGAACGTGGTTTTGGGCAACGCGTTTCGCGCGCCGGTCGGCGTGGTCGTCGACACGCACGTGGCGCGCCTCTCGGCGCGGCTCGGCCTGACGTCGAACTCCGATCCGGAAAAGATCGAGCAGGATCTGATGAAGCTGATCCCGCAGAAGGAGTGGACCTCGTTCGCCCACCGGCTCATCGAGCACGGCCGGAAGATCTGCGTGGCGCGCAAGCCGAAGTGCAGCGAGTGCCGGCTGAACGAACTCTGCCCGAGCGCCGAGGAACCCGAGGTCTGACGAACGGGATGGGGTCAGGATGGGGTCAGGTCTTGAATTTGGTATTTGCTACACCCTGTGGAAAATACCAAATTCAAGACCTGACCCCATCCCCTCCATCCC
>Ga0075276_10000490_pt1 | contig 10164 bp, 10 predicted proteins | sample SF_Rice_5C_80N_4_FD_69770 | JGI IMG/M metagenome (GOLD analysis project Ga0075276, IMG submission 69770) | Rice paddy soil microbial communities from Twitchell Island, California, USA - SF_Rice_5C_80N_405 | ecosystem: Environmental > Terrestrial > Soil > Paddy field/soil | place: USA: Twitchell... | reverse complement strand
AGGGCCGACCTTGCGAGAGCAGGCGGAAGCTTAATCCGGGAGATTCCTGGAGCCATTCGGGCGCGGCCAGACGGGTTGGAAGACGGGTTCGGCGGGCCTGCCGCCGGGCGAGGCGTACTGAGAACGTACGTTGAGCCCGTCGGCAGGCCCGCCGGGCCCGTATAACGACCCGTCTGGTCCGCGCCTCCTACAGCGGAAGACGTTTGTCTTCGCCGAGCAGAGCCTCGAACTTCTCCGCCGGCAGCGCCGGACTGAACAGGAACCCCTGCACCTCGTCGCACTGCTGCTGCCGCAGGAAATGGAGCTGCTCCGGCGTCTCGACTCCCTCGGCGACGACGCGCAGGCGGAGCTCGTGGGCGAGCACGATCGACGCCCGCACGATCGACGCGTCGTTGGTGTCGCGGGCGACGTCGCGGATGAAGGAGCGGTCGATCTTCAGCGTGTCGACCGGAAGGATCTTCAGATAGGAGAGCGACGAGTAGCCGGTGCCGAAGTCGTCCATCGTGATCCCGACGCCGAGGCGCTTCAACTTTCCGAGCGCCTCGATGCTGATCTCGAGATTCTGCATCGCGACGCTCTCCGTGACTTCGAGCCGGAGCTGGCCCGGCGGAAGTGCCGTCTCCTCGAGAGTCTCGCGGACCCGGGCGGCGAAATCCGCCTCCTGCAGCTGCCGGATCGACAGGTTCACGGCGACCGAGAGGTCGCGGTAGCCCTTGTTGCGCCACGCCCGAACCTGACGGCACGCGAGCTTGAGGACGAGCATGCCGAGATCGACGATCAGGCCCGAATCCTCGGCGAGCGCGATGAAGTCGCCCGGGAGGAGGATCCCGCGGGTGGGGTGCTTCCAGCGGACGAGGGCCTCCATCCCGGTGATCACGCCGGTTCGCAGCGAGACCTGCGGCTGGAAATGGACCCGGAACTCCTCGTTGGCGATGGCGTGGTGGAGCTTGCTCTCGAGCTCGAGGCGCTCGAGGCCGCCGCGCTGTCCCGAGCGCGAATAGAACTGATAGTTGTCGCGCCCCCGCTGCTTGGCGACGTACATCGCGACGTCGGCGTTCTTGACGAGCGAATCCGCGTCTTCGCCGTCCTCCGGAAAGACGCTGATGCCGATCGAGGGGGTCACGAAGAATTCGCGCTGCGCGATCCGGAACGGCTTCCGGAAGACCTCCTGGATCTTGCGCGCGACGATGCCGGCGCTCTCGCGCTGGTCGATCCTCGAGAGGAGGAGCACGAACTCGTCGCCCCCGACGCGCGCGAGCGTGTCGGAGAGCCGGATGAGCGGCAGGAGGCGGTCGGCAACCTGCTGGAGGAGGAGGTCGCCGACCTTGTGTCCGAGGCTGTCGTTGACGACCTTGAAGCGGTCGAGGTCGATGAAGAGGACCGCGAGGAGATGGGACTCTCGCCGCGCCGTCGCGAGCGCGATCCCCAGCCGGTCCTCGAAGCGCACGCGGTTGGCGAGCCCGGTGAGAGCGTCCTGGTACGCGAGGCGTTCGATCTGTTTCTCCGCGCGCTTCGTCTCGGTGACGTCGTGATGGATCGACAGGATCGCGGGTCCTCCTTCGTACTCCATCATCGAGGCGCTCACGAGCATGTCGATCGGGGTGCCGTCGCGGGCGCGATGGACCGAGCTGACGTTGCGGATCGAGCCCTCCCGAACGATGAGCACGAGCTCCTCGGCGGCGCGGCCGGGGTCGTCCACCAGGGCGTCGAGGGTCATCCCGACGAGCTCCTCCGGCTCGAAGCCGTAGGCCTCTCCCGCGCGCCGGTTCGCGTTCAGGACGCGGCGCGTGTCGGGGGAGATGATCAGCACGGCGTCGTTGGCGTTTTCGAACAGGCTCCGGTACTGCCGTTCCGAGCGGGCGAGGGCATCGGCCGCGCGCTTGCGCTCGACCGCGGTCGCGATGTGCTGGGAGACGAACGTCAGCAGCTCCTTCTCGCGCTGCCCGTACCGGATCTTCTCGTTGTAGCTCTGGACCGTCAGCACGCCGAACGTCCGGTCGCCGGATCGGAGCGGAACGCCGAGCCAGTCGACCGACCTCGTCCCCTGCGCGTCGAGTTGCCCCGCGGCGACCCGCTCCTCGATCTCGTTGCCCGAGAGCATCAGCGGCCGCCCCGTCCGCATGACGACGCCCGTGAGCCCCTGCCCGGAGTGGATCGGATCGGGCGGAGAGTCGAACTCGTCGACGAAGTAAGGAAAGCGAATGAGCCCCGCCGCCTCGTCGGCGATCGCGATGTAGAAATTCCGGGCGTACATCAGCTCTCCGACGACGCGGTGCAGCTCCTCGTAGAAGGACCCGAGGTCGTGCGCGGCCCCGGTGATCTCGGCGATCCGGTAGAGCGCGGACTGGACGGCGTCGGAGCGGAGGCGCTCCGTCACGTCCTCGACGAGGACCATGCTTGCGGGGCGGTCCCCGAAATCGAGAGGGTGCGACGTCAGCTTGACCTCGATATCGGAACCGTCTTTGCGGCGGTGGCGCGCCCGCGTCGTGCGGCCGGACTCCTTTTCCGGGGGGCCTTGTTCGGCCGGGGCCGGAGACGTGATCTCCGGGAGCCTCATCGCGAGGAACTCCGCGGTCGAATAGCCGTAGTGCGCGACGGCCGCCTCGTTGACCGCGAGGATCCGCATCGACTCGGAATCGTGGACCCACATCGGAAGGGGGCTCGTTTCGAAGAGCAGACGGTAACGCGCCTCCGAGGCGCGGAGGAGGTCTTCCGCGTTCTTGCGTCCGGTGATGTCGACCGAGACTCCGATGAGGGCCTCGACCGAGCCGTCGTCGGCGCGAATCGGCCGCTGGAGCGACTCGAACGTGCGTCCCTGGACGGTCACGAGCCACGAGAGCTCCTCTCCGGCGAGTCCGCGGCGGAGCGCCGAGAGGATCTCCGGGTTTCCGGCGTACATCTCGAACGCGTTGCGCCCGACCGCTTCGCCGGGCCGCAACCCGAGGACGTCGAGAGCGCCTCCCTCGGAGAGGAGGAACCTTCCGTCGCCGCCGATGACCCAGAGCACCTGCGGAAGGGCGGCGATGAGCCGCCGGAACCAGGCCGGATCCGGAGCGTCCTCCTCCTCGCGCTCGGGAACCGCGAGCAGCCGCCGCACCGCGTCGCCGGGCGAAAAAGAGCCTCTCATGGAAACGCTCGCGAAAAGCGATTCCCGGCACCGGTCGGGGAGCGCGTGTGAATCGGTTTTTCCTCCGTGGGTTTCCGGGATCGTATCCGCCCGGATGCGTCCCGTCAAACCGGATTCTTCACGAGATCTTCAGAGATTAACCTCCCCGTCCCCCCCGGTTTTCCGCGCTACGGTCGCCTCGGAGCGTTTTTTCGCAGGAGGTGAACGATGCTCAGAAAGATTTTCCTGATCGCCGGGGTCGCCGCGTGGACCGCATGCGGGGGGGGCGGCGGCTCGTCTCCGACCGAGAACAAGACGAGTCCCCCCGCCGGCGCGACCGGGACCGTCAACGTGCAGGTGGGCGACAACTTCTTCAGTCCCCAGTCGGTGCGTGTCCAGCCCGGGCAGACCGTCCAATGGATGCTGGTCGGACAGATGACGAACCACACCGTGACCGACACCGGCGGCGCGTTCGACAGCGGGTTTCTCGACCACTCGGGCGCGACGTTCTCCCACACGTTCGGCAGCGGCGACTCGGGCAAGACGTTCAACTATCAGTGCCAGACGCACGCCTCGCTCGGGATGAAGGGGTCGGTGCAGGTGGGGGCGAATGCGCCGCCGCCCTCTCCCGGCTATTAGGGAGGCACGCGCGGCGATCCATCGAGCCGGACGGGCGCGTCAAGCCCGCGTCGCCCTGCGACGTACTGCATACAGTACGCCTCGGGACGCCGCGGTCTTGCCGCATCCCGTCGGGCTCGCGTCTCGCCGCGCCTCGAGGTCGTCGCGACCCATACACGTCGAGCCCTGACTCTTTCGGCCGGCGAGCGCGCAGAAGGGCTCCGGCCGGGCCGGATCGCGAGTCCACGTGTCACCGCGAGCGCGGCGAAGCGATCCCCGAGGTGGGATGCGGACGGGTGGGGCGCCCGTCAGCCCTGAGCGGCCTCGTCGATCTTTTCGGGCGACCGGTCGCGCGAACCCATGGCGAGCCGCGGGAGCTCCCGGACGACGGCGGCCAGCGCTTCGATCATCGCCTCGACTTCCGCAAGCTCCGAAGCCGTCGGAACGGCCTCCTCCCCGCGGACAGCCTCGCCCGTGAGGCGGCCGAAATAGGCGGTCAGCGCGGAGGCGCGCTCGTAGGCGTCGGCGATCGCGAGCCGCAGCGGAGTCCCGCTGCCGGCGGCGGCGAGTCCCTTCGGGTTCATTGGAGAGAAGTCTACTCCGAACGTTTGCCGGGCGCATCCGCCGCGGGGTTCACGTCCGGGCGGCGAGCTCCTCGTCGCGAACGACGTTGCGCGCTCGGCGTTCCTGTCCGCGCTCGAATCCCCGGCGAAATGCCTGATTTTCCCAGCAGTCGAGATACGCATCGCGGAGCGCATTTTTCACTTCGTCGAAGCTCTTTCCCGCGATATCGGGCCGCTGCGCCGCCTCGAAGCCGCACCGGTACATCCGTTCGACGACCGGGAATCGTCCCTCGCCCGAGCCCTCGTAGAACTCTTGTTCCGTGTCGCGGAGACCGACCCACCATTGCTCGCGCGCCGCGTCGAGGCTTTCCGATCCCGCGCTATCGAGGATCCGTCCCGCCCGGTCGGCTTCGTCGCCGGAATCGAGCAGGGCGACGACCACCGATTTCCCGTGGCGGAGCGCATCCTCGTAGACGTAGAGCTCGTCCTTCGGAAGACCGTCGGAGAGGTTTTCCTCGATCGCGTTTCCGGCCGCGGCGCCGCCGACGACGCCGCCGAGCCCGAGGAGCGCGGCGGCCGCGAACCCGATCGCGGTCACGGCGCCCACGCCGGGCACCAGGAGCCCGGCCAGAATCGGCCCCAGACCGAAGCCGGCGGAGGCGCCCATCGCGCCTCCGACCACGCCGCCGATCGCGCCGGCGGTCCCGGGCTGTTCGGTGTCGCTCGTCGGTACCTCGGCGATGTGGGCTTTCCAGTCGCCGGGCGTCAGGAGGTTGAGACGATCGGTGGGGACGCCGGAAGCGAGGAGCCGCTCGACTGCCTCCTTCGCCTTCGAGCGCGTCGCGAAGATTCCCACGGCAGTTTTCATGCGCGGTCCTCCTATCTCAGGAGGAATACAGCACAGGCTGTGCCATAAGACCGTCGGTTTCGCGACACTCGTGGAACTCGGATCGCGAAACCTCCCGCATCGCAAACCTCCTCCGCTTGGTTACTTCGCGGAGACTTTTCGCGATGCGTCCTCCGCGGCTCGGGCTCCTGCCCTCGACCGCTGCGGGGCCCGACCGGGGCAAATGAGGGGAGGAAGACCGTCGCCGGAACGACGCTCGCGGGGCTCGGATCGTTCCGCTCCCGCCGCGCGGACCTCCGAAGAGAGTGTCATCCCGAACTCCACCGCTCCGGCGGCGCGTTCCGGGCTGACGCTCCTCAGGGAGACTGGACCGAGACGGCGACGCCGTTTTCGAAGACGACCACCTTTCCCGCGTGGCGGTAGATCCATCGCTCCCGCGTCCGTCCCGACTCGTTCGACGACGACTCGATCGCGTCCGGGCTTCCGAGGAGGGAACGGACCTGGTCGGGCGTCATGTTCTCGGTGACGCCGCCTCCCTGCGCCTTGTCCGCCTCGCGGGTGGCTTCCGTCAGCGCGTCGTCGGCCGGTCGCGCCGGGCCGTCGGTGCGTGCCGCCGCCGGCAGGAGCTTCCCGGCGATTTCCGCCCGATGACGGACCGTCCAGAGCGCGGCGACGATGATGGCGGCCGCGAGCAGCAGGCGAGAAATCTTCATGGCTCCTCCGGGGTGCGGGGCGATTCTACGCCCCTGCGGGCGCTTGCCGTTCCTCCGCGGCGGCGGTGAGCCACTGAACCATGCGCGCGCTCGGAACGAGCCCGGCCTGCTGGGTGACGATCTCGCCGTCCCGCAGGACGACGAAATTCGGGATCCCGCGCACCCCGAACCGCGCGGCGAGATCGGGATGGAGCTCCGTGTTCACCTTCACGACGAGGGCGCGGCCCGCCATCTCCGCGGCGGTCCGTGCGACCTCCGGAGCGGCCATGCGGCATGGCGCGCACCAGGCCGCCCAGAAGTCCACGAGCACGGGGACTCTCGCGCTCCTCGCAATTTCGTCGAACGCGGCGGAGTCCACCTCCAACGGCTCGGAGCGCGGCGGGATCTCCGAGCGGCACGCTCCGCAGCGGCCGCGGTCGGCGAGATGCTCCGCCGGGACCCGGTTCTTCTTTCCGCAGTCGGGGCAGGGAATCACCATCGGGTCAAATCTTACCCGGTTCGGTCCTGGACGTCGGCGTGGATCTGGCCGCTCCGCTTGAAGTCCCGACTCGCTTTTCCGCCGCGGTCGTAAGCCTGACGCCCCCGCGCGCCGGTCGACGGGATCGGCGGCTGCGATCCGCCGCCGTAGGCCTCGTTCGCGCTTCCGGTGTCCCGGCTTTCCTGCTGCCCGGACGTCGTCTCGGCGTTGCGCCCGGGGGCGTCGGTTTTCCGTGTTCCGCTCATCTTCACCCCGCTGAACCGGGGGGAGCAAGATGTGTACCGGCGAGGCCCGGGCCGCCTCAGCGGCGCAGCCCGGCGTCCTCCGAAACGGCCAGCGCCAGCCCGGCCCAGTCGAGGTCCGCACGGCCCCGTCCCACGCTGGCGAGGAGCCGATCGTGAACGAGGCTCGCGGCGGGCATAGGCGCCCCGCTTTCGTGAGCGGCGCCGAGGACGAGCGCCATGTCTTTGGCGCCGAGGGCGAGCCGGAACCCCGGCGGTGAGTACCGCTGTGCGGCGACCACGTCTCCGTAGTTCTTGTAGACCGGACACGCGAACAGGGTCGAGGAGAAGAGCGAGGCGACGGCCGCTCGCGCGATCCCGTTCTTCTCGCACAGCGCGAAAGCCTCGGCCATCGCTTCGAGCGCGGCCGCGATCAGGAAATTTCCGGAGAGCTTCACGACGTTGGCCGCCCCCGGGTCCTCCCCGAAATCGAACACACCCTGGCCGAGAGCGTCGAGGATCGGGCGCGCCCTGCCGCGCTCGGCGCCGGAGGAGCAGATCCAGAGCTTGCGCGCCGCGGCGGCTTCCGGCCGCCCGAAGACGGGCGCGGCGACGTAGCCGCAGCCGTGCTCGGCGTGCGTTGCGCCGAGCCGGCGCGCCGCCGCGGGAGAAACCGTGCTCATCGAGACGTGCAGCCCCCCCTGCGGCAAACCTTCGAGAACGCCTCCGCTTCCTTCCACGATCTCCTCGAGGGCGCGGTCGTTCGAGACCATCGAGACGACGACGCCCGCTCCCGCGGCGTCGCGCGGCCGATCGACCGCCCATCCTCCTTCCTTCGCAAAGGCTTGCGCCTTCTCGCGCGTGCGATTGAACGCCAGAACCTCGTACCCGGCGCCTCGAAGGTTCGTCGCCATCGGAAGGCCCATGCTTCCCAGTCCGATGAAACCGATCGTCGTCACCAGCCTCTCCTCTCTGAATCGCGGGCGCGATTCTTGCTTTCACGGTCCTCGGGAAAACTCTGCGCCTGAATTTTCCGCTGACGCTTCGGAAATCTCTGCGGAAATCTCTGTGAATATCGCAAGAACATCACGGAAAAATGCGGTCGCGAATCGAATTGCACTGATTATTGTGCTTCCCGATAACTCGTTCTCGTTGCACGCGTTCCACGAAAGAACCGCCGCCGACGCGACGAGAACCCCGGCACGCAATGCCGATGCCATCGATTCCCACAGGAAGATCTGATTTCCGTTGTTGCGTTTACTTCGTTTTCATCGATTTTCATTCGGGAATATTCTTCGCCGATCTTCGCAATGGCGATTTCAGCGCAACCCCGTTTGACGGCGACGCGTCGTTTGCCGGCCTGGTTGGTGATTCCTCTCGCCCTTTTCGTTGGGAACGCGGCGCTCACCGCGCTCGGCCGTCTCCCGTCCGCCGCGCGGGCGGGCACGTGAGCCTCTTCGACGTCGTCCTGCCGACGCGCGGCCGTTCGCACACGATCGGATTCGCCATCGCGTCCGTCCTCGCCCAGACGGAGCCGGAATTCCGGCTGCGCGTCGTCGGGGACGGCTGCGACGACGAAACCGAGCGGGTCGTCGCGACGTTCACCGATCCGCGCGTCTCCTTCGCCCGGTTCCCGAAAGGGACCGGCTTCGGGTACGGCCACCGGAACACCGTGCTCCGGTCGGGCAACGCCCCCTACGTCGCCTACATGACCGACGACGACCTGATGTTCCCGGATCACCTCGCGCTCGGCCGCGCCGCGCTCGAGGAAGGAAGCGCCGGCCTCGTCGCGTTCCGGTCGGCCCAGGTCCGGTTTCCCGACGGCGTGGACCCGTTCTTCTTCGCGTTCGACTGGAAGGTTCCGATCCTCGGCGGCTTCCTTCGGAACTGGTTCATCGGCTCGGCGAACCTCGTTCACCGCCGCGCTCTCTTCGATCGGATCGGCTACTGGGACGCGTCGCTCGTGCGGTTCGGAGACCGCGAGTTCTACCGGCGCGCGCGCGTCGCGGGGGAGGCGCGCTATCGCGCTGAAACGACGCTCCTGCGGTTCTTCGCGGCGGAGTGGGACGCGCGCTATGCGGACCTGCGGGAGCCGCCCCAGAAGCGCTACCTCGAACGGATCGGCGACCCGGAGTGGGTTCGCGGTTTTCGGGCGCTCGCCCGGAGCGGCCCGCGGGGCGCCCGGGTGCGTTTCGGACAGGCGCGCGACTTCCTCCGTTTCGCGGCGCGTTCGGGGCCGAAGTTCGCGAGATTCGCTTTCCGCCGCCGCGCCGCGATTGACACCCCGCCGGACGGGTTCTACTCTCGCCGGAAATGATTCGGGACGGAGCTCTTCCGGAAGGCGTCGTCTGGCGGCCGCTCCAGCCGCTTTCCGATTCGCGGGGCGTCTTCACGGAGATCTACCGCGGAGAGTGGATCGAAGGACATCCCGCGCTCCAATGGAACTTCATCCGGTCGGAGGCGGGCGTGATGCGGGGGGTGCGCGTGCATCCCCGCCACGACGACTACCTCGTCGTGCTGGAGGGGTTCCTCCAGGTCGGGCTTCGCGATCTGCGGCGGCGGTCGCCCACGTTCGGTCAGACGGCGCTCGTGGAGCTTCGCGGATCCGCCCTTTCGCTCCTCAAGACGCCGGCCGGCGTCGCCCACGGGCTGTACGTCGCCGAGCCCTCGCTCGTCGTGATCGGCGTGACGCGCTACCACGATCCCGATGACGACATTCCGGTTCGCTGGGACGACCCGGCGCTCGGGATCCCGTGGCCGTTCGCGGCCGCGGCGATATCGCCTTCGGACGCCGCCGGGCTCTCGTTTTCCGAGGTCAGCGAGATCTTCGACCGGACGGGGTGACGCCAGCCGCCGTTCGGGCGGCTTCGATCGCCGCGACCGCCGCGGCGCCCTCACGGGCGCTCCCTTTCGGAGGAGGACCTCCGCGGAGGAAGCGCAGGATCGCTTCGATCTCGCGGCGGAGCGGCGGCTCCGGATCGACCGGGACTCGCTCATCGGCGATCCGGATCGCGTGCTCGTCCTCGCTCGTCCAGACGACGGTGCCGTCGCGGCAGGCGAGCTCGACCTCGCGCCGGCGCTTCGGTGCGCGGGCGGAGACCTCGAAAGAGAACGCGACGTCGCCGTCTCCTTCCGCCTCGAGCCCGGTGACCCGTCCGTCCTCGAAAGAGGCGGCCGCTCGCGCGATGGCGGGCAGGCGGCCGAGGATCTCGGCGGCGATCGAAAGCTCGTGGGGTGCGAGCACCCATACGGGATCGACGTCGTAGCCCGAGATCGCGGGCTGGACGCGCAGCGTCCGGAGCCGGCGCGCCGGACCGAGCCGTTGACGTCGAGCGATGTCCGCGATCGCTTCGATCGCCGGATGCCAGCGCCATTTCTCCATCACCCAGAGCCGCCCCTCGAGCGCGTCCGCGAGCCGGAGCGCCGACGGCGCGTCCGCCGTGAGCGGCTTCTCGCAGAAGATCGGGACCCCGCGGGCGGCGAAGTCTTCGACCGTCTCCGCGTGGCGGAGGGTCGGAGTCGCAACGATCGCTCCCTCGAATTCGGCGAGCGCTTCGACTTCGCCCGCCGCCTCCACGGCTCCCGCGGCGAGCGCTTCACGGCGCGCTTCCTCCGAGG
>Ga0075276_10000489_pt1 | contig 10177 bp, 8 predicted proteins | sample SF_Rice_5C_80N_4_FD_69770 | JGI IMG/M metagenome (GOLD analysis project Ga0075276, IMG submission 69770) | Rice paddy soil microbial communities from Twitchell Island, California, USA - SF_Rice_5C_80N_405 | ecosystem: Environmental > Terrestrial > Soil > Paddy field/soil | place: USA: Twitchell... | reverse complement strand
CGTCCTCGAACGTCGTCCTCGACCCCGTCCTCGAACGTCGTCCTCGACCCCGTCCTCGACCCCGTCCTCGAACGTCGTCCTCGACCCCGTCCTCGAACGTCGTCCTGGACCCCGTCCTCGAACGTCGTCCTCGAACTCGGCCTCTCAGTTCGCGGTCAGCCGCGGCAGGTACCCCTCGAAGAACAGCTTGGCGATGAGCGCCTTGCGGCCGCGCACGCCCACCTTCTCGCAGGCGCGGCCGAGGTGCTCCTGGACGGTGTAGCCCGAGACGCCCAGCCGCGCGGCGATGCGCTTGGTGGAGTCGCCCCGCGCTACGGCCGCGGCCACCTGCCGCTCGCGCGCCGAGAGCCCGTAGAGCCGCGCCAGGATCGGCGCCATCTCCCGCGGGCCCACCGGTCGGATCACCACCACCACCGCGCTGTGACCCTCGCGGTCCGGCTCGGCCAGCATCGCCCGGATGCAGTACCAGCGACCGGAGTGGCCGCGCGTGCGCAGCACCGCGTCCGCGGGCACGTCCCCGTGCGCGGCCGGCTGCGCCACCCGCACGCGCGTGACCGCGCTCATGATCGCGATGGGCACGGGCGTGGCCAGCTCCGGCGCCGCGCCCACGTCCGCCAGGTCGGTGAAGTATCCCTGCGCCGCGGGCGTCCGCAGCGTCACCTCACCCCGCTCGTCCAGCAGCACCGTCGCCGGCGGCGTCTCCCCGGGAGCCGCCGCGGGCGACGTCGCCGAGTCCACCAGCGCCGCCGCCTGGAAGGCCCGCGCCAGATGCGGCACCAGCCGGTCCAGCAACGCGTGCTCCGCCTCCCCCACCGCCGGCGTCGGACCGTCGTTCAGCAGGCACCACGAGCCCCACAGCGCACCGCCCGTCGCGATCACCACGTTCGTCTCGTGCGCGATCCCCGCCCCCTTCAGCAGCGCCGCGAACGCCGGCGACGCTTCCGTCATGGAGAACACCCGCCGGTTCGCCCGCGCCTGCTCCAGCTCCAGCACCGCCCTCCCGTACGGGTACCAGCGCGTCAGGTATTCCTGCACCAGCGGGGCCGGCACCCCGTTGCCCACCACGTGCGTCAGCAGGCCCGTCTCCGGGTCGTGCGTCGAGCAGGCGTGCGCATCGAAGCGCACCGCCGGCGCGATCCGCTCGGCCAGCTCTCGCCGCAGGCGCACCGAATCCAGGCCGGCATAACAGACCCGCTTCACGCTGCGAAATACCGCCTCGTGCATGCTCGCTCCTGTCCGTTCCTGCCGCCGCCTCAGGGCGGCGCCGACCCGTCGGGCGCCGCCGCGCAAACGTATGGCGGCCACGGCGCGGGCGCGCCGGTGCCGGGCCAGAACGCACAGGCGCGGCGACCCCCAGCTTTTGGGGACAGCCCCGGCGCCGCCGCGCGGCCATGCTCCACGCGGTCTCGCGGAGCAGGGCAGGACAGCGTCCGGCGGCGTCACACGGGCGAGACCCGTCGCCGGTCCGCGGAAATGGAGGAAGGTCCGCATGACGTTGAATGGTTGCACGCTGGCGGGACGCCGCCGGCGTCGCCGGCTGGCCGGTCTGCTTGCCGGCGCGGTGGTCGTGGCGGCGCTGGCCGGCTGTGGCGAGGACGTGGCGGGACCCAGCACGCCGACGGAGCTGAGGGGGCCGGCGGTGGCGGTGGGCAACGGCACCGCGCAGCTGTACGTGACGAAGAGCACCGGCGGCGTGCAGTCGGTGGGGATCCGGCTGAGCGCGGGGGCGCTGAGCGCGCTGCCGGATACGGCCGTCGAGTGGCTGCTGGCCCTGCCGGCGGGCGTGAACGCGGCGCCCTGGGACCATGCCATGCTGGACTGGAACCCGCAGGGTCACGAGCCGGTGGCGATCTACGGCGTGCCCCACTTCGACTTCCACTTCTACACCGTCCCGGTGGCGGAGCAGATGGCGATCGCGGGCGGGCCGGACACCACCACGGTGCCAGCGGCCAACGTGCCGCGGGATTACGCCTCCCAGGTCATCTCGGTGCCGGCCATGGGCGTGCACTGGGCGGACACGACGGCGGCGGAGTTCCACGGCCACCCCTTCGACCGCACCTTCATCTACGGCTTCTCTCACGGCACGCTGGTCTTCGTCGAGCCGATGGTCACCCGGGCCTACCTGCAGTCGCAGCCGGACTCGACGGCGCCGGTGAAACAGCCGCAGGCCTTCCAGCAGCCGGGGCTCTATCCCACGAGCTATCGCGTTTCCACCGACGCCGGCACCGGCGCGGTCAGCGTCGCGCTGACGGGCCTCACCCCGCACTGAGGCAGGGCGCGGGCGGCCGGACTCGGCCGCCCGCGCCCTTCCCGCCCCCGCCCGCGTGCCGCGGGCGCACCCCCACCTTCGACTCGGGCCGCCTCGCGTTCGTCACGCGCAACTCCGATCCAGCTACGAGCTTGCACCACCGCCTGGCGCATGCTGGTGCGGTTCTTGGAACCACATTTGCCTGCCCCACGAGCCCGCCAAGATCGGCCGTACAAGCGGCCATGCCTGAACATCTCGAGAGGACCCGGCCGGGTGTGTGGGGGGCGGTAGCCCCGGCCGACCAGCGCACGTTCACCCGGTCGCCGGACCGCTCCGCGGTCCGGGCGTGGCCCGGGGGAAGGGGAGGACGGACGCAGCCATGCCGGACGGGACGGGACGTGGGATCGGGATCGTGCGGGCGAGGCGCGCCGGGATGTGGCGCCGGCCGGGCGCGGTCGGACTGGTGACGCTGGCAGCGGCGGCCTTCGTCGCCTGCGACGGCACGAAGACGCCCGGCAACGGGCCGGCCACGGAGAAGTCGGCGCCGGTGCCGGTGGCCGCCGGGGCGCCGCCGGGCGCGCCGCCGGCGGGGGAGTGGACGCTCCCGGGCCGCGATCCGGAGGGGACGCGCTACAGCCCGCTGGCGCAGATCACGCCACAGAACGCCGGCAAGCTGCAGGTGGCGTGGACGTTCTCCACCGGCACCGACCGCGGGTTCGAGGGTCAGCCGCTGGTGGTGAACAACACCATGTACATCGTGTCTCCCTACCCGAACCACGTCTTCGCGCTGGACCTGACCGACCCGCACGGCCCCGCCAAGTGGCATTACCGCGGTCTGACCAATCCCGCCTCGCAGGGCGAGGCGTGCTGTGACGTGGTCAACCGGGGAGCGTCCTACGCCGATGGCAAGATCGTCTTCAACCGGCTGGACGATCACACGATCGCCCTGGACGCCAACACGGGGAAGGTGCTCTGGGACACGCAGCTCGACTCGATCCAGGAGGGCGCCACGTACACGATGGCCCCGCTGGTGATCAACGGGCGGGTGTACGTGGGCAACAGCGGCGCGGACCTGGGCGTGCGCGGCTTCCTGGCGGCGCTCGATCTCAACACGGGGAAGGTGCTCTGGAAGGCGTACAGCACCGGCCCCGACAAGGACGTGCTCATCGGCCCGCAGTTCAAGCCGTTCTACCCGCAGTTCGCGGGGAAGGACCTGGGGGTGAGCACGTGGCCGCCGGACCAGTGGAAGCTGGGGGGCGGGACCGCGTGGGGCTGGATCACCTACGACCCTGAGCTGAACCGGATCTACTACGGCTCGGCGAACCCCGGGGTGTGGAACCCGGACATGCGGCCGGGCGACAACCTGTGGAGCACGTCGGCCTTCGCGCGCGACCCCGCCAGCGGCCAGGCCCTCTGGGCCTATCAGCTCACGCCCCACGACATGTGGGATTACGACGCCATCAACGAGTTCATCCCGGTCGACCTGCCGATGAACGGGCAGGTGCGCAAGGTGCTGGTGCACTTCGACCGCAACGGCTTCGGCTACACCATCGATCGCACGACCGGCCAGGTGCTCGTGGCCCAGCCGTACCAGTACCTGAACTGGGCGACCGGCGTCGACCTGAAGACCGGCCGCCCGCAGGTGGTGCCCTCCCGCGAGACGCACCAGGGCGTGAACACGCGCGACATCTGTCCCTCCTCCACCGGCGCCCGCGACCAGCAGCCGGCGGCCTACTCGCCGCGCCTGCACCTGTTCTTCACGCCCACGACCGACCTGTGCATGGATTACGCGGGCTACAAGACCGCCTACATCGCCGGCACGCCCTACCTGGGGGCGGACGTGCACATGTACGCGGGCTCCAAGGGCTGGCAGACGCGCGGCGAGTACATCGCCTGGGACCCGGTCACGGGCAAGCGCGTGTGGCAGAACGAGCTGCGCTTCCCGCCCTGGAGCGGCGCCCTGGTCACCGGCGGCGACGTACTCTTCTACGGCACCCTCGATGGCTGGTTCCGCGCGGTGGACGCGCGCAACGGCCAGCTCCTCTGGCAGTTCAAGACCGGGTCCGGGATCATCGGCAACCCGATGACGTATGTGGGACCGGACGGGAAGCAGTACGTCGCCGTCTACTCCGGCGTGGGCGGGTGGCTGGGCGCGGTGGCGCTCGGGCTCTCGCCGGGCGACCCGACCGCCGCGCTGGGTGCCGTGGGCGCCGCCCCGGACCTGCCGAAGTTCACGGCGCCGGGCGGGATGGTCTACGTCTTCAAGCTGCCATGAGCGCGCTCCGGCTGCGCGCCCGAGTGGCGCAGACGATCTGGTGGGCGCTGCCGGCGCTGGCGCTGCTGGCGCTGGGCGCGAGCTGGATGGTGGGCACCGGCCGGGCGGCCCCGGCGACGGCGTCGCCGCGCGGCCGGGCGGCGCACCGGGCGCTCGCCCCTCGCCCGCCGGCGGCGGCGGGCGTGCTGCGGGTCTGTGCCGACCCGAACAACCTCCCCTATTCCGACCGGCAGGGGCGCGGCTTCGAGAACCGCATTGCCGAGCTGATCGCCCGCGATCTGCACCAGCGCGTGGCCTACACCTGGTGGCCGGGGCGGGACAACTTCGTGCGCAAGACGCTGGACGCCCGGTTGTGCGATGTCGTGATCGGCATCGACGCCGGCGACGACGACGTCGTGACCTCGACGCCGTACTACCGCTCCACGTACGTCTTCGTCCAGCGGCGCGGCACCGACCCGATCCGCTCCTTCGACGATCCCCGCCTGCGCCGCATGCGCGTGGGCGTGCATGTCATCGGCGACGACGCGCTCCCGCCCGGAGTGGCGCTCGTCCATCGCCACCTCGCGCACAACATCCGCGGCTACACCATCTACGGCAATCATGCGCAGCCCCGCCTCATCGAGGCGGTGGCCCGCGGCGCGGTGGACGTGGCCGTCGCCTGGGGACCGCTGGCCGGCTACTTCGCCTCGCGGGCGAGCGTCCCCCTCACGGTGACGCCCGTGGCGGACAGCACGGCCGCCCCGGGACTGCCGTTTACCTACGCCATCGCGCTCGGCGTCCGCTACGGCGACCGCGCGCGGCTGAGCCAACTGGAAACCGTGCTCCGGCGCCGGGCGCCGCAGGTGCGCGCCATCCTGCGCGCGTACGGCGTGCCGCTGGTGGCGGACCGGAGCACGCTCATCGCGGCGAGTGCCGGGGAGGGGAGATGAGCAGGGCGATGCGCTGGACGCGGCACCGCGGGACGCTGGCGGCGCTGGCGGCACTGGTTGCGCTCGAAGCGGCGGGCTGCAACGAGACGGCCGCCGCCCGGGGGCCGTCCCAGGCCAATGAGCGCGCGCCGGGAACCGGCTCCGACTACCAGGAGGCGACGGTCAATCCCAACCTGCCCGGCGTGGACCCGGGGATTCACCCGGAGGTGGTCTGGGGCGTGCGCCACAACCCCTTCGCCAACGATCAGGCCGCGGCGGTAGAGGGGCGTAAGCTCTTCGTCGCCTACAACTGCTCCGGCTGCCATGGCGGGCGCGCCGGCGGCGGCATGGGCCCTAGCCTGCGCGACAGCCTCTGGATCTACGGCAACAGCGACACCCAGCTCCTGTCCACCATCTCGGAGGGGCGCTCGGCGGGGATGCCGGCCTGGGGCGCGCGCATCCCGGAGCAGCAGATCTGGAAGCTGATCACCTACATCCGCACGCTGGGCACGGCGCAGGAGCCGGACCCGCCGCCGCCCGAGCCCACCATCCCCATGCCCGCCCCCAGCCTCGCGCAGGGCAAGGGCGCCGCCTCCAAGGCGCGCTGACCATGGGACGCCATCGCGCGCAGTTCCGGCCGCCGGCCCGCCCGGCGGATCCCACCGGGGTGGGGCAGGAGAGGGCGCGCGCTGCCCACTCCGCCCTGCCCGCGGCTTCCCCGCGCGCATCGGCGCGCTCCGCCCTGCCCGCGGCTTCCCCGCGCGCATCGGTGCGCTCCGCCCTGCCCGCGGCGCTGGCCCTCGCCACCGCCCTGGGCGGCTGCGCCGTCCCCGACAGCACGCTGGCCACCGCCGGCACCACGGGCACGGTGGAGACGGCGCTCGGCTGGACGGTGCTGGGCGTCAGCTCCGCCGTGGTGCTGATCACCTGGACGCTCGTGCTGGTGGCGTCGCTGCGGGCACGCAGAAAGCCCCTGCCGGCGGAGGGTCTCTTCTCGGCGGGCGGAGGCGGGATGACCTGGATCATGTGGGGGGGCATCGTCCTCCCGGCCATCGTGCTCACCGGCCTGTTCGTCTTCAACGCGCTGGCGCTGCGCGCGCTGACCAGTCCGGGCAAGCCGTTCGGCGCCAACATCGAGGTCATCGGGCACCAGTGGTGGTGGGAGGTGCGCTACTTCGGCAACAGCCCCGACCAGATCGTCACGACCGCCAACGAGATTCACATCCCGGTGGGAGAGCCGGTGCGCGTGCAGCTCGCCACCGCGGACGTGATCCACAGCTTCTGGGTGCCGCCGCTCTCCGGGAAGACGGACCTCATCCCGGGGCAGAAGAACGTGACCTGGCTCGAGGCCAAGCAGCCGGGGATCTACTGGGGGCGGTGCGGGGAGTACTGCGGCGCCGAGCATGCCCTGATGCAACTGCGCGTCTTCGCGGACCCGCCCGCGCAGTATTCCAAGTGGCTGGCCGCGCAGAAGGCGCCCGCGGCACCGCCCACGACCGCGGAGACCCGCACCGGCCAGGCGATCTTCAATGGGATCGGCTGCGCCAACTGCCATTCGATCGGCGGCACGCCCGCCGGCGGCGCCGTCGGTCCCGACCTCACGCACCTGATGTCGCGCAGCACCATCGCGGCAGGCAGCCTGCCGCTCACACGCGGCAACCTGGCGGGGTGGATTGCCGACGCCCAGGGCCTCAAACCCGGCGTGTACATGCCCACCATGGCGGTGAAGCCGGCGCAGTTGCACGCGCTGCTCGCCTACCTCGAGACGCTCCGCTAGCCCGGAGGACACGCGCGTGGCAACTGTAACCGTGGACACGGCGCCGATCGAGCGCCTGAAGGAAACCTGGGAGGGGAAGGGCGGACTGTGGGGGTGGCTCACCACCGTCGATCACAAGAAGATCGGCAAGCTCTACCTGGCCACCTCCGTCGTCTTCCTCCTCATCGGTGGGGTCGAGGCGGGCATCATGCGCGCCCAGCTCGCCTGGTCCAACCTGCGCATTCTCTCCCCGGGCGTGTACGACCAGCTGTTCTCGCTGCACGGCATGACCATGATCTTCTGGTATGCCTCGCCGATCCTCTCCGGCTTCAGCAATTACATCTGGCCGCTGCTCATCGGCTCGCGCGACATGGCGTACCCCCGCGCCAATGCCCTGTCGTACTGGCTGTTCCTGATGTCGGGCGTCTTCCTCTACACCAGTCCGTTCCTGGGCCAGGCGCCCAACGCCGGCTGGTTCGCCTACGTGCCGTTCACGCTCAAGCCGTTCAACCCCGGCCTCAACATGGACTTCTACGCGCTGGGGCTGCTCTTCCTCACCGTCTCCGCGACCGTCGGCTCGATCGTGTTCATCGGGACGATCATGAAGATGCGCGCCACCGGCATGACGCTGACACGCCTGCCGATCTTCATGTACGGCACGATGACGGCCTCGTTCGCCAACCTCTTCGCGCTGCCGGCGCTCACCACCGCGCTCGTCTTCCTCTACTTCGAGCGCACGTTCCACATGCCGTTCTATGCCGTAGGCGGCGGCGGCAGGCCGCTGCTCTGGCAGCACCTTTTCTGGATGTTCGCCCACCCCTGGGTCTACATCATCGTCCTGCCGGCCATGGGCATCGTCTCCGAGGTGATCCCCGTCTTCTCGCGCCGGCCGCTGGTGGGCTACCCGATCGTGGCCATGTCCACGGTGGCGACGGGCATCATCGGCTTCGGCGTGTGGCTGCACCACATGTTCGCCACCGGGCTGCCCAACCTCTCACTCGCCTTCTTCAGCGGCGCCAGCACGCTGATCGTGATCCCCAGCGGCATCGCCGTGTTCTCCTGGATCGCCACGATGTGGACCGGTCGGCCCGTGTTCAAGACGGCGATGCTCTTCGCCGCCGGCTTCGTCGCGCTCTTCGTGCTGGGGGGCGTGTCCGGCGTCGTCACCGCCATGGTCGCCTACGACTGGCAGGTCACCGACAGCTACTTCGTGGTGGCGCACCTCCACTACGTGCTCATCGGCATCAACGTCTTCGGCGTCATGACCGGCTTCTACTACTGGTTCCCCAAGATGACCGGTCGGCTGCTCAATGAGACGCTGGGCAAGCTCAACTTCTGGGTGATGTTCATCGGCGTCAACGTGGCCTTCTTCCCGATGCATATCACGGGGATCCTGGGCATGGAGCGCCGGATCTACACCTACCCGGCCGGGCTGGGCTGGAGCGTGCCCAACCTGATCACCACGATCGGCGCCTACATCTTCGCCGCCGGCTTCTTCCTCTTCCTCGTCAACGTCTGGTACAGCCTGCGTGCGGGCGAGGTGGCCGGGCCGAACCCATGGGACGCCGGCACGCTCGAGTGGTCCGTGCCCTCACCGGCGCCGGCCTACAACTTCGCCGTGCTGCCCACGGTGCGCAGCGGCTACCCGCTCTGGGAGGGCCGGCTGCTGCGCCGCGGGCGTCCACCGGCGGCGGCGCCCTCGCCGGCGCTCGCCCGGACGCCCGACGCCGTGGGGGCGCGCGCGCCCGACATGGCGCCCGACGGTAGCCTGGTCTTCCGCGGGCCGCTGCTGCTCGACGGCAAGGAGACCTTCGCCACCTCTCCCCTCGACGCGGAGCCGATGTCTGTGCTGAGGATGCCCGAGGATAGCCTTCTGCCGCTGCTCCTCTCCCTGTTCATGCTGGCGTTCTTCTACGGCGCCGTCTTCAAGCTCTGGTGGCTCGTGGCGGCGGGCGCCGGCGCGATGCTGCTCACCATCGTGGCGTGGACGTGGCCGCGCAGCATGGAAGGAGGGTCGGTCGCATGAGCACCACTGCCGCCCACGCCGCCGTCCTCCCCATCGGCAATCGCTTCCGGCGCAGTCCCGGCTGGTGGGCGATGGTGTGGATCATCGCCACCGAGGCCGCGCTCTTCGCGTACCTCCTCTTCAGCTACTACTACCTGGCCTCGCAGTTCCGCGGACCCTGGCCGCCGGACGGCTTCGAGAGCTTCACCCTCTCCGCGCCCATGACGGCCATCCTCTTCGCGAGCAGCGGCGTCATGTGGTGGGCCGAGCGCGGCATCAAGAAGGGCAACCAGATGCAGCTGCGCATCGGCCTGCTCATCACCTTCCTGATGGGGCTCGCCTTCGCGATCCTGGAGGGCATCGAGTGGAGCCAGAAGAGCTTCACGCCCGCGAGCCACGCCTACGGCGCGCTCTTCTTCACGGTCACGGGCTTTCACCTGACGCACGTCACCGTCGGGCTGACCATGAACCTGGTGGTCCAGATCTGGGCGTGGATGGGCACGTTCACGGAGGAGCGCCACCTGGCGGTCACGAACGCCGCTCTCTACTGGCACTTCGTCGACACGGTCTGGGCCTTCGTGTTCTTCTCGTTCTACATCGCGCCCCGGATCGGGTGAGCGGAGGAGATCGGCATGGCCACTGTCGTGCGCGAGCCGCGCAGCAACTACTTCGCCCTCTGGTTCGGCTTCCTGGGCGCGCCCGCGGCCTGGAGCATCCAGGAGCTGGCCACGCTCGCCATCACCAGCCACGTCTGCTACCCCATGAACGAGCCGCTCCACGCCCCCGTCGTCAGCGGCATGTGGTGGACCGACCTGGCGATCGTGATCGGCTCGCTGCTGGTGGGACTCGCGGCGCTGGCGGTCGCCATTGCCGAGTGGCGCAAGCACCGGCCCGCCGGCGACGTCGACTGGCGCGGCGAATTCGCGGAAGCCAGCGGCGGGCGCGCGGCGCGCTACCTGGCGTTCTCGGGCATCCTGTTCGGCGT
>Ga0075276_10000488_pt1 | contig 10194 bp, 6 predicted proteins | sample SF_Rice_5C_80N_4_FD_69770 | JGI IMG/M metagenome (GOLD analysis project Ga0075276, IMG submission 69770) | Rice paddy soil microbial communities from Twitchell Island, California, USA - SF_Rice_5C_80N_405 | ecosystem: Environmental > Terrestrial > Soil > Paddy field/soil | place: USA: Twitchell... | reverse complement strand
GCCAGAATCACCGTGGGCGCGCCTTGGTGCTGCACCGCCTTGTAATAAGCGTTGTAGACCTTCTGCGGATCCAGCCCTCCGCGCGGCAGCCGGAAAATCTGCTCATCCGTCATGTCGGCAACCAGAGCCAGCGTTTCCGGGTACTTCCCGAAGAATTCCTTGCGGATGAAGGCGCCGTCTTTAGCCTTAAAGGCCTGGTACTCTCCGTCTACGCACTCTTCCATGCGCTTCAGCAGCAGCCCGCTGTGGTCGCGCGCCAGCAGCTTGTCCCAGGGCGAACCCCAGATCACCTTGATCACGTTCCAGCCCGCTCCCCGGAACGCCGCCTCCAGCTCATTGATAATTTTGCCATTCCCCCGAACGGGACCGTCCAGCCGCTGCAGATTGCAGTTGATGACGAAAATCAGGTTATCCAGATGTTCCCGCGAGCCCAGCGTCAGCGAGCCCATGGTTTCCGGTTCGTCGGTCTCGCCATCCCCTACGAATGCCCACACCTTGCGAGGCGTTTTGGCAATAATGCCCCGGTTTTCCAGGTAGCGCATGAAACGCGCCTGGTAAATCGCGTTGATAGGGCCAATGCCCATCGAAACCGTGGGAAAACGCCAGAAGCTCGGCAGCAGCCACGGGTGCGGGTAGGAGGGAAGGCCCGGGGTGTCCCGCAATTCGTGGCGAAAGTTCTCCAGGTCCTGCTGGCCGAGCCGTCCTTCCAGAAAGGCCCGCGCGTAAACTCCAGGCGAAGCGTGGCCCTGGAAATAAATCAGATCGCCGGGCTGGTCGCCATAGCTAGCATGAAAAAAGTGGTTGAAGCCCACTTCCAGCAGCGTAGCCAGGGAGGAATAGGTAGAAATGTGTCCGCCAATGCCCGGGTCTTTCTTGTTCTGGCGATGCACCATGGCCATGGCATTCCAGCGGATCAGGCTCTTGATGCGCCGCTCCAGGGCTCGGTCCCCGGGATAGGGAACCTCGTCCTCTGCCGGGATGGTGTTTACGTAGGGCGTATTCAACTGCACCGGCATGTTCACGCCCGCCTGCTGGGCCCGCCGGGTCAGGGCGCTCAGCAGTAATGCCGCCTGCGACGGCCCCTCTTCGGCCAATAGCTGCTCAAACGCTTCTATCCATTCGCCTACTTCCTCGTTCTCACTTCTTACCAGGACTGTTCTCGCATTCATATATCTAGTATGCCAATTATGCTGCCCTTCTGCCCAGTGCCCGAGGTCATCCCTGGCGCGAGCAACTGGTTTGCAGGCACGGGCTCTTGGGAAAAAAGCATAAACCCTTTTAAACCCTTATTCTAATCCGGCCGAGGAGGTTCCCTATGCCCTGTGATCCCCAAGTGCTGAGGCAAGTCTCTGTTTTTTCCCGCTTGGACGCCGACGAAGCCTCCGTCCTGGCCGCGCAAGTCGAGCTCAAGTCCTTTTCTCCTCACCAGCGCATCTACAAACGCGGCGACCCCGGAGAACGAGGCTATGTGCTGGTCTCCGGCAGAGTGCGGGTCACCACCGTTGATGAGGACCACCAGGAGGTGGTCGTAGATGAGCCTGCGCCGGGGGAATTCTTTGGCTTCGCCTCCATGTTGGAACAGAGCGTTCATCAAACCGAGGCGATTTCTCTCGAACCGACCGAGTGCATCGAAGTAGACCGTAACGACATTCTGGTTCTATTGCAGCGCAAGCCTCACGCCGGCATGGACATGCTGGCCTCCCTGGGGCACCAGTTCCACGCCTCGCAGCAACTGGTGCGGGTACGCGCCAATCGCCACCCCAATGAAATCATCGAGGAAAAGGAGACGCTCGGCGAGCGCGTGGCGGACGCGGTCGCCGCCTTCGGCGGTTCCTGGATCTTCATTACCATGTTCGCGGTTTTTATGTTGGTCTATACCAGCATCAACATCAGCCTCCGCAAGGCCGCCTGGGACCCCTATCCCTTCATTCTGCTCAACCTGTTTCTTTCCATGCTGGCGGCTATTCAGGCCCCGGTCATCATGATGAGCCAGAACCGCCAGGACAAAAAGGACCGCCTGCGCGGCGAACTCGACTACGACGTCAACCGCCGCGCCCACGCCGAAATCCAGGGCCTCGCCCATAAACTCAACCTGCTGGGTGACCGGCTGGGTGACATCGAGGAGCTGCTGCGTCCGGGAGTGTAGACAAACGGCAGGCACGAGGGACCATGTTCCTTCGGTTGTTCCCCGCGCGCGGATTTCTCTCGCCAATTCCCTCACTGCCCGCATAATGAAAAAATGGCTCCTGCTTTCCCTGAAGAACGTTGGCTTCCGAAGTCGCTCCTTTGTTTGCGTGGCTACAACCGCGACAAGTTCCTGCGCGACCTGCTGGCGGGAATTACCGTTGGCCTGGTGGCCCTGCCCCTGGCCATGGCCTTCGCCATTGCCTCCGGATTGACTCCCCAAGCCGGTATTTACTGCGCTGTCATAACCGGGTTCCTGATTTCCGCCGTGGGCGGATCTAAAACTCAGATCGGAGGGCCCACCGGAGCCTTCGTTGTCGTGGTGGCCGGCATTGTTGCCGTCCACGGCGTAGATGGCCTGTTCATGTGCACGGTCATGGCCGGCGTCCTGCTGGTAATCATGGGCATCACCAAGCTGGGCTCCGCCATCAAGTTCATCCCCCGCCCGGTGGTGCTCGGCTTCACCAACGGCATTGCCATCCTGATCGCCAGCACCCAGGTGAAGGACTTCTTCGGCTTGCACCTGGAAAAAGTGCCGGGGGTGTTCTGGCTGCGTATGGAAGCCCTGGCGGCCAGCTTCCAGACTCTCTCCTACACGGCTACGGCTCTGGCCGCGGGCACTTTGCTGATCATGCTGGTCTGCCGCCTTATCTCCAACCGCATTCCCGGGCCGATTGTCGCCCTGGTGCTGGGAACCGCGGCGGTGGTCGTCTTCAGGTTGCCAGTCGAAACCATTGGCACCCGTTTCGGCGGTATTCCCAGCGGCCTGCCCCACCTGGCCATCCCCAAGTTCCGCGTCGATCTTATCCATGGACTGCTGGGCCCGGCCTTCACCGTGGCCATGCTGGGCGCCATTGAGTCCCTGATGTCGGCCGTGGTCTCCGACCGCATGAGCAACGACCACCACAATCCCAACATGGAACTGATTGGCCAGGGCGTGGCCAACATCGCTTCGCCTATGTTCGGCGGACTGCCCGCCACCGGCGCCATCGCCCGCACCGCCACCAACATCCGCTCCGGCGCGCAGTCGCCGATTGCCGGAATGATTCACTCCGCCACCCTGCTCTGCGTTCTGCTCTTTGCCGCGCCCCTGGTGAGCTATGTGCCCCTGGCCGTGCTGGCCGGAATTCTCATGATGGTCTGCTACAACATGGGCGAGTGGCGCGAGATTCCCCAACTGCTCAAGCTCACTAAAACCGACATCAGCGTCTGGCTGGTTACTGTGAGCCTCACCGTGTTTGCCGATCTCACAGTAGCCGTGGAAGCGGGAATGATCCTGGCCGCATTGCTCTTCATCAGCCGCGTGGCCAGCACCACCACTGTCTCGCAGGTCACCGACGACTACGTTGAGGACGGCCGCGTCCACATCCTGCAGGACAAGGACATTCCCTACTACGCCACCATCTTCCGCATCCACGGACCGTTCTTGTTTGGCGCCACCGACAAAATTTCCGTGGTGACGGAGAAGATTCACAACCTGCCGCCCGTGGTCATCCTGCGCCTGCGCAACATGACCGCTCTGGATGCCACCGGCCTGTTCGCTCTGGAAGAAGTGGCCAGGGACCTGCACGCCACCGGGCGCACCTTGATTTTGTGCGGTGCCCGCGAGCAGCCCTCCCGGCTCATTCACCAGGCCGAGTTTAGGGACGTGGTGGGCGCCGATAACATCTGCGAAAACGTGCAGGCCGCCTTGCGCCGCGCCGAAACCGTTTACCAGAAGCGCGAAGCCAAGGCCGCTGCCGCCAGCCGAAACTGATGTCCCCAGCTGTCCTCTACACCAGGGCCTCATCCCGAGCCCTGAGTGGAGCCGAAGGCCGCCCGCCGAAATCCTGAGCGCAGCCGGGTGCCCCACTCAAGCCGGGTGCCCCACTCAAGCTTTTTTGCTGAGTGGGATAAAAAGTAAAGGCCCGAGCCTTCGCTCGGGCCTTCGCTAAAGCTAATCAGCTAGAAGCTGCTTTACAGCGAGCTCATGTTCGACAGGAACTCGCCGTTCGACTTGGTCTTGCTCAGCTTGTCAATCAGCAGCTCCATGGCTTCCACCGGCGAGAGCGGGTTCAGCACCTTGCGCAGCACCCAGATTCTCGCCAGGTCTTCCTTGGGAATGAGCAGCTCTTCTTTTCGCGTCCCGGAACGCTGGATGTCAATCGCCGGGAACACGCGCTTATCCACCAGCTTGCGCTCCAGGATGATTTCCGAGTTGCCCGTGCCTTTGAACTCTTCAAAGATCACGTCGTCCATGCGCGACCCGGTATCAATCAGCGCGGTGGCGATGATGGTCAGCGACCCGCCCTCTTCGATATTGCGGGCGGAGCCGAAGAAGCGCTTGGGGCGCTGCAGGGCGTTGGAGTCCACGCCGCCGGAGAGCACCTTGCCCGAAGGCGGCACGATGGTGTTGTAGGCGCGCGCCAGGCGAGTGATGGAATCCAGCAGGATGACCACGTCGCGCTTGTGCTCCACCAGGCGCTTGGCCTTTTCGATCACCATTTCCGCTACCTGCACGTGGCGGGCGGCGGGCTCGTCGAAGGTGGAGGAGATAACCTCGCCCTTCACTGAGCGCTGCATGTCGGTGACTTCTTCCGGGCGCTCGTCAATCAGCAGCACCATCAGCACTACTTCCGGATGGTTGGTGGTAATGGAGTTGGCCACGTTCTGCAGCAGCATGGTCTTGCCGGCGCGGGGCGGAGAAACGATCAGGCCGCGCTGGCCCTTGCCCAGCGGCGTCAGCAGGTCCATCACGCGCGCGCTTACGTTCTCGCGCGTGGTCTCCAGCTTGAGGCGCTCCTGGGGATAGAGAGGCGTCAGGTTGTCGAACAGGATCTTGTTGCGCGCCTCTTCCGGCGATTCGAAGTTGACCGCCTCGATCTTGACCAGGGCGAAGTATTTTTCGCCCTCATGGGGCGGGCGCACCTGTCCGCTGATGGTGTCGCCCGTCTTCAGATCGAATTTGCGGATCTGCGAGGGCGAAACGTAAATGTCGTCCGGCCCGGGCAGGTAGTTGTAATCCGGCGAGCGCAGGAAGCCGTAGCCGTCGGGCAGGATTTCCAGCACGCCCTCGGCAAAGATGTGTCCTTCTTTTTCACTCTGCGCCTGCAGAATTTTGAAAATCAGGTCCTGCTTGCGCAGGCCGCTGGCCCCTGGCAGGTCCAGCGAACGAGCTATGCGGGTTAGCTCGGTTATGTTCTTTTCTTTTAATTCAGCGATGGTCATGTTCACCTACGGGATTTTTACAAAGGGGGGTAATTCGGGAGGCAAATCGCCGCTCCGGAGCGAGCAGCGGAGTTGTGTTTAAGCAGCAACCCGCCGCCGCACCTCGGCAACGCCTTCAGGCTCGGTTACGGCCTCCTGCCTCTCCGAGCCTGCAATCCGATGCAGGACTTCGTTTGTTGTTTCCTGAATTCGGGTATTGGGCTTATGAAACTTGCGCGTTGCCTTGGAAGCAAGCTGGCAAAGCATATAACGGTTCTTCATAGAATGTACAGCGTCAAATACCAGATCAGAGCGCATTGCCTTGTTTCCCTTTCCTGTTATGAATTTAGCAGCCGTCTCAGCACCGCTCCGGCAGGAGAACCGGGCTTGGGTACTGCACCCGGACTCTTTCCGACCACGAACTCGTTAAAGCTTGAATTGCTGGGAAGCTTAACCTTGGACGACCTAATAGATGCGTTTCAGGGCTGCCAAGTTGCTCTTTTTTATGGCGGTAATTTTTATAACTCAATTCCTGCCCAGCAGCTATTAACCGCCAAGATGCGTCGACACACCAGCCACATTGCCGCTGAAAATGGCTCAGCCTCACCCTATACACGCTCAGTTAAGTGGGGTCAAGCGTCATGTTAAGACGAGCCGCGAATTCCAGTGCAAAAGCTTGCCCGAAATGGCCTATGCCCAAAAGGTACGATCGAGCGTCCGGTACTGAATAGCTTCCGCAATGTGTTTAGGCTCAATTACTTGTGCTGCTTCAAGGTCGGCAATCGTCCTCGCCACTTTGAGGATTCGATCATGTGCTCGTGCGGTCAAGCCCTGCTGTGTCATGGCCCGCTCCAGCAGGCGCTCGCATTCGGGGTTAAGTTCACAATGTTTGCGGATCTGGCGGGGAGCCATCTGGGCATTGCAATAAATCCGCTCTCCAGGACTCGAAAAACGCTGCAATTGCACCTGCCGGGCGCGAATGACGCGATCCCGAATCTCCGCCGAGCCTTCCGGCGCGGAGGCGGCGCGCAACTCCTTATAGTTCACCGCGGGAACGTCAATGTGGATATCAACGCGGTCCAGCAGAGGCCCTGAAATCTTCGACATGTAGCGCTGAATCATGGGCGGAGTGCAGTGGCACTCGCGGCTGCGGTCGTTGAAAAATCCACAGGGACAGGGGTTCATAGCTGCGGCCAGCATGAAACGCGCCGGGAAGGTGAGGGACATGGCGGCGCGGGCGATGGAAACCGTGCCGTCCTCCAGCGGCTGGCGCATTACTTCCAGCACGTTACGCGGGAACTCGGGCAGCTCATCCAGAAAAAGCACCCCGTTGTGGGCCAGGGAAACTTCGCCGGGGCGGGGGATCACGCCCCCTCCGATCAGGCCGGCATCGGAGATGGTGTGGTGGGGGGCGCGGAAAGGGCGCACGCCGACCAGGCCGGCATTGTGATCGAGCACCCCGGCCACGCTATGGATTTTGGTGGTTTCCAGCGCCTCTTCAAACGTGAGGGGCGGCAGGATGGTGGGCATGCGCTTGGCCAGCATGGTCTTGCCGGAGCCGGGCGGGCCGATCATGAGGATGTTATGACCGCCGGCGCAGGCCACTTCCAGAGCGCGCTTGGCGGTGTGCTGCCCGCGCACGTCCTTGAAGTCCACGGAATACTGTTGTGATTCCTGCAGCACCGCATCAGAGTTGACGGTGACCGGCACAATGCCATTCTTGCCGTTAAGCAGCCCCACCACATCCATGAGGGAGCGCACCGGGTAAACGCCCACCCCGGCAACCACGGCCGCCTCGCGGGCGTTGATTTCAGGCACCACTAGGCGGGCGATTTTCTTTCCGCGGGCAGCGATGGCAATGGGCAAAGCGCCGCGCACGCCGCGCACGCCGCCATCGAGCGACAGTTCACCCACGAAAACGTAGTCGGGAATTTCTTTGGCGGTCAGGCCACCGTAAGCACCGACAATGCCGAGGGCCATGGGCAGGTCAAAGCCAGAACCCTCTTTCTTAATGTCGGCGGGGGCCAAATTGATGGTGATGTGAGTGGGCGGAATATCGTAGCCACAGTTCTTCAATGCGGAGCGGACGCGTTCGCGGCTTTCACGCACGGCGGCATCGGGCAAGCCGACGGTAACGAAGTGGTCTTCGTTGGTGCGAATGCCGGAGACGTCAACCTCAACTTCGACCACGTTGGCGTCAATGCCATAGACCGCGGCACTGAGAGTCTTAAAAAGCATGACGGGGGACTACAAGGCACAAATAGCAGATTCCGGCCGGAGGGGAAGTGATAGCAGTCACGGGGAAGGGTGACCCTGGAGAATTGAGTAATTGTGTAATCGGGTAATGGGTAATTGAAAAGCGACAGGTACATCTACATAGCCTGACTTCCGAAACTACCCCACCCGAGCAAAACCGCTTGAGGTCACCTGACCCTACACTACTATTGCACCCCCACCATGTAGCTGTTCTTGCTCTTGGTTTTCACGGCCACCATTTGCGTGCCGGGAGGTGCGCCCAGCAGGGAGTCGGCGAGGGCGATGGTTTCCAGCGCCTGGATTTCGGGATCGGGAATGCTGTTGATGGCCTGCAACGCGGTTTGCGGGGAAATGCGGGTTGCCAGGGCAACGAAACGGCACCAGGCAGCGGTGGAAGGCCACATGGCTTTGAAGGCCTGGTTGGGATCGTTGGCGTCGGTATCGGTGGCGTAGAGTTTCTCGGCCAACTTGAAGCCCTGGTCCACGACCTTCTTGGCAGACTCAGTGTTGCCCAGTTTGAGGTAGTCATCCCCGGCCCCGGCCAGCATATCGAATTGAACGATGTCCCGCTGAATGGAGGGGATGATTTTCATCAGCTCATCGAGTGCATTGGCGGCGTAGCCTGGGCTGGTCTTCAAGATCGCGCCCGCCAGTTTTAGCAGTGCCAAGGCGCGCGTGTTGTGAAAGTCGGGCAGAGACATGGCGGCGGCCAGCGCCTGCTTGGGATCCTTTTCGGCTTGGGCGATGATTTGCCGGATCTGAGACTGCAGTTGGTCATCGTAGCGGTCGTCGGCGGTGGACTCGCCGCTGTTGGAGGGCAGGCGCATGGTGATGGAATCGGGTATGCCATTCTCGGGATCGAGCGATTGCAGGCCGTTGGGATATTGCTTGGCTGCGCTCTGTACATCGCGATTCTCCTGCAGCAGGCTTTCCGCGCGGTCGGAATCTAGGACACGCAGGATGGGCATCAGCTGAAAGAGAGTGTATTGATAAATCGAACTGAAGGAGGCGGAGCCTTTCTCGGCTCCGACCGTGATTTGCAGATCGGTATCCGATTGGCGAGCTTGCTTCAGACTTTCATCAATGGCCTGCAGAACCATGTCGGGCGGGAGGCCCCGCCAAGTGCGACTGATAAAAGTGCCAAAATCACCCGGTCCAGCCTCGTTTTTGTGTTCGTGCTGGCTGAAGCTGGCCAGCGCCTGAGCGAACAGGTTCTGCTTGTCGGCCGCCATCTCCGGGGGCAGGGCTTGCACTAGATTGCTGCCGATGACGTACGGGAACTCCTCGTCACCTAACTGACCGAGCAAAGCAATCGCCTGGGCGAACTGCTTCTTACCTGTGTGGTACATGATCAGCCGGTTTATGGCGGCGCGGCGCGGGTACCCGGCGAGCTGGGGGACGAGCTGTTCGCAGTAGGCGGGGTCGAGCGCGACCAGGCGACCTAGGACCTGCCCCTGCAGCCAGGTTGTGTTGGATGTTTTCGGGTCAGAGTCGTCTTCTATGGACTGGCTGGCCTGGAAGGCGTCGCGCAGGGTAGCCAGAGCTTTGGTCTGATTAAGCTTTTCATAGCCGCGGGCAATTTCCATTAAGGCGAAGGTGCGCATGACCGGGGAGAGACCTTTGGCCACGCCGGCCTGCAGGTCAAGAATGCTGAGGGCGAACTGTTGCCGGGGAGAGAGCTTGGGGATGGCGGCTGCTTTCGGCGCCTTGGGACCTTGTGCGCTCAGCGGGCAAAGGAGAACAAGCGCGAGGAATATGCCGAGCGCAAATTTGGGGAGATGCAGCCGGGCCATAGCGCCCTCCGCAGAATGTGCGCGGGTTCTATTTAAGCACGAAGCGCATGCGGGCGGGGAAGCCCGCGTCAAAAAAAGCAGGTCCTTCGCTGCGCTCAGGATGACAAATCGAAGAAGTAATAGCTCATTTCGACAGGCTTAGCGCTCCACGGCCATGGCCACGGCATTGCCGCCGCCCAGGCACAGGGCGGCGATGCCCTTGTTTACGTCACGGCGAATCATCTCGTAGATAAGCGTCACCAGCACGCGAGCGCCGCTGGCGCCGATGGGATGTCCGATCGCGACTGCGCCGCCATTCACGTTGACCTTGTTGGGGTCAAGATTTAGCTCGCGCAGGATGGCCACTGCTTGTACGGAGAAGGCTTCATTCAGTTCATAAAGGTCTACTTCTTCGTTCTTCCAGCCGGTCTTTTTCCAGATCTGGCGGATGGCGTCCACCGGCGCCATCATCACCCACTTAGGGTCCACGCCGCTGGTGGCCTGGGCGACGATGCGCACCATGGACTGGGCGCCGAGTTCTTTGGCGCGACGGGCGCTGGTGACGACCACGGCGGCGGCGCCATCGTTCACGCCGGGAGCATTACCGGCGGTGACGGTGCCGTCTTTTTTGAAGGCCGGCTTAAGGGAGCGCAGGGCTTCGATGCTGGTATCCTCACGCGGGGATTCGTCCTTGTCGAAAATTACCGGCGGCGCGCCTTTCTTTTTGGCGGGAAGTTCCACGGGCAGGATTTGCGACTTCAAGCGACACTCCCTGATAGCGGCTACAGCCTTGCGG
>Ga0075276_10000487_pt1 | contig 10219 bp, 5 predicted proteins | sample SF_Rice_5C_80N_4_FD_69770 | JGI IMG/M metagenome (GOLD analysis project Ga0075276, IMG submission 69770) | Rice paddy soil microbial communities from Twitchell Island, California, USA - SF_Rice_5C_80N_405 | ecosystem: Environmental > Terrestrial > Soil > Paddy field/soil | place: USA: Twitchell... | reverse complement strand
TCCGTGGGGCACTTCATGGCGATGTCGCCAGAGTCGGTGCGGAAGTTGTGCACCGGCAGCCCCTCGACCAGCCCGCCGCTCTCCACGCCCCGGATGGTGGCGCACCAGCCGTGCTTGGCGAAGGCCTGCGTAACGCGGGCGCCCAGGGCATAGGCCGCGTTGCCCCACAGGTACTGGCTGTGATCGGTGCCATCGACCTGCTCGTCGTAGTCGAAGGCCTCGATGGGGACGGTGGTGGGACCGTAGGGCTCGCGCAGCAGCATGCGCGGGGCGGTGAGGGCGACGTACCGGGAGTCCTCCGACTCGCGGAACGCCTTCCATTTCGCGTACTCGGTGGTATCGAAGATCTTCGCCAGATCGCGCGGGGCGTCGAGCTGGGCGAAGCTCTCCAGGTTGAACATCTCCGGCGAGGCGCCGCTGAGGAAAGGCGCGTGGGCGGCGGAAGCCACCTGCGAGACCTTCTCCAGCAGCTCGATGTCCTGCCCGCCGCGGCCGAACTCGTAATCGCCGACGAGCGCGGCGAAGGGCGCACCACCGAAGACGCCGAATTCCTCTTCGTAGACCTTCTTGAAGAGGGCACTCTGATCGAATTCCGCCGCCCGCTGCAGGTCCTTGAGCAGGTCCTTCTTGGAGACGTTGAGGATCTTGAGCTTCAGGTTGACGCTGGTCTCCGTCTGCGCAAGCAGGTACTTGAGGCCGCGCCAGGTCCCTTCCAGGCGCTGCAGCTCGGGGTGGTGCATGACCTCGTTGAGCTGCCGCGAGACCAGGCGGTCGATGTCGGCAATGCGAGCGTTCAGCATCGCCTCCGTGTCCTCCCGTACCACGATGGTGCCCTCGAGCACCTCGGCCAGGAAGCGCTTGATCATGTCCCGGCCACGGTCGCGCGCCGGCGCCTCCGCGCCGAAGCGACCCTCCGTCACGATCTGGTCGAGGAGGCTCAGCTCCTGCGTCTGACCGGCCGCGCCCTGGGCTTCCGCCTCGGTCTTAGACATTGCTGGCCCCCTGCGCCTCGAGTTCCGACTGCAGCTTCTTGAGCTTCTCCTCGCTCCGCAGCGTCTCCTGCAGCACTTCCTCCAGCTTCTCGTTGCCCTGCAGGCTGCCCCGCAGGTCCGCCAGCTGCTGCCGCAGCTCCAGCAGCTTGCGCAGCGGCTCCACCTGCTGCGCCACACGGTCCGGCGAGAAGTCGTCCAGGCTCTCGAAGCGCACGTCGACCGGCAGCTGACTCGCTTCCGGCCCCTGCGCCAGCACGTTCTTCACCTTGAACGAGAGGTGCGGCTTCATGCTCTTCAGCACGCTCTCGAAGTTGTCCGGGTTGACCTCCACGAACTTGCGGTCCTTCAACCGCGCCAGGGGCTCGGTCGGTTGGCCCGTGAAATCGCCCAGCACGCCCATGACGAAGGGGAGCTCCTTCATCTCGATGGCGCCGCCGGTCTCGACCTCATAGCTGATGTGCACCCGGGGTGCGCGCACCCGCTCGAGCTTTCGCTGAACGCTTTCCGCCATAGATCCCCTGCCAGTGAAAGGGTCAGGACCCGCCCATGATCGCAGCCGGCGGAGCGAACGACGCGGTAACCTGCGACCGCGCGTCCGACCCGCGGGTTGGGGTCAACACCCGATGACTCGGGACAACAAAAAAAACGCCGCAGGGAGGCTGCGGCGTCGCGTGCGCTCGTCTCGTCCAAACGTAACGGGGAATTTGTTCGTCCAGGCTAAGGACGGACCGCCCGAGTGTCAAGCACGGTCGTTTCAAGCGCAGGCTGCACCCATTCCCGGCACCATTTCCCCGCACCGCTCTTGCCCCGGGGCGAGCGCGGCTTCAGCTTACGCCCGGAAATTGAGCCGGCGCCGATGGCGGCCGCGCCCGCGAGAGCGGGGCGGGCGCCTCGGCGTCTTCGCTTTTCCGGTCCATGCTCCCGCACCCCGCGGCGCCGCCCGGGGCCCGGCGCGCCTCGCGGCGCGCCGGACGCGGCGAGATCCCGCCACGAACCCGTGCCAGGAAGGGCGATGAGGCAGATGCAGAAGGTGCTCTGGAGCAAGGGGGCGCTGCTCACGCCCCAGCATCTCCAGCTCCACGACCGCTTTCTCGAGGAGCTCTTCGGCTTCGAGCTGCAGGCGCTCACGTTCTCCCCCTGGGGCTTCACCCGCCTGGCCGTCGACCGGGAGGCGCTGGCGGGCGGGGCGCTGGTGCTGTCGGAGGCGGCGGGCATTCTGCCGGACGGGACGCCCTTCGATGTTCCGGGCGCCGACGCCGCGCCACCGCCCAAGCCGCTGGAGCCATACTGGGCGCCGGACGCCGCCGCGCTGGACGTGCACCTGGCGCTACCGGAGCACCGGGTGGGCGGGCGCAACCTGGCGACCTCGACAGCGGGCGGAGCACGCTACCGGGCGGAGCTGACGCTGCGCCGGGACGAGAACACGGGGCTGGCGGAGAAGCCGCTGCAGCTGGCGCGGCGGAACCTGACGCTACTGGCGGCGGGGGAGACGACGGAGGGAAGCGTCTCGATGCCGCTGGTGCGGGTGATCCGGGGCAGTGCAGGGGCGCTGCAGCTCGATCCGGCGTTCGTCCCGCCGCTGATTGACCTGGCCGCGAGCGAGCACGTGCTGGGGCTGGTGCGGCGGCTGACGGAGCTGCTCTCGGCCAAGAGCACGGCGCTGTCGGGGCTGCGCCGGCAGCGCAACCAGGGGCTGGCGGACTTCGGCGTGTCGGACGTGGCCAACTTCTGGCTGCTCTACACGGTCAACACCCACCTGCCGCTGCTGCGACATATCTACGAGACGCGGCGGGGGCACCCGGCGCAGCTCTTCGCGGCCATGTCGGGGCTGGCGGGGGCGCTGACGACGTTCTCGACGCGCATCCACCCGCGGGCGCTCCCCACCTACGACCACGCCCACCCCGGTCCGCCGCTGAGCGAGCTGGACGCCCTCATCCGCGAGCTGCTGGAGACGGTGGTACCGGCCAACCACGTCGCGCTGCGGCTCCGGCAGACGGAGCCGTCGGTGTACGCCACGGCGGTGGACCAGGACCGCTACCTGGCGGCACCGCAGATCTACCTGGCGATGACGGCCACGGCGCGGCCGGACGAGATCGCGCGGCGGGCGCCGGGACTGGTCAAGGTCAGCTCGGGCGACCAGCTCGAGCGCCTCATCCGGCAGGCGCTGCCGGGCGTGCCGCTGCGGCACGTGCCCAACCCGCCCGGCGCCGTGCCGGTGAAGCTCGATTACCAGTACTTCCTGCTGGACCGCACCGGTCCAGAGTGGGATGCCATCCGGCAGGCGCGCAACGTGGCGGCCTACGTCCCCTCGGATCTGCCGGAGCCGCAGCTGGAGCTGGTGATCCTGCTGCCGCCTCCGGCGGGCACGGCTACTTGAGCGCGAACACGAGCACGAGCACGATGGCCGCCAGCACCACGAGCGCCAGCCCGATCACGAGCGGGAGGCGCGAGCCCGCCGCTCCTGGCGCCTTCTCCGGCGCGGGCGTCGCGCCCACCGGCGGCATCATGGGCGAGCGCGGCAGGGCGGAGACAATGCGCGTGTACTCCCCCGCCCCGCCCACGCCGTTTCCGGGCAGCGGCGCGAAGGGCGAGCGCTCCGGCGGGAACGGCATGCCGCCGGGGTGGGGCGGCCCGGGCGCGGCCGGCGTGGAGGGCGAGCCGCCCGCCTGCGCCAGCCGCTCCAGGTACGCGTCGCCCCCGCTCCAGGGGCGAGGCGCGCCTTCCCCGGGGGCGGTCGGCGGCGGCGAGAGGGGCCCGGGCGCAGCGGGCATGCCACCCGCCGCCGCGAACATGCGCGTGAACTCGCCGGGCGCGCCGGTGGCCGCCTGCGGCATCGGGGGCGGGGGCGGGGGCGGCGCCGCCGCGGGCGGCGGCGCCGCGGCGAACAGGCGCGTGAACTCGCCCGCTGCCGGGGCCGCCGCCGAGGCCATGGGCGGAGGCGCGGCGGGCGTGCCGCCGGCGGGCTGGGCGGGTGTCGCGGCGGGCGGCGCGCCCGCCGCCCTCATCAGGCGCGTGAACTCCCCGGGCTCGGCGGCGGGCGCGGGCGCCCCCGCCGCGCCCGGGACGGGCGGCGGCGTGGTCGGCTGCCAGGCCGGCGGAACCGATTCCCGCGAGGACGAGGCGGACGAGACGGATGAGACGGACGAGACGGACGGCGCGCGCGGCTCGCCCGGCGCCACCGCCCCGTCGCTCGGACGAACGGTCGCGCCCGGCCCCGGCTGCGCGCGCGGCGGGGCCGCGGCCGCGAACAGGCGCGTGAACTCGCCCGGCGCCGCCACGGGGGCGGACGTGGACTCGAGGACCGGCGCCGGCGCAGGCTCTACGCGGTCGGCGGCAGGCGCGCTGTCGGCGGCAGGCGGCGTGGCCGGCGCCGAAGCGCCCGCGAACAGGCGGGTGAACTCCCCGGGCGCCTCCGGCACGGGCGCAGGCGCGTCGGGGGGGGCGGGCGCCACGGTCACGGGCGCAACCGCGGGAGACTCCCGCGCGGCCGCCGTGGCCGCGGCCCCGGGTGGCCCGGCAGCCGGGGGTTTGGCGGCGGCGGCGAAGAGCCGCGTGAATTCGCCGGGCTCCGCGGCGGGCGGGGGCGGGGGCGGCGGCGGCGGCGGGGGCTCGGGCGCCGGCACGTCGGGCGGCGGAGTCGGTGCCGCCCTCAGCACGGGCGGCACGACGGAACCGGCCGGCGCGAGGGCGGCGGCCGGCGTCGCCGGAGCCGGCGGGATCACGGCCACCGGTGTCGCCGGGACGGCGGGTACCGCGGCGGCCGGCGTCGCCGGAACGGATGCCATCGCGGCGACCGGTGTCGCCGGGACGGACGGTGCCTGGGCCGGCGGCGTCGCCGGGGCTGCCGCGCGCCGCATGGCGGCGTGCTCCGCCTCCAGCCAGCGGTCGAAGGTGCTGAAATCGAGGATGAAGCGCGTCACCACGACGGGCGCGGCGTCCACGATGGCGATCTCGAGCACCTTGCCCTTCACACCGGGCGGGCTGATCTCGATGACCCGGCGCATGCGGTCGTCGGCGTCGCCGGAGGTGGGCGCGAGGAAGTGGACCATGACCATGGCGCCGGTGGAGGCGACGGCATGGAAGGTCCGCACGGGTCCTTCCGTGACCTGGTCCAGGAGGTGGTAGCGGCCGCGGAGCTCTTCGGCGGTCATAGGGCGCCCTTGCGCGCGGGGGAAGGAGCGGAGGGCGATCCGCGAAGGGAAGGACTCGCCCACCGCGGCGTGGGGGCAATAGTAGGCGGGCAGGGGTCGAGCGGCAAACACCTTGTGAGGGACGTGCCGACGCGGGGGCGCGGCGCCGGCGGAGGAGAGGCATGACGACGCTTTCGCGGGTGGTCTGGAGCGAGGGGATGCACCTGGCCCAGCATCACTTCCAGGCCCAGACCCGGTACTTCGAGGACCTGACGTCCTTCGCGGTGCGGAGCCTCTTCTTCGAGCCGTGGGGTCTGACCGCGTGCGAGCTGGACGCGGAGGCGTTGCTGAACGGCACCGTGGCGGTGACGCATGCCAGCGGCATCCTGCCGGACGGACTGGTCTTCAGCTTCCCGGACGAGCCGGCGCCCGCGGCGCTCGACATCCAGGAGCTGTTCTCGCCCACGCAGGAGGCGCAGCTGGTCTACCTGGCCATCCCCGAGTACCGGCCGGGCGCGGCCAACGCCGGCGCGGAGGGTCGCTTCTCCGCCGAGACGGTGCGCGTGCCGGACGAGGTCAGCGGCGAGGACCCGCGTCCCGTGAGCGTCGCGCGCAAGAACTTCCGGCTCTTGCTGGAGGATGCGCCCCGCGACGGCCTGACGGCGCTCGCGCTGGCGCGTGTGCGCCGGGACGGCTCCGGGCATTTCATCTACGATCCCGACTACGTGCCGCCCTGCCTCCGCATCGGGGCGAGCGCGCGGCTGCTGGCGCTGGCCGCGCGCCTGGTGCAGGTGCTCGAGGCGCGCGCCGACGGGCTGCGCGCCGAGCGCGAGGCCACACCCTCGGGCGCGGGCGTGGGCTACGCCTCGCGCGAGGTTTCCGCCTTCTGGCTCTCGCATGCGCTGCACTCGAGCATTCCGGCGCTGCGCGGGCTGGTGGAGGCCCGCTCCGCGCACTCGGAACAGCTCTACACGGAGCTGGCGCGGCTCGCCGGCGCGCTCTGCACCTTCGCGCTCGGCTCCCATCCCCGCACGCTGCCGCTCTACGACCACCGCGACCTGGGTGGCTGCTTCCCCGCGCTGGAGCGGCACATTCTCCAGCACCTGGAGGTGGTGCTGCCCACCGGCGGCCTCACCATCCCGATGCGGCGCATGGACGAGTTCTATTTCGCCGCCGCCGTGCAGGACGCGCGCTGCTTCCAGAACGCGAGCTGGTTCCTGGGCGTGCGCGGCCAGGTGCCCGCGGCGCTGCTGGCCGAGCGGGTGCCGCAGCTCGTGAAGCTCTGTTCGGCGCGCTACATCCAGCGCCTGGTGCGGGAGGCGCGCCCCGCGCTCCAGCTGGCGCCCGTATCCTCCGCGCCGGCCGCCATCTCGCCCCGCTTCGACACGCAGTACTTCGCCATCCGCACCGACGGCCCCTGCTGGAAGCTGATGTCCGACTCCCACGACATCGGCGCCTACGTGCCGGCGGCCATCCCCGGGGCCGAGCTGGACGTATGCGTCCTGCTGCCCGGGTGACTCGCCCCCGCGGACTTCCGCGGGGGTGGGAGGGCGCTAACAATGGAGCCCTCCCCTGTTGGTTTGCGGCATTCCTTTGATCGTCGGTGGCAGCTCAAGAGGAGCGCATCGAGCATGAGCACGATCACTCTCGGACCTCCCGGCGCCCCCCCCGCCGGCGCGCAGCACCCGCCCGGCGAGCTGGCGCTCGTGCTGCAGGAGGCGTTCACCGTCGCGGCCCGCCTGCGGTCCTCACGGCAGGCGGCGCCCGACGCCGAGTCCTTCCGGCAGCGCGTGAAGCAGCTGTTGACAGTGGCCAACGACGAGGCGCGGCGCGCCGGCTACGGAGCGGAGAACGTGCGGCTGGCCACGTACGCCTACATCGCCTACCTGGACGAGTCGGTGCTGAACTCGGGTCTGGCGATCTTCAGCGAGTGGCCGCGCCAGCCGCTGCAGGAAGAGATCTTCGGGGAGCACATGGCGGGGGAGACGTTCTTCCGCTACCTGCAGGAGCTGCTCTCGCGCCAGGACTCCGCCGAGCTGGCCGACGTGCTGGAGGTGTTCACGCTCTGCATGCTCCTGGGCTTCCGCGGGAAGTACAGCGCGGGCGGGCAGGGCAACCTGCAGGGGCTGGTCGTGGCGGCGCAGGAGAAGATCGGGCGCATCCGGGGTGGGCGGACGGAGCTCTCGCCGTCGTGGCGTCCGCCGGACGACGTGATCGCGGCGCCCCGGGATCCCTGGGTCCGGCGCCTGGCCATCGCCGCCGTGGCCCTGCTGGCGCTGGCGCTCGTGCTCTTCGTGGTCTACACGCTCGTGCTCCATGGGGGGTTGACGGACATCCGGACGCTGGCCTCGGGGCTGGCGGGCTGAGCCCGGTCGTAGCGGGCGGGACCTCTCACCGGCCAGGGGCCGCAATGAACAAGAAGGTACTGGGGATCGCAGCAGGAACGTTCCTGCTCTTCGTCGTGCTCGCGCTGTCCGGGGTCGCGCTGCTGCACCCGCGGGGCATCGTCGGGCGGTTGATCCTGGTGGGCGGTCTGCTCCTGCTCGGCCTGGTGGCCTCGGCGCTGGTCTATCTCTACCTGGTCGCCCGGGCGCGGGGCGCGGTGCGCGACGACGCGGTGGACGCCGCCATGGCGGCCACGCGCGCACGCCTGGGCCGGGGCGCACGCATCGGCCGGCTCCCCACGGTGCTGGTGCTGGGCCCGACGGGCAGCGCCAAGACCAGCATCATCCTGGAGTCGGGGCTCGCGCCGGAGCTGGTCGCCGGGGAGGCGCGCCGCGACGGCCTGCCGGTGCCCACCGAGGTCGTGAACGTCTTCTACGCCCAGGGCACGGTGCTGGTCGAGGCGGGCGGCGCGCAGGAGAACCCCGCCCGTTGGGCGCGGCTGCTGCGGCACCTGCGGCCGCAGCGCCTGCGCGCGGTCTTCGCCCGGGGCGCGCAGGCGCCGCGCACGGTACTGCTCTGCTTCCCCTGCGACGAGCTCATCCGGCCGGGCGCGGCGCAATCGGCGGTGAACGCGGCGCGCGCGCTGCGCGAGCGGCTGCTGGACGCCTCCCGCCAGCTGGGCGTGAAGCTGCCGGTCTACGTCCTGTTCACGCGCGCGGACCGCGTGCCGCACTTCACCGAGTACGTCCGCAGCCTCTCGCGCGCGGAAGCGCAGGAGGTGCTGGGGGCGACGCTGTCGCCGCAGCCGCCGGTGGCCGCGGCGCTCTACGCGGAGCGCGAGGCGGTCCGCATCGCCGCCACGGTGCGCGAGCTGGTGCAGTCGCTCTCGCTGCGGCGGGCGGAGCTGCTCGGCCGCGAAGCGGACGAACAGGTGCGCGCGACCGCCTACGAGTTCCCCCGCGAGCTGCGCAAGGCGGCCGACGTCATCGTGCAGTTCCTGGTGGAGCTGACCCGGCCGACGCACCTGGGTACCAGCCCCTTCCTGCGCGGCTTCTACTTCACCGGCGTGCGACCGGTGGTGGTCGAGGACGGCGGCCTGGCGGCGCCGGCGACGGCGCCCGCGCCCGGCGCGGGCGCGCTGGACGCCACCAGCGTCTTCGACGCGCGCAGGCTGGCGCAGGCGGCGGCCGCCGCGGCCGCGGCGCCCTCCCCGCGGGGCGGGCGCCGCATCCCGGAATGGACCTTCCTGCGGCACCTGTTCCCGGACGTGGTGCTGGCCGATCGCGCGGCCATGCGCGCTACCGGCACCGGCGCCCGGGTGGACGGGCTGCGCCGCACCGGCCTCGCGGCCGCGGCCGCCATCGCGTTCCTGGCCGTGGTCGGGTTCACCACGTCCTACGCGGGCAACCGGCAGCTGGAGCGGTCCGCGCTCGCCGCCGAGCGCACGGTGCAGGGGCTGGACACCGCCGCGCTCAGCGCTACGTCTGCCGCCTCGCTGCGGCGCCTGGACACGCTGCGGGCCACGGCGACGCGACTGCGTGCCTACGACCGCGCGGGCACGCCGCTGCACCTGCGCTGGGGCCTCTACACCGGCGACGACGTGCTGGCGCAGCTGCGCGGCGCCTACTTCCGCATCTTCGACCGCCTGCTCTGGCGCGACACCCGCGCGGCGCTGCTGGGCAACCTGCGCTCGCTGCCGCCGGTGCCCGACCCCACGATGCAGTACGGGCCGATCTACGATGCCCTCAAGGCGCACCTCGTCACGACCGACCACCCCCAGGCCAGCTCGGCCGATTTTCTCGCGCCCGTGCTGCTGCGCTTCTGGCATCCGGACCCTGCGCCGGACAGCGAGCGCACGACCCTGGCCCGGCGGCAGTTCCAGTATTTCGGCGCGGAGCTGCCCTACGGCAACCCCTACACGGATGCGCCCGATGCCGCGCTGGTGCGGCAGACCCAGGCGCTGCTGCACCAGTTCGGCGATGCGCAGCGGCTCTACGCCGCCTTGGTGGCGGAAGCCGGCGACAGCACGCCCGCAATCCAGTTCAGCCGCCTCGTCCCCGGGGCGGCGCCCACCGTCCGCAACGACGTCGTCGTTCCCGGCGCGTTCACGAAGGCGGGTTGGAGCTACGTGCAGCGGCGGCTGCGGGATGTCAACCGGCTGTTCGAGCGCGAGAGCTGGGTCACGGGCACGGCCACCGTCCCGCCGGCGGACCGGACGCGCCTGGTCCGGCAGCTGCGCGACCAGTACGAGGCCGAGTACATCCGGCACTGGCAGGAGTACCTGGCCGGTGGCGCCGTGGGCGGACTGGGCGCACCGGAGGAGGCGGCCCGCTCGCTGGCGCGCCTGGCCGATCCCCAGTCCCCGTTGCTGCAGATGCTGGCGATCGCCTCGGCCAACACCACGGTGGACAGCGCGGTGAATCAGGCCTTCCAGCCGGTGCACGCCGTGGTCCCGCCCACCGCGATCGACAAGTTCGTGGTGGACGCCAACAAGCCATACGTGGGCGCGCTGGGGAGCATGCAGGGCCTGCTCGCCCAGGTGGTGGCGGCCGCGGGGCCCGCCCGCACCAGCCTGCTGCCGCAGCTGTCGGGCGCGGCCCAGCAGGTGAACGCCGCCGCCATGCAGCTCTCCCAGGCCTTCAACACGAGCGTCGCCGCCGCGCCCGCCGGCGAGCAGGTGCGCCGCCTGCTGGAGGCGCCCGTCAACGCGGT
>Ga0075276_10000486_pt1 | contig 10226 bp, 6 predicted proteins | sample SF_Rice_5C_80N_4_FD_69770 | JGI IMG/M metagenome (GOLD analysis project Ga0075276, IMG submission 69770) | Rice paddy soil microbial communities from Twitchell Island, California, USA - SF_Rice_5C_80N_405 | ecosystem: Environmental > Terrestrial > Soil > Paddy field/soil | place: USA: Twitchell... | reverse complement strand
CCATAAGCACTTTTTTCGTACTAAAATGTATAAAAATTATGATTAAAATAGTAAGAAAAATTAATTAACTTGAAATTTTTATAGACTATGTATTAAAATAAGACAAGGGGAAAAGGACAATTCGCGAAAATTATTCATTTTCCACTATCAGCCTGATTTTATAGGCAGCTGATGAAATTTCCCTACCTGTTTCAGGATATGGCTGGAGTTCCAGCAGGCGAATTTTAAAGTCGCCGGCAATCAGTTCCTGAGGATCGAGCGTAGTATTGAGCTCCTGAGTCTCATCTGTCCATCCATTATGACGAACTGAAATTTCAATCCGACCGTTCCCTTCCCACACACACTCAGCACCTAACGGGCATCTTGAATCTTCGACAACCTTGTTAAATGTAATCTCAAGGCCGGAATTGTTGATCACCGCTTTTTGTCCCGGACTAATAAAAAACTCCTCACTTAAACCAGCGCTCACTGCATCATCACACCCGGTAATAGTAATGAAAACCAGCAGGAAATAAAGTAAAGGCAGAGTTTTAAAGATCCAATTCATTGATATCTAATCTGAAAAAATTTAATCAATTAATCCAGTATATTTAAATGATCCCGGCATTGACAACTATTGACTGCTATCACCACTCCATCTCCTATTTCATTTAATCTTTAACAATATATTTATTCAGGAAAAGGAAAAATGATCAAGTTCAAAGCTTTTTCTAATATTTGCATCTTATTTCTGATCTTAACCACGAGTCAAAGCGTTAATGCTCAATATTTCGGACGAAATAAAGTACAGTATAATGATTTCCAATTTAAAGTTTTACACACTCCTAATTTCAACATTTATTTTTACCCTGAGGAATCTAAAGGTGCTCATACAGCAGCTTTATTGGCCGAAAGATGGTACAAGCGCCAGTCATTTTACTTCGGGGATTCACTTCATGGTAAACAGCCTCTCGTTCTTTACGGCAGCTTTCCGCAGTTTGTGCAGACAAATATCATATCAGGACAAATAAGTGAAGGAGTAGGCGGAGTTACTGAACCTTTCAAGAGACGAATCGTTCTGCCATTAGCCGGCCCGTTGAGTGAAACAAACCATGTCATAGGGCATGAACTTGTGCATGCCTTCCAGTATGATATAACCGGGGCAATGAAAAGTACATTCAGCGGTCAGGCACCTCAACTTTCAAAACTTCCTCTCTGGTTTGTTGAAGGTATGGCCGAATTTCTTACATTAGGTCCGGACGATCCTTTTACCGCAATGTGGATGCGTGATGCAGTACTTAATGAAATTCCAACGATCGATGATCTGAATAATCCCGAATACTTCCCCTACAGGTATGGCGATGCTCTGCTCGCTTACATAGCTGGCAGATGGGGAGATAAAAAAATAGCCGATTTGATGACTACATCGGCGTATATGGGAGACATCAATGATGCGATTGATACACTGTTCCATGTATCATCCGATTCGCTTTCAAAGTTATGGGCCGAGTCGCTTCATGACCAGTACGATTCCCTTAAAAGTCAGACCAAACGTCCAGCCGATTATGGGAAAAAAATTATTTCATCTGATAACGGAGGCGAGCTGAACATAGCCCCCGTACTCAGTCCGGATGGTAAAAACCTCGTTTTCTTTTCCTCAAAGAATTTATTTGCAATTGATCTTTTCCTGGCTGATGCGAAAACCGGAGAAATCAAAAGAACTATTCTTAAAACAGAACTTGATCCTCATCTTGAGAGTCTTGAATTCATTAATTCCTGCGGCTCATGGAATCCCGACGGAGACAAATTCATTTTCCCTGCTGTAACCAAAGGCAGGCCGATTTTATCAATTATTAATGTCAACACTGGTGATATTGAAAGGGAAAAAAGGTTCAACAATCTTGGTGAAATATTGAATCCTTCCTGGTCACCTGACGGCAGATACATTGTTTTCTCCGGAAATGAAGGCGGACTTACCGATTTATTTATATATGATCTACAGACCGATTCGCTCAGACGAATGACGAATGACTCATATGCAGAAATCCAGCCCTCGTGGTCTCCTGACGGCAGCCGGATTGCATTTGTAACGGACCGTTTTACTACCAACCTTGACGATCTGGATATAGGAAATTACGAGATAGCCCTGCTCGATCCGGTTAGCGGTAAAATAACCGAGGTTAAGACTTTCAAAGACGTGAAGAATATTAATCCTCAATGGTCTTATGACGGTAAGAGCATTTACTTTTTATCGGCACCGCAGGGCATTACAAACCTTTATAAGATTGAATTAGGTTCAGATAATATTACACAATTGACGAACCTGTTTGTCGGCATTACTGGAATTACTGATATCAGTCCTGCATTATCTATTGCAGGAGAGAACGACGAAGTAGTGGTAAGCACCTTCGAAAAAAGGAAGTATAATATTTACAGATTCGACAAAATCAATCCTGAAGCGCCGGTTAATTTAACAGGTTCTGATCCGGCGAAGCTTCCTCCTGAAACAAGAGCTTCCACTTTATTAGTTAATAGTTTTGCTGATCCGCATTACGGTCTGATGCCGGATAGTAATTTTACAGTTACAGATTATTCCCCATCACTTTCTTTAACAGGCATCAGTCAGCCTTCTGTAGCTGCAGGTATAGACAGGTTCGGGACTTATGTTGGCGGAGGAATATCGCTTCTGTGGACCGATATGCTGTCTGATTACACCCTTTCCACGGCACTGCAGGTTCAGACGAATCCCGGTATTTCATTTTTCAATTCAATATCTGCATTCGCGGGATACCTGAATACTGCTCACAGATGGAACTGGGGGGTTGCCGCTCAGCAGCTACCGCTTATATACCTTGGATTCGGTGCTTTCGGACAGGATATCAATGGTGAACCTGCATATGTTGAACAAAGAATAATTTACCAGGAAACCCACAGGGAACTAACAGGAATACTGATGTATCCATTTAACCCGGTAATGAGAGTTGAATTCACCGGCGGGTATCAGAATATAAGCTATACCAATTCGGTTGAAACGCAGGCAGTTTCATTGAATACGGGGCAGCTCCTGGTGGATAAAACTGAGGCCCTTCCATCCCCTTCAGCAATAAATCTGGCTTCCGGAAGTGCCGCCCTGGTATATGACGACAGCTACTTCGGCGCGACAAGTCCAATCCTTGGAACACGCTACAGGCTGGAGGCAGATGAATATGTCGGGACACTTTACTGGACAAATCTGCTGGCAGACTACAGGCAGTATATAATGCCTGTAATGCCATTTACGCTGGCAGGGAGGATACTGCACCTTGGACGTTACGGCAGAAGTGCGGAAGATGGACGACTATATCCTCTATTTCTCGGGTTCCCCGACATGGTCAGAGGCTACCAGTATGGAACTTTTTCGGCATCAGAATCTACGGGAAGTAATTCTCTTTTTAACAGGCTGATCGGCAGTAAAATCCTGATAGCTAATTTTGAATTAAGATTTCCTCTGCTGGGATTATTCGGCATAGGAGAAGGATATTACGGATTTCTTCCGATTGAATTCGGCGGATTTTTTGATACGGGTCTTGCCTGGGATCAGGGCAATAAGCCATGGTTTGCAGGAGGCGACAGAAAGCCGATAAGCAGCACGGGTCTGGTTGCAAGAATTAATCTATTCGGATATTTAATAGGAGAAGTTGATTTTGTAAGGCCGCTCGACCGGCCTTCGAAAAACTGGCTGTGGGAATTTAATTTCTCACAGGGGTTTTAGACAACGTTTTCCGGCTGGTAGATTGTGAGCTAAGGAAATAAAAAGCTGGTGAAGAAGCGAAGCTTATATCGTTAATCTATTTATGATCCGCTTATGTAATCTTTTCAAGTATAATGTATGCTCTTTTACTTTCGTGCTCAATATTCTTATATGGGTACCGGATAACAGATTCCACCACTCTGAATCCTATCTCTTCAGATAATTTTATTATTTTATCTGTATCCAGAAAGTGCCAGGCTGCATTTGCACCGTTGACACCGAGAAAGTCTTTAATATATACTTTGCCCTCACCCGTATGAAAACAAAACAGACAATGACCATTGCTTTTCAATATTCTGTACTATTCCAGCAGCACTTTCTTTATATCCTCATATTCGAAATGGACTATGGCATAAAAAGCAATAATGCCAACAGCGGAATGAGAATTCATTTTTGAATTGAGCATATCATCTACAATGAATTTAATCTCCGGAAAATTTTCTAATGCCAATTTGACAGCATTTTCTGAAAAGTCCAGACCAGTAATGCTGTGTTCATTTTTATCATACAGATATTTTGTAGTTTGTCCCGATCCGCATCCGAAATCATAAATAATTCCTTTAGCGGGGATCATTGCTGAAAACCTGTCTAAGATATTCCTGTCGAACGGTTTCTGATCCAGCTCATTTATAAATTTTTTCGAATATTCATCAGCGGTCATGTTATAGCAGAGTTTCACTTCTTCTAAATATTTTTTATTCATTTTGCTGTTTTTATTCATATTCCGGCTTTACTTTTGGTAATAACTACAATTGAGGTGATTCAGTTTTGGTTCATGCTGTAATATCATAGGTTTAATGACAGTACAGTCAAATGGTCAAATACCTAACTTAGAATTCCGGGGACGCAGATTAGATCAAAATAAACCGTCAAAGTCTGTCCCTTTTAATCCTATAAGGCATGCTTAGCTTTAGGATTCGCTTCCGAATATTTCATCACCAATTCGAAATCATTAATTAACTTGTCGAGTTTTTGAGGTATTGTACTAAGACTTTGCGAGGTATTTGGTTTTCTTATTTCGAGGGAGAGACCATAGCCATTGAAATGAATTCCATTGAGTCTGAGTTTTCCTGGCAGGGAATTAAACTGAAATATATCGGAGTCTTTTATATCTGTTAAGAGAGAGATCATTAAAGTCTTTCCGAGTGAATATGCGAATCTGAAAGCTGAACCTTTATAGTTTCCCAGGAGAATGTATTTTATTTCGTTATCCGGCTTGCCGCCGTCATCTTTCTTAAGAAAAAAACTTACTTTATCACGATGGTATTTAACGATACGACAGAACAAGATCCTTGTTTTATAATAATTCATGAATTTAAGGATTATAATCATGGTAAAGACGGGAACGGTTACAATGATTGAACCTGCGAGAGGATTAAATACCAGGTCATAGATATTATATGTCCATAATTTCAGGAAGCAGCCGGCAAGGTAGAAGATTAGAAAGATTAAGGCCAGGATGCCAAGCATCAGGCTCATTGAGAGCTTCAGCCTCTCATAATTAGAAACGAAATATTTCTTAAATCTCTTAAGCATCTTTTAATGAGAAATGTTATCAATATCTCCCTGCAATATTGAACTGAAAGATTTGTATCAACTGCTCTCCCTGCATTATGACTGCATATTACATAGGCAATTTACTTTTTTCAGATTAGGAAATCAATCTTTGCTTCTGTCCCACTAAGACCAGGGTCTAAAGAATAAGGATGAAATTATGATCAGGGAATGAGTCTGGCTGTAAGATCGAGGGTTTACATATCTTTATCAAGAGGAAACATTGATCTGATTATTCTTTTATAGCCAAGTCTTTCAAGGTCCTGATCAACACCTCCTGGAGTCAGAGTCATTAACCAGTCACCTCTCATATTTTTATCTGTCATTCTTCCTTTATCCATTACCTGATCAAATTTATATATCAATGATTATGACTATGATTCATAAGCTTTTCGAAGGAGTTCAAGTATATATAGAGCTTATATAAGATGTATATAGGACGTATGTGAGACGTATGTGAGACGTATGTGAGACGTATGTGAGACGTATGTGAGACGTTGAAAGGCAGTAATTGTACAGGGAATATATATAGCTTAGTCAAAGAAGTTATTTAAAGAAGCTTTTTAGAGTAAAATAGGATTTTTGCAGGGTACATAATTTCGCCGATAAGCAGAAAACTGTATGTGCCCCTGAGATGTAAGTAATATTTCGGATAATAAATGAAGATTAAGGTTTTTCGCTTTTGATTGAGGCTGCGCCGTTTTTAAGAGCGATTCGGCGAATCGCGCCGTTTTAAGAGCGATTCGGCGAATCGCTCTACATGGAGGTTTTACTCAAGCCGGAGATTCAATTCAGGTGGGAGCGAAGATATTTTCCTGTCCAGGATTTCTCATTTGCAGCGATTTCCTCAGGCGTTCCGGCTGCCACTACTTCCCCTCCCTTTTCACCTGCTTCAGGACCCATATCGATTATATAGTCAGCGCATTTTATTATTTCGAGGTTATGTTCAATTATCACGACAGAATTATCTCTTTCAAGAAGAAGGTTAAAGCAGTTAAGTAATTTTGATATGTCGTCGAAATGCAGACCGGTTGTCGGTTCATCAAAAATGAAAAGTGTATGCTTACGATCGCGCTGAGAAGTTAAATGAGATGCAAGTTTAATCCGCTGAGCTTCGCCGCCTGAAAGTGTGTTAGAAGGCTGACCCAGCTTAATATACCCAAGGCCGACATCCGAGAGCACCTGAAGGTACTTAACAATTTTATCATTTCCCTTAAAGAATTTAACCGCATCATCGACCGTCATATTAAGAACTTCAACTAGGTTCTTTCCTCTATAAGCGATGTCTCGTATTTCTTTTTTATAACGGGTACCGTTACAGTCCTCGCATTCGAGATATAAGTCGGCGAGAAACTGCATCTCGACCTTTATAAAGCCATCTCCCTGACAGGTTTCGCACCGTCCTCCCGGCACATTAAAGGAGAAATATCCCGGTTTGTAGCCTCTTGCTCTTGCCTGGTGTGTGGATGCGAAAAGTTCACGAATGAGTTCGAAGGCTTTGATATAACTTATCGGGTTGGAACGAGGCGTTTTTCCTATAGGCGACTGATCGACAATTTCAATCTCATCAATATACTCAATCCCTTTAATATCATCAAAGCTGCCGATTTTAGGAGGATTAAACCCGAGATATTTTGCAACACCTCCATAGAGTACATCGTGAATTAATGTACTTTTACCCGAACCGCTAACGCCGGTAACAACAACGAACTTATTTAAGGGAATGGAGAGATCAAGATTTTTCAGGTTATGCTCTTTTGCACCGGAGATCCTTATTTCTTTAGTTTTCCTTGTCCGTCTATCAGAAGGTACAGGAATGCTCAATTTCCCCGAGAGATATTTTCCGGTCAAAGAATTTTTATCCTTCACAACTTCTTCATAAGTACCTCTCGCTACTATTTCACCGCCGGCTTCACCTGCCCAGGGACCCATATCAATAAGGATATCAGCGGAGCGCATCATATCAGGATCATGCTCAACCACCAGCACAGTATTGCCGATATCCCTCAGGTTTTTAAGGATATTTATAAGCCTTTCATTATCTCTTGGATGCAGACCTATACTTGGTTCATCAAGGACATAAAGTGTACCTACAAGGGATGAACCCAAAGAAGTAGCCAGGTTAATCCGCTGAGTCTCGCCGCCGGACAGAGAACTACTGAGACGATCGAGCGTTAAGTAGCCAATCCCGACATTATTCAAAAAAGTCAGGCGCTTTATAATTTCCTTCAATACTCTTTCACCGACAAGGGTATCATACTCAGACAGCTGAAGGTTTGTAAAAAAATCAAGCGACTGCTCAATAGGAATTTTCACACAGTCATATATCGATCTCCCTTCGATTTTAACCTGAAGTGCTTCCCTTCTAAGCCTTGACCCTTTGCATGCAGTACAGGTGGAATAACCTCTATACCTGCTAAGGAGGACACGTACATGCATTTTATAAGTTTTACTTTCGAGCTTTTCAAAAAAACGATCAATGCCGATATATTCACCGAACCCCTTCCGCACCAGTTCAGCCTGTTCAGGCTTCAGCTCTTTGAAGGGAATGTTGATCGGGAGGAGATACTGCTTAGCGTTCTGTATAAGATCACGAAGGTGAGTGCTGTACTTTGCAGAACGGAATGGTGCAATTGCACCATCTACTATACTTAAATTCGGATTCGGAATTACAAGGTTCATATCTATACCGATAGTCTTGCTGAATCCCTGGCATACGGGGCAGGCACCGAACGGATTATTAAATGAAAAGAACCTGGGCTCCGGTTCCTCATACCTAATTCCGCAGCATTCATAAAATTTATTAAATTCCTTTTCTTCACCTGTTTCAGCATTTATTATTATCAGCCGGTTTTCACCTTCTTTAAAAGTGACCTCGATAGAATCCGCAAGTTTTTCTCTTATTTCGCCCGGAGAAGCTTTAAACCGCTCAATGACAACCCTGATATCATCCTTTTTTTTCGGGAGTTTAACATCTTCACTCAAATCGACCATTTTATTATTGAAATAGAGTCTGAAGAAACCCCGTTTCCGCAGAAGATCAATTTCCTGTCTGACGGTAGTACCTTCGTGAATGTGCAGGGGGAATGTCAGATAAAGTTTTGTTCCTTCAGGCTGTTCTTCCAGCCACTGAGTAACGGTTGATGTAGTCGCTTTTTTTACTTCTTTACCGCATTCAAAACAAATAGTTTTTCCTATTCTTGCAAACAACAGACGGAGATAATCATAAACTTCAGTAGTTGTGCCTACAGTTGAACGTGTATTACGAGCACCGGTTTTCTGCTCAATAGCGACGGCGGGACTTATCCCCTGGATAAAATCGACATCAGGCTTATTCATTCTTTCAAGGAACTGGCGGGCATAAGCTGAGAGGCTTTCAACATATCTTCTCTGCCCTTCCGCATAAATAGTATCAAATACGAGAGAAGACTTGCCGCTCCCGCTGACACCTGTAAATACAATCAGTTTATTCCTGGGAATTTCGAAACTAAGGTTCTTTAAATTATGTTCCCTGGCGCCTTTGACGACTATTTTCTTTTCTTTGACTGTCATTTTTTAGTATAATCTTAAAATTTCGGAACCTTTAATTTACAAAAAGATACGCAACTATTGGTGGTAAAAATATCCGGATCACCAGTGAATTATTGAATTTGCGGATTGCGAACTGAGCGAATTAATTTATCAGATTGGGGGATTGGCAATCGCCTTTTATAATCAGAGCTTTGCCAGGGACAGGGAATATTGAGAAAATTGATAAATAATCAGCATAATGAAGTTAAAAATTATCAAATTTGTTATTTTTTAGTATGAATTAAATTTCTTCAAATATCCGGGGAGAACTTATGTTCCATTCTTATATTTACGAAGGAAAATTCCTTCTATTCATCCTATTAATTTCGGCTACCGGTCTAAGTTTCGGCCAGGATACTGAAGCTAATAAGTCAGGTGAGCTTGAACTCTTAAAGAGCAACAATGAAAATCTCCAGCACCGCCTGGATGTTCTTGAGAAATCAATAGACGATATTGTCTGGTACCAGAGGGCAGGTGATGCTGCGTTTATCGATAAAGTATATCTGACGGGACCACCACTTGCTAAAGAAAAAAATCCAACCGCCCTTGGCGCAGGAAATCCAGTAAAATTCTGGGCATACATATTTATTCCAAAGGATATTGATTTCAGCAAAAAGTACCCGCTTATTGTATTCCCTCACGGAGGAGTGCATGCAAACTTCACTTCATATTACACGCATATTGTTAAAGAACTAATTGCTCAAAAATACATTGTAGTTGCAGCAGAGTACAGAGGCAGTACAGGTTACGGCAAATCTTTTTACGAAAAGATAGATTACGGAGGACTTGAAACTGAAGACGTAAAAGCAAGCAGAGATTATATGATTGAAAATTATGATTTTGTTGATGAGAATAATGTAGGCATCATAGGGTGGAGTCATGGAGGATTAATAACTTTATTTAATATTTTCAATCATCCTGAAGACTATAAGGCTGCTTTTGCCGGGGTTCCGGTAAGCGACCTGGTTGCGCGAATGGGATATTATGATGATGAGTACAGGGCACTTTACTCAGCTGATTATCATATCGGGAAAACAGCTTATGAAGATGTAAATGAATACCGCAAGAGATCCCCTGCCTGGAATGCAGAAAAATTACAGACGCCTTTGCTGATACATACAAACACAGCAGATGACGACGTGAATGTGCTGGAAGTAGAGCATCTTATCCAGGCTTTAAAAGCAGAGGGTAAAAAGTTTGAATATGAGATTTACCAGGATATGCCGGGCGGTCATTCATTCGACAGACTTGATTCTAAAAAAGCAAAAGAGATCAGAATAAAAATATATAAGTTCCTTGCGCGGTACCTGAATCCTCCAAATCCTATTAATAC
>Ga0075276_10000485_pt1 | contig 10238 bp, 12 predicted proteins | sample SF_Rice_5C_80N_4_FD_69770 | JGI IMG/M metagenome (GOLD analysis project Ga0075276, IMG submission 69770) | Rice paddy soil microbial communities from Twitchell Island, California, USA - SF_Rice_5C_80N_405 | ecosystem: Environmental > Terrestrial > Soil > Paddy field/soil | place: USA: Twitchell... | reverse complement strand
CCGGGCCGCCGCCGACGTCGAAGAGGCGCGCAACGGCCTCATGGAGCGATTCGGCTTCAGCGAGATCCAGGCCCAGGCGATCCTGGACCTGCGGCTGCGCGCGCTGACCGCGCTCGAGCGAAACGAGGTCGAGCGCGAGTACAAGGACAAGACGGAGCGTATCGCCGAGCTGCGCGAGATCCTCGGCGACACGACGCGGATCGACGCGCTCATCCGCGAGGAACTGCTCGAGATCAAGCAGATCTACGGGCGCAACGACGACCGGCGCACCGAGATCGTCGCGGCCGAGGAGGAGCTCGAGCTCGAGGACCTGATCGCCGAGGAGGACATGGTCATCGCGATCACGCGGTCGGGCTACATCAAGCGCCTACCCGTGACCGCGTACCGCGAGCAGAAGCGCGGCGGTATCGGGGTCATGGGAATGGACCTCAAGGAGGACGACTACATCGAGCACCTGTTCGTCGCCTCCACGCACGACTACATCCTCTTCTTCACGAACGTCGGCAAGGTCTACCGCCTGAAGGTGCACGAGCTGCCGCTCGGCTCCCGCCAGTCGAAGGGCCGCGCGATCGTCAACCTGCTGCCGTTCCGTCAGACCGAGCAGGTGCGCGCCGTCGTGCAGACGCGCGACTTCTCCGAGGCGAAGTACCTCGTCTTCGGCACGAAGAACGGCGTCGTCAAGAAGACGGAGCTCGCTGCGTACAACACGCCGTTGCGCGCGGACGGGATCATCGCGATCAAGATGCGCGAGGGCGACGAGCTCGTCGCCGTTCGCCATTCCTCGGGCAACGACGACATCCTCATGATCTCGAAGCTCGGCCAGGCGATTCGCTTCAACGAGCAGGACGTGCGCGCGATGGGTCGCGACACGTCGGGCGTCGCCGGCATGCGGATGCGCAAGGACGACGAGGTCATCTCCGTCAACATCGCGCAGGACGACTCCGACCTGCTGGTCGTCACCGAGAACGGCTACGGCAAGCGCACCCGCGTCGCCGACTACCCGCGCAAGGGTCGCGGCGGCATGGGCGTGAAGACGATCCAGCTGACGGAGGCGAAGGGCACCCTCGCCGGCGCCCGCGTCGTCCGCGACGGCTACCAGGTGATGCTCATCTCGACCGGCGGCACCGTCATCCGCATCCCGGTCGAGGAGGTCAAGCGGCTCGGCCGCGCCACCCAGGGCGTCATCGTCATGCGGCTGCGCGGCGACGAGCGCGTCTCGTCGCTCGCGCCCGTCGTCGAGTCGGACGACGACACGACCGACGGCGAGCCCGCCGTCGGCGCCGAGCCTGCCGCCGAGACCGAGTAGGCTCCCCCGAAAGGGGGAGGTTTTGGAAGCTTGGCCTTCCAAAACGCAACGATCCCTTCTATAACTCTCGGTCTCGGGGTCGTTTCCAGTGCGACGGCGGGGACGAATATGGTGATCAGCAGGCAAGTCGACTTTCTAGAACCCATAAACCTGGCCGAGCACCTCGACAAGGTCGAGCTCTACCTGGGCCAGGTGTGTCAGATCGCCGGCATCTCGAAGATGCAGCTCGACTACTGGACGAACAAGGCGCAGATCCCGACCAAGGGCAAGAAGCAGCGCATCTACGACATCGACGCGCTCGAGACCGTGATGCTCATCAAGCAGGCGAAGGACAAGGGCCTGAACCTCGGCGCGGCGATCGAGGCCGCAAGGCGCTTCCGCGAGCAGGGCCGCGCCGTCTAGCTGTCGCCCGAGCGCTTCTCGAGGAAGGGCTTGATGAGGTCGATCGGCGCCGGGAAGATGATCGTCGACGAGTTGGCGCCGCCGATCTCGAGCAGCGTCTGCAGGTAGCGCAACTGAAGCGCGATCGGGTGCTCCTCGATCACGAGCGCCGCGTCCTTCAGCCGCTCGGCCGCCTGGAACTCACCCTCGGCGTTGATGATCTTCGCGCGCCGCTCGCGCTCGGCCTCCGCCTGGCGCGCCATCGCGCGCTGCATGTTGGCCGGGATCTCGACGTCCTTGACCTCGACGACCGAGACCTTGATACCCCAGGGAGACGTCTGCTCGTCGATGATCTCCTGCAGGATCGCGTTGATCTTCTCGCGCTCCGACAGGAGCTCGTCGAGCACGTGCTGGCCGAGCACCGACCGCAGCGTCGTCTGCGCGATCTGCGACGTCGCGACCATGAAGTTCTCGATCTGGACGATCGCGTCCTTCGGCTCGACGATGCGGAAGTACGCGACCGCGTTCACGCGCACCGGCACGTTGTCCTTGGTGATCACTTCCTGCGGCGGGATGTTGAGCGTGATCGTCCGCAGGTCGACCTTCACGAGCTGGTCGACCAGGGGGATCTTCCAGACGATGCCGGGGCCGCGCGGCGGGTCGAGCAGGCGCCCGAGGCGGAACATCACGCCCCGCTCGTACTCCCGGAAGATCCTGACGAAGCCGAGCACGTCTACACCCTATCTGCGTACGGTCAGCTCGAGGCCGTGGATTCCCTCGACCTCGACCTCTTCGCCCGGGACGAGCTCCCCGCCGTCGTCGGCGTGCGCCCGCCACAGCTCGCCGTTGACGAAGACGAGGTTCGGGGCCCGCACCTCGCCCGTCTTGCCGACGATCGTCTGCGGCCCGACCCGGATCGGCTGCCGCCGGGCGGCGAAGCCCTTGCCGAGGGCGAACGCCCAGAAGGCGCCGATCGCCCCGCCGATGCTCGCGACGAGCCACGTGTTGACGTGGTACGGCGCCGGCTGGTTCTGGAACAGCAGCACGAGGCCGAAGACGAGCGCGATGAGCCCGGCGGTGGTCAGCGCGCCGTGTGTCATCGCGTGCAGGTCGATGATGAGAAGAGCGACGCCGAGCAGCACGAGCGCGACGCCGCCCCAGCTCGGGTTCAGCACCGAGAACCCGTACAGCGCGACGACGAGGCAGACGGCGCCGAGAGCGCCCGGCAGCACGATCCCGGGATGCAGCACCTCGAAGATCAGGCCGGCGATGCCGGCGAGGAAGAACAGGCTGATGAGGTTCGGGTCGATGATGAAGTTGAGGAAGCGGGTGACGAAGCCCGGCTTCACGGTGTCGACCTGCGCGCCGGCGAGATGGAGCGTGTAGGGGCGCTGCGCGTCCTTGGTCTTGTATCCGTCGAGCCGGTTCAGCAGCGCGGGCAGGTTCGGCGCGATCAGGTCGATGACGTGCATGTGCAACGCCTGCGACGCGGTCAGGTTCGACGCCACCCTCACCGCTTTCGCCGGCCACGTCGTGTTGCGGTGATGCGCGGCGGCGAGCGCGGTCAACGACGCGGCGGCGTCGTTGATCACCTTTCGGCGCAGGTCGGAGCCGAGGTTCTGGCCGCTGGAGTCGATCGGCGTGGACGAGCCGATGTTCGTCGTCGGCGCCATCGCGAGCACGTCCGCCGCCTCCGACACCCACACACCCGCCGACGCGGCGCGCGCGCCGTCCGGCGAGACGTAGACGATCACCGGCAGCTTCGCGTTCAGCTCGGCGGTATAGATCGTCTTCATCGACGTCGACAGGCCGCCGGGCGTGTCGAGCAGGATGACCGCCGCCGAGTAGCCGTCGCCCGCAGCCCGCGAGAGCTGGTGCGTCAGGTAGCCCTGCGTCACCGGGTTGATCTCGAGATCGGGGCCGAACTGGATCGCGAGGACGCGCGGCTTCGCCGCTGCTCCGGCTGACCCCGCGAGCACGAGTGCGGCGAGCGCGACGAGCACTCCGCGCATGACGATCAGGATACGCCGCACCAGGCGTCGTAGCGGCGCTCGAGCTCGAGCAGGATCGCGGCCAGGAGCGGCGCCCGCTCGATCTCGCGCCCGAGCTCGACGTAGAGCGAGGTCGCCGGCTTCACCGCCTCCGGCGGCAGCTCGTCCGCGCGCTGGTTCGCGTTCACGCCGATGCCGAGGACGACTCGCCCGTCGCGGGCCTCGGGGAGGATCCCCGCGATCTTGCGGCCGTCGACCATCACGTCGTTCGGATGGCTCACCGCCGCGTCGATCGGAAGTGCGGCTGCAACGGCCTCGCCGGCGACGACCGAGAGCTCCGGCCAGTCCGCGAGCGGGCGCGCCGGCCGGAGCACGACCGAGACGAGCAGCCCGCGTCCGGGCGCGTCCACCCAGGCGCGCCCGAGACGGCCGCGGCCCTCGGTCTGGTGGTCGGTTGCGACGGTCGAGCCCTCGGCCGCGTCGTCCGGCAACTCCTGCTGTGTCGACGCACACTCGGCGACGAACCGGTACGGCGTCCCGAGCCGTCCGAGCAGGAGCGGGAGCACGAGCTCGGGCGAGAGATCCGACACGCCCCACTAGACTAATCGGGCTGATGAAGGCGATCCGGCAGCCGCTTCGCCCGCAGGCCGCACCCTCGTACGAGAAGCTCAGCGACCCGATCCTCGTCCGGCGGGCGAAGGACGGCGACCGTCTCGCGCTCGAGGCGCTCTGCGCCCGGCACGCGCCTCGCGTCGAGCGTCTTGCGCGGCATCTCCTCCGCGATCCCGACGACGCGAGCGACGCCGCCCAGGACGCGCTCGCCAAGGTATGCGTCCGGCTCGGGCAGTTCCGCGGCGACGCGCAGTTCTCGACCTGGCTGCACCGCCTCGTCGTCAACACGTGCCGTGACGCCGCCGAGCGGCGCGCGTCTCGCCTCACGGAGCCGCTCGACGACGATCTCGGCGCCGGCGCCGGCGCCGCCGGCGACCCGGTACGCGAGGCCGGCATGTCGGAGCTCCGCCGCGAGCTGTGCGACTCGCTCGCGGGCATCTCGCCGCAGCAGGCGCAGGTGGTCGTGCTGAAGGACGCGATGGGCTACTCCTTCGAGGAGATCGCCGAGGCCGCCGGCATGCCTGTCGGCACGGCGAAGTGCCACGCGCATCGCGGACGCGCTCGTCTCCGGGAAAAACTGGAAGACGTCGCGTGACCGTTCCGACCGTGCCGTTCGGCCGGGACGCGATCATGGAGCTCATCCCGCACCGGCCGCCGTTCCTGCTCGTCGACGAGATCCTCGAGCTCGAGCCGGGAAAGCGCGTCGTCGGCCGGCGGGAGATCCGCGCCGACGACTGGTGGTTCCCGGGCCACTTCCCCGAGCGGCCGGTCATGCCGGGCGTGCTCACGATCGAGGCCATTGCCCAGGCGGGCGCGGTCGCCGTGATGGCCGACGAGGGCAACCGCGGCAAGATCCCGTTCTTCGCCGGCATCGACGGCTGCCGCTTCAAGCGCGTCGTCGAGCCGGGCGACGTCCTCACGCTCGAGTGCGAGTTCGTGCGGGTCCGCGGGCCGATCGCCAAGGGCGAGGGCCGTGCGAGCGTCGATGGCGAGCTCGCCGCCGAGGCGGTCCTGACAGTCTTCGTCGGCGAATGATCGGGACCGCCAAGCAGGGCCTCGACGTATCCATCACCGGGCTCGGGTGCAAGGTGCCGGACCGGGTGGTCACGAACGCCGAGCTCTCGCAGCACGTCGACACCTCCGACGAGTGGATCGTCGAGCGCACGGGCATTCGCGAGCGCCGGATAGCGGCCCGCGACGAGGCGCTCTCGGACATCGCGCTCCCCGCCGCCCGCGACGCCCTCGCCCAGGCCGGCCTCGAGGGCAAGGACATCGACCTGCTCATCGTCGCCACGGTCACACCCGACATGGCGTTCCCCTCGACCGCCGCCATCCTCGCCGACACGCTCGGTGCGACCGACGCGGCCGCCTACGACCTCTCGGCCGGCTGCACCGGCTTCATGTACGCGCTCGCCCAGGCGTACGGCATGCTCGCCGCCGGGCTGGCGAAGCGCGCCCTCGTCGTCGGCGGCGACATCCTCTCCCGCATCCTCGACTGGGAGGACCGCTCGACGCTCGTCCTCTTCGGTGACGGCGCGGGCGCGGTCGTGCTCGAGGTCGTGCCCGAGCGGGGCTTCCTCGGCTTCGAGCTGGGCGCCGACGGCGCCGGCGGGGCCAACCTCTGGCTGCCCGGCAGCGGCTCGCGGATCTTCGACGACCCCGACCGCTACGTGAAGATGAACGGCCGGGAGGTGTTCAAGTTCGCGACGCGGGTCCTCGTCCAGTCGGCCCAGGATCTCCTCGCCAGGTGCGAAGTGACGATCGACGACGTCGATCTCTACGTCCCGCACCAGGCCAACGTCCGGATCATCGACCACGCAACCCGGAAGCTCGGCGTCCCGTCTGACAAGGTGGTGGTCAACGTGGACCGGTACGGCAATACCTCCTCGGGCTCGATCCCGCTCGCCCTCGCGGATGCGGCCGCCGACGGCAGGCTTCGGCCCGGCGGCCTCGTACTCATGACCGGGATGGGCGCCGGCCTGACCTGGGGGAGCGCCCTCATCCGCTGGACGAAGGAGATTGCGGCATGACGAAGATCGCGTTCTGCTTCCCGGGCCAGGGCTCCGTCGAGCCGGGAATGGGCCGCGACATCGCGGAGGCGGTCGCCGCTGCCCGGAGCGTCTACGAGCGTGGCAGCGCCGCGGCGAACCTCGATCTCCAGAGGCTCTGCTTCCACGGCGATGCCTCCGAGCTGCTCGACACCGCGGTGCAGCAGCCGGCGCTCGTCGCCACCTCGCTCGCGGTGCTGGCCGCCGTCCGCGAGCGCGGCATCGAGCCGGACTACGTCATCGGCCACTCGGTCGGCGAGTTCGCCGCGCTGGCGGCGGCGCGCGCGATGACCGAGGAGGAGGCGATTGGGCTCGTGCGCGAGCGCGGCATTGCGATGGCGGAAGCGGCGGCGCGCCACCCCGGCTCGATGGCGGCGATCCTCGGCCTCGAGGACGAGGTCGTCGAGACGCTGTGCCGCAAGATCCTCGGCGTGTGGCCGGCGAACTACAACTGCCCCGGTCAGATCGTCGTCTCCGGCGAGAACGACGCCGTGGACGAGTGCTGCGAGCTCGCGCAGGAGGCGGGCGCTCGCCGCGCCGTGAAGCTGAAGGTGTCCGGTGCGTTCCACTCGCCGCTCGTCGCGCGTGCAGCCGATCGCCTGCGTCCCGCCATCGAGCACGTCAAGTTCCAGGAGCCTGTGGCGCCGTTCATGTCGACCGTCACCGCGCGGCTCGAGTCGGCGCAGCGCATGGCGCCGCTTCTCGTCGACCAGCTGACCGCACCGGTCCGCTTCACGCAGGCAGCGAGCGAGCTCATCCGTGAAGGCGTCCGCACGTTCGTCGAGGTTGGTCCCGGCAACGTGCTCTCGGGGCTCGTAAAGCGCATCGACCGCAGTGTGAAGGCCGTGTCCGTGAACAGTCTCGCCGCCCTCGACGAGCTGCACGACGCGCTCGCAACGGACTCGTGACCTTCGCCTCGCTGGAAGGGAAGAACGCGCTCGTCACCGGCGCGTCGCGGGGGATCGGTCGCGCCATCGCCGCCGAGCTGGGGCGCGCCGGCGCGAGCGTCGTCGTCGGCTATCGCTCCGGAAAGGACGAGGCCGAGGCGCTCGCCACGGAGATCGGCGGCCGCGCGGTGCAGGCGGACGTCTCCACCGCAGACGGTGCGCGGCGGCTGGTCGAGGAGGCCGGCGACGTCGACGTCCTCGTCAACAATGCCGGCCTCACGCGTGACGGGCTGCTCGCGCGCATGTCGGACGACGACTGGCGCACGGTCATCGACACGAACCTGTCGTCGGTCTTCTACACGTGCCGCGCCGTGTGTAGGCCGATGATGAAGAAGCGGTCGGGCGCGATCGTCAACGTCTCGTCGATCGTCGGCATGCACGGCAACTGGGGCCAGACGAACTACGCGGCATCGAAGGCCGGGATCATCGGCTTCACGAAGTCGCTCGCACGCGAGCTCGGCAGCCGGAACGTGCGCGCGAACGTCGTCGCCCCCGGCTACGTCCTGACCCAGCTCACGGAGGTCCTGCCAGACGAAGCCCTTGCGGCCATGATCCAGGCGACACCGCTCGGGCGCGCCGGGGTGCCGGAAGACGTGGCGGGCGCTGTACGCTTCCTCTGCTCCGACGAGGCCTCGTTCATCACAGGCGAGGTGTTGCTCGTCGACGGCGGAATGGGAATGTGACCAGCGACAACGGTTCACTCAACGGGCGGCGCCGCGTCGTCATCACAGGGCTGGGTGCGCTCACCCCGCTCGGCAACGACGTACGGTCCAGCTGGGATGCGCTGCTCCGCGGCGAGTCCGGCGCCGCGCCGATCACGCAGTTCGACGCGAGCGACTTCCCGGTCACGTTCGCCTGCGAGGTGAAGGACTTCGATCCGAGCGACTGGATCGACCACAAGCAGGCCAGGCGCATGGACCGCTTCGCGCAGCTCATCGTCGCCGCGGCGCGCCAGGCCGAGCAGGACTCCGGCCTCGACATCGCACCCGAGGCGGACCGCGTGGGTGCCGCGATCGCGACCGGCATCGGCGGGCTGAAGTCGTACCAGGACTGCTACGACACGCTGCGCGATCGCGGCCCCGACCGCGTCAACCCGTTCGCGATCCCGGCGATCATCCCGAACATGGGCGCCGGCTGGGTATCGATGGAGCTCGGCACGAAGGGCCCGCTCGCATCCGAGTGCACCGCGTGCGCCGCGTCGAACATGGCGATCGGCGACGGCACGGATGCGATCCGGCTCGGGCGCGCAGACGTGATGTTCTGCGGCGGAACCGAGGCGGCGATCAACAAGGTCGGCATCGCGGGCTTCGGCGCGATGCGCGCGCTGTCACGGAAGAACGACGATCCCAAGCATGCGTCGCGGCCGTTCGACGCGAAGCGCGACGGCTTCGTCATGGGCGAGGCCGGAGCGGTGCTCGTGCTCGAAGAGCTCGAGCATGCGCGCGCGCGCGGCGCGAAGATCTACGCCGAGGTGTGCGGGTACGGCGTCTCGGCCGACGCGAGCCACATCACCGAGCCCGATCCGACCGGCGTCAACCCGGCGCGCGCGTTGAAGATGGCGATGGCCGACGCCGGCGTGACGTCGGGCGAGGTCGACTACATCAACGCGCACGCGACGTCGACGCCCATCGGGGACTCCAGCGAGACGCGCGTCATCAAGCTCGCTCTGGGCGAGGAGGATGCACATCGCATCGCCGTCTCGGGGACGAAGGGCGCGACCGGCCACTGTCTCGGCGGCGCCGGTGCGGTCGAGGCGCTGTTCACGACGCTCGCCGTGCACGAGGGCGTGCTGCCCCCGACGATCAACTACGAGTACGAGGATCCCGAGTGCGATCTCGACTACGTCCCGAACGAAGCGCGCAAGGCGGACGTGAAGATCGCGATCAACAACTCGTTCGGCTTCGGCGGCCACAACGCGTGCGTCGTCATCCGCAGGCACGAGTAGCCTCACGTCGTTGGACGAGCTCGTAGTGGTACGCCGCTCGCGGCGCGCGCGGCGCTGGACCATCGACGTCCCGTGGGGATCCCCCGCGTCGCTCACCGTCCCCGCGGCGATGCCCGATCGCGAGATCGACCGGCTCCTGGACGCGCACCGCGACTGGCTGGCCGAGCAGCGGCGGAGGCAGAGGCCGAGGCTCCGGCTCGACTCGCGCCGCATCTCCGAGCTCGAAGGGCGGCGTGCAGCGCGCGAGCTCGTGCGCATGCTGATCGACGAGGAGGCGGGCGAGCTCGGCGTGGAGCCGGCGAGAATCCAGATCCGCGACCAGCGGACGCGTTGGGGCTCGTGCTCCTCCACCGGAACGCTGTCCTTCAACTGGCGGCTCGTGCTCGCTCCGTTCGAGGTGCTCGACTACGTCGTCGTGCACGAGCTCTGCCACTTGCGCGTCCCGAACCACTCGCGGCGCTTCTGGCAGCTCGTCGAGACGCGCCGGCCCGACTGGCGCGAGCGGAAGGGCTGGCTCGACGAGCACGGCCCCGAGTTGCTCGCGTTCAGGCCGGCGGCCTGAGGTACGCGTCCGAGCCGTCGAGCCAGTCGCTGCGCGGCGGGTTGAAGACGTCCACGTCGAGCGTGTCCTCGAGCGCCTCCGCCTCGTGCGGGAGATGGCGCGGGATGCAGAGGACCTCGCCCGCGCGAACGTCGACGACCTCCTCGCCGTTCTCGCCGAGCCGGAAGCGGAGGCATCCCTCCAGGATGTAGGTGAGCTGCTCGTTGTGGTGCGCGTGCTTCGGGACGACGCAGCCCTTCTTCAGGTAGACGTGCGCGATCATCACGTCGCCGCCGGTGACGATGCGGCGACCGAGGAGCGGGTTCAGCTCCTCGCGCGGGATGTCCTCCCAGCGGTGGTGCGTGGCGCGATCAGCCATGATGGGCGAAGTATGGACCGCTGGGCGACGTTCGACTGCTACGGCACGCTGATCGACTGGAACGGCGGCATCGGGCGCGAGCTCGAGC
>Ga0075276_10000484_pt1 | contig 10243 bp, 5 predicted proteins | sample SF_Rice_5C_80N_4_FD_69770 | JGI IMG/M metagenome (GOLD analysis project Ga0075276, IMG submission 69770) | Rice paddy soil microbial communities from Twitchell Island, California, USA - SF_Rice_5C_80N_405 | ecosystem: Environmental > Terrestrial > Soil > Paddy field/soil | place: USA: Twitchell... | reverse complement strand
TCAGGTCCGCTGGAAACCGAGTTTCCGCCGCTCTCGCCGCTGGTGTGGACGACGATGATGACCGGCACCGGACCCCTGCAACACCAGATCCTCGATTTCAGCCAGTTCGATCCCGTTACGCATGCGAAGGAGCCCATCACCAGCAGCGAGCGCCGGGTGCCGGCGATCTGGAACATGCTGACCGACGCGGGCAAGCAGACCGCGATGTTCGGAATGTGGGCCACGTACGCGGCCGAACCGGTGCACGGGATCAATGTCTCGGACCGCCTCTTCTCCTTCTTCTACGCTACCGCCAGCCTGCCGCGCGGTGTGGTCTATCCGCCGCAACGCGAGGAGTGGGCGCGCGACACCGTGGCCCGCGTGGAACGCCAGATCGATCTCGCACGCATGCGCCAATATCTTCCAACGCTGACCGAAGCAGAATTCGCGGCACTGGAGAAAGCGCAGAACCCCTATGCCAACCCGGCCGCGGCCCTGCGGAGGATTCTGGTTCAGACGGAGGTCTACCGACAGCTTTCTCTCGATGCCCTGTCGAACCGCACAGAGCTGCCCGACCTGACGATCGTCTACTTCGAAGGGACGGACACCATCGGCCACGAATTCGCGCCGTTCGCGGCTCCGAAACTGCCGCAGGTATCGCAGGCCGATTTCGATCGCTACCACGAGGTCCCCGACAAATACTTTCATTATATTGATACGATATTGCGTGATTACTTTCTGATTGCTCAACTCCACCACGCCGTGATCGTGATCGCGTCCGACCACGGCTTCCACTGGACGGAAGGGCGCCCGACTCAGATCTCCAGCACCGCCACGGCGACGGCGGCCAAATGGCACGCGAAGGAGGGGATCTTCCTCGTCTGGAACGCACCCGGGCTGCCGAAACCATCGGGAATTCGCCAGGTCTGCGCTGTTCTGCTGGGCCTGACCGGGCTGCCGGACGCGGATTACGGACGCGATTTTCGGCGCGCGGCACCGCCGCCGGCGTCCGCGGCCCCCGCCGCAGCGCAGGAAGACCTGGCGAAACTCCGTGCGCTTGGCTACATCGGGACCGGGGAATCGAGCCGCTCGGCGGCACCGGAGGAGGGAACGAAGACCGCCGGCGCATGGAACAATGAAGGGCTCATCCTCCGGAACCAGCATCAGATCGACCAGGCCATCGCGGCATTCCAGCACGCCCTCAACGTCGATCCCCGCGACGCCTCGGCCATGTGGAACCTGAGCGAAACGCTTCTGGATGCCCGGCGTGACCTCGACCTCGCCGATACCCTCCTCGTCACCGCGCTTCAGAACGGGCTGCCTGACGCGCCGCGGCTCATCATTGAACGCTCGATTGCCTACCAGACATCGGGACATGGCGGACGCAATCTCGGTCTTCTGGGAAGCGCGGTCGACGCATCGCCGCGCAACGCGGAGCTGCGGATGTTTCGCGGCCGCTACCGCATGGACCGGAACGATTGCACGGGCGCGCTGCAGGACTTCCTCGCCGCCGGGCGCGAGCGCCCGAACGACGCACTCGCCTGGGCATCCGCGGGGCTGGCGCAGGCGTGCCTGGGAGACGACGCCGCGGCGCGGGCGAGCTTCGCGCACGCGCACGCGCTCGATCCGACGCTGAAAACCCCGATGTAGGAAAGGCGAACGAGATTCCCCGGCCGTCTCATCATCCCGATCGCCGCAGAGTCCGAGAGAAACCCGCGGCGCCTGCGCAGTGGATCGCTCGCCGTCCGCGCAGCCTCGGAATGACGAAGCGTCACAGCTTGATCTTCTGCACCGCGGTACCGATCTCGTTGGACAAGTCGTCGCGCATCGTGAGGGCCAGGGTGAATTCTCCGCGATCGAGACGCACGTTCATGCGGTACTGAAACGGACCTCCGGGCTTTGAAGGCAGCGAGAGGTCCTGGATCTTGTGATGAAACCCGACGTTGCGCCCGCTGGCGTCGAAAATCGAGAGATACACGTGAACGCGACCGACCAGCCGGCCGTCCCTGGGCAGCAGCGTGACGTCGGACATCGGCATCGCCGCCAGCATGGTCACCGCCGGCTTTCCCTCCATGTCGAGCGCCGATACGGTCATCGTCACCGGAATGTCGGTCGCAGGCTGCAGCATGGAGATGCGCAGGCGCAACAGACGCTCGACGCGCTCCTCGGCAGGCAGATCGAGATAACCCTGCCGGTGCACGACGCGGGTGCCGGCACGTTTCACGAGCACCGTAATGCGATGGTATTGACGATCCTCGCCATGGCCCGGATCGTAGCCCAGGAGGTAATACGATCCAGCGGCGGAGTCGAGCGCGTCTAACGATTCACGCACGGAGTTCGAGGCGAGATAGAGCCCGCCCGTTCCGGCGGCGATCGTCCAGGCCGACGAGGTATCGCGGATGTCGGACGACGCGCTGATATTCAGCCCTTCGATGCCCGATCCCGACGAGTGATGGCTGACGTCGTGCTGCGGAGCCGCGAGTTGACGGGAAGCGACCGGAATGACATGGATGCTCATCTTCGCGGCGTTCGCTTCCTGAACGATGGCCTCGATCATCCTGGCGGTCGCGGTCTTCCGGTCCTGCAGCTCGCGATCCTTACCGGTCTCGAAATTGGAGTATGCGGTGTTGAGGTCCATCGAGCCGGTCAGCAGCACGGCCAGCTTCTTCCCCGGAGTCACGGAGAAGATGCGCGCCGCTTCGATCAGGCCGCGCGTCGTGTTTGCCAGCGCTCGCGCGTTTCGCGAGGTGCGCTCGCGAGACTCGAACTGCGCCGGCACATCGAGGCCGCTGCGCTGGAAGAGCGCGTCATCGAGGATCGAACGGTCCATCGCGTCGTGGAAGCTGGTCGTCGCCGAGCGCCGGATCTTCTCGATGGCACTGTGGATCGATTTCTTATCGGTGGTGAACGGCTGCACGATCTCCAGTTGCTCCCCGATCATCCCCAGGGCCCATTCGTAGCTCCCGTCGAACGTGCCGTCGATGAACTGATCGAGTGTCCGCAGCGCGTTGTCCCGATCCGATTTTTCGAGGTAGTTGTTGTCCACGAGCAGGATGACGCGGCGGCGCAGCTCGACGTCCGTACGAGCTCGCGATCCGCGCGCGGAAGGGCGATCGACCAGCGCGAAGTTCGTGACCGCCTCCGGTTTGTCGTCCTCGAAAACCTCGAAATCGTCTCGTTTCAGATCGGTCACCGGTTTTCCGCTGCCGTCGATCACCGAAACGTCGACGTTGACGACTCTGACGTCGACTTTTGCGGTCGTTTGTGCGAGGAGCGGAGCGGCGAGGAGCGAAGCGATCGCCAGGAGTCTTTTCATGGTCAGGGGTGGAGAGCCTGGGCAACGCTGCCGACCTCGTTCGACAGCTCGTCGCGAAGGGTCATGACGACGGTGAACGGCCTTCCTGGCTGCAGGTGCACCTTGACGGTGTAGCGAAACTCGCCGGTGCCGGAGAGCTGGGCCGGCGCGATCGTGACCTGCTGCATCTGATGGCTGAACCCGACGTTTCGGCCGTGCTCATCGAACACGGAGCAGTAGACGTGAATGCGCCCGACGAAATTCGCGTCCTGTGGTACGACGGTCATGCGGGCGATTGGCAGCGCCGCGGTGATCGGGACGATGATGTCGCGTGCGGCGGGCTCTTCTGGTCCGACGCTCACGCTCACCGGCAGCGAGGCGAAGCGGGAATCGAACGTCGTCCTCAGCCGCAGCATGTCTTCGAATCGATCCTCGGGCATCTCATCGAAATATCCGACGCGATTCGCCACGCGGACGCCGCGCCGCTTCACGCGCACTTCGATGGCGTGATACTGGCGGTCGCCATTGTGCGCGGGAGAATAGCCGAGGGAGTAAAAGTTCGACGTGAGATCGTCGATGCGCTCCAGCGACTGCTGGATGTCGGAAGAAGGAAGATACATCCCGCCCGTGCCGAGCGCGATCGACAGGGGAATGGAGTCGACGTCGGAGACATCGATCGGCTGATTGCCGATGTCGCGGAGAAGATTGCCGGTGGTGTTGTTGCCCGACGAGCGGTTGGTGACGTCTGCCTGCGGAGCGGGCATTCCGCGCGGACGCGCATTGATGATGTACAGCGTGAAATTCGCGCCGTTGGCCTCGCGCACCATGGCGTCGATGGTCTGCCCGATCTGCAGCCGAAGCTGCTGCAGCTCGCGGTCGTTGTCGGGTTCGTACGCGGAGAAGGTGGTGTTGCTCTCCATCCCGCCGGTCAGCAGGATCATGAAGTTCTTTTCCCCCTCGCCCGCGTAGGCGCGCGCGGTGTCGATCACGGCGCGCGCCGTGTTCTGCGTGGTGAGCAGATTTCGAAACGTCTGCTCGCGCGACGCGAACGCGAACTTCGCGCGGTCGTTTTCAATGACCGTGACGTCGCCGCGTCTGTTGAATCGCTCCGACAGCGGTGCCCGGTCGATCCGGCTCTGGGATTCGGTACTGGGAAGATTCCGCGCCCTGGCCAGCGCGGCGCGCACCAGCGCCGTGTCGGCCGTGAACGGCTGAAGCATGTCGACGCTGTGGCCGATCGAGGCCACCGCCCACTCGCCCTCGAACGAGCTGTCCAGATACTTCCGCACGGCGTCGAGCGCGCGATTGCGGTCGAGAACCGACAGGTAATTGTTGTCGACGATGAGAAGAATGCGGCGACCGTTCCCTCTCGCGCCCGAGCGCGCCGCCACCGGCGCGGAGGATGGGCGCGTGACGCCGTTCACCACGGAGAAGTTCGTGATCTTCTGCGGACGTCCGTCCTCGAACAGTTCAAAATCGTCCTGCGTCAGACCAGAGACCGGTTCTCCGCGGCTGTCCGTCACCGACACGTCGACGTTGACGACGTGCACTTCGACCTGCTCGGTGAGCGGCGGAAGCGGTCCGCTGCTTTGCGCCAGAACGGCGCCGCCGGCGACAGTCGTAGCAATGAGAGCTATGGCAATGGAACGCATCGTCTGCCCCGGGACTGCGAAGAAACCATTCTAACGCTGCCCGTTCCCGTACAGCCGCCCGGTACTCTCGAATTCGACGATTTGTTGCGCCACACCGACCGACTCGCGGTTCTGGTCGCGAACGGCGACCGACACGCGGTACGGCGCCCCTTTCGAGAGGTAGAGCTCGGTGCTCTCATGGAACATCCGGGAGGGAGAGGTGCCGGCGAGGACCGCATCGCGCACGAGGTGGACGAAGTACACCAGGCGGCCCCCGGCATCGAACAGCGAGATGTAGAGACCGAGCCGGCCGGCGCGTCCTCCGGCGTTGGGAAGAAGGGTCAGGCGGTCGACCGGGATGCTCGTCTTCATGACCGTGATCACGTGGTCGCCGAGGTCGCGCGGCTCGCCGAAGGAGAGCGTCACCGGAAGGTCGGATCCGGAGATCATGAAGCTTCCGAACGGAGAGCCGAGGGTGCGGTCAACCTGCCGCTCGTCCGTCAGGCTCGTGTACCCATCCCGATACTGCAGCGCGTATTGCCCCTTCTCCAAGCGCACGGCGATGTCGTGGTGACAACCGTCGTCGGGATGCGGGGGCGGTAGCCGAGCGAGTAATAGGTCGAGGATCGGGTCTCGAACTGCCGCAGCGAAACGGCGGGGTCGTTGCCCGGCATGAGGCGTCCGCCCGTGTCCCGGGCCAACCAGTACATCGACGGATCGCCGGAACCGATTCCTTCCGCTTGAGGATGTAGGGGCTGACGTTGGAGGCATTCGCCTCCCGGATCAGATCGTTGCGCAACAACGTGATGCGCTTCGTCACCTCCATGTCGGCCAACCCGATGTCACTTGGAAGCAGCTCTCCCGTGAGCAGCAAAGGAATCTTCTTGCCGCTGGTCGCGGCGAAGGCGCGAATCGCCGCTACGATGGCATCGATGTTCGACCTGGCCTCGGTCAGCTTTTCCCACATCTCGCCGCGCTCGAAAAACGCCGGTCCCGGCCGCACCGAGAGCGGATGGTCGCGGTCATCGGGGAGGTGGAGGCGCGGCGCGTGCTCGGTTCGAATCACCTCGTGGATGGCGGCCTTGTTCGAGGTCGGCGGGAGCAGCATCCGCAAGCCGGTGTCCACCGAGGCAATCGACCAGTCGTAGGCGCCGCCTCGGAAGCGGTCATCGATGAAGTCCTCGACCTTCTGCAGGGCCCGATTCCGCTCGAACGGCGTGCTGGAGAGGTGTCGATCAGCACCAGGACCTTGCGCCGGAAACGCGTGTCCGGCTCCGACGGTTCGGACGAGGGGGCGGGGGTTCCACGCCATAGAAGTTCGTGATGGCCTGCGGCACGCCGTCCTCGAACACCTCGAAATCGTCGCGGGTGAGACCACGAACGGGATCGCCGCGGCGGTCCGTCACCGTCACGTCGACATTGACGACCGAGACTTCGATCTCTCGACGTATGGTGGTGCCTGCGCGGCGAGTGGGAGGGTCGCCAGAATGATCGCGGCAGAGCAGAAAGCCGCTCGCATGGCCCCGCCATTATAGGGAAAGGGCGCTCTCGGGAGCGCCCTTTCCGGGGACTCGACCGGTGATCTAGAACGTGAGCCGCAGTCCGAGCTGCGCCAGCCGCTGCTCCCCCTGTCCAGGGTCGCCGGCGAAGGCGGTCGGCTGCCCGTAGGCCGACGACAGGCGGTTGCCGACGAAGCCAACCTCGTTCTTGGAGTTGAAGAGGTTGAACACCTCGCCGATCACCTCCACGCCGGAAGTACCCATGAACTTGAACACCTTCGACACGCGCATGTCGACCTGCGAGAACGACGCGCCGCGGAGCGTGTTCACGTGGCTGACGCCGGGCGCGAGGTCGAACGCATAGCCGTCGCCGTTGAGGTCGGTCCCTGCCCAGTCGGTGTACGGCGTCGCAGAGTGATAGCGAAGGATGCCGGAGATGTTGATTCCGTACGACGCGCGATAGAGCCCCGAAAGGGTGACGCGGTGCCGGGCGTCGGTGTTGAGCGGGCCGAAGCAGGCGGCGCAGGTCGGGTTGTACGGATCGATGGTCTGGTCCCGCACCGTCCGCAGGTCGGGCTGATGTCCGGCATCAGTGATCCGGAACTCGTCGGCGCCGGCGAGGATGTTGCCCGTGGCATGCGAGAGCGTATAGAAGCCCTGCAATTCGAAGTGGTCGCCAATGCGGGCGTGCCCGCCGATGTTGATCCCGTTGTATTTCGCCGAGCCGTCGCCCATCCACATGCGGAAGCTGCCGAATGCGGGGAACCGGCGCTTGCCGGTGGCCGGATCGATCGGGTTCGCCCGGAACCGATAGGGGATGTCTTTGTACTGGATGTGCGCGGCGTCGACGTTGATGCCGAACCACGGATTCACCTGCCACGAGTATCCGAGCGAGAACTGATCGGAGTACGGCGTGGCGAGGCTCGGTGAGGCGATCTCGTTCGGCGGCGGAACGTCCGCTCCCGGCAGTTGATTCGGAGGCAGCGGCTGGCCGGGCTGATAAAGGCTCCCATCAGGGTTCCGAATGCCGGTCGAATCGTTGTTGTTGTAGACCACGCCGTAGTTCGACTGCACCGCCGAGGCGGGGAAGAGGATCGTGGCGTTGGTGTACGGGAAATCGTAATAGCGCCCGTATCCGCCGCGGATGATCTTCTGCGAGTCGGCGTTCAGGTCGTAGGAGAAGCCGAGGCGGGGCCCCCAATTGTTGGTGTCGTTCCTGAGCTTTCCGCCGCCGCCGTTCTTGAAGGGCTGCAGGTAGTAGTCGTTGTACGTCGTCTGTGTGGAGAGCGCCTGCCAGATGGGGTTGGTGGTCTGATTGAGATCGAAGCCCTTCCAGAGGTCGTAGCGCAAGCCGACGTTCAGCGTCAGGTGCTTGTTCACGCCGACGTCGTCCTGCAGGTAATAGTTGTACTGCTTGACCGGGGTCTCATCGATCGACTTCCCGCCATAGATGGTGATGTCCACGACCGGCGCGCCCTGCTGATCGGCGGCCAGCGTGTACTGGCCGGTGGTGCCGACGCTGAAGTCTCCACCAAGGGTCGGCTCGTCGATGTAGTTCGCGCCGACCTTGAAATCGTGGCGCATCGATCCGAAGGTCTGCGACCAGGCGAAGTCGTCTTTGAACTGGCGCTTGATCTGGACCGTGGATTGCGGCGTGTTGATGCTCTGTCCGATGGAGACGCCCGAGGGATAGACGATGGTGGGGTCGTTGGAATCGGGGGAGATGAAATCCTTGAAATGCGTGTCCTGGAAGAGGAACTCGTTGAGCATCGTCGACGAGACCTGCCAGGAGTGGCCGACGAGCAGCGAATGGTAGTCGTTGGTGATGGTGCCGAGCGCGCTCGGAAGGATGATCGGGCTGGCGCCGTACTTGTCGGAGTTCTTCTGATACCCGTAGCGCACCTGCAGGAACTGCCGGGCGTTGATGTCCGTGCTGGCCTTGGCGGTCAGCAGGTCGTCCTTGAACGGCGTGGCCACCGCCTGGCCGTCGAAGTTCGGATAGATGCCGCCGGTGTCGACGACGTAGTTCGTGGCGCGCTTGGTGCGCTCCGCCGTGACGAAGAAGTGCGCGCGGTCCTTGATGATCGGACCGCCGAACGATGCGCCGTACTGATCGCGGCGATACGGCGTCTTGCCGCTGCCCCCGAGTTTCTCGCTGGTCGACTCCTCGTTGAGGCTCTTGTCGCGGAAGAACTCGTATGCGCTTCCCTCGAAGGTGTTCGTCCCGGTCTTGGTGACGACCGTCAGCACGCCGCCGGTGGTGCGCCCGTACTCGGCCTTGTACTGCTGGGTCTGGATGTTGAATTCCTGGACCGCTTCGATGTTGAAGTTCTGCAGCGCGCCGCCGATGGTGTCATCGGTGTTGTCACCGCCGTCGACCAGGAAGTTCACGTTGCGGCCGCTGCCGCCGTTCAGGGCGATCGTCAGTTGCCCGGGCTTGGTCGGATCGGCATTGACCGCGAGCGTCGTCCCCGGTGCGAGCGATCCCAGGTTGGCGAACTGGCGCCCGTTCAGCGGAAGGTTCTCCATCTCCCGCTGACTGATGACCGTGCTCACCGCCGGCGTGGTCTCGACCAGCGGCGCCGACGCGGTCACGGTGATCTGTTCCTTCACCGTTGCCTGCTTCAGCGTGACGTTCACCTCGCGCTCCTGCGCCACGTTCAGCTCGACGTCGCGCGTGGTGACGGAAGCGAAGCCGGAGAGTTCCGCGGTGACGTTGTAGGTCCCGACCGGCAGCGTGGCAAACCGATACTCTCCGTCGCTGCCGGTGACGACCGAGCGCGAGAATCCGGTGGCATTGTTCGTCGCGGTGATGGTGACACCGGGAAGCGCGCCGCCCGATGCGTCGGCAGCGCGGCCGCTGAGCGCGGCACCGGTGGCCTGGGCCAGGAGTGCGGAAGGAACGAGGAGAAGGAGAACCAGCGCGAGGATGCGTTTCATTTGGGCCTCCATATTTCACGAAGGATTGAAGTGACGACGACTATAGCGCAACTATTTCGCGGCCGGTGGCCGGCGATTCAACTGCGCCGCGAGCAACCTGCGCGCGGCGTTGCGCGGCGCGTCGAACTGCTTTCCTGCCGGTAAGCGCGCCAGCAGCCGCCGCAGTTCCTCGGCGGCGTGTTCTCCGTCGCCCGACAGTTGCAGGGCGATGGCCCGGTTGAGCTGCGCCTCGTAGAAATCGGGAGCGACCTTCAGCGCGGCATCGAATCTGGCGATCGCATCCGCCGGCCTCCCCTCCTGGACCTCGATTGCCCCGATTCCGTTCAGCGCGTCGGCGTAGTCGGGAGCGATCTCCAACGCCTTCCCGTACGCCGCGGCGGCGTCGTTCACCCGGCCGCCGGCGCGCAGGAGGTTCCCAAGATTGTTCCAGGCGCGCGCGTTGCGCGGGTCGAGATCGATTGCCTTACGGAACTCGGCCGCGGCCCCCGCAGGATCGCCACCCTCGATCAGGGACACTCCGAGGACGTTGTGCACGTCGGGGCGCCGCGGATCGAGCCGCTCGGCTTCCGCGGCGGCGGTCCTCGCCTCCGCCACGAGGCCGCCGTCCTGCAGCGCCGCGGCGAGGTTGTACCAGGCATCGGGATCGGACGGCGTCAGGGCGACGGTCTGGCGGTCGAGAACGATGGCCTGTTCGATGGCTCCGCTCTGTTTGTACGCGCGGGCCAGCGCGGATCGAAACACCGCGTTCGAGGGATCGGCCTCCACGAGCGGCACGAGCTTCCCAGTCGAGCCGTTCGCCTCCTCGAAACGGCGGAAGAGCGGCGCCATGTCGCGCGGATCGCGCGCCGGAGATGCAGCGGCCGTCCGCGGTGCGACGTAGCCCAGGCTGGCGAGCTTCG